>Ga0335083_10001506_pt1 | contig 31917 bp, 37 predicted proteins | sample Lox_Sample_42_FD_206716 | JGI IMG/M metagenome (GOLD analysis project Ga0335083, IMG submission 206716) | Soil microbial communities from Loxahatchee National Wildlife Refuge, Florida, United States - Lox_Sample_4.2 | ecosystem: Environmental > Terrestrial > Soil > Wetlands | place: USA...
GCCCCGTCGGCAAGGCCATGCAGCTGCGCGACATTGTCGAGCGCTTGTGCATTGCCCGGCAATTCGTGCGTCTGGCGATCGTCGACCATCTGCAGCCGATGCTCGATGGTACGCAGCATGACATAGGCCTCGTCGAGCCGCGCCGCCACCTCCGCCGCGATGATGCCGGCCTCCGCCAATGCTTTGAGCGCAGGCCGCGTCGCGCCGGGCCGCAGCGCCGGGTCGCGCCCGCCATGGATGAGCTGGTGCGCCTGCGCGTAGAACTCGACCTCGCGAATGCCGCCGCGCCCGCGCTTGAGGTCATAGCCCGGGCCGAAACGCTGGCCGCTCTTGTAATGGTCGCGGATGCGGCGCGAGACATCGCCGATCGCCCGGATCGCGCCGAAATCGAGGCTGCGCCGCCACACGAACGGGCGGATCGCGGTCAGGAAGTCGCGCCCGAGCGCGATGTCCCCGGCGCAGGCGCGCGCGCGAATGAACGCCGCCTGCTCCCAGCCGACCGCCGCGCTCTCATAATAGCTGATCGCTGCCTCGACCGGCAGGATGATCGGCGTGGCTTCCGGGGTCGGACGCAGGCGCAAATCGACGCGGAAGACATAGCCGTCGGCGGTGCGCTCGGCGAGCAGCGCGACCATGCGTTTCGCGATCCGCAGCGCCGCCTCGTCCGGCTCCTCGCGCTCGCGGCGCGGGATGGTCAGCGGATCGTAGAGCAGGATCGGGTCGATGTCGGAGCTGTAATTGAGTTCCTGGCTGCCATGCTTGCCGAGCGCGATGACGGCGACGCCGCGCGGTTGCTCGTCCGGGTAGCGCTCGGCGAAGGCGGCGTTCAGCGCCGCGTCGATGCTCATGTCCGCGAAATCGGAAAGGCGCCGGGTCACGATGTCGAAGTCCCAGGCGCCGCTGAGATCGGCGATGGCCGCGACCAGGGCCGCCGCACTCCGCCGTTTGCGCAGCCGCGTCTCGACCGGCGCGTCCTCCGCCAGTGTCAGCGCGCTCACCCAGGCGTCAGGATCGCCTGCCGCGAGCTGCGCGGTCACATCGGGAAAGACGTCCATCTGCCGCGCCAGGAAAGGCGAATGGGTGCGGGCGCGGGAGAGGGCATCTCCAACCGTCATTCGATCGCGCTGTCCCAATGCTCGACGATCATGCCGTCCTTCAGGCGATAGCTGTCGTACCACCAGACATGGATGGTTTGCTTGGGATCATGCGGGTCCGGGATCGGCCGCTTGAACATCAGCTGGACGAGATCTCCCTCGGCGAGGACAAATTCGAACGGGGTCATCGCCGCATCGCGCGGTGTGTCGCCGCCCAGCTCCACTTTCAGGAAGTCGATCAGTGCCGCGAGGCCCTGACCCGCGCTCGGGCTGTGCTGGATATAATCCTGCGCGATGTAGCGGGATGCCGCGGCCAGATCGCGCCGGCAGATCACATTGTACCACATGTCGAGGACGACCTGCTTGTTCGCCGCTTCGACGGCGAGATCGCGCGCGCTCATGCGCCGCTCTTCGGCCGCTTCCGGTCGATCATCGCCCATTGCTGCGACGGGCTTGGCGCCTTGTCGGTGCGGTGGATGCAGCCGGGCCAGCAGCACGGCCGGCGCTTGCCTTCCTGCATTTCCTCGATGGTGCGCCGGATGCGCTTCGCGCGGGTCGCCGCCTGTTTCGCGTCCTCGACCCAGCAGATGAACTCGTTGCGGCCGAGCGGCGTCAGGCTCTGCCAGAGCGCGAGCACGGCGGGATCGGCCATGATCGCGCCGCGCATGTCGTCCGCCGCCTCATGCACCGTGCCCTGCAGGAAATCATCGCTCATGCGCCGCTCCTAATAAGTCTTGCTCGCATAGTCCGCCCGGAAGCGGTTGGCGAATTCCGTCAGCCGCCGGTCCGCAATCGCATCCCGCAATCCCGCCATCAGCTGCTGGTAAAACCAGAGATTATGCTGGGTCATCAGCATTGCGCCGAGCATCTCCCCGGCCTTGACCAGGTGATGCAGATAGGCGCGGCTGAAGTCGCCGCAGACCGGGCAGGCGCAGCGCGCGTCGAGCGGTGACAGATCCTCGGCGAAGCGGGCATTGCGGATGTTGAGCGGCCCGGTCCAGGTGAAGGCCTGACCGTTTCGCCCGGATCGGGTCGGCAGCACGCAATCGAACATGTCGATGCCGCGCTCGACCGCGCCGACGATATCGTCGGGCTTGCCGACGCCCATCAGATAACGCGGCTTGTCCGCCGGCAGATGATCGACGCAATGATCCAAGCAGCCGAACATCGCCTCCTGCCCTTCGCCCACGGCGAGGCCACCGACCGCATAGCCGTCGAAGCCGATGCCGGTCAGCGCCTGCGCCGATTGCTTGCGCAGCTCGGCATCGAGCGCACCTTGCTGGATGCCGAACAGGGCCGCTCGGTTCGCATGATCCCCGCCGGCGTCGAAGCCCGCCCGCGAGCGCGCCGCCCAGCGCATCGAGCGCTCCATCGCCTTGGCCTGCGCGTCACGACTGATGGTCGTCGGCACCAGCTCGTCGAAGGCCATGACGATGTCGCTGCCGAGCAGCCGCTGGATCTCCATCGAGCGCTCGGGGGAGAGCATATGCTTCGACCCGTCGAGATGGCTGGCGAAGCTGACGCCGTCCTCGGTCACCCTGGCGAGCTTGGAGAGGCTCATCACCTGATAGCCGCCGCTGTCGGTGAGCATCGGCCGCTCCCAGCCGGAGAGCGCATGCACGCCGCCCAGCGCCGCGACGCGCTCGGCGCCGGGGCGGAGCATGAGATGATAGGTATTGCCGAGGATGATGTCCGCGCCGGATGCGCGCACCTCGGCCGGGCGCATGGCTTTCACGGTCGCGGCGGTGCCGACCGGCATGAAGGCGGGCGTGCGGATCGTGCCGCGCATCATCGCGATCGCGCCGGTGCGTGCCTTGCCGTCGGTCGCATGGACGCTGAAGGCGAAGCGCGTCGGGCCGGGATCGGCGGGCACGCGGGCGCTATGAGAATGGAGGTTGGTCACAAGCGCGCCATAGCGCGCCGGGGCGGCGATGACAGCCCCTGCGGAGACTCAAGCGTTCAGGCGATTGCGCGCGCGGGCGGGCTGTCGGCGCTCAGGATCCACGTCTCGGCCTCCTTGGCGGAGAGGAAAATCGGCACCGGTGCATCGCCGAGCATGCGCCGCATCTGCAGCTTGAGCAGGATCGACGCAACGACCAGCGCGACGCGATCGTCGGCCCTCGAATATTGCATGCCGGCCTTGGCGAGCGGGTCCATCAGCGCCTGGCTCAGCACGTCGGCGGAGCCGAGATCGATGAGCAGGCGCAGCGATCCGACCTTTTCCCGCGCCTTTTCGAAAGCGGGTCCGGCTTCCCGCGCATAGCGGTCGACCTCCGGCAGGGTCCAGCTACCCGAGACCGAAACGGTGAGAATGCCCTTGGAGGAATCGAATACGAAGTTGAACATGCTTGCTCTCCTGCGGTCGATCCTAGCGAGTCCAGGTCAATAAAACCTATACGGATTTGTAAAAATCGAACCCGTGCGTCAGCTGCGCGCGACCAGCTCCGCGGTGATGCGCGTGCCGAGCGGACCGAAGGCCGAGATGCGGCTGTAGCGGCCGATGAAGCGCATCGTGTGGATGCCCGCCTCGACCTCCAGGCGCGTGCCGTCCGCCAGCCGCAGCGCCAGCGTCACGCGGTCTCCGGCCTTGGCGCCTGCGGATATGTTGGTCTTGCGAGCCATGACTCCACGCTAGCGGGAGATGGTTAACAAGACCCTGCCAGGCGGGCACGGCCGCCACAAATTCATCGCATTAACCAGCCCCCGCAAGCTTGTCTTGAGCATTGCCATGTCAGGGCTGGCCTGCCGCCATGCAGCATGACCAGAAACCCTTCCGCGCCGCACGCGCGAAATCGGCGAAGAATGCCGCGCTGTCCGACATATTGGGCGCGTTCAGCTATGCGCTCGATCTGACCGAGGGGCAGCCGGAAGGCCACTCGCTGCGCTGCACCTGGATCGCCATGCGCCTCGCCGACATGATCGGCATCGAAGGGGCGGCGCGGCGCGATCTCTATTATGCGGTGATGCTGAAGGACCTGGGCTGCTCGTCCAATGCCGCCCGCATCGCCGCGCTCTATCTGACCGACGATCGCGCCTTCAAGCATGATTACAAGCTGATCGGCACCAGCCTGTCCTCGGTGCTCGGCTTCGTGTTCAGCAAGACCGGCAAGGGCCATGGCCTCGCGGCGCGCGCCAGGGCGATCGGCAACATCCTGCGCAACGGCAGCGAGATTTCGCACGCGCTCATCCAGACGCGCTGCGTGCGCGGCGCCGAGATCGCCCGCAAGCTGCGCTTCTCGGACGATGTCGCGGCGGCGATCCACAGCCTCGACGAGCATTGGGACGGCGGCGGCAAGCCCGAAGGGCTGCGCGGCGAGGCCATTCCATTGGGCGCGCGCATCGCGCTGCTCGCGCAGATCGCCGACACCTTCTTCATGGGTGGCGGCAGCGCCGCCGCGCTCGCCGAGGTCGCCAGCCGCTCTGGCCGCTGGCTCGACCCGGCACTGTGCCGTGCCTTTGCCGAGCTGGCCGCAGACGGCGACATCTGGCGCGAGCTCGGCTCGGACACGATTTCCATGATGGTCAGCGCCATCGAGCCGCCGGGCGCCCACATGACTGTCGACGAGGACTATCTCGACGATATCGCAGCGGCGTTCGGCGAGGTGATCGACGCCAAGAGCCCCTATACCGCGGGCCATAGCGAGCGGGTCGGCCATTATGCCGATCTCGTTGGCGAGGCGCTCGGCCTCGACGCCGGTGAGCGCCGCCGCCTGCGCCGCGCCGCGATCCTGCACGATGTCGGCAAGCTCGGCGTCTCCAGCGCGATCCTCGAGAAGCCGGGCAAGCTCGAGGCCGATGAATGGCACGTCATGCAGAACCACGCCGCGCATACCACCGCGATCCTGGGCCGCGTCGCCGCGCTCAAGGACATGGCGATGATCGCCGGCTCGCATCATGAGCGGCTCGACGGTGCCGGCTATCCGCTGCGGCTCGACGCACGCGCCATCTCGCGCGAGACGCGCATCATCACCGTGTGCGATTTCTACGATGCGCTCACCGCCGACCGGCCTTATCGCGCCGCCCTGCCGGTCGAGGACGCGCTGGGGATCATGGCCGGCGAGGTCGGCAAGGCGATCGACGCGGATTGCTTTGCCGCGCTCAAGCAGGCGATTGCGGCGGAAGACTGAGCGGAACCTGCTGCGGCGCGGCACGTTTCCATGGGCAGGTGGTTGACCTTTGCGTCAGGGTTCCCAACTTGGGAACCAGCCCGACTGCCCCCGGAGACCTGTTTTTGCGCATCCCCCTCGGTTCCTGCCTCGCCGCCCTCCTCATTGCCACGCCGCTCCACGCGCAATCGTCCGACGCGCCGCCGATTGCGCCGGGCGACGCGCCGATGCAGGGCCGTGATTTCGTGCTCGCCGGCGCGGGTCTCACGCTGCTCACCCAATATGAGGGCAGCAAGGATTACGAGATCCTGCCCATGCCCGGCGTCGTCGGCGAGGCATCGGGCGTCGCCTTCACCGTCATCGGGCCGCGCGCCAGCGTCGACCTGTTCAGCGTCAAGCTCGACGATCACTGGCATGTCTCGGTGGGCCCCTCCATCGGGGTCAATATGAACCGCACCCATCTCAGCACCATATCGGACCTGCGCATCCGCGCGCTCGGCAAGATCAAGGGCGCGATCGAGGTGGGCGGCAGCCTCGACTTCGTCGGCAGCGGCGTCATCACCAGCGCCTATGACCGGCTGTCCTTCTCGGTCGGCGTGCGCCACGATGTGGCCGGCGCTTATGATGGTTCGGTCGTCACGCCGGCGCTCACCTATCTCGCGCCTCTGAGCCGCAGGACGATGGTGGTGCTGCTCGCCCAGGCCGACCGCGCCGACAGCCGCTATGCCGGCACCTATTTCTCGATCACCCCCGCCCAGAGCACGGCCAGCACATTGCCGGCCTTCAATGCGCGCGGCGGCTGGAAGGACTGGACGCTGGGCGCCGCGATCGATCACTCGCTGACCGGCGACCTCACGCATGGGCTGTCGCTCGTCGCCGGCGGCTCCTATACAAGGCTTGTCAATGATTTCGCGGCGAGTCCGGTGGTGAGTGTCGCCGGCTCGCCCAATCAGTTCCTCGCGGGGGTGGGCCTGGCCTACGCCTTCTAGGGCGATTTCAGCCTTGCCGGGCTGCGCACGGCCCCGGCGGGCAAAAACGGCAAAGGAGAGCGCGCCATGAGCGTCTATCTGCCCCTGACCCTTCATCTGGCGGTGGCGCTCGGCGCCTATGCCTTCGCCGGTTCGCTCGGCATGATGCTGATGCCGCGCGAGCGAACCGATCGCCTGTTCGAGGAGATAGGGCAGTCGCCCGGCCTCATGTTCGCCTATGGCGTCATCGCGCTCGCCATCGGGTCCGTGTGGATCATGGCCCATCGCGACTGGATCAGCCCGCTCGGCATCGTTATCAGCGCCGCCGGCTGGTGGATCGCGCTCGAGGGCGTCGTCATGCTCGCCTTCCCCGCGGCCGTGGCGCGCTTCGCCGCGATGCTCCGGCCGCAGATCAGGCTCTGGCTGGTCCTCGGTCTCGTGCTCGGCCTGCTGCTCATCGTTGCCGGGCTCACCGGGCGGGCGGATGCGCTTCCGCTTTTGCCACGCGCCTGAAAACCGTCTAGGGAGCGCCCGGCGATCCGGGGGCGCCGGTCCATGGCATCAAGCGCATTGTTCGAACCCGTCCAGCCGCCCCGCGCGGCGACGTGGCAGCCCTGGTGGCGCGGGCTCTATGGCGAAAAGCTGCGCAGCATCGTCCACGAGATGTCCGATCCCGCGTTCGACGCGCCTTATCTGCGGACCCGCTTTCTCACGCTCAAGATCCACATGGTCAGCAATCCGGACATGATCGGCCATGTCCTGCTCGACAAAGCCGCCAATTATCCGCGGCCCGATCTGGTCCGGAAGCTGCTGCGCCCCATGCTCGGCAACGGCCTGCTCAATGCCGAGGGAGAGAGCTGGCGCACGCAGAGGAAGCTTGTCGCGCCGACCTTCTCGCCCGCGGCGGTGACCGGCATGACCGCGCTGATGGCCGCGGAGGCGCAGCGGCAATGTGAGACCTTTCCTGTCGGACCGGCTGTGATCGACATGGCGGCGCGCGCGACGGACGCGACGATGCACATCATTGCGCAGGGGCTGTTCTCGGGCGACGAACGCTTGCTGAGCCCGAAGGCCGCGATGCATATCGGCCGCCTCATCCAGTCCGCCGGGCAGCCGCGCTTCCTGCGCATGCTGGGCCTCCAGGCGCTCGACTGGAGCCCGCACATGATCGGCGTCCGTGCCTCGCTGCGCTATCTGCGCGGCGCGCTGACCGCCATTGTCGACGAGCGCGGTCCATCGGGCGGTGCGGACGATTTCTTCGGCGGCCTCATGCGCAGCCTTTACGCGAGCCTCCCGCCCGCGCAGGCGCGGACCACCGCTGTCGACAACGCCATTACCTTCTATGTCGCGGGCTATGAGACCACCGCCGTCGCGCTCGCCTGGTCCGCTTATCTCTTCGCCGCGCAACCGACGCTGCAGGAAGAGCTGCGCGCTGAGGCCATCGCCGCGCTCGAAGGCGACATCGCCACGCTGCCCGATCGCCTGCCCCGCCTGCGCCTCTTCCTCGAGGAGACGATGCGGCTCTACCCACCGGCCGTCCAGATCATCCGCGAGGCCGCGCGGGACGACGATATGTGCGGCGTGTGCGTGAAAAAGGGTGAGATCATCGGCATCTATCCCTGGCTGGTCCATCGCCATCGCACGCTCTGGGACAATCCCGACGCGTTCGATATCGATCGCTTTGCCGAGCCGAACCGCGGCAAGCTTCACCGCTTCCAGTATCTGCCCTTTGGCGCCGGCCCGCGCATCTGCGTCGGCGCGCGCTTCGCCACGGTCGAGGCGCTCATCATCCTTGCCCACTGGCTCGCGGCGAGGCGCTTCGGCCTCACCGGCGACCCGGTCTCGATCCCCACGGGAACGGTCACGCTGCGGCCTAAGGGCGGCATGAAGCTGCGCGTGGAACCGCTGGACTAGTCCGGGCATCCGCGCTGTGCTCCTACGAAGGCAGGAGCCTAGGGCGTATGCAGCACAGCGCCCATATTATCGCTTGATCGGTTCCAGTCTCAGGTCGGCGCAGCCACCCGCTTTCAAGGTGAAGCCGTCGGGATTATCGTAGCCGTAGAGGCTGACTCTGCTGCTCCAGCCCGACTCCACGATCTTGGCGGACCATTTGCCCAGTGGGAGATCGATGGAAAATTTGCCCGCGCGGTCCGTGCGAACAGTGCGAATCAAGCCCGTGTCGGACCGGCGGAGACGCACGGGCCAATCGGCGCGTGGTTCGCCATCTTCGGTCGCCACGAGACCGATGACCGATCCCGTCTTGCCCGGCTTTGTCTTGGCGAGCTGCTGCACTTCGCGCTCGACATGGGCGGCGTCGGGTCCGCTCGTATTCGGATCGCTGCCCCAAGCCATCAGCCGTTTGCCCTGCCTGCGGATGAACAGGATGTTCCGCTTGCCTTCGTCGGGGGTCGCGCTGGCGCTGTCAGCGCTGGAAAAGAGCGTGAAATGATCCGGCGCCTTGCCTTTGTAGCGGCGATCGACGTCCACCTTCCACATGTGCCAAAAGACATTGGTGCGCTCCGGCCCGACCGTACCGGTCAGCACGATATCTGCGCTGGAAAAGGCCGCGCAGGTGCGGGGGCGTGGGTCGGCGACAATGGCTTGTACCGGTCCGGGGAAGGCGAAGACGCCGGCTGCCAGACAGCAGCCCAGAGCAGTTCTCCATTTGCGCTCGATGACCTCTCCCATGTGCTGGACTATCCGCCGCCACGCGCCTATTGTCCAGCGATCCCCGGGGGACCGCTGATCGGCGGTTGAGAGGGAGGCGCGAGCTTCCGACCCGTCGAACCTGAACCGGCTCATACCGGCGGAGGGAGGGCTTGCAGCGAAGCGAAGTCCTGTCTCTCCGCATCTGGAGAACAGACATGGCAGACATTCCCGCCCGCACTGAAGTCGCCGTCACCACCGGCCCCATAAGAGGCAGCCGTAAGGTCCATGTCGCGGCCCACAGCGGGAGCGGCATCCGGGTCGCCATGCGCGAGATCGATCTCGAGCCGTCGTCCGGGGAGCCGCCGATCCGGGTCTATGACACGTCCGGGCCCTATACCGATCCCGCTGCGCAGATCGACATCATGGCCGGCCTGCCGATGCTGCGCCGCGAGTGGGTGCTCGCGCGCGGCGATGTCGAGGATTATGCCGCCCGCGCCGTGAAGGCCGAGGACAATGGCCAATTGGGTCCGGACCGCTCCGGCGGCGTTCGCCCCTTCCCGAACGTCGTCAAGCGCCCGTTGCGCGCCAGGCCCGGCATGAATGTCAGCCAGATGCACTATGCCCGGCGCGGCATCATCACGCCCGAGATGGAATATGTCGCCGAGCGCGAGAATCTCGGCCGCGAGCGCCTCGCCGAATATATCCGCGACGGGCAGGACTGGGGCGCCTCCATCCCCGATTATGTGACGCCCGAGTTCGTCCGCGACGAGGTGGCGAGAGGCCGCGCCATCATCCCCTCGAACATCAATCATCCCGAGAGCGAGCCGATGGCGATCGGCCGCAATTTCCTCGTCAAGATCAACGCCAATATCGGCAACAGCGCCGTCGCCTCCGACGTCGCGAGCGAGGTCGACAAGATGGTCTGGTCGATCCGCTGGGGCGCGGACACGGTCATGGACCTCTCCACCGGCCGCAACATTCATGACACCCGCGAATGGATCATCCGCAATGCCCCCGTGCCGATCGGCACCGTGCCCATCTACCAGGCGCTGGAGAAGGTCGGCGGCATCGCCGAGGAGCTGAGCTGGGAGATTTTCCGCGATACGCTCATCGAGCAGGCGGAGCAGGGCGTCGACTATTTCACGATCCATGCGGGCGTGCGGCTCCCATACATCCCGCTCACCGCCAAGCGCGTCACCGGCATCGTCTCGCGCGGCGGATCGATCATGGCGAAATGGTGCCTCGCGCATCACAAGGAGAGCTTCCTCTACGAGCATTTCGACGAGATCAGCGAGATCTGCGCGGCCTATGACATCGCCTATTCGCTCGGCGACGGCCTGCGTCCCGGCTCCATCGCCGACGCCAATGACGAGGCCCAGTTCGCCGAGCTCTATACGCTGGGCGAGCTCACCAAGCGCGCCTGGGCGCAGGACGTGCAGGTGATGATCGAGGGCCCGGGCCATGTGCCCATGCACAAGATCAAGGAGAATATGGACAAGCAGCTCGCGGCCTGCGGCGAGGCGCCCTTCTACACATTGGGGCCGCTCACCACCGATATCGCGCCCGGCTATGACCATATCACCAGCGGCATCGGCGCCGCGATGATCGGCTGGTACGGCACGGCGATGCTCTGTTACGTGACGCCCAAGGAGCATCTCGGCCTGCCCGATCGCGACGACGTCAAGGTCGGCGTGGTGACGTACAAGCTCGCCGCCCACGCCGCCGATCTCGCCAAGGGCCACCCGGCGGCCAAGGTCCGCGACGATGCGCTGAGCCGCGCCCGCTTCGAGTTCCGCTGGCGCGACCAGTTCAACCTGTCCTTGGACCCGGACACCGCCGAGCAATATCACGACCAGACGCTGCCGGCCGAGGGCGCCAAGACCGCGCATTTCTGCTCCATGTGCGGGCCGAAATTCTGCTCGATGAAGATTACCCAAGAGGTCAGGGATTTTGCGGCGAAGCAAAACCAGGGGGCCGAGAGCTTCATCGCCTCATCCCCCCTCCCGCCTGCGGGAGGGGTCGGGGGAGGGCAATCCCCCACCGAGGAAGAAGCCGAAGCCGGCATGGCCGCGATGAGCGAGCTGTATGAGAAGACCGGCCGCGAGCTTTACATGGGCGCCGGGGATCGGGAGCGGGACTAGTCCTGAGATCATTTGCCGAGAACGGACGTGTCATGACGGAGGAACGATATTTCGGCTGGATGGTGAAATCGGAGGGTACGGAACGAGCCTTCGATATCGGTATCGCTAGCGATCCACTTCCGTCGGAGGTTTTGGAGGAATTCGAAGAAATAGTGGGTGCCGTATGTAAACTTCGACCAACTCTTATCGATTATAAAGTTTTATTGGATGACTATACTGCAATAGAACGGCTTCCAAATGAACTTCGTCAAATATTTGGTGATGATGCCCTGATTTTACTTGAGTTGGGAAATAAAAGTGTCGAGATGCATTCTATATGCGAAAGGCGTCTGAGTGCTTTTCTGAATGCTGCATCGGCTCTCCGTGACCGCGCGCTTGGAAGAATGACTGAAAGTGGAATCGATATAAAGGAATTCAAGGAATTTTTATCTTCAGCATACGATAAATCATTCGCATATCGCCTGTACTATAACCTAAGAAACATGTCGCAGCATCAGGGCAGTCCTCTTTGGATTATTCCAATTAATGGCGAGGGTGAGGATGGATATTTGGAATTCAAGTTTGATCTTTCCTTCGGTAGAGATGATTTGATGCAAAGGGGACGAAAATTCCAATCGAAATTGCGTAAGGAACTGCCGCATTGCGAGGAAAAGATACCGCTACTGTCAACAGCTAGAGAGTATTATGCTTACCTTATAGGCGCTTGCGCCGTTAGCGTGGTCGCTCAATATCCAGATTTTAACAGAGCTGTAGAATACCAAAAGATCGTTCGGAGAATTCATGGTAATATGCCGCAGAACGCAACGCCATTCATTTTCCACGGTAAGCCTGTAATTCAACAAGGAGTCCAACAAAATTCTTCAGTTACATGCTTTTCCTTTGAGGAAGTGAATATGATAGTTCGATTATTGAGCGAAGCCCTTGAGTACGGTATCGAACTTCGCAAGGTCGTTGGCAATCCGAGCGGGGAACAGACAATATCGGAGTCTGCCACAGAATAGACGCACAAATTTCGATGTTCCTCTCCTCCCCCGACCTCCTCATCCGAGCCCGCCGCGCCGCATTCAATCGCGCCATCGCGGAGGGTGACGCCGCCGCCATCGGGCCGATCCTTGGCAAGGATTGCGTCATGGTCACGGGGACGGACAGCGCCGTCATCGCCGGGCGCAATGCGCAGGTGAAAGTCTGGCAGCGCGAGTTCGCCGCCCAAAAAAGCTCGATGGGGAACCGCCTCATCTACACCCGCCTCCCCACCACCATCATCGCCTCGCCGGTCGAGCCCATCGCGCACGAGCAGGGCGAATGGCAGGGGGCCGATCCCTCCGGCGCCGTCCTCGCCTCGGGCGTCTATTCCGCCAAGTGGCGCGAGGTCGGCGGGCACTGGGTCATCGAGGCGGAGATTTTCGTCACACTGGGGTGAGACCCGCGCCCTCACCCAAAGCGAAATCGGAGCAAGTTCCGCCCGGACGCAGAATAACTTCTGCTATGTTCGCCGCATGAGCAAACAGCCCAAAAAGTATGAGGAGCAAATGAAGGTCGCCCGCGAAGTGATGGCGCGCCGAAAGGACGCGCTCGAAACCTTGGCGCAAATCGATCTTGCCGAGCGGATCATGCGGGAGGACGAGGAAATCTTGCGCGGCTTGTCAAAGAAATAAGGTTCAATCGAGCCATCGCTCCGCGTCCATCGCCTTGTGCAGGATGCGCACGATAAGAATGCCGTCGCCTTCGATGACATAGAATATGCGATGCTGCTCGCAGGAGAGCGAACGGATGTCCGGCGGCAATGCGGGGTGCAACAGGCCGATTTCGGGATAGGTCAGGATGCGTCGGAATGCTCGCTCGACGGCGTCGAGATAGGCGATCGCTCGGGGAATATCGAATTGCTCGATGCTGTAGTCGCGGATGGCGTCGAGGTCGGCCTGGGCTTCGCGACTGAGTTTAAGCCGCATCCGCGCTCCCGCCTGACGCTCTCAGCCCGGCGCGCAACTCGTCCAGATACTGGAAAGGATCGCGTTCGCTCACACCCGATGCCAGGCCCTCGTCGATCGCCGCCTGGAGCGCGCGCCGCTTGGCTTCATATTCCTCGTCGCGCCGGATCAGGTCGCGGACATAATCGCTGGTGCTGCTGTAGCGCCCCTCGGCGACGCGGGCTTCGGCCCAGCTCTTGAGACGTTCGGGGATGGAGATGTTCATCTGTGCCATGCCAGTCACTATAGGATTTTGCGCTAAAATTGTAAAGGATCGCACCATCCTGTTCTAACAGACCGCGCGAGCGGCGGCGAAAGCAAGTTCATCCAATCTGGCATTTTCCGCTGTCCTACACGCCCCTTTCCATGCCTCACTTCGCCCATGACCAAACATCAAGCGCTGCGGGGCGGCCGCGAAAGCCCCGATTTCGACTTCGAGCCCGTCATCATGCGGTCGCGTCACGATGGCTGGGATGCCGACAGGCAGGCTTCCTTCATCCAGGCGTTGGCCGAGAGCGGCTGCGTCAAGGAGGCCGCTGCGCGGGTCGGCATGTCGACCGCATCCGCTTATGGATTGCGCACCCGCGCCGATGCGCAGAGCTTCCGCTATGCCTGGGAGGCCGCGCTCGATCATGCGATCCAGCGCCTCTCCGACGCTGCGTTCAGCCGCGCGTTGAACGGCGTCGCCCGGCCTGTCTTCTTCCAGGGCGAGCAGGTCGGCGAGCGACGCTATTTCGACGAGCACCTCACCCGCTTCCTGCTGCGCTATCGCGATCCCAATCGCTACGGCAAATGGAACGACACGGTGATCGTCGAGCCCGGCCATGCCGACCGCGCGGCGCTGGCGCTCGCTCATTGCCTGATCCGGGTGCTGAAGGACGGCTATGCGTTCGACGGCGGCGATCCCCCACCCGAGCATGAGCCCTATGATCCCGCGCGCCGCGCCGGCGCGAGGGACGCCGTCCTGGCCCGGGAGAAGGAGCAGAATGGCGGGTGACCGGGCAAGCCGGGGAGCCGGAAGTTAGCGACCCCGTGTCGTCAACTTTGCAAACTTCCACGGGTGGGCCGCACCGGACTCGACTCCCGTCCGAAATGAGAACAAAATGGCAACATATGTCCGATTCGGAGGAAGAACCGATGCCCCCTGCCGCCCGCGCGCTGCTCGCGCACCGCTATTTCTTCGCGCTGCTGCCCGACGAGGTGAGTGCGCGCCGCATCCATGCCTTTGCCGAGGGGCAGTTCGGCGCCAAGGGGCTGCTGCGGCCCGAGCGGTTGCATGTGACGCTGGCGCTGACCGCCGATTTCTCCGGATCGCAGCCGGCGATGATCGAGGCGCTGCTGCGCGCCGGCGATGCCGCCTCGGGCGCGCCGTTCGACCTCATGCTCGACACGTTGAGCGGCGGCCGGCGGACCACCGCGCTGCGCCCGGCCCATGTCGTGCCGCCGCTGCGCGCACTGCAGGGCAGGATCGCGGAGGCGATGACGCGCGAGGGGGTGCCGATGCGCGCGGACTGGAGCTTCGGCCCGCATGTGACCCTGCTCTATCGCGACGGCGAGCCGGTCTGGCGCGCGGTCGACAATCTCGGCTGGCCGGTGCGCGATTTCGTGCTGATCGAGAGCCTGGTCGGCCTGACGCGGCACAATGTGCTGGGCCGCTGGCCGCTGGTCATGCCGCCGGACCCGCAGGGAAGCCTGTTCGACGCCTGAGCGTTCCGTGCCTCGTCGCGGTCCTTGCCCGGTCCGTCCCGCATCGCGGAACAGGCGGCGCGCCCGGTTCGTTTTTGCGGCAGTGCAAGGCGGTGCGCGGACCGCCCGACGGGATCAGGACATGAAAGGACTAATCATGCTCAGAGTCTCATTGGCGCTTGCCCTGCTGGCTTCGGCCCCGCTCGCCGCACCCGCCCGGGCCGACAATGACCGGCCGCCCAACTGGTGGATGGTCTATGACCATGACTCGCCGGACGAAGCCGAGCTGGTCGACCTCAACTCGTTCCAGCAGAGCGATCTCGGCTCGGTCATCGATGTCATGACGGTTTACGAGAACGGCAAGGTGCAGCGCGACATCAGGAATGTGAACTGCATGGAGCCGCGGATCGCGGGCGATATCGGCGCGTTCGTCTGCGGGTCCGCCCGTTACCAGGCGGGGCACGGCCGCAAGGTGACGGACACGACGCCGAGCAGCATCGTCGCCCTCATCCCCCATAATGGCGGCAGCGCCGGCTGAACCCCTCTCCCATGGCCATCCCGGATGCGTTCCGGGGTGGCTGGGGAGGAACCAATGCGACCGCCGCGCATTAGGGCGCCATGATCCGCAAGCTCAAATCGGGGCAATATCGCATCTATGCGCGCAAGCCGGACGAGACCGGCAAGCGCCGCAACCTCGGCACGTTCGACAGCAAGGAGGCTGCCCAGAAGCACGAGCGCGACATCCAGTATTTCAAGCATCACTGAGGCGGAAAGGGACAGGATGTCCATCAGGCGCAAATGGTCGCAGGACGTCACCGAGCACAGCAACGCACTCGATCTCGATCGCGAGGTGTTCAAGCAGCACGATCCCCGCGAAATCGCCCGCTCGCTCAAACATTCCGCCGAAGCCAGCCATCGCCGCAAGGCCGGGCCGTTCCGCTCGGCCATGTCGATGCTGACCTTCTACATCAACCGCGCCGGCAGCGATCTCGACGAGGAGCAGCGCAAGATCCTCGAGCGGGCGAAGGAGGAGCTGCGCGCGGAATTCGGAAAACCGCGCAAGGGATGAGCCGTTCGCGCGGACTCGCGCACGTCCGGGAACCGGTGTAACATCGTCGCTTCTTCACCGGGGGAGAAGAGACATGCTGCTTGGCCTGCCGCTGGCGCAATTCACTGTGCTTCACGTCGTCATCACGCTCATCGCCATCGCGGCGGGGCTCATTTTCTTCGGCGCCCTGTCGTCGGGCCGTTGGCTCGGCTTCATCAACGGCCTGTTCCTCGATTTCACCATCCTGACCTCGGTCACCGGCTTCCTGTTCCCGTTCAAGGGCGTGACGCCGGCGATCATCTTCGGGGTGATCTCGATCATACTGCTCGCGATTGCGCTGCTCGCGCTCTATCTCTTCAAGATCGTCGGCGTCTGGCGGCGCATCTATCTCGTCACGGCGCTGATCGCGCAGTGGCTCAACATGGTGGTGCTGGTCGTGCAGAGCTTCCAGAAAATCCCGGCGCTCCATGCCCTCGCGCCGAAGGGCAACGAACCCGCCGTGCTGGCCGGACAGGCGCTGATGGCGCTGATCGTCGCCTTTTTCGCCTGGCGCACGATCGTCCGCGCGCCCGCGCTCGAGGCCATCTGACGGGGCGGTTGCACAGGAAGCGCAAGCGCCCATATCAGGGCGCATGACCGAGATCGCTCCCACCATCCAGCCCAGCCTCTATATCCCGCATGGCGGCGGGCCCTGCTTCTTCATGCCCGATCCGAACGGCGTCTGGACGAAGATGGAGGCCTATCTGCGCGGTCTCGCGGCGACCCTGCCGGAGCGGCCGCGCGCGATCCTGATCATCTCCGGCCATTGGGAGACGCGCGGCGGCTTCGGCTTCACCGGTGCCGAGCATCCGGGGCTCATCTTCGACTATTATGGCTTCCCGCCGCACACCTATGAGCTGAGCTATAAGGTGCCCGGCGCGCCCTGGCTGGCGGCGCGGGGCGCACAGCTGTTGCAGGCGGCGGGTATCCCGGCTGGCATCGATCCGGCGCGCGGACTCGATCATGGCGTGTTCGTGCCGATGAAGGTGGCCTTCCCGGACGCCGACATCCCGCTCGTGCAGATGAGCCTGGAGACGAGCCTCGATCCGGCGCTGCATGTGCGCGCGGGCGCGGTGCTCAGCGCCTTGCGCGAGGAGGGCGTGCTCATCCTCGGATCGGGCATGAGCTTCCACAATCTGCGTGCCTATGGCGACCCGCGCGTGGCTGTTCCGTCGTCCGCCTTCGACCATTGGCTGACCGGCGCGGCGACGGCGCCCATGCCAGAGCGCGCGGACCTGCTCGCTTCATGGGCGACCGCGCCTCATGCCCGCTTCTGCCATCCCCGTGAGGAGCATCTGCTGCCACTCATGGTCGCGGCGGGCGCGTCATCGGCGCCCGGCATACATGACTATGGCGAGCTGGTGCTGGGCGGCGCGGTCTCGGCCTATCGCTTCGCCTGAGCGGGTGCCGGCCTATTTGAAATAGCTGCGCCCGATCCGCATCGGCGCCGCCGGCGCGGAGAAGATGCCGCCCGCCGCCATCCGCGTGCCGCGCATCACCAGCACCAGCTTGTCGTCCGCCTCGATGCGGACATTCTCGCCGGGGTGGCGGATACTGGGGCCCGCCGGCCGCTCGATTTCGACCACGAAGAAGGCGCCGTCGCCGCGCGCCTCGGCCTCGCCGACAGTGCGCCCGGTCAGCGCGCCCTTGGCGGGCACATGCACCACTTCCAGCTCCAGCCCATATTCGCGGAGCGACCGGCGCATCTCGAGCAGGCGCGCCGAATCCTCGATCACGCTCGCCGTCGTCGGATAGAGGATCAGCTCGGCGATGCGCTCGGCGCCGATATGGGTCGGCAGCACGACGCGGTCGGCGCCGGCATGGATGAGCTTGCCTTCGGTCGACGGCGCCTCGCCGCGGGCGATGATCTCCATCCGGGCGTTGAGATTGCGCGCCGAGAGGGTGATGAACACATTGGCGGCGTCGTCCGGCAGCACTGTCGCCAGCACCCGTGCGCGTTCGATGCCGGCTTCGCGCAATATGTCTTCCGACGTGGCGTCGCCGGTCAGGCAGAGATAGCCCATGGCGCGCGCGTCCGTGAGCTTCGCCGCATCACGCTCGACGATGACGAAGGGACTGCGCGCCAGCGACAATTCCTTGGCGAGCTGGTGGCCGATGCGGCCCAGGCCGCAGATGATGGTGTGGCCGGTGAGCCGGTCGATCTCGCTGTGCATACGGTCGATCCCCATGAGACGGCGGAGCTGGTAATGGGCGAAGACCTGGACGAGCGCGCCGGTCAGCACGATCATGCCGGTGCAGCCCAGCATGATGGTGCCGATGGCGAGCAGGCGCAGGCCGGGCGTGTTGATCGGATGGACCTCGCCATAGCCGACCGAGAAAATTGTGAGCGTCACCATGTAGAAGGCGTCGCCGAACGACCAGCCATTGGCGACGAAGCCGAGGGTCGAGGCGATGAAGACGCTGGTGACGTAGATGAGCGCGGCGGTCAGGTTGCGCAGCGGCGATCCGAACACGTCATGTGCCCCAAGATCGCCACCGCGCCGCCGTTTCGCCATTCCGCCCCGATCCCCCGTCTTTCGAAGCCGAACCATGTCTGCCGGTTGGCATGCATCTTGTCGAGGGCAGTTCTTCCGCTCATGGGCGGAAGAATCGACAAGTCCCGTCCGGAGTTTGCCCATGAATCGGCGAAGCCTGTCCCATCTCGTGGCGACGACCCTGGTCGTCGGTGCCGCTCCCATCGCCATTCCCGCATATGCGGCGATCCCGTCCGCCGTCGACGCGATGATCCGCGAGGCCGCGAAAAGCGGCGACGATGCGACGCTGGCGGCTGTCGTGAAGATAGCCAAGGCGACCAATCCGGACGATGCCGACGAGATCGGCAAACTCGCCGCATCGCTTCAGTCGGCACAGAAGGCGGCAGCGGAAAAGGCACGCACGGAAAAGCTGGCCGAGCAGGGGCTGTTCGAGGGCTGGAAAGGCGAGGGCCAGCTGGGCATCGGCCTGTCGAGCGGCAACACCAGCGAGACCAGCGCGGTACTTGGCCTTTCGCTGGAGAAGCAGGGCCTGCATGCGCGCCATAAATTGTCCGGCTCGATCGACTATCTGCGCACCAACGGAACGACCGAACGCCAGAAATATGCGCTCGACTATGAGCTGAACCTGGCACTGGGACAGCGGCTCTCGCTGGTCGGCACGCTTGATGCAGAGCGCGACAGGTTCTCCGGTTATGCCAGCCGCTTCACCGAGTCCGTGGGCCTCGGCTACCGCGCGATTAAGCAGCCCGACATGACCCTGGACATCTCGGCAGGGCCGGCGCTTCGCCAGACCCACTATATCGTGCTCAGCAGCGACAGCGGCCAGGACGGTCTGGCCGGGCGCGGATCGCTGGACTGGCGCTGGACGATCCGCGACGGAATCGTCCTGACGGAAAAAGCCTCCGTGCTCGCCGAGCAGACGGATACCACCTTGGCCACGACGGCGGCGCTCACGTCAAAGATCAGCGGCGGCCTTTCGGCCCGGCTGTCCTACAATGTCCAGAAGGAAACCAATCCGCCGGAGGGCCTCAAATCCGTCGATAGCTCGACGCGCGCGACGCTCGTCTACGGCTTCTAAACGCCCGGCGCCCAGTCCGGCGGCGCCAGCGTGAAGCCCTCGAACCGGAAGCCGGGCGCGACGATGCAGCTGACCAGCGCCCAGCCCAGCTGTGCCTCCGCCGCCTGCCAATGGTGGGGCGCGATGATATGCTGCGCCACCTCGCCGGCGAGGACGTCACTGCCGAGCATGCGCAGCTCGACCGGACCGTTCTCGTCTGGCGCCGTCAACAACCGCACGGGACTGCCGGCATGCCAGAGCCAGATCTCGGTCGCGTCGACCGCGTGCCAGTGCGAGCTCTGACCCAGTTCGAGCAGGAAATAGATCGCCGTCGCGATGGCGCGCTCGCCGTCCGGAGCCGGCGCGCGCCAGGTCTGGCGGTACCAGCCGCCTTCCGGATGCGGTGCGAGGTTCAGTCTGTCGATGATCGCCTTTGCGTCGTCCATTCGCCGCTTCCCTCGTGGAGGTCCCTTGCTCTGGATCAAGGAATTTGGTTTGCCTAACATACAAATTCCGTGCGACATGCACGAAATTGACCGGGACGATTCAGCCGTCTCGCCGCAGGCACGAAGGAGAGGTCATTTGGCCAGGATCATCGGCGGTTTCGCCGTTTCGCACACACCCACCATCGCGTTCGCCAAGGATGCGAACAAGCAGAACGATCCGGTCTGGGCGCCGATCTTCGAGGGGTTCGAGCCGGTCAAGCAGTGGCTGGCGGCCGAGAAGCCCGATGTGATCCTGTACGTTTACAACGATCACATGACGTCCTTCTTCACCCACTATTCCGCCTTCGCGCTCGGCATCGGCGAGGAATTTTCGCCGGCCGACGAAGGCGGCGGCAAGCGCGACCTGCCCGCGATCAAGGGCGATCCGGAGCTGGCCCAGCATATCGCCGAGTGCCTCGTCGCCGACGAGTTCGACCTTGCCTACTGGCAGGGCATGGGCCTCGACCATGGCGCCTTCTCGCCGCTCTCGGTGCTGCTGCCGCATGACAAGGGCGGCTGGCCCTGCAAGCTGATCCCGCTCCAGTGCGGCGTGCTCCACCAGCCCATTCCCAAGGCCAAGCGCTTCTGGAACTTCGGCCGGTCGCTGCGCCGCGCGATCCAGTCCTACCCCAAGGACATCAAGGTCGTCATCGCCGGCACCGGCGGCCTCTCGCACCAGGTCCATGGCGAGCGCGCCGGCTTCAACAATACGCCCTGGGACATGGAGTTCATGGAGCTCCTCACCAACAATCCGGAATCGCTTCTCGACAAGACCGTGGTCGATCTTGCCAAGCTCGGCGGCTGGGAGGGCGCCGAGGTGGTCATGTGGCTGCTGATGCGCGGCGCGCTCTCGACCAAGGTCAGGAAGCTGCACCAGAGCTATTTCCTGCCCTCGATGACCGCGATCGCGACCATGTTGTTCGAGGATCTGGGCGACGCGACGCCGCCCGCCGAGAGCGACGAGGCGCTGCGCGCCCGTGCCCATCATGAGCTGGCCGGCGCCGAGACGATCGAGGGGACCTATCCCTTCACCATCGAGCGCGCGGTCAAGGGCTTCCGCATCAATCACTTCTTGCACCGGCTGATCGAGCCGGACTTCCGCAAGCGCTTCGTCGCCGACCAGGAGGGCCTGTTCGCCGAATCCGATCTGTCGGACGAGGAGAAGGACCTGATCCGCCGCCGCGACTGGATCGGCATGATCCACTATGGCGTGATCTTCTTCATGCTGGAGAAGATGGCGGCCGTGCTCGGCATCGGCAATATCGACGTCTATGCCGCCTTCCGCGGCCTGACCGTCCCCGAGTTCCAGAAGACCCGCAACGCGGCGATCACATACTCGGTGGCGGGCAAGCAGTAAGACTTTCAGGCCAATCAAGGACAAGAGGGGCGGCGCTGCGGCGTCGCCCTTTCCGTTTGTGCCTCTTGCTGCGCGACCTCGGCCATGCCACGAAGCGCGTCAGAAAACAGGGCGCAGGGAGAGGGGCATATGGCGGATTCACCGCGCGGGGACGCGCAATCATCGGGGACGCCCTTCGCCCGCCGCACCGAGTTCGTCGTCCTCATCATCCTGTCGCTGGTCAACGGCGTCGTCGCGCTGGACCGGCTGGCGGTCAATTTCCTCTCGCCGTTCATCGTGCATGACCTGGGGCTCAACAATACCCAGCTCGGCCTCCTGTCCTCGGCGCTGTCGGGCGCGATCTCGGTCTCGGGCCTCTTGTTCTCGGCCTGGGCGGACCGGACAGGGCGGCACAAGGGCGTGCTGGTCTGGGTGCTGGTGGCGTTCTCCTTGCTCTCCGGCGGATCGGGCATCGCCACCGGCTTCGCGATGCTGTTCGCCGCGCGGCTGCTGCTCGGTGTCAGCGAGGGGCCCTTGATCCCGATCGCGCAGACCATCATGGGCGCGGCGTCGCATCCGCCGCGGCGGGGCTTCAACATGGGCGCCATGCAGATGAGCGGATCGTTCCTGATCGGCGCGATGCTGGGGCCGCTCGTCATGGTGCGGCTCGCCGAAGCGGTCGGCTGGCAGCATGCCTTCTTCGTGTCGGCGGTCCCGGGGCTGGTGATCGCCGCGCTGGTCGCGCTCTTCGTGCCGCAGATGCGCGCGCTCGGCTATCATGCCCCGCAAGCCGCGCAGGCCGAGCCGCCGCCGTCGATCTGGGCGGTGCTGGGCTCGCGCAACCAGCTCATCTGCATGGCGATCGCGGCGATCTTCACCGCCTGGCTCACCATCCAGAATGTCTTCATGCCGCGCTATCTCACCGAGACGATTGGCCATTCCAACGACACCATGTCATGGCTGCTCAGCTTGTCCGGCTTCGGCGGGCTGGCGGGCGGCTTCGTGCTGCCTTTCCTGTCCGACATGTTCGGGCGCAAGCCGCTCGCGATCGGCGGGGGCATCTTCGCGCTGCTGGTACCCATCGCCCTGCTGGTCGTGCCGCATGACGCCGTGCTGCTGGGCGCGCTGTTGGCGCTGGGCGGCATGGCGGTCGGCTATGCGCCCATCATCCTCGCGGTCATCCCGTCCGAAAGCGTCGCGCCCGCCCGCGTCGCCACCGCCGTCGCCCTGTCCTTCTCGAGCGCGGAGCTGCTCGGCGGCATGTGCTCGCCGCCCATCGCCGGCTGGGCCGCCGACAATTGGGGCCTGCGCGCACCCTTCTATCTCGACATCGCCTGCGCCGTGATCTGCGCCCTGCTGGCGCTGGCGCTCAGGGAGACCGCGCCGCGCCGCTCCCGCTAGGCGTCGCGCTCGCTGTCGCGCCGGCCTGCCCCTCGACCGGTGAGGCCGACCACAGCACCGGCCATTCCCACGCCCCCCGGCAGACCGGCATGGCGCGCGCCTCGGCCAGGTGGAACATGGCGCCGTCCCAGCCATAGGTCTCGCTGGTGCCGCAATCACCGAGCGGCCGCCCGCGCGCGAAGCTGGTGAGCGTTCCCTTGGTCGGGGTCCACTTGGCATTGACCAGCAGCGGCACGACGCCGGGCTCCCCGGTATAGCCCGGGATACGGTCGAAGCGGGCGACCTCGAACATGCGTGCGCCCGGCTCCCCCGTTCCGACAAGCACGACACTGGAAGCATTTTCCGCGCCCGCGTCGCAGGCGACCAGCGCCAGGACGTGGGCCGCGTCGAGCGCCTGCAGGTCGACCGGCAAGTCGCCGCGCGGCCGTCCGCCGCATTGGGCGAGGGCGAGCACCGCCTGTTGCTCGCTTTCGGTCAGCGGAGCCGGGGCGGCCGTGAGCGCGCCTCTGGCGGCGACGGGAAAGTGGATATCCTCCGGCAGCGGCCGCGCCTGCGTCGCGGGCTTGTCGCCGATCGCGGCGAGCGCGGCCACGCTGCCGATGCGCCCCTGCTGCTCGTCCATGTAGCGCAGCGCCTGCGCAAGGCCGCTGAGCGACGGGGCCGCAACGGACATCTTGCCGATGCGGATGTCGAACACATAGGAGCTGCCGAGGCGCTGGACGAGCTTCAGCGCATTCGGGCCGGTGGTGCGCGCGCTGTTGCGAGCGGCGACCATCTGCCCGGCGGGCTGGTTGTCGACGAGGAGGTCGATCTTGCCGCGCAGGTCATAGGCGCCCGACAGCTCGACTATGGCCTCTCCATCCGGCCCGCCATCGCGCCCGATCCAGACCAGCGCGCCATAGACCTCGCCCCCGCCCTCTGGGACCAGCGAGACCGCGCTGCACGAGAGGCGATTGTCGCAGCCGACTGCCCAGTCGTCGAAAATCTTGAGCCGCCCGATCGCAGGTCCGACAGGTGGAAGCGGCACGGATGCAGCGGGGGCGGGCCGCTGCGCGTCCGCAGCCCAGCCGGTGGCGAGAAGCGTCAAAACCAGCAGAAGACGGGAGAGCGGCCTTGTCATCGGCTCCGGCATAATGCACTTGCCGAAGCGGGGGTAGAGCCCAGTTTCGCGAAAGGCCAGGGACATGCAGACCGTCGGCGTGATCGGTGCGGGCCAGATGGGCGCGGGTATCGCGCAAGTGACGGCGCAGGCCGGCTTCGCCGTGCTGCTGCGCGATGTCGACATCGCCCTCGCCGAGAAAGGCAAGGCCGGCATCGTCAAGCGGCTGCAGCGCGCGGTCGAGGGCGGCAAGCTGGAGGCGAAGGATGCCGATGCGGCGCTGAAGCGGATCACCCCGGTCGGCGAGGCGGCGGCGCTGGCGCCTTGCGATCTGGTGATCGAAGCAGCAACCGAGCGCGAGGAGATCAAGCGCGCGATTTTCGCCGAAGTCGGCCCGCTGCTCGGGGCCAGGGCGATCCTCGCCTCCAACACCTCGTCCATCCCGATCACGCGCCTTGCGCAGGCGAGCGCGGACCCGGCGCGTTTCATCGGCGTGCATTTCTTCAATCCGGTGCCGGTCATGCAGCTGGTCGAGGTGATCCGCGGCCTCGGCACCTCGGACGCGACCGTGGCGGCGGTCGATGCGTTCGCGAAGCAGCTTGGCAAGCAGGTCGTCCATGCCTTCGATGCGCCCGGCTTCATCGTGAACCGCATCCTGCTGCCAATGCTGAATGAGGCGGCCTTTGCCCTGGGCGAAGGCGTTGCCAATGTCCGCGACATCGACACCGCGATCAGGCTCGGCCTCAATCATCCGATGGGGCCGCTCACCCTCGCCGATTTCGTCGGGCTCGATACCTGTCTGGAGATCTGCAAGGTGCTGCACTCGACGACCGGCGATCCCAAATATCGGCCGGCACCCTTGCTGGTCAAATATGTCGAGGCCGGCTGGCTCGGCCGCAAGACCGGCAGGGGCTTCTACGATTATTCCGGCGAGGAGCCGGTGCCGACCCGCTGAGCCTCAATCCTTCCTGAGGAAAAGCGACAGCGTCGCATAATCGATGACGGCCTGATGATTGCGCAATACATCCTGCCCGATGACCGCGCGGATCGGATCGACGCCTCGCATCGCCAGCTTCTCGTTGGTGAAGCTCATGTCGATCGCGAACAGGCCATCGGAGCGGAGCGGCATCCCCTCGAGACTGAGCCGGGCCTCGCCCAGCGTGAAGACATTGGAGACGGTGCCGCTTTTCGCCCCGGCGGCGGGCGCTCCGGGTTGCCCTGTGTCGGTCACGGCTATGCCTTCGGACCGGCAATAGCCCAGCTCGACGAGCGTCTTGCCCGCCCCGGTGTCGAGGATGATGTCGATGGGCCGGTCGTCGACATGCCCGGCCAAGAGCAGATGGCCGACGCCGGTCCGGGCCATCGGGAAGCGGCGGAAGCCATGTTGCGAAAGCAGCTCCGCCATGGCCGATGAATGGTCCGCCGCGAGCTCTTCGGCCGCGCTCACGCCTTCATCTCACAGCGCGCCCGCGCCGCCGCCTGATGGAAGCGGAAGGCCTTGGCGTTGAACGGCGGTATGGTCTCGCCTTCCCACTCCTCGATATGCTCGTAGAAATTGGCGAAGCCGGCGAGTGCATCGGGCGAGCTGGTACCGACAAACGGCTGGATCAGGGCTTGCCACTCATCGAGGAAATCCTGCGCCTGCGGGCTGGCCGGGTCCATCGGCAGGGCCGCGTTGATGCGGTCGTTCAGGTCCCGCCATTTCCGGTAATCCTCCGCCGGATCGATGCCCTCCGGCGTTGGCCTGGCCATGACCGCGTCATATTGCGCCTGCGTCATGTAGCGCCGCTGCAGCGCATTCCAGCTCGCCTGGCCCCGCGCCTGCGCCGCCGCCTGATGGAAGCGGAACACGTCCGGGTCCCAGAAGGGCTCCACTTCGCCCTGCCACTCGTCGAAATGCGCATAGAGATTGCGGAGCCCCTCGCGCATGGTCGGCGTCGCGGCATCGAGCCAGGGCTGAACGAGCACGCCCCATTCGTCGAGAAAGGCCTGCGCCTCCGGGCTCGCCGGGTCCATCGGTAGCGCCGCCTTGATGCGCGCCTGCAGTTCCTTGAATCCATCCCTGAACGCCACCGGGTCGAAGTCGGGCGCCAGCTTGTCCTTGATCGTGTCATATTCGGCCATCTGTTCGGGCGTCATGTAGCGGGCGCGGATTTCCGCACTTTTTTCCTGGGTCATGATCTTGTCTCCATGTCGGATCAGCGAGCAGAAGGTCGCGACATCGATGGGCTCGCTGCGGTCGATGCGGGACAGGATGGTGGCGAGAAGCGTCTTCGCCTTGTCGAGTTCGCGCCGCTGGGCGTCGAGCGCGTCGATCTGCGCGGCGACGAGTGCGCGCAGGTCGAGCTTGCGCCCGGCGGTCAGCTTCTCGATCTGGGCAAGGCTGAGCCCGGCGCGCTTGAGCGCCAGGATCTGGTGCAGCCGCTCGAGCTCGGCCGGGCCATAATGCCGCCGCCCGGAGGCCGAACGCAGCGGCTTGATGAGCCCGCGCGCCTCGTAGAAGCGCAGCGCGCGCGAGGTGAGCCCCGTCAGTTTCGCGATCTGGGCAATGTCGAGCGAATCGGCCATGAAAGGGTTGTAGCAGTTGACGCTGCGTCAACTTCAAGGGGGCATTTTGCCCGGGCGCGCCCCGCGGTCTTGTTGGATGCGCCCCCAGCCTCTAGCGTGCCGGCCCAAGGGGACGGGGATGGCTGGATCAGCGACGGACATTAGCGCCTTCGAGGCGGCAACCTGGCGCAAGCTCATGTGGCACCTCGTGCCCTTGCTGTTCCTCGGCTATTTCGTCGCCTATCTCGACCGGGTGAATGTCGGTTTCGCCAAGCTGCAGATGGCGAGCGACCTGAGGTTCAGCGACACGGTCTTCGGCTTCGGCGCCGGCATCTTCTTCATCGGCTATTTCCTGTTCGAGCTGCCGAGCAATCTCATTCTCGCGAAGGTCGGCGCGCGGCGCTGGATGGCGCGGATCACGATCACCTGGAGCCTCGCCTCGGCCGCGTTCATATTTACCGGCGCCATTGCTTGGGGACCGGTCGCGCGGCTCTTCGGCTGCACGGACGCCGAGTTCAGCTTCTATGTGCTGCGCTTCCTGCTCGGCGTGGCCGAGGCCGGCTTCGTGCCCGGCGCGATGCTCTATCTGACCTATTGGTTTCCCGCTGCCCGGCGCGCGCAGGTCGCGGCTCTGTTCTTCATCGCGATCCCGCTGGCCAATGCGCTGGGATCGCCGCTTTCGGGCGCAATTCTGCAGTTCCTCAACGGCCTTCATGGGCTGCGCGGCTGGCAATGGCTGTTCCTGATCGAGGCGCTGCCGTCATTGCTCGTCGGCTTTTTCATTCTCGCGATGCTGCCCGATAGGCCACAGGTCGCGCGGTGGCTGAATGCCGATGAACGCGCCATGATCGTACAGCGCCTCGACGCCGACGCGGCGCGAAAGGCCGGTCAGGACGAACGCTCGCGGATCGCCGACATCTTTGCCGACTGGCGCGTCTGGGCGCTGGCGCTCGCCGATTTCTGCCGCGGCACTTATGCCAATGCGATCACCTTCTGGATGCCGACGATCGTGCAGGAAGTGGGGATCGGCAAGAAGGCCTATCTGGCGATCGGCCTGCTCGCCATGATCCCCGCGAGTGTCGGCGCGGTGGCGATGGTCGTCGTCGCGCGTCATTCCGATAGCACCGGCGAACGGCGCTGGCATGCCGTGCTCTCTTCGCTCGTCGCCGCTGTGGGGCTGGTGCTGCTCGCCTTTGCGGGTCATGAGCCCGTCCTGTCGATGATCGCGCTCGCCCTGATCGCGGGCGGTGGCCTCGCCTGGCTGGCGGTGTTCTGGACGTTGCCGACCGCCTTTCTTTCCGGCACGGCGGCTGCTGGCGGCATTGCCTGGATCAACGCGCTGGCCATGCTGAGCGGCTATGTCGGGCCGGACACGCTCGGGCGCATCCGCGGCGCCAATGCGGGCGAAGACACCACGGCTTTCCTGCTGCTCGCGGTCTTCGCAGTTGTCTGTGCCGGGCTTACCTATGTGCTGACCGGAACGAGGGCGGTGCGAAGCTAGAAGCTCATCATGAGGCCGGCGAGCGCGGCGCTCATCAGGTTGGCGAGGCTGCCGGCGATCAGCGCCTTGATGCCGAGCCGCGCGATCACCGGGCGCTGGTTGGGCGCGAGCGTGCCGGTCACCGCCATTTGGATCGCGATCGACGAGAAATTGGCGAAGCCGCAGAGGGCAAAGGTCACCACCGCGACGGTGATCGGCGCGAGATGCGCCTGCATCTGGCCGAGCGAGATGAAGGCGACGAACTCGTTGAGGATGACCTTGGTGCCAAAGAGGCCGCCCGCCGTCGAGGCGTCCTGCCAGGGCACGTTCAGGAGCACCATCACATATTGGAAGAGCTTGCCGAGCAGCATCTGGAAGGAGAGGCCGTCGATGCCGACGAGATGGCCGATGCCGCCGAGAATGCCGTTCGCCAGCGCCATCAGCGCCACGAACGCGAGCACCATCGCGCCGACCATGACCGCGAGCTTGACGCCGGTCTGGGCGCCCTGTGCAGCGGCCATGATGATGTTGGCGGGGCGCTCCTCGTCATGCGTCGCCTCGGGCATCGGCTCGCCCGGCACGCCCTCGGGCGCCTTGCCGCCGGCCTGCGCCTCGGACAGGGCGATCTCCTCGTCGAGCTGCGCCGGCGTCCTGGAATCCGGCATGATGAGCTTGGCCATGAGGATGCCGCCGGGCGCCGCCATGAAGCTCGCGGCAAGCAGATACTCGATCCGGATGCCCATCGCGGCATAGGCGGCGAGAATGGTGCCCGCGACGCCGGCCATGCCGTTGGTCATCACGCAGAAGAGCTGCGGCGGCGTCAGGCCGGCCAGATAGGGGCGGATGACCAGCGGGCTCTCGCTCTGGCCGACGAAGATGTTGGCCGCGGCGCACAGGCTCTCGACCTTGGAGACGCCGATCACCCATTCGATCGCGCCGCCGACCCAGCGCACGACCAGCTGCATGATGCCGAGATAATAGAGGATCGAGACGAGGCTCGCGAAGAAGATGATGACCGGCAGCGCCGAGATGGCGAAGGCGGTACCGCCGACCTTGGCGTCGGCGAGCGGGCCGAAAATGAAGTCCGTGCCCGCCTTGGCATAGCCGAGCAGGTCCGAGACGCCGGAGGACATCCAGCTGATCACCGCCTTGCCGGCCGGCACCTTGAGCACCAGCAGCGCGATTCCCGCCTGCAGCGCGAAGGCGGCGCCGACCACGCGCGGGCGGATGGCGCGGCGATCGCTGGAGAGCAGGATGGCGAGCGCGATGATGACGACGATGCCGCCGAGACCGATCAATATGGGCATGATTATTATGTTCCGTCCCCCGGGGGCGGGTGCCCCGGCGCCCGCTTGAAGGGCGCACTATAGCCGCCTCGCGTCGCGCGGCAACATGGGGGCCGACCGCGCCCCGTCATCATCCTGTCAAATCACTGCCGCCTGCGGGTCATCGGCAGGCGCTAGCATGATGCGAGCGGAGCCTCATTCCTACCCCTGCCGGCCGCTGCCCGGCCGGCCACCTCAAGGGGGCGGCGTCCGCGCCTTGTCCTTTGGCGAGGCGTCGCCCCTTTCCTTTGCCGGCGGCGATTGCAGTCCTTGCATCGCCTCCTCTTTTCGCAGGCCCGCAAAGCCGATAAGGGGCGGGGATGACCGCCGCCAAACCACTTGCGATCCCGAGATCGCTTTTCGTCTTCGCCCTCCTTTATGGCGGGCTCGTCGTGCTGGCCGGCGTGCTCGGCACCAAGCTCGCCTCGCTCGGCACCTGGCCGGTGCTGGGCAGCCTCGCGGTCGAGAGCGGCATCTTTGCCTTCCTGCTCCTCGTCGTGCTCGCCAGTGCCACCGCCGAGCTGCACGGCAAGGACACCGCCAACCGGCTGGTGCGCTGGGGCTTCGTGCCGCTCATTGTCTCGATCCTGCTGCTCACCTTCGTCATTCATGTCGTGCCGCCCGCCAGCTTCTGGGGCGATCAGGAAATCTTCGCCAAGCTGCTCGGCCAGGGCGCGCGCATGCAGTTCGCCGGGCTGATCTCCTATGGCATCTCGCAGACGCTCAACGTCGCGATCTTCTCGCGGCTCGCCGGCGCCGAGCATCATAGCGGCAAGCTGCTCTGGCTGCGCGCCTGGGTCGCGAGCCTGCTTTCGCAGATCGTCGACACGATCATCTTCATCACCATTTCCTTCTATGGGGTGCAGCCGATCCTGCCGGTGATGGAGGGCCAGATCATCTCCAAGCTGCTGCTCTCCACGATCATGGTGCCGCCGCTGATCTATGTGTTCGTGACGCTGGGCCGGAAGCTCGACGGAACCCGCGCCGCATGAACGCCGACGCCCACGCGCCCGATCCGGCCCTGCTTGCCAAGGCCGAGACGCTGACCGAAGCGCTGCCCTATATGCAGCTCCATGCCGGCGAGACCTTCGTCGTCAAATATGGCGGCCATGCCATGGGCGATCCGGAGGCGGCGCGCGATTTCGCCGAGGATGTCGTGCTCATGAAGATGGTCGGCATCAATGTCGTCGTCGTCCATGGCGGCGGGCCGCAGATCGGCGCGATGCTCAGGAAGCTCGGCGTCGAAAGCAAGTTCGTCGGCGGCCTGCGCGTCACCGACAAGGAGACCGCGCAAGTGGCCGAGATGGTCCTCGCCGGCTCGATCAACAAGGAGATCGTCGGCTGGATCGCGCAGGCGGGCGGCCGCGCGGTCGGCATCTCGGGCAAGGATGGCGGCCTCGTCATCTGCGAGAAGGTCGGCAACCGGCGCGCGCCGGACCCGAACAGCGGCATCGAGCGCAATGTCGATCTCGGCTTCGTCGGCGATCCGGTGAAGGTCGATCGCCGCATCCTCGACGGGCTCTCGCGCGACGGCATCATCCCGGTCGTCGCCCCGGTCGGCATCGGCACGGACGGCGAGACCTATAATGTGAACGCCGACACCATGGCCGGCGCGATCGCCGCCGAACTCAAGGCCAAGCGCTTCTTCCTGCTGACCGACGTGCCCGGCGTGCTCAGCAAGGAGAAGGACCTGCTCTCGGACCTCAAGCCCTCCGACATGGCCGGGCTGATCGCGGACGGCACCATCTCGGGCGGCATGATCCCCAAGGTCGAGACCTGCGTGAAGGCGGTCGAGGGCGGGGTCGATGCGGCGGTCATCCTGGACGGGCGCGTGCCGCACGTCATGCTGCTGGAGATTTTCACCAAGCGCGGCGCGGGGACGCTGGTGCGGCTTTAGATATCCTCGCCCCAGAATGGGGAGAGGATACGAAGCCTTGTCGCTTCAGCGACTAGGCGCAGTTGGAGAGGGGGCGGCCTAAAGTGGAGCCCGCTTCCTTCTGGTAGAGGTCTTGGGTGCCGGAGAAGGCTCCGGGATGTCTAGATGAGGCAAGAATTCAGTGGCGTCACGCAGGGCCATGTAGGCCATTTTAGAGTCGCCAGCTAACATATCGAGATACGGTCCCCTGCGGAGCATCTCGACGGACTCCCTGTAGCGTCTAATTGCCGGCGCAATTTCCAGAGGGTCGCCGGAGCGAATTGCGCGATATGTTTCGAGGGCAATTTCATAAAGCCAAGGGATTTCTTCTCTGAAGATACTCGCCGCTATCAGAAGCTGAATGGGATCGCCCGGTTCGGACGCCATTCTGTGACTCAGCTCGAAAAGCAATTCCGGATGGTAGCGCCTACGGCGACGAGTTCGAAAATCGGGACCGTCTTCCAGCGCGTCTCGCACCCTCATTTCGACGCTTCGAACGCCCGCCACAAGCTCTTCCAGAACTTCAGTCTGCGGGCGCAATTTTTTCTGAGGAGAAGCGCTCGAAGGAATCTCGGATATCTTGGCTTCGAGGTTAGGCCATAGCGCATCGAATAATGTGTTGAGCATGTCCTGAGCAATTGGACTGGGCGCTGCTTTGTTTAGGCTTTCGACAAGCTTCCGAACGCCCTCCTTATCGGCCTTTTCAGCCTGAAACTGAGTCAAGGGACCGGACAGATCGCTCTTTTCCAAATCGAGCAGCAAGGGGATAACACGGCCGTCGTCTATCGACTTAGCCAAAGCTCCTGCTTCAAAAAGAAGCCAAGGCGCGTTTAGATTGTCGCTAGTGACACAGAGAATGCCGAAGTTGGTGTCTTGGAGATTTTTCGCAAGTTCGTTGCCCCAACGGTCACCTGATTGGATGTCAGAGGTGGATAGCCACGGCTCTACGAAGTGAAGCACGGGCTTGAGCCATTCGTTTATCGCTTGCGCTAGGGCTTGGCTTCGACTCTGACTCCAGCTGATGAATATTTTCATCACTTCCCCCCTCTCCCCAAAGACTAGCGATGATCTCAATTGAT
>Ga0335083_10001508_pt1 | contig 31889 bp, 31 predicted proteins | sample Lox_Sample_42_FD_206716 | JGI IMG/M metagenome (GOLD analysis project Ga0335083, IMG submission 206716) | Soil microbial communities from Loxahatchee National Wildlife Refuge, Florida, United States - Lox_Sample_4.2 | ecosystem: Environmental > Terrestrial > Soil > Wetlands | place: USA...
TCCTCGCGCCGACCAGCATCACGTCGTCGGCCTGGACCGCGCCTGCGTCGAGCAGCATCCGCAGCGGCATCCCCCAGAGGTCGCCGGACGGCGAGGACTCGGGCGTGTTCAGGTCGCCGTGCGCGTCGAGCCAGACGAGCGCCATCCGCCCGTGACGCGCGGCGAGCCCCTCGACCGCGCCGATGTGTGCGCAGCAGCATCCGCCGAGGACAAGCGGCCGCTCGGGCAGCTCCAGCGCGACGGCCAGGCTCTGCTCGCCGAGCGAGTCCTCCTCGACAACGGCGGCCTCGGGATAGGGCAGCGGCAGGCGCGCGGCCTCGGCCATCGACTCGCCGCCTTCGCCCCAAGCCTGCGGGACGCGGACGAGGCCGGCCCCGAACTCCCGGCCGCAGGCGTGGCACTCGTAGCCGGGCCCGAGAGCGACGGCGGTGAACGTCCCGCAGTCCGGGCACTTGGCGCGGAGGCGGCTCATGCCAACTCGTCGAGCGTCTCAGGGAGCCGGGCGAGGTGCGGCAGCTCGCGGGTCGGCTCCGGGTCAGCGGTCTCGCCGAGCCGGTTGATCCAGATCGACGGGATGCCGAGCTCGGTCGCAGGGGCCACATCGTGGAAGAGACTCGCCGCCACGTGGACGTCCGGCATCCGGCCGACCTGCTGGATGAACGCGTTCCAGTGGCCGAATCCGGGCTTGTACGAGCCGATCTCCGAGGCGACGATCGCGAGCTCGAACGGCACGCCGAGCTGGGCCATCGACGCCTCGATGTAGTCGCGGTCGGTGTTCGAGAGGATCGCCAGCTTCCAGCCGCGGCCACGCGCCTGCATCAGCGCGCCGGGGACCTCCGGGAACGGCGCCCACCCGGGAAGGGACTGCGCCAGGCCGTCCTCCTCGCCCGGCGGCGCCCCGAGCTGGCGCATCGCCTCGGTCAGGACCTCGCGATAGGTGAGCTCACCGTCGGCCTCGAGCTGCGGCTCGAGCTCGTGGTAGCGCTCGAGCTGCTCGTCGGCCCGGTCCTCCCCGAAGACGCGCGCGAGCTCGCTCCGGATTCCGCCGTTCCAGTCGATCAGCGTCCCGTAGCAGTCGAAGGTGGCCCAGCGCTCGGAGGGCACATGGTCGAGCCTACCCGAGCAGCAACTTCGCACCACCCAGCGTGCAGCGCAGGGGCGCGATCCTCGAAGCGATAGCTATGCGCGGGCTAGGCCGTAGGCCGCTTCACTCGAAGCGGCGCAGGACGATCGTGGCGTTGTGGCCGCCGAAGCCGAACGAGTTGGACACCGCGACCTTGACGTCGGCCTCGCGCGACTCGTTGGGGATGTAGTCGAGGTCGCACTCCGGGTCGGGCTCGTCGTAGTTGATCGTCGGCGGCAGCGCCCCGCGCTTGATCGCGAGCGTCGTGAAGATCGCCTCCACCGCTCCGGCCGCGCCGAGGCAGTGGCCGGTCGCCCCTTTCGTCGAGGAGACAGGCGTCCTGCGCGCGTTCTCCTCGCCGAGCGCCATCTTGAGGACGCGCGTCTCGCTCGCGTCGCCGAGCGGCGTCGAGGTCCCGTGCGCGTTGACGTAGTCGATCTCGTCGGGGGAGATGCCGCCGTCCCGGAACGCCATCGTCATCGCGCGGGCCGGGTTCTCGCCGGTCGGGTCGGGCTCGGTGACGTGCTGCGCGTCCGAGGAGACGCCGTAGCCCATCAGCTCCGCGTAGATCTCGGCGCCCCTGGCCTTCGCGTGCTCCAGCTCCTCGAGCACGAGCACAGCGCCCGCCTCGCCCATCACGAAGCCGTCGCGCCCCGCGTCGAACGGGCGGCTCGCCTTCTCTGGCGCGTCGTTTCGCCGCGAGAGCGCGCGCATCGCGCTGAAGCCGGCGACTCCGATCCTCGTGATCGGCGCCTCGGTGCCGCCGCAGAGCATCACGTCCGCGCGGCCGAGCCGGATCGCGTCGAGCCCATCGCCGATCGCCATGTTCGACGCGGCGCAGGCAGTGCACTGCGAGCTGAGGGGCCCCTGAGTCCCGAGCTGCATCGAGACCCAGGCCGCGCCCATGTTCGGGATGATCTCGGGGATCGAGAACGGGTTGACCCGGTCGGGCCCGCGCTGCAGCAGGTCGTCGTAGCAGTCCTGGAGCGCCTTCAGGCCGCCGATCCCGGTCGCAACCGCGGCGCCGACCCGATCCGGCTCCGTCTCGATCTCGAGGCCCGCGTCCTTCTCCGCCTGGCGCGCGGCCGCCACGATGAGGTGGGCGAACCGGTCCATGCGCCTCGCCTGCTTGTACTCGATGTAGTCGGTCGGCTCGAAGTCCTTGACCTCGCAGGCGAAATGGACGGGGAACGCCTCGGGGTCGAACTGCGTGATCCCGGCCGCTCCGGAGCGGCCGGCGAGCAGGTTGTCCCAGGTCGTCTCGACGTCGGTGCCAAGCGGGGTCAGCGCACCGAGGCCGGTGATCACGACCCGTTTTCGACCGTTGAGGCTCGCTCCGTTGCTCATCTCTACATCCCTAGCCCGCCGTCGACGAGAAGCACCTCGCCCGTGATGAACGAGGCCTCGTCCGAGCAGAGAAAGCGTACAGCGCCGGCAATGTCTTCCGGCTCTCCGAGCCTGCCGAGCGGCGTGTTGGTCAGCATCGCGTCCTTCGCCTCGCCGGGGAGCACATCGGTGAGCCGCGTGTTCACGTAGCCGGGAGCGACCACGTTCGCGCGCACGTTGCGGCTTCCGAGCTCCCGCGCAAGAGACTTGGTGAAGCCGATGATCCCGGCCTTCGAGGCGCCGTAGTTGGTCTGGCCCCAGTTGCCGTGGACGCCGACGATGCTCGAGACGTTCACGATCGAGCCCGAGCGCTTCTTCATCATCCCGCGCACCGCCGCACGGCACGTGTAGAAGACGGAGGAGAGGTTCGTCTCGACCACCGCGCGCCAGTCGTCGTCCGGCATGCGCGCGAGCAGACCGTCGCGGGTGAGGCCGGCGTTGTTGACCAGGATGTCGAGGTCGCCGGCCTCCTCGACCAGCCTCTTCGCGTCCTCGGGGTCGGAGACGTCGGCCTGGACGGCGCGCGCGCCGGCCTCCTTGGCGACTTCCTCGGCCTCGGCGGCTCCGGAGTGGTAGCCGACGACGACGTCGGCGCCGGCCTGCGCCAGCGAGAGCGCGATCGCGCGCCCGATCCCGCGCGATGCGCCGGTGACGAGCGCCGTCTTTCCCTCCAGCGAGCAGAAGGCGTCAGGCAGCGCCCAGGGTCTCCTTGAGCTTCTCGAGCGAGGCCAGGTCTCCGACCGGGATCGCCTTGACGCTCCTGTCAATCCTCTTCAGTAAACCGCTGAGGACGTTCCCTGGCCCCACCTCGACGAAGACGCGGACGCCCTGGCGCATCAGCTCCCGCGCCGCCTGCGTGAACTTCACCGGGGCGGTCAGCTGCTCGACGAGCAGGCCCGCAAGCCGCTGGGCCGGCTCGATCTTGGCCGTGACCGTCGACATGAACGGCGCGATCGGCTCGGCGAACTTCGCCTTCTCGACCGCTGGCCGCAGCCGCTCGGCCGCCCGCGCGACGAGCGGGCTGTGAAACGCGCCCGAGACGCGGAGCTTGACCGTGCGCCGCGCGCCGTGGAGCTGCGCCTCGTCGCAGCACGTCTGGACCGACGGGTTCTCCCCGGACACCACGATCTGGCCCGGGCAGTTGTAGTTCGCAGGCCAGACGTTCGCGATCTGCAGGCAGAGGTTCTCGACGATCTCGTCCTCGAGCCCGAGGATCGCCGCCATCGAGCCCGGGTTCTCGCGGGCCGCGGCCGCCATCGCCAAGCCGCGCTCCCGGACGATCGTGATCGCCTCCTCCGTCTCGAGCGCCTTCGACGCTGCGAGCGCGGCGAGCTCGCCCACCGAGTGGCCGACGACGTAGTCAGGCTCGAACCCCCGCGTCCGGAGCGCGGCCAGCACGGCCAGGCTGGTCGCCACGAGCGCGGGCTGCTGCACGTCCGTCTGGACGAGCTCGTGCTCGGGCGCCTCGAAGCAGAGCCGCATGAGGTCGAGCCCCGAGGCCTCGCTCGCGCGGCGGTACACGTCCATCGCCTCGGGCACGGCCTCGGCGATGTCCCGGCCCATGCCCACCTCCAGCGAGCCCTGGCCCGGGAAGCAGAAAGCGATCTTCTCGGCGCTCATCCTCTTCCTCCGTCTGTCCATTCGATCAGGCCCGAGCCCCACGTGAGGCCCGCGCCCATGCCTGTCATCAACACCAGCTTTCCTTCTCGAAGCCTTCCGTCCTCCCGCGCGTCGACCAGCGCCAGCGGGATCGAGCCGGAGGACGTGTTCCCGTAGCGGTCGACGTCGACCACGACCTTCTCCTCCGGAATGCCGAGTTTCTTGCGCGCGTGCTCGATGATCCTGACGTTCGCCTGGTGCGGCACGTAGACGTCCACCTCGTCGATGGTGCGCCCGCACTCGGCCAGCACGGCCTCTGCCGACGAGACCAGGACGCGCGTGGCGAACTTGTAGACCTCGCGCCCGTTCATCCTCACGAAATGCATGTGCTGGGCGACCGACTCGGCGGTCGCGGGTGTCCGCGAGCCTCCGCCGGGCAGGTAGAGCTCCGGCCCGCCGGACCCGTCGGCTCCGAGCTCGAACCCGAGGAAGCCGCCGCCGCTCACCCGCTCGAGCACCACGGCCCCGGCGCCGTCGCCGAAGAGCACGCTCGTCCTGCGGTCGCTCCAGTCCATGACCTTCGAGAGCACGTCGCCGCCGACGACGAGCGCCTTCTTCGAGAGCCCGCCGGCCAGCATCCCGTAGGCCTGCGCGATCGCGTACATGAACCCGGTGCAGCCGGCCGAGAGGTCATAGGCACCGGCCCGGGTCGCGCGGAGCTGGTCGGCGAGGATCGCCGCGGTCGCCGGGAATGCCATGTCCGGGGTGACGGTGGCCACGATCAGCAGGTCGATCTCGGATGCCGCGACACCCGCGTCCTCGAGCGCCTCGCGCGCGGCGGGCAGGCACAGATCCGAGAGCGCCTCCTCGGGAGCCGCGATCCGGCGCTCGCGGATCCCGGTCCGCTCGCGGATCCACTCGTCGGAGGTGTCCATCATCGTCGAGAGCTCGTCGTTCGTGACCACGCGCTCGGGCACGTGCGAGCCGAGGCCGGTGATCGACGCCGCGACGCCGTTCGCCGTTCCGATCATCGCTCCACCGCGAACGTCAGCGTTCCGCGGGCGGCCAGCTCCTCGCCGACCTTTGCCGTCGCCTTCCCGCGGCCGATCGGGCCGCGCACCGCCTCGAGGATGCACTCGAGCTCGAGCTCGTCCCCGGGCTCGACGATCCGCTTGAACCGCACGCCGTCGATCCCGGCGAAGAGCGCGAGCTTGCCGCGGTTCTCCTCCTGCGAAAGCACTGCGACCGCGCCGGTCTGGGCCATCGCCTCGACGATCAGCACACCCGGCATCACGGGCCGGCCGGGGAAGTGTCCGGCCAGGTACCACTCGTCCGGGCGCACGGTCTTGCGCGCCACCACACGCTCGCCTGGCTCCAGCTCGACGACCTCGTCGATGAGGAGGAAGGGCTCCCGGTGAGGCAGGATCGCCTCGATCTCCGCCCTGCCCAACGTGGTTTTCACGCAGCCTCGTGATTGGAGAGCCGTGCGCGTAGGCCCGCGCGGGCGCGGTGCGCGTAGCACTTCGCGGTCCCGACGGGCATGCCGGAGCGAGCCGAGATCTCGGCGAACGAGAAGCCGAGCGCGTCCTTCAGGACGACCACGCTCGCCTGCTCGCGGGAAAGGCTCTTGAGACCGGCCCCGAGCTCCTCTCTGAGCTCGGCGAGGTCGGCTGCACGCGCAGGATCCCCCTCGCCGGCGACGCGGTCGTCGGCGGCCAGGGGCTCCCAGCGTCGCGCCCGCTGGCGAGAGGCAGCGTCGTGGCAGGTGTTGACGACGAGCCGGTGCAACCACGTCGCGAACTGCGACTCGCCACGGAACTGCCGCACCCGCACGCAGAGCTTGGCCAGAGCCTCCTGGGCCGCGTCGCGCGCGTCCTCGGGGTCGGCGAGCAGGTGTGCAGCGAGCCGCTCGACCCGCGGGGCGTGTCGCTCGCAGAGCGCGGAAAGCGCCTGCCGGTCGCCGTCCTGCGCACGTTTGACCAGAATCGGATCGCTGAGCCTCTCGTAGACGAGCGGCGCTTCCGGCCGCGGGTCCTGTCGAATCTGACGGCGCTTGCGCAAAGGAGGTTGCACGGCGCGCCTAGTCTATTCAGCCGTGTGAGGCGCTACGCGGCGCTCAGCGCCTGGCCCGGATGAGCGCGCTCCGGTTCCCGGCCGCGTCCGCGGCGACCGCGGTCAGCGCCTTCACGCTCCCGCGGTGGCCGATCCGGAAGTAGCCCGCTCGTTTTCGCGTCACCTTGTAGGCCCGCCCGTTGAGCGTGACCGTGAGCTTCGCCGGCTCGCTGAGCCAGAAGCGGAGCAGCCGGAACGACGCGAGGCGCAGGACGGGCGCCGTGCGGTCGATGCGCACGACGACCGACTGCTTGACGGTCATCAGCGAGTCGGTCGCGCTCAGCAGCGCCTTGTAGCTCCCGTCCGGCAGGCCGCCGCCGTCCCAGTCGATCTGCTGGGCTCCGGCCGCCAGGAAGCCGTCGAACAGGCTCGCCGTCACGAGCCCGTGCGAGAGGACGTCGAGCTCGACCGTGGCCGGGGCGAGCAGCTGGAAGCCGAACGAGAGCGTGTCGAAGCGGCCGTCGCCGTTCGGCGAGATCGCGGGAGCACTCGAGGCAAAGCCCGACAGCGTGCGGTCGACGGAGATCGGGATCGTCGTCTGCGCCTGCTTGCCCGCCGCGTTCCGCGCCACGAGCGAGATCCGGTAGAGCCCGTCAGGGACGCTGATGTTGCTCCAGGTGAAGCTCCGCGCGCCGGCCGGCCGGAGCTGGCGGAAGAGCGTCGACACAACGGCGTTCGACGAGTCCAGCAGCGTCGCGGTCACGATCGCCTGCGTGTTCAGGCGGTAGGTGAGCTTGGCCACATCGGCGCGGCCGTCGCCGTTCGGCGTCACGAGGGCGGGAGAGACCTTGACCTGCCGCAGCGTCGGCGGGGGCAGGGCCGTGCCGATTGCGCCGGTCGCCGGCCGGGTGTCCGGGGCGGAGATCGTCCACGTGTACTGTCGGTCGGGCGGGGCCGTGGTCGCGTCCCAGGTCCAGTCGACCGCCGTGCCGCTGCCGGTCCCGCTCCCGACCGTCGCCCCGTTCTGGTCGACGACCGTCACCGTCCAGTCGGCTGCGGCCGACAGCCGCGCCGTGAAGCGCACGGAGCCGCCAAGCGAGCCGGTCACGACCGGGTTGTACAGCTTCGGCAGCCCCGTCTTCGCGACGGCGGCCCTGATCGCGGGAAGCAGCGCGTAGAGCTTCGTGCCCGGACAACCGGTCGGATACGTGTCGCGGTGCCCCGAGATCGCGTTCAGCGTGAGCGCCTTTCCCGCCGGGTAGCGCGGGTTTCCGGCCGAGACGCGCACGACCTTCGAGAGCGGGTCGACGTGCGCGAGGTCGAGCCGCCAGGCAAGCAGCGACACGAGCGCCGCCTTCGCCGCGGCCGTGACCGGCGCCGAGTCGTAGTTGCCGATCAGCGCCACGCCGACACTGCCGGTGTTGAACCCCATGGCGTGCGCGCCGATGACCGCGCGCGTCATGCCCCCGTACCGGCCCTCGAAGATCTGGCCGTACTTGTCGACGAGGAAGTTGTAGCCGATGTCGTTCCAGCCGTTGGCCTTCACGTGGTAGAGCTCGATCGCCCGCACGATCGCGGCCGACTGGCTCGCCGTGTAGGAGTTCGAGCCGGCCGTGTGATGGACGATCGCGAAGTGGACGTTGTCCGCATAGCTCGGCGGCGCGCGCCGGATCGCCTCGTTCGCCCCCCACTGGGCCCGCGTGATGATCGTCGGCTTGTTCGCCAGGTACGGGATGCGGGTGTCGACCGGCGCCGAAGTTCCGGGGCTGCGGACGAAGTAGGCCCGCACGCGGCCCACCCTGCCGACGGTCCGGTACTGCAGCTGCTCCGCGCCTCCGGTCCAGTACGGGCTCCCGAGCTGCCAGCCCGCCAGGGCACCGGAGTGCTCCTTGCCGCGGTCGGGCCGGTCATCCGACTCCGGGGCGGCGGGGCGCCACGCGCTCCAGCGGCCGTCGAGCGCACGCGTCCGGAAGAGCACCGAGCCGCTTCCGCGCCAGTGGAGGCCGACCAGGTCGAAGCGAGCGACCCGAACTGGTTTCGCTCCGCGCAGGTCCCTCGAGGCAAGCGAAAGCCCAGCTCCGGCGGCGGGGCCAGGAGCGGCGACGGCAAAGACGGCTGCGACGAGAAGGGCTCTCATCGGCGACGACCCGGGTTCGAGGGTGGCACACGCGCTCTGGGGCCGCAAGGCTCGCTGATACGATCTTTACAACCGTGAAAGGGCCGTTACTGCGGGCATTTTTCGCCTCCGTGGCCGTTGCTCTCGCCGTTCCGGCGCTCGCGGTCGCCTCTACCTCGTCGAAGCCGCGCGTCCTCGTGATCGACTTCCCGCTGGAGATCAACCCGGTCACGGCGAGCTACCTCGACCACCAGCTCGATCACGCGTCGAAGAGCGGCTACAGCGCAGCGGTGATCAAGCTCGACACGCCCGGTGGTCTGTCGGACTCCATGCACACGATCGTCAAGCACGAGCTCGCCTCGAAGATCCCCGTGATCGTGTACGTCTCGCCGCCGGGATCGCGCGCCGCCTCCGCGGGCGTCTGGCTCACCGAGGCCGCGGATGTCGCGGCGATGGCGCCGCAGACGAACATCGGCTCCTCGACGCCGATCGACAGCAGCGGCCAGAACATCGGCTCCGACCTGCGGCGCAAGGTGATCAACGACGCGGTCGCCTCACTCGAGAGCCTGATGCGCTACCACCACCGCAATGCCGCCTGGGCGGAGAAGGCCGTCCGTCAGGCCGCGAACGTGGACGACCAGACCGCGAAGAAGATCAACGTCGTGGACGTGCTCGCACCCATGCTGCCCGCGCTGCTGAACAAGATCGACGGGCAAACGACCGTCGGCAAGAACCTCACGCTCCACACGGCCAACGCCCAGCTCACCGAGGTGCATCCCGGCTTCTTCACGCGACTGCTGAACACGCTGATCGACCCGAACATCCTGCCGCTGCTCTTCCTGGCCGGCCTCGCCGGGATCGGCTTCGAGATCTTCCATCCGGGGGTGGTCCTGCCCGGAGCGCTCGGCGCCGTCGCGCTGGTGACGGCGCTGTTCGGGTTCGCCGTGCTCCCGATCAGCTGGGCCGGGCTCGCACTGCTCCTGCTCGGGGTGGCGCTGCTGATCATCGACGCGCACGTCACGAGCCACGGCGCACTCACGGTCGCCGGTCTGATCAGCCTCGTCGTCGGCTGCCTAATGCTGTTCCACAACGCGCCGGCTCCCTACAACAACGTGAACGCGCCGCTGATCATCGCCCTCGCGCTGGCCCTCGGCATCCTGTGGGCGTTCGCGACGGCAAAGGCGATCCAGGTGCGGCGCGCCCCCGCGCGCGTCGGCCCACAGATGATCGTCGGCGAGGTGGGCGAAGCCAAGCGCGACGACCTCGTCTTCGTCAACGGCGAGCTCTGGCGGGCCCGCTCGGCCGACGGCGAGCCGCTCCGGCCTGGTCAGTCCGTCCGCGTCTCGGGAGTCGATCCCGAGCTCATGCTGGAGGTGGTGCACGTTGTCCCGGAGTAGGATCTTGGTGTCATGACCGCGGCGCTGATCATCTTCGGGATCGTCCTGCTGATCGTCCTGCTGTTCGTGATCGGGGCACTCAAGGTGGCGCGCGAGTACGAGCGGGGCATCATCTTCCGGCTCGGCCGTCTGCTGCCCCACCCGAAGGGCCCGGGCCTCTTCATCCTGATCCCGATCGTCGACCGCATGGTCAAGGTCGACCTGCGGACGATCACGCTCAACATCCCGCCGCAGGACGTGATCACGAAGGACAACGTCCCCGTGCGCGTGAACGCGGTCGCCTACTTCCGGATCGTCGAGCCCTCGAACGCGGTCGTCCAGGTCGAGAACTACATGGTCGCGACGTCGCAGATCGCGCAGACCACCCTGCGCTCGGTCCTGGGCCAGCACCTGCTCGACGAGCTCCTCTCGGAGCGCGACAAGATCAACACGATCCTGCAGGGGATCATCGACGAGGCGACCTCGCCCTGGGGGATCAAGGTCTCGATCGTCGAGATCAAGGACGTCGAGATCCCGTCCACGATGCAGCGCGCGATGGCGCGGCAGGCGGAGGCCGAGCGCGAGCGGCGCGCCAAGATCATCAGCTCGGAGGGCGAGTTCCAGGCGGCCGAGCGGCTGAAGGACGCCGCGCTCGTGCTCGAGGAGCACCCGGTCTCGATCCAGCTCCGCTACCTGCAGACGCTGATCGAGATCAGCGGCTCGGCGTCGACCACCATCGTCTTCCCGGCCCCGATCGACCTCTTCAAGCTGTTCCTGGGGCACGACAAGAACGACTCCTGAGCGAGCTGCGAGTCGACCCGCTCTCGGGGCGTCTGGTCGCGGTCGCTCCCGGCCGGTCGGACCGTCCCGGGGCACCGACACCCGCGCTCGAGCCGGAGACGCCCGAGGAGCTCGAGACCTGCCCGTTCTGCGAGGGACGCGAGGACCGGACGCCTCCCGAGGTCTTCGCCCTGCCCGACGGCCGGGAGCCGAACACGCCGGGCTGGGCCGTCCGAGTCGTGCCGAACAAGTTCCCCGCGTTCGAGCAGCAGGAGGTCGTCGTGCACTCGCCCGAGCACGTCCGCTCGATCGCGGCCCTCGACGCGGCGCAGCTCGGGCTCGTCGCGGAGGCCTGGCGGGCCCGGGCGGCGGCCATGCGCGGCGCGGGCTTCCCATACGTCTTCGCCGGCGTCAACGAGGGGAAGGCGGCTGGCTCGAGCCTCCCGCATTCCCACTCGCAGCTCGCCGGATTTCGTGATCAGCCGCCGGTCGAAGCGACCGAGGCCTCTGCTGACCGCTGCCGCCTCTGCGACTACCTGGCCTGGGAAGGGCTCGAACAGGAGCGCATCGTCCTCGAGCGCGAGGGGCTCGTGCTCCTCTGCCCCTACGCGGGCCGCGCTCCCTACGAATGCCTCGTCGCACCGCTCGGGCACGAGCCGGACGGGTTCGAGAGCGAAGGCCTGGGGTCGGCACTCGACCTTGCCGCCGATGCGCTCCGCAGGCTGGGCCCGGTCCCGTCGAACCTCTGGCTACACCCGGACGGCCACTGGCACCTCGAGCTCCTCCCGCGCCTGACGGTGTTCGCCTCCCTCGAGCTCGCGACCGGGCACCACGTCAACCCGCTCCCGCCCGAGCAGGCCGCAGCGACTCTACGCGCTGTCTCCTAGCTCGCTTCTCCCTGCGCAGCGCGGAAGCTGCGGGCAGCCTCGATCGCCGCGCCGAGGTTGAGGCCCTTGTCCTTCGCCTGCTTGATCAGCATGACCGTCTCGACCGCATCCATGTCGTAGATGCGCTGCTTCTTGCCTTTCGTCGGGATGTGGGCCTTGTTCGTCCAGTAGTCGAGCTGCATCTTCGAGATTCCGGCAATCCGGCAGACCTGGCCCAGGTAGAGCTCGAGCTTGTCGAGGTGCTCTGAGATGTCGACCGGCTCGAGGAAGTCGGCTGGCTTGTGGTACACGGTGGGTCCACCTTCCCGCGGCTCGCGCAACCTGCGTTGAAAGTTATAGCGCTGTTCGTCGAATTCGCGAAGCGGGACCGGCGTTCGCGCAGAACTCAGGCGTTTTCGTTTGCGTTTTGCGCAGGCTCGGGGGCGACGGGTTCCTCCAACGGCGCGTCTTCGTCGCCTTCCGACTCGGCCACGAGCGCGATGCTCGAGACCAGCTCGCCCTTGCGCAGCCGCATGACGATCACGCCTTGCGTGGCCCGCCCGAGGCGCTTGATCTCGCTCACCGGCATCCGGATCACGGTGCCGCCGGTCGAGATCAGGATCAGCTGCTCGCCCTCGCGCACGGCGACCGCGCCGGCCAGCTGCCCGCGGGCCTTGGTCAGCTGGACCGTCTTCACTCCGAGCCCACCGCGCCCCTTGACCGGGTAGTCGGGCATGCGCGTCCGCTTGCCGTAGCCCTGGTCAGTGACCACGAGCATGTCGAGGTCGTCGCGCGCGATCGCCGCCGCGATCACCTCGTCGCCCTTCCGCAGGCTCATGCCCTTGACCCCGGACGTCGCACGGCCCATCGGCCTCGCCTGCTGCTCGGCGAAGCGGATCGCCTGGCCCTTGCGCGAGACGAGCATGATGTCGTCTGTCCCCGACGAGTGGAGGACGTCGACCAGCGCATCGCCGTCCCGCAACTTGATCGCGATGATCCCGTCCGCCTTCAGGTTGGTGTTGTACTCCTCGAAGCGAGTTTTCTTGACCATCCCGTTGCGCGTAGCGAGGACGAGGTACTCGGCCTCCTTGAAGTCGCGGGTCGCGATCACCGCGCGCACCTGCTCGTCCTGCGCGAACGGCAGCAGATTGACGATCGCGCGCCCCTTGGACTGGCGCGTGCCGAGCGGGAGTTCGTGCACCTTCAGGCGATAGACCTTCCCGACAGTCGTGAAAAAGAGCAGGTAGTCGTGCGTGGAGGCGACGAAGAGGTGCTCGATGTAGTCCTCGTCCTTGAGGTTCATCCCCATCACGCCGATCCCACCGCGGCGTTGCTCGCGGTAGGCGCTGACCGGTAGGCGCTTCACGTAGCCCGAGCGCGTGAGGGCAATGACCATGTCCTCCTCGGCGATCAGGTCCTCGAGCTCGAGCTCGTCCTCGCCGGCGACGATCTCCGTGCGCCGCTCGTCGTCCTTCGCGTAGCCGGCGACGAGCTCGGAGAGCTCGTCCTTGACCACCGCGTCGACCTTCGCCGGGTCGCCGAGGATCGCGCGCAGCTCGCCGATCCGCTCCTGCAGGTCCTTGTACTCGTCCTCGATCTCCTTCCGCGCGAGCCCGGTCAGGCGCGCAAGACGAAGGTCGAGGATCGCCTGCGCCTGGATCTCGGAGAGCTCGAACTGCTCCATCAGGCCCGCCCGCGCCTCCTCGGTGTCGGCCGCAGCGCGGATCAGGGCGATCACGGCGTCGAGGTTCTCCAGCGCCTTGAGGTAGCCCTCGAGGATGTGGGCGCGCCGCTCTGCCTGGCGCAGCTCGTACTTCGAGCGGCGGGTGACGATCTCGCGCTGGTAGTCGAGGTAATGGCGGACGAGCTCGAGCAGCGAGAGCGTCCGCGGGACACCGTCGACGAGCGCGACCGCGTTGTAGCCGAACGTCGTCTGCAGCGGCGTCAGCTTGAAGAGCTTGTTCAGCGCGACCTGCGGGACCGCATCGCGCTTCAGCTCGACGTAGATGCGCATGCCCTCCTTGTCGGAGTGGTCCTGGAGCGCCTCGTCCGACATCGGCACCTCGTTCAGCGTCCCTGCCTTGACGAGGTCGGCGATCTTCTCGATCACTCCGCCCTCGCCGGCCTTGCGCACGCCGTATGGCAGCTCGGTGATGATGATCGCGCTCTTGCCGCCGCGCAGCTGCTCGATGTGCGCGCGGCCGCGGACCATGATCCGGCCGCGGCCCGTGCGGTACGCGTCGCGGATCCCCGAGTAGCCGACGATCGCCCCTCCGGTCGGGAAGTCCGGCCCCTTCACGTGCTTCATCAGCTTGTCGACGTTGATCGTCGGGTCGTCGATCATCGCGACGATCCCGTTCACGATCTCGTCGAGGTTGTGCGGCGGGATGTTCGTCGCCATGCCGACTGCAATACCGGCGGAGCCGTTGACGAGCAGATTCGGGAAGCGGGCGGGCAGGACGACCGGCTCGCGCCGCGACTCGTCGTAGTTCGGGACGAAGTCGACCGTGTCCGCGTCGATGTCACGCAGCAGCTCGGTCGCGATCCGCGACAGTCGGCACTCCGTGTAGCGCATCGCGCCGGCCGGATCGCCGTCGACCGAGCCGAAGTAGCCCTGGCCCTCGACGAGCGGGTACCGGAGCGAGAACGGCTGCGCGAGGCGGACGAGGGCGTCGTAGATCGCCTGGTCGCCATGCGGGTGGTAGTTGCCCATCACGTCGCCGACGACGCGTGCGGACTTGCGCGTCGGCCGGTTCGGCTGCAGCCCGGCCTCGTGCATCGCGTACATGACGCGGCGATGGACGGGCTTGAGGCCGTCGCGCACGTCGGGCAGCGCGCGGCTCACGATCACGCTCATCGCGTAGTCGAGGAAGCTGGTGCGGACCTCCTGGTCGAGCTCGCGACTCTCGATGCGCCCGGCCCCGAGCGGGCCCGTCTCGAGCTCAGACATCCAGGTTCTTCACTTCGAGTGCGTTCTGCTCGATGAACTCGCGCCGAGGCTCGACCTCGTCGCCCATCAGGCGCGAGAACCACAGGTCGGCGGCGGCCGCGTCCTCGACGTCGACGCGGACGATCATCCGCTCGGCCGGATCCATGGTCGTCTTCCAGAGCTCGGGCGCGTTCATCTCGCTCAGACCCTTGAAGCGCGTGATCTGGATCCCGGTCTTGGCGAGCGCAAGCGCGGACTCGCGAAGCCCCTCGAAGGTGAGCGCGTACTCGGACTCCTTGCCGAGCGTGACGGTGAACGGCGGCAGCCCGCCGATGATCTCCGTCAGCCGGGCATGCGCCTTGCGCACACGGTCGTAGATCGGCGAGCCGAGGAGCTCCTCGGGGACGACCACGTTCATCGTCGCGTTCGTCCCGAGCTCCACGATCTGAACGAGCAGCGAATCGCCGTCGACCCTAGCCTCGAGGCCGAAGCCGTTCTGCTCCGCATCCGCGATCGCTTTTGCCGCATCCTTCAGCGACGCTGCTTCCGTTTCGACGAGCCCGTGCTGGAGCACGAAGTCGGACGCGGCCCCGCCGAAGTCGGAGCGCAGCCGCGCAACCCAGCCGAGGTATTCGCTGAGCGCGCTCGCGAACCGGCGGTAGCGGTGCTCGGTCAGCTTGACCTGCTTCCCGTCGCGCGCGGTGATCTCGAGCGAGCCGAAGCGCTCGCGCACGAGCAGCTCCTCGAGCTGCGAGTCCTTCTCGAGGTAGCTCTGCTGGTTGCCGAAGCGCGCAAGGTAGAGCGGCGGGACCGCGATGAAGACGTGCCCGCGGTCGAACAGCTCCTGCATGTGCCGGTAGAGGAACGTGAGCACGAGAGTCCGGATGTGCGCGCCGTCCACGTCGGCGTCGGTCATGACGATGATCCGGTTGTACCGGAGCTTGGAGATGTCGAACTCGTCGCCGATCCCGGTGCCGATCACCTGTACGAGCAGCTGGATCTCGGCGTTCGAGAGCACCTTGTCGATCCGGTTCTTCTCCGAGTTGATGATCTTCCCGCGCAGGGGCAGGATCGCCTGGTTCGACTTGTCGCGCGCCTCCTTGGCGGCGCCGCCGGCGGAGTTGCCCTCGACGATGAACAGCTCCGCGAGCTCGGGATCGCGCACCTGGCAGTCCGCGAACTTCTTCGCGATCTCGCCGCCGAACGCGCCCTTGCGGCGCGTGAGGTCACGCGCCTTGCGCGCCGCCTGGCGCGCACGGGAGGCGGCGATCGCCTTCTGGATGATCTGCTTGGCGTCGGTCGGGTTCTCCTCGAGGAACTCGGCCAGCTTTGCGTTGACCGCCTGCTCGACGAACCCCTTGACCCACGGGTTCCCGAGCTTCGTCTTCGTCTGACCCTCGAACTGCGGCTCCTGGAGCTTCACAGAGACGACCGCGGCCAATCCCTCGCGCGCGTCCTCGCCCTCGAGGTTGTCCTCCTTCTCCTTGAGCAGATTGAGCTCCCGCGCGAAACGGTTGATCGTGCGCGTGAGCGCCGCGTTGAAGCCGGAGAGGTGCGAGCCGCCCTCGTGTGTGTTGATGTTGTTGGCGAACGTGTAGAGCGAGTCCTGGTACGAGGAGTTCCACTGCATCGCGACCTCGACCGTCCCCTTCTCGCCCTCGCTCGAGAAGTAGGCAATCCGCTTGTGGACGGGATCCTTGGTCGAGTTGACGTGCATCACGAAGTCCTTGATGCCGCCCTCGAAGTGGAACTCGGCGCTCTCGCCGCCGGCCCGCTCGTCGTGAAGGATGATGCGGAGGCCCTTCGTCAGGAACGCGGTCTCGCGGAGGCGCTGGCTCAGCGTCTCGTACGACCACTCGACCTCCTCGAAGATCTCCTCGCCGTCGGCCATGAACGTGATCGTCGTGCCCGTTCCCTTCGCCTTCCCGACCTCCTCGAGCTCGGAGGTCGGCTCGCCGCGTGCGAACGTCTGGCGGTAGACCTTCCCGTTGCGGCGCACCTCGGCGACCAGCCACTCGGAAAGCGCGTTGACGACCGAGATTCCGACCCCGTGCAGGCCTCCCGAGACCTTGTAGGCGGCCTTCTCTCCGCCGAACTTCCCACCGGCGTGGAGCTTCGTCAAGACGACCGTCAGCGCGGAGGCGCCCTGGTCGGCCATCTCGTCCACGGGGATCCCCGAGCCGTTGTCGCTCACCGTCACGGAGCTGTCCGGGTGAATGGTCAGCTCGATCGTGTCAGCGCGCCCCGCAAGCGCCTCGTCGACCGCGTTGTCGACCACCTCGAAGACGAGCTGGTGGAGCCCGCGGACGCCCGTCGAGCCGATGTACATGCCCGGTCGCAGCCGGACCGGCTCGAGACCCTCGAGAACGGCGATGTCCTTGGCGGTATAGGAAGCCTTAGCTGTCAGAAAATCCCTGCAAGTTCCGCATTTTTAGCCGGCGTTCAGTCTATCAGATCCGGCGGCCGGAACCGGCCCGCGCGAGGCTTGCGCGCGCAGCTTTTTCCACTGTTTTGCGAAGTTCTTCGGAGTCGATCCCGGAGACCCACGAGCGGGCCTCTCTCGCCTGCTCGAGCGTTGGCTCGGGAAGGGGCTCGCGGGGCGGCGCAGAGACCGCCGGGTCGGGTTCCGGAAGGGGCCCGGGGGCGAACTTCAGCCGCTCCGGAGCGGAGGACCCGAGTGTCTCCTGCAGCCGCGGCAGGATCTCGCCTGCGAGGTGGCCGAGCTCGAACGCCCAGGCCGACGAGCTCGCCGAGACGTGAAGAGTCCCGTCACGGGCGAGGCGGGCCGGCCAGGCATTCGCCGCCACCTGGTCGCCGACCGCGCCCGGCCAGGCCTCCACGATGTCCGCCATCGCTCCGGCGGTCCCGAAGCGGCCGAGCTCGCGCCGGACCGTCTCGCCGATCCGCTCCATCAGTCGGTCTCCGCGCGGCTCACCCCGTCGTGCCCCTGCGTGACCTCGATCGTCTGCGCTGGCTCGACAGGGAGCGCGTTTCTGCTCGCGCTCGTGAGGAGCGCCTGCCCGGAGGCCTGCAGGCGCTCGGCCAGAGTCCGGCGACGACCCGGGTCGAGCTCGGAGAGCACGTCGTCGAGGAGGAGCAGCGGCGGCACCCCACGGCGCTCCGCGAGAAGCTCGGCCTCGCCGAGAAGGAGCGCGAGCACCGCGAGGCGCTGCTCGCCCTGAGAACCGAAGGCGCGCAAGTCGCGGTCGCCGGAGAGCACGCCGACGTCATCGAGGTGCGGCCCGAGGCTCGTTGTCCCGCGTTCGAGGTCGCGCTCGGCGCGGGCGGCCAGGTCCTCGGCAGTCGGCGGCTCGGCATCGTAGGCGAGCTCGCCGTCCGGCAGGCCCAGCTCCCCGGCCCGCTCGCGAAATCGGAGCCGCAGCGCGTCGACGGTCTCCGCGCGAGCCTCGACGAGCGCCGTACCGAGGCGGGCCACCTGATCGTCCCAGGGTCCGAGCGTGTCACGGGAGGACAGCCCTTGGGCGATCCGCCGCAGCGCCGCGTTCCGTTGCCCCACCGCGGCGCCGTACTCGGCCGGCAGACCGGCCCGCGCGGGCGAGAGCCGCCCCAGCGCACGATCGAAGTAGGCGCGCCTGGCGGCCGGGCCTCCTTTCACCACCACGAGCCGATCGGGAGTGAAGACGAGGGTCGACACCTCGGCCCGGAGCAGCTCCGCCGCTCTCAGCCGGGCGCCGTTGAGGCTCGCGCGCTTGCCCGAGCCGAGCTCGAGCGTCACCTCGAGGTCGACCGGGACGCCCGCGCGGTCGCCTTTCAGCGCGATCCGTGCCGCCTCGCGCCCGAAGCGCACCAGCTGCGCGTCCGCCCGCGTACGAGGGGAAAAGCCCTGCGTCCCCACGTGCAGCGACTCGAGCAGGTTCGTCTTGCCGGCCCCGTTCGGCCCCGTCACGAGCACGAGGCCCGGCGCGAGGCCGAGGTCGAGCCCGGCGTAGGAGCGAAAGTCCCGGAGCGAAACGGAGCTGACGATCAGTTACCTGTGCTCTAACCGGCCAGCCGTATCGGCATGATCAGATACAGGAAGTCGTCGCTCTCACCTTCGAGGACCGCCGGTCGGAGCGGGCTGATCAGCTTCAGCTTCACCTGGTCGCCGGCGATCGACTCCACGCCGTCGCGGAGAAACTCCGCGTTGAAGCCGATCTCGAGCGGGTCGCCGCTGAACGCCGCCGGCAGCGACTCGTGCGCCTCGCCCACGTCCTGCGTCTGGGCCGAGATGGTCAACTCGCCATCGCCGAAGCGGAGGCGCAGCGGCGAGTTGCGCTGTGCCATCACGGAGACGCGGCGCACGACCTCCAGTAGCTCGTCGCGGCCGAGCGACACCTCGTGCTCGAATGCCTCCGGCACGAGCTGCTTGTAGTTCGGGAATTGTCCGTCGATCCGGCGTGTAGTCAGCCACGCGTTCGTGGTCCCGAACACGACCTGGTTCTCGTGCACGCCGAGCGCCAGCGTGTCGCCCTCAGGTGCGATCCGCGTGAGCTCAGCGAGCGCGCGCGCCGGCACGATCGCCTCCAGCTCGGGCGCAGACCCTTCCAGCGCGGTCTCCTTCACCGAGAGGCGGTAGGAGTCGGTCGCTGCCATCACGAGCTTCCCCGGCTCGAAGTGGACAAGGACGCCCGTCAGCACCGGCCGCGACTCGTCGCGAGAGGCGGAGCGGCTGACACGCGCGACCGTCTCGAGCAGCGTCTGGCGGTCGACCTTGTGGAGCTCGACTCCCTCGGTCTCCGGCAGCCGGGGGAAGTCCTCCGCATTGTAGGTGTGCAGGCGGTAGCTCGCCGAGCCGCAGCTGATCTCGCACACCGCCTCCTCGAGCTTGTGCTCTATCGAGACCTCGGCCTCGGGCAGCAGGCGCGCGAGCTCGACTAGCAGCCGACCGGGAACGACCACGGCCCCTTCGGCGTCCACCTTCGCATCGAGCGAGGTTCGCAGCGAGACCTCCATGTCGGTCGCGGCCAGGCGAAGCTGGCCCTGCTCCGCCTCGAGCAGGATCCCGGCCAGGATCTGGACCGAGGTTCGCGCGGAGACCCCGCGCGAGACAAGGCCGAGCGCGTGCAGGAGCTCGTCCCTCGAGCAGGTCGCCTTGAGTGTTCCCTGGGCAATCACGGCTTCTGTTTCTGTTTCGATCATCTATGAAATTCCTTGGTCGTAGTCATAGGGAGTGTGGAGACCGGGGAAGACGCGTCTCGCTGGCGTGAAACCACGGGATTCGCTGTGAGGCGTCGCTGTGGAGAACGCGGCGTTGTCGACAGGCTCGAGGGAGCTAGGGGTGTAATCCACATTCTCAGCGCGCCTGCTTGATGCGCGCCGTCAGCTCTTGCACAAGGTTGTACACATTCCGGTCCTCGCGGATCATGCGCGCGATCTTCGAGGTCGCGTGGATCACGGTCGTGTGGTCGCGCCCGCCGAACTGCTTGCCGATCTTGGGTAGCGACGAGTCGGTGAGCTCGCGCGAGAGGTACATCGCGACCTGGCGCGGGTAGACGATGTTCTGCGAGCGCTTGTCGCCACAGAGCTCGCCGAGCGAGAGGCCGAACCGCTCCGAGACGAGCTCCTGGATCCGCTCGATCGAGACCTGCGGCACCTCGCCCTGCGGGAAGACGTCGCGCAGCACGTCCTGGGCGAGGTCTTCGCTCATCGGCCGGCCGGTCAGGGACGAGAACGCGACGACACGCGTGAGCGCGCCTTCGAGCTCGCGGATGTTCGAGGAGATCCTCCCTGCGATGAACTCGAGCACCTTCGGGTCCGGAATGTGGATCCCGTCCGTCTTGACCTTCTTGCGCAGGATCGCGATCCGCGTCTCGAGGTCGGGCGGCTGGATGTCCGTGATCAGACCCCACTCGAAGCGCGAGCGCAGACGCTCCTCCAGCGTCGAGATCTCTCGCGGCGGGCGATCGGACGAGATCACGAGTTGGCCGCCGGCCTCGTAGATCGAGTTGAACGTGTGGAAGAACTCCTCCTGGATCCGCTCCTTGTGCTCGAAGAACTGGATGTCGTCGATCAGGAGCAGGTCGTAAGCCCGGTAGCGCTGCTTGAACCCCTCGATCCGCTTGTCGCGCAGGGCGTTGATGAAGTCGTTCATGAACGTCTCGCTCGTGACGTAGCGAACCGAGAGCTCGCCCTGGTGCTCGCCGACGTACTGCGCCACCGCCTGCAAGAGGTGCGTCTTGCCGAGACCGGTCCCGCCGTAGATGAAGAGCGGGTTGTAGGCCTGTGCGGGCGCCTCGGCGACCGCGAGCGCGGCCGCGTGCGCGAACCGGTTCGACGAGCCGATCACGAACGAGTCGAACGTGTACTTCGGGTTGAGCCCCATCCCGAGCACCTCGCGGCGCTGCGCCTCGGCCGGCCCAGTGGGCTCCTCGGGCGATTCGGCGACCAGGAGCTGGACACGCCGCTCCTTGCCGGTCGCGTCCCCGACCGCAGCGCGGATCAGGCCGAGGAAATGGCCCTCGATCCAGTCGCGCGTGAAGGCGTTCGGAACCGAGAGGACGAACTCGTCGTCGCTGAGATCGAGCCCGCGAACGTGGTCGAACCACGTGCGGTACGTCGTCTCGTTAAGGGCGCCTCTGAGCCGACTCGACACCTCGCTCCACAGGCTTTCCGCAGTCAGCTCGATTGAGGACTCCACGCCGCCGGCAGGCTCCTTCTCGGGGGTTCGGCGAGCGACCGAGCATAGCAGCGTGCGGCCCCTCGCTCAACGACAGATTTCCGGCCCTCTCGCCGGCCCTCTCTGTCCCAAAAAATGGGCCATTTGCAGGAAAAACACCGACCTCCACACAGGTCTCCACAGGTGTGGACGGTCTTGTCGAAGAAGGCGACGCTTGCACCTGTCCGAGTGGCCTCTGTGCAGCGTTTTCGCGTCGGCTTGTGGGTCCGAATCTCTGTGGAGAACCACCCCCGGCGCCTCGTCTATACTGGCTGCTCGCCGCCCGCAGTTCGGGCGGTTCTTCTTCCCCCTTTTCCCACTCGTGAAACGGACCTATCAGCCAAACGTGCGCAGGCGGAAGCGAAAGCACGGCTTCCGCGCCCGCATGTCCTCGAGGGCGGGTCGATCGATCCTCAAGCGCAGGCGTGCGAAGGGCCGCAAGCGCCTCTCTGCGTGACAGCGGAGCGCTCGCCGCGCCCGTGAATCGCCGCCACCGCCTCTCGCGCTCGCGCGACTTCGACGCCGTCTACCGCCAGGGCCGGTCGGTCTCGACGCGGTTTCTCGTTCTCTACTGGTTCGCGCGGAACGAGGAGGACGACGCCGAGGGACCTCGCCTGGGCCTCGCGGTGCCGAAGGCGGTCGGGACGGCGGTCACCCGCAACCGGATCAAGCGTCGGCTGCGCGAGGTGTTCCAGGCGCGCTCCGCCGAGCTGCCGCAGGCGAACGACTACGTGCTCGTCGTCAGGCCCGGCCTCGCCGAGGCGGCCGAGACTCGCGGCTTCGACTGGCTGACCGAGCGCGTCGACGAGATCCTGGAGAAGGCGGCCGCATGATCGTCACACGCATCCCCGCGCTGCTCGGTATGGGCCTGATTCACCTCTACCGGCGGACCGCAGGCGTGCTCTGGGGCGGGAACTGCAAGTACCACCCGACCTGCTCGCAGTACGCGCTCGACGCGATCCGCGAATTCGGGCTCCTACGCGGGACCGTGCTCGCCGGCTGGCGACTGCTGCGCTGCAACCCGTGGAGCCGCGGCGGAGTGGACTACGCCCACGACCAGGGGCTGTTCCGGTGATCCTGTTCCTCCTCGCCTCGACGAACCCGCTCCGCCCGCTCGAGGACATCCTCCGGCACGTCCTCGACTGGCTGCATCTGAATGCCGGCTTCACGTGGGCCTGGTCGATCGTCGCCCTCACGCTGATCGTCCGGATGCTGCTCGTGCCGCTGACGGTCAAGCAGATCCACTCGATGCAGAACCTCCAGCTGCACGCGCCGCAGATGAAGGAGATCCAGAAGAAGTACAAGGCCGACAAAAAGCGCCAGCAGGAAGAGCTGATGAAGTTCTACCGGGAGAACAACATCAACCCGGCGGCGTCGTGCCTGCCGATGCTGGCCCAGCTCCCGATCTTCTTCGCGCTGTACCTCGTCCTGCGGGGATTCTCGAAGCACCCGCCGTGCCCAGGCCACGAGCTCCATCCGCAGACTTGTGTCGCCAACGGCGACTTCGCCTGGCTGCACGGCTGGGTTCCCAACATCGCCGCGCCGGTGAGCTCCCACTGGTCCGGGTACGTCCTGCTCGTCCTCTACGTGGCCAGCCAGCTGGCCTCGACGTTCCTGATGTCGTCCACGATGGACAAGACGCAGCGGACGCTCTTCCTGGTCATGCCGATCGGGTTCGTCTTCTTCCTGCTGAGCTTCCCAACCGGCCTCGCGATCTACTGGGTGACCACCAACCTGTGGACGGTCGGGCAGGGCCTGATCACTCGACGGATGATGCCGAAGCCGCAACCGCCGCCGAAACGCTCCTCGCGCACGGCTCCACGGGAGGCGACATCGGAAGACGGCAAGGGCGAAGCGGTCGAGGAGGCCGCTCCGGAGGCGGCGCCGACCGCCCCTGCGGCTCCCCCGCGGCGTGTGCGCAGGAAGAAGAAAGGCAAGGCGCGGCGATGAGCGACACGATCCAGGTCGAGACGACCGGAGAGACCGTCGGCGAGGCGAAGTGGGCCGCGCTGCGGGAGCTGGAGAAGCTTCAGCCCGGGATGGACAAGGGCGCAGTCCGCTTCCAGGTCGTCTCCGAGGGCGAGCGGGGCCTGCTCGGGGTCGGGTATGCGCCCGCGCGCGTGATCGCGACGATCGACGCAGCTGCGGTGGCCGACCAGGCTGAAGAGCCTCCACCGCAGGACGAAAGCGAGCTCGCCGGCGAGGTTCGGGAGGTCGTCGAGAGGCTGCTGGACGCGATCGGTGTCCGGGCGCGCCTCGAGGTGAGCGAGGACGAGGACACGCTCCTGGCGACGGTCGTCGGCCGCGAGCTCGGCCTCGTGATCGGCAAGCACGGCCAGACGATCGACGCGATCCAGTACCTCGTGAACGCCATCGTGTGGCGGGGGCACGGCGAGGATCGAAAGGCGGTCGTCGTGGACGCGGCCGGCTACCGCGCGCGCCGGGATGCGACGCTCGAAGGCCTTGCGGTACGTAACGCCGAGCGGGCGATTTCGTCCGGTCAGGCCGTGGAGCTCGACCCGATGACCGCCGTCGAGCGCAAGACCGTGCACGTGCGCCTGAAGGACTACCCGGGTGTGACCACGCGGAGCGAGGGAACCGAGCCCAACCGCTTCGTCGTGATCGAGCCGGCTTGACCGACGACGAGCTGCTCGAGCGCTGGCTCGACGAGCTCGTCTCGACACCGGGGCTGACCTCCCTCACGGGCGACGACGCGCGGCGCGTCCACCTCGAGGAGAGTCTGGCCGCCGCAGGCGTCGTGCGCGAGTTCGCAGGCTCGATCGTCGACGTCGGCTCGGGTGGCGGTGCGCCCGGGATTCCGCTCGCCGTGTCGTTTCCGGAGCGGGAGGTCACGCTGCTGGAGGCGAACCGGCGGAAGTGCGCGTTTCTGGAGCGGTGGGCCCGCGAGGTACCGAACGTGCGCGTCGTTTGCGGCCGGGCCGAGGAGCAGCCGGTCGACAGCTGGGGGGTCGCGGTCGCGAAGGCGCTCGCGAGCCCGCCGGTCGCGGCAGAATGGTGCCTGCCGTTGGTCAGGCCGGGTGGCGCGGTCATCCTGTACGTCGGCCCGAGCGCGGCCCCGGAGCGGGTCGCGCAGGTGGCGGAGAAGCTCGGCGGCGAGCTCCGACCGTCGCCGTCAGGCCTGCTCGTCCTGTCGAAGACCCACGCGACGCCGCAGGGCTTTCCCCGCCGCCCCGGAATGGCCAGGAAACGTCCGCTTGCCTAGCTAGCGTGGCCGTGTGCCCGGCCGGGTCTATGCGCTTGCCAACCAGAAGGGCGGCGTCGGCAAGACGACGACGACGATCAACCTCGCGGCCTGCCTCGCGGAGGCCGGCGAGCGCGTGCTCGTCGTCGATCTCGACCCCCAGGCGAACGCGACCTCCGGACTGGGCGAGCGCGCGAACGGGACGTCCTCGCTCGACCTCCTCGACGGGATCCCGCTCGCGGACCTCGCGAAGCCGACGCAGTTTCCACGGCTGGACCTCGTGCCGTCGCGGCGGGAGCTCGCTGGCGCGGCCGTCGAGCTTGGGCGCAGGCCGGACGGCGAGCGCTACCTCGCAGATGCGCTCGCGGGGGCGGGCGAGGGCTATTCGTTCGTGTTCGTCGACTGCCCTCCGTCCCTCGGCCCGCTGACGGTCAATGCACTGGCGGCGGCCGACCGGGTGCTCGTGCCGCTGCAGGCGGAGTACTACGCGCTGGAGGGCCTCGCCCAACTCGTCGGCTCGGTCGAGCTCGTGCGCTCGCGGCTGAACCCGCGGCTTGCGCTCGGGGGCGTGATTCTGACGATGGTCGACCGGCGGACCCGCCTGTCGGCCGAGGTCACCGCCGAGGTGCGCCGGCACTTCGGCGAGCTCGTGTTCAGGACGGCCGTGCCGCGCTCGGTGCGCGTGGCCGAGGCGCCGAGCCACGGGCTGCCGGTGACCGCCTACGACCGCGCGTCCGCCGGTGCCGACGCGTACTGGAAGGTGGCGATGGAGCTTGTCGGCCGTTCCTGAGAGACGACGCGGCCTCGGCCGCGGCCTGGAAGTGCTGGTCGGCGGGCCGGGCGAGCCGGAGCTCGCGCATCTGCCCGTCGAGACGATCCACGCCAACCCGCGCCAGCCGCGCAAGCGCTTCGACAACGAGGCGACGACCGCGCTCGCGGACTCGATCCGCGCGCAGGGGCTCGTTCAGCCGGTCGTCGTGCGCCCGCGCATCGAGGGCGGGTACGAGCTGATTGCCGGGGAGCGGCGTTGGCGCGCGGCCCGGGAGGCCCGGATTCCGACGGTGCCGGCGCTCGTGCGTACAGCCGACGACCGGGACACGATCCTGCTCGGCCTGGTGGAGAACGTCGCACGCGAGCAGCTCTCGGCGGTCGAGGAGGCTCGAGCCTACGCGCTCCTGATGGACGAGTTCGAGCTCTCGCTCGGAGACCTCGGTGAGCGTGTCGGCAAGGCGAAGCCGACCGTCTCCAACCGGCTGCGGCTGCTCGAGCTTCCCGACGACGTGCTCGCGCTGGTCGAGCGCGGCGATCTCACGGAGGGCCACGCGCGCGCTGTCCTCGCGGTGCCCGACCAGGACGGCCGCCGCCGGCTCGCCCGCAAGATCGTCAGGCGCGGCATGTCGGTTCGCGCCGCCGAGCGGGCCGCTCGCTGGGCGGGTGCCAAGACGAAGCCGCGCAAGGCGCCGAAGGTCGACCCCGCGCTTGCCGACCGCGTGCGCAAGGGCGCCGAGCGCGTCACCGGCTTTCCCGCACGCATCAGGGCCGGCCGCCTCGAGATCGCGTTCGGCGACGAGACCGAGCTGGAAGAGCTGGCCGAGGTCTTCGAGAGTCTCGTCGCCTGAGGCGCCACGAAGCGCCGGACTGGCGCGGGAGGCCCTGACCGCATACAACTAGGGAAGGGTGAGGTTGCGGCGTGAGGGGGTTCTCGCGGGGCTGTGTGCGCTCGCGCTCTGCATGGTCCCGCCGGGCCAGGCGGACGCTCCCGGCCGCTCGCAGGATCCACCCGACTTCCAAGAGTCGACGGTCATCAGCAACCTGGACTCCCCGACCCAGGTGCGCTTCGCCTCCAACGGCCAGGTCTTCGTGGCCGAGAAGAGCGGCGTGATCAAGCTCTACTCGAGCCTCGACGACACGAGCCCGACGGTGTTCGCAGACCTCAGCTCACAGGTGGACGACTACTGGGACCGCGGGCTGCTCTCGATCGCGCTCGATCCGGGCTATCCCGCACAGCCCTACGTCTACGCGCTCTTCACGTTCGACGCGCCGATCGGCGGAACCCCGCCCGTGTGGGGCGACGACTGCCCGACCCCGCCGGGGCCGACGACCTTCGGCTGCGTCGTGAGCGGTCGCCTGGTGAGGCTGACGGCCGACGCCGGCCTGCAACACGCCACCTCGGAGCAGGATCTGCTCGACGGCTGGTGCCAGCAGTTCCCGAGCCACTCCGTCGGCGACCTCCAGTTCGGCCCCGACGGCTCCCTCTACATCAGCGGCGGCGAGGGTGCGAACTTCTACGGCGTCGACTACGGCCAGTACGGCGACCCGGTCAACCCGTGCGGCGATCCGCCGGTTCCCGTCGGCAGCGACCAGTCTCCCCCCGCCGCGGAGGGCGGCGCGCTCCGCTCGCAGAGCCTGCTGCGCAGCCCCGGCGAGGCGGCTGTCCTGAACGGATCGATCCTCCGCGTCGACCCGAGCACGGGCGCGGCGACGCCGAACAACCCGCTCGCCGCGAGCTCCGACCCGAACGCGCGCCGCATCGTCGCCCAGGGCCTGCGTAACCCGTTCCGCTTCACCACGCGGCCGGGCACCTCCGAGCTCTGGGTCGGCGACGTGGGCTGGAACGACTGGGAGGAGGTGAACCGGGTCCTCTCCGGCAGCGACTCGGCGGTCGAGAACTTCGGCTGGCCCTGCTACGAGGGCAACGGCCCGCAACCGTCCTATCAGAGTGCCGGTCTGCGGATCTGTACCCAGCTCTATGGGACCGTGGGCGCGGTCACGCCGCCCTACTACACCTACAACCACAACGACCTGGTCGTTCCTGGCGAGTCGTGCTCGAAGGGATCGAGCTCGATCAGCGGTCTCGCCTTCTACCAGGGCGGTTCGTACCCGTCGGACTACAACGGAGCGCTGTTCTTCGCCGACTACTCGCGGAACTGCATCTGGGTGATGTTTCCGGGACCGAACGGGTTGCCCGACCCGACCGATATCGAGACGTTCGACTCGCAGGCCTCGGCCCCGGTCGACCTCGAGGTCGGCCCCGGCGGCGACCTCTTCTACGTCGACCTGACCGGCGGGACTGTCAGGCGGATCCGGTACTTCGCGGGCGACGCGCCCCCGAACGTCGTCGCGAAGGCGTCCCCGACCAGCGGCGGCGCCCCGCTCACCGTCCACTTCGACGGGTCCGGCTCGTACGATCCCGACCCGGGCGACACCATCACGTATGCCTGGGACCTCGACGGCGACGGCCAGTTCGACGACTCGACCACGCAGAAGCCGACCTATACCTACGGCCCCGGGACGTACACCGTCCGGCTCCGTGTGACCGACAACCACGGCTTCTCGAGCACGAGCGACCCGATCACGATCTCGTCCGACAACGACCCGCCGGACCCGGTGATCACGACGCCGCTCGAGACGAAGACCTGGAAGGTCGGCGACCCGATCTCCTTCTCGGGAAGCGCGAGCGACCCGCAGGACGGGGCGCTGCCGGCCTCGAGCCTGACCTGGACGGTGATCCTCCACCACTGCCCGTCGAACTGCCACATCCACATCATCCAGAGCTTCCACGGCGTTTCGAGCGGCACGGTCTCGGCGCCCGACCACGACTACCCTTCGTACCTCGAGCTCCAGCTGAAGGCAACCGACTCCGGCGGCCTCTCGTCGACGACCTCCGTCGACCTGCTCCCGCAGACGACGGTGCTCTCGTTCGACTCGGTCCCGCGGGGCCTGAAACTCGCGGTGGGATCGTCGGAGGAGGCGACCCCGTTCACGCGCAAGGTGATCGTCAACTCGACGAACGCGATCAGCGCACCGCTCACGCAGACGCTCGGCAAGCGCGGACTCGGATTCGTCTCGTGGTCGGACGGCAAGGCCGCCACGCACATCGTCACGGCCCCGGCCGGCGGCGCTTCCTACTCGGCGACCTATCGGGACATCGTTCCGCCCACGGTTGCGATCAAGGCCCCGGGCGCGGGCGGGAGGGTGCACGGAAAGGTCCTCGTCAAGGTGACAGCCTCCGACGACACGGGAGTCACGGCGGTCTGGCTCACGCTCGACGGCAAGCGCCTCGGCCCGGTGCTGACACGCGCGCCGTACACGCTACTGTGGGCGACCGCCCGGCTGCCAATCGGCCCGCATGTGCTGACGGCGGCCGCGACCGACGCGGCCGGGAACACGACCAGCTCGGCCCCGGTCAAGGTCCGCGTCTACAACCCGACTCGGCGGCCGGCCTCGCTGTTCCTGCTACTGAGACGCCTCTTCTCGCGGCGCTAGACCGGACTTCCGTCATCGGCAGGACGGCTGAGCACGGCGAGATGGGCGATCGTGGATTCGAACCACGGACCTCCGCCTTATCAGAGCGGCGCTCTAACCGACTGAGCTAATCGCCCGGGAGGCGCAGTGTAGCCGCACCCTCTTTAGGGATGTCGACGCGCTCCGGGGTGCCGACAACGAGTGTGGTACTGCGGCCATGAACATCGGCGACCTCGTCCTCTATCAGGGTCGGGCCTTCTACCTGCGCGGCCTGGACCCGATGGGTGTGCCCGAACGGCGCGCCATAGTCGAGGATGCCGAAACCGGGGAGGAGCTGCAGGTTCCCCTCGGCGACGTCGAGCCGCGACGGCCGGCCGGCTGCGAGCCGCGGGTCGGGAGTTGAGCGGCTACCCTCTGGCTATGATCGGAGCGGGGGCCGTGGGCTGATGCACGAGATGGTCATCTACGGGGTGAGCTTCGACCTGGTCGGGAAGCAGCCGATCGTCCTCCTCAAAACGGCCGACGGGAACAAGTTCCTCCCGATCTGGATCGGGCACCCGGAGGCGGCGGCGATCCTGATGAAGCTCCAGGGCGCGACCACTCCGCGACCGATGACCCACGACCTCGTGACGGACATGCTCGGCCAGCTCGACGCCCAGGTGGTCCGCATCACCGTGACCGAGCTGAAGGAGAACACCTTCTACGCGAGCATCACGGTGCAGCAGAACGGCTCCGAGATCGAGATCGACTCGCGCCCCTCGGACGCCATTGCGCTCGCCGTCAGGGCGGACGCGCCGATCTTCGCGGCCGAAGAGGTGATCGAGGAGTCGGCGATCGAGTTCGAGGGCGAGGACGTGAACGAGGAGGAGATCGTCTCCGAGTTCAAGCAGTTCCTCGAGAACGTCACGCCCGACGAGTTCGCAGAAGCGAACGGCGAAGAGGGCTAGTCCGCGTCGACCTCGCGCTTTGTGAGGTCGAGGATCTGCTCGAAGATCTCGCGGAGGCCCTCGGCGGACAGCGGGCCACGGTTGGCGCGCGCGAGGTACTGCAGCATCCACTCCTCCCGCTCCGGGTCGACGAACGAGAGCCCGCGCGACTCCTTGTAGCCCTTCAGGCGCGAGACCAGCTTCAGACGCGTGTTGATCGCCTCGACGATCGCGCGGTCGTTGTCGGAGATCTGCTCCCGCAGCTGCTTGATCAGAGGGTCCTGCTCGCTCATCGGCCTTGCAGTTTGAGGTATACGGGCTTGGCGCTGCCGTGCATAGCGAGCACGCGGTACGGATACGTGACCTTCGCGGTCACCGGCTCGCCCAACGCCGGCGTTTTCTCGCGCGCGTACACGTAGATCCCGCGGCGGCGCTCGATCACCCGCTGGATGACGAGCGAGTAGCCGGTGCTCGAGCGCGGGCCGAGCGCGATCACGACCGTCTGGTCCCGGTCCCAGTTCAGCCGAGGCGGCCTCGGCGGCCGGCCGGGCATGTTCGCAGCGAGCATTCTCGAGAACGAGCCCCGGGAGTGGAAAACGCCGAGGAGCTTGTGTGGGAACTGAACGGGGCCGAAAGAGTGCGTCACGTCGCGCCAGGCGACGGGCCGCTCTCCGCCCATCCCCCAGACCTGCGTGTAGACGAGCCAGCCCGCGAGCGCGAGCGCGAGGCCCGCGACGACCACGGCCCCCGCGGCCCTAGTAGATGTAGACCGTCGTGCCGTAGTCGATCAGCGAGTACACCCGCGGTGCGACCCAGAGGGGAATGCGGACGCACCCGTGGCTGGCGGGAAACGGCGGCACGCTGTGGTAGCCGTGGATCGCGAAAGCCCCGACGAAGAACGAGGAGTAGTACATCTGCAGCGCGTTGAAGCCCGGCACCTTGCTGTAGACGTGCCAGACCCCGAGCGGTGTGTTGCCGGTCGCGCCGGTCGACACGTCCACGACGAGCATCACTCGTCCGCCCCGGACGACGAAGAGCACCTGCCGCTCCTTGCTGACCTCTATGTGGCTGCCCGGACGCGCGGCGGTGGGGATTCGCGCCGCGTCGAGGGCCCGCCAGAAGCGGAGGTCCGTCGTGCCGGTCCGCGGCAGGTTGTGCAGCTTCTGGAAGGCGACCACCGCGTCGGAGGTGGCGGCGCCGTAGTAGCCGTCCACGCGGCCCAGGGCGAAATGGAGCTCGTGCAGGCGCTGCTCGAGCCCGTAGACGCTCGGCCCCGTGTCGCCGACCCGGAGATCCGGGACGAAGACGGTCTGCCGGAGGAGCCGCCTGTTGGTCGTGTAGCCATGAGCTCCCGTGACCGTGACGAGCAGGCGGTAGGTGACCGAGCGCGCTGTGCTGAGCGGGACGCGCAGGCGACCCTGTCCGGTACGAGTGGCGATCAGCCGCCCGGCTCTCCAGACGCGAACGGTGAGCGTTCCCGCACCCGAGGGACGCTCGCGGACGGTGAGCGCAAGGGGCCGGTCGATCCGGCCCGAGCCGACGAACGCCGTGTCGAGTCCGGGCCTGACCGCGAGCGTCACCGCGTTCGAGACGGCGTCGCCGTAGCGGACCGTGTACTGAGCGTCGGGCGTCCCGACTCGGCCCAGCAGCGAGAAGCGGCCGCCCTTCGTCGTCTTGCCGCCGGCGAGCCGGACTCCGTCGCGGTAGAGGGCGACCGGCACTCCCTTCGCCGCTGGGACGAGCCGCCCGTGGAAGCGGAGCTTCTGCTGGTATCGGCCGACGTGCGGAGCCGCGAGGGTCAGGCCGAGCGAGACGATCGCCACCTCCGCCTGTGCCGTTTCGCCTCCCGGGCCGGTTGCGGTCACGCGTGCGGTGAACGAGCCAGCCGCATACACGTGCTGGACGACGGCGCCGTCCGCGGTGGTGCCGTCGCCGAGATCCCAGTGGTACGTGGCCGCGTCGCCGCTCGCGGTGAGCGTGACGGTGAGCGGTGCGGCTCCTCTCGAGGGGCTTGCCTGGACGCTGACGGCCGGCGGAGCCGCGTGCGCCGCGGGCGCGAACACGAGGGCCAGGGCGATGATCGCAGCGCGCCGCACGGGGCGGGAGAATACCCCGCTAGCTCAGGAACACCAACGCGAGCGCGGCCGCGTTGAAGCAGCCGTGGAAGATCATCCCCGGGTAGACGCTCTCCGTCCTCAGGCGGAGGAAGCCGATCGCGAGCGCGAACAGCAGCAGCGGTACGAAGCCCTCGACGAGCCCGTGCACGGCTGCGAACGCGACCGCCGTCCCGATCACGGCCACCGCCGGGCCGTACGGCAGTAGCACCGCGAACCCGAGCCCGCGGAACGTAAGCTCCTCGACGATCGGCGCGACGACAACCACGACCACGGCGTTGAGCGCGAACGCGAAGGCGTGATCCGACTCCCAGCGCGTCGGTTCGAGGCCTTGCTCCCTGGCAGCGTGGAGGAAGGGCTCGAGAACCTGCTCGGCGATGACGACCAGGACCAGGAGGCCGAGCATCAGCCCCGCCGCACGCGCCCAGGACCGTGGCCGCTTGAGCCCGAGTGTTCCCCGCGAGAGGCCTCTCGCGATCGCGAGCACGATCCCCAGCAGGATCGCGTACTCGATCAGGCC
>Ga0335083_10001510_pt1 | contig 31880 bp, 32 predicted proteins | sample Lox_Sample_42_FD_206716 | JGI IMG/M metagenome (GOLD analysis project Ga0335083, IMG submission 206716) | Soil microbial communities from Loxahatchee National Wildlife Refuge, Florida, United States - Lox_Sample_4.2 | ecosystem: Environmental > Terrestrial > Soil > Wetlands | place: USA...
TCCTGGCGCGCGATTGGGCGAGATATTCCAAGGTTCCTTTGCGCAGTTTTATCGACTGGTTCTATCGCGACCTTGAGATTTGTTTGCCCGAGATTCCGAAGCAGGCTGCAGGCGCTTTACATCGCATGCGCCTGGAGGATTGGATCGGATCGTATCATCGAACGTCGGGAATCAGCGATATCTTGAAACGCATCAGTTGCCGATTGCGAAGGCCGTTCGATCTTTCAGCCTCATTGCCAATTTTTGAGGAGCATGAATCCGGGTTTCGCGATGACTTTCATGCGTTTTTCCCGGAATTGATGAAGCACGTGCGAGTGTCTTTTGCAGACCAAGGCGGCCCCGGGAACCCCTAGCAATCAGGCGGTAGTGCGTTGCAAGCCGGAGTTTCCAATACTCGGCATCGTCAGGGCTCTGCCGTCCGAAAACGCACCTTCCATCACTCCTGCTATCCTATCGGTTCATTTTTGCGCAGTACCGATTCACGACTCCAATGCCATCCGATCCCGTTTTAGTCGTCCACGGTGGGGCGTGGGCCATGCCCGACAACATGGTCGATGCGCACATCCGTGGAGTCAATGAAGCATTGGCCGGGGGTTGGCGCGTCCTCGACCGCGGTGGTTCAGCGCTCGACGCCGTCGAGGAGGCCGTCGTGATCATGGAAGATGACGAGACGTTCGATGCCGGGCGGGGCAGCTTTCTGAATCGGGACGGACGCGTGCAGCTCGATGCATTCATCATGGACGGCGCCACGCTTCGCGGCGGTGGCGTTGGATGCGTGGAGCATCTGCGCAACCCGATCCGTGCTGCGCGCAAGATTTTGAGTGAGAGCCCTCACGTATATTTCGTCGGGGAAGGCGCCGAGAAATTCGCCGTCGGTCACGGCATTCCCCTTTGCAAGAACGAAGATTTGATCATCCCGCGGGAGGTCGAGCGCCTGCGCAGATACCAGGCCGAACTCGCCCAGCGCGATGCCAAACAAGACGGGAACGATCTTTTCGCGGCCGACTCCGATGACGTCACCATCTCGCACGACACGGTTGGCGCCGTTGCACTCGATCGCAATGGCAATATTGCGGCTGCGACCTCTACAGGCGGTACGCTCAATAAGGCCCCCGGACGTCTTGGCGATTCATCTCTGATCGGGTGCGGCTGCTATGCCGACAACGAAAGCGCCGCCGCGTCGACGACAGGGTGGGGCGAGCCGATCATGAAGCTCGTTTTGGCGAAGTGGACGGCCGACCGCATTGCGGCCGGGAATCTGCCTGAGTGGTCCGCGCAGGAAGCCATGAACTATCTGAAGCAGCGCGTCAACGGCCATGGCGGCATTATTGTGCTGAACCGCGAAGGGCATATCGGGATCTCTCACAACACCCCGCGCATGGCCTGGGCATATAAATCGGGGAAGAAGCAGGACGCAGGCATAGTGCGTGAGGGCTGAGATTCTAAGCGCTTCCGCACAATGGCGGAGTTTCGCCCCGCGGACAGCCGAGGCGGATGTCCCTACGGATCTTCAGAGGATCAAATCCCTCACAGCCACCCTTTCGTCCTTGCAATGCGCGCGGCTTCGACGCGGTTGCTCGCGCCTAACTTACTGATCGCCTCCGACAGGTAATTCCGGACTGTACCGTCGGATAGGCCTAATTCGCTGGCGATGTCGCCGCTGGCCATGCCTTCGCCGGCGAGGCGCAGAACCTGGCGTTCTCGGTCCGTGAGGGGATCCATCTCGCCCCAGGCTTCGGTCGCCAACTCAGGATGAATCACGCGCAAGCCCTGATGGACGCGCCGCACGGCATCGGCGAGTTCTTCGGCACGCATATCCTTCAGTAGATATCCTGATGCATTTGCTTCGAGTGCGCGGCGCAGATAGCCGGTGCGCGCGAAGGTGGTCACAATCACAACCCGCGTGCCGGTGTGGCGGCGCTTCAGTTCGACAGCGACATCGAGGCCACTCATGTGTGGCATTTCGATGTCAGTGATGAAGACGTCCGGCCTGTGTGCGAGCACGGCCTCCAGCGCTTCTTTGCCGTTGCGGGCCTGTGCAACTACTGAAATGTCACCCTCGATTTCCAGCAAAGCCGCCAGTGCGCCCAGTACCATGCCCTGATCTTCGGCCAACACCACCCGAATCGTCTTGCGGCCAGTCGAGCATTCTTTAACGGGACTCAATTTCGCGTGCCTTCTCTCCTGCTGTATGTTCTTGCGGAGGAGTATCCTGCAGTTCCTTGAGAGGAAGTGTGATGGTTAGCGTAGTGCCGGATTTGTTGCGGCGCTCCAGTGTGCCGCCCAGCATTTCGACGCGTTCGCGCATACCGCGCAGTCCGTTGCCCTCCAGGCTGGTAAAGCCCTGGCCATCATCGGCAATCTCGAGCCGGCAAACTCCATTTTGTTGTTCGATCCGCAAGCGGCATGTGTGCGCATTGGCATGACGCACGACGTTGGTTACACCTTCGCGCACGGCTAGCGATAATACGCTCTCCTGCATCGGAGGCAGTTGCATACTGCTGGCAGCGTCGCATTGCACGGTCAAGCCAGCGGTTTCGAGTGTTGATTTTGCCTGGGCCAACTCGGCCACGAGCCCCTTGGAGCGATATCCGCGAATGGCATCCCGCACGTCGGAGAGGGCTTGCCTGGAAATCTGCTCCACTTCGCGAATCTCTTTTCCTGCGCGATCCGGATCGCGATCAATGAGCTTTCCAGCCAGTTCCGATTTCAGGGTGATCACCGAAAGTGTATGTCCCAGGACGTCATGCAGGTCGCGCGCGATGCGCTCGCGCTCGGCCACTTTGGCGAGGCTTTCAATTTCTTCGTTGGCCTTGCGTAGCTTCTGGTTCATACGGGTGCGCTCGGCAAAGAAAGTGTTTCCCGTACCGATCAGCATCGGAAACAGAGTGGAATAGAACATCCTCCAACCGTCTACATGCAGGAAGTAGCCTTGGATTCCGCCGATCGCTCCGATCACTGCGATTCCGATGAAGGCAGCCGCTTGCGACCCTGCACAGAACGGAAGCATGGCACAGGCGAAAATGAGGAACGTGCAGGCACCGAAGTTAATGTACTGGTACAGCACACCCAGCAATACCATTCCGCCGATATGTGCCAGCGCGTATGGATTCTCGAGAAAAAACAGACCGAAATATAAGAGTAAAAAGGCGGCGGCGCCGACGAGATCCAAAAACCAGATTTTTAGAGTGGCGTGGCTGATCACCGGATCAGGAAAGAAGAATCCGAGATACAGTACCCAGAGCAGCGGACTCCATCCATGATCCTTATCCCCGATCACCTCTTTCCACGATCGCAACTTCCAGCGGCGACCGGTGGGACACGGTTTGAAGAAGATCAGCGGCATGATCTATTTCTATTTTCGCACTCCGGTCAATTGCGCCTACTGCGGCGGGAGTGCGGATTCACTCCATACCACACCAGCACGGCAGCGGGAATCAGCACCGTCAGCGACTTCTCGCCGGCAAGCAACGCGAAGATTCCCAGTAGAATCAGTGCGGCTGTCGCCAGTGAGGTTTTCGCATTTCCTCTCATACTGTGAATACTCCAACCCGAAAACTGAAAGTATTCAAACTCTGAACGCTGCAAATATTGCTATCCGTACATCTTTTCCTGATCACGCTGGAATCCGATCCGCGCCACACCCAGACAGATCATGGTGAAAGCCGCCAGTACTTCCCAGTGCCGGATGGCGGGCTCATGCGTTCCTGCACCCACCACGCCCAGTGCCAACTGCGACAGGTGATAGGGCGGCAGGACTAATGCAATCTTCTGAACGACTTTCGGCAGAAACATAAATGGGACCCAAAGGCCACTGCAGAACGACATTGGCAGATAAATCAAGTTGATGGTTGGAGGCGCCGAGTTAGGGCCAGTGAAGTATCCGAGCGCGAGGCCCATGGCCGAGAATGGAAGCGAGCCGGCGACGAGAGTTCCGAGCAGATGCGCGAGCGTTCCTGCGGACATCCTTACACCGCCAAATGCGAACCCGAGCCCGCAGAGAGCCAGGACGATGATTGCGCTGAAGATTACACTGACCACAAGTTTCGCCGCGAAGTAAGCGAAGGGCGGCATGGGACTGGCACGCTTCACCTCCAGCCATCCGAGGCCGCGATCCGAGGCCAAGCCGGCAGCCGTTCCGAACAGCGATGCGCCCATCACTCCAAATGTCCCATATGTCGCAATCAAGTAAGTCGGAACACGAATCGCCCCAATCTCTGCGTTCGAATTCAGCACAAGTCCGAACAGAATGTAAAACATGATGGGAAAGCTCAGTACTGACAACGTGTAGACACGAAGCCGCAGATACTTCAAGAATTCGTACTTCGCTTCCTTCAGATAAATCGAGACCGTGTGCACTGACGCTCGCTGCATCCGGGCGTTGTTGAGGACAACTGTTAACGTGCTCATTTACTTCACCTCGAGAACTCTGAACTCGCCATTTCCCACTCGCGCTCAGTGATTTCCGTTCTTCGAACTCTCCTGGATCAACGCGAGAAATGCTTCTTCCAATCCTGCCGCGCTGACTTCCAGTCCGGATAGATTGGCGTCGCGGCCCAACAGTTGGCGCACAACCGGCTCGGCCTGAGCGGCGTGCAGTTCAACGGCCTCGCGATCCTGTCTTACTTCAGTGACTCCCGGAATGGCGCGCAGCACATCCATGGGTAGAGTGGTGATACAACGAATGCGCTTGCCCGCCGTTTGCGCCTTGATTTCGGTCGGCGTTCCCTCCGCGATGATTTCGCCCTTGCTGATGACGGCTACACGATCGGCGAGAGCATCAGCCTCCTGCAGATAATGAGTAGTCAATAGCACGGTCTTGCCGCATCCGACCAACTGGCGAATCTCATCCCATAACATGCGCCGCGCTTCGACATCGAGCCCGACTGTCGGCTCATCGAGAAAAAGGAGATCGGGATTGCCACAAATAGCCAGCGCGAACAACACGCGCTGCCTCTGACCTCCCGAGAGCTCGCCGAATTTGCGGTCGCTCAGCTTCTCCAACCCAGTCACGGCCAGAACGGAGGATATTGGCAGCGGATTCTGGTAGTACGAAGAAAACAGATCGATGTGCTCGCGCACGCGCAACGTCTCCGGAACGCGCCCCACCTGCAACATGGCGCCGGTGCGCAGCCGGTTTTCAGGATTTGTCGGGTCCTCCCCCAGAACGCGCGCCTTTCCAGCATTGGGCTGCAGGAGTCCTAACAGGAGCTTGACGGCAGTGGTCTTACCGGCGCCGTTAGGACCGAGCAGCGCAACCAGTTCGCCGGCTCGCACACGAAAATTCACCTCTTTGAGGGCCCGGACATCGCCGTAGTTCTTATTGACGGATTCCAGGCTGGCGACGACTGCTCCAGCAGTGGTCGGTTGCTTACGGGCTTTCTCGAAGGTTACGATCATCGGCGCCCTGATACTGTGGCTGGCTGTGGTGCCGCGAGAGCGTTCCCGTCCAGCAATGGCATCGTCGCCTGGATTGTTTCGAGATGCCAGTGCCAACCATCATGCAAGGAGCGTGACAAATGTCATTCGACCGACGGAAGAAATTTGGGCTGGTCGAGAGCATTCGAACGCCTGGCAGGTAGTGAAAGACGGATGGGAAAACCGACGGCTAAAACGAAAGCGCAATGCCTTGTTACGAAAACCGAACAAATATAACTCAACTGCGCTCAACGACTAGGCCCTTGATGCGGGTAAATGCCGCGTGATAGTGGAGTGGGCGCCTTATTTGACGCCAAGTTTCACCTGTTCTGAATTCGTAACAAGAATGCGTCGAGATTTTTCCATCTAAATTGAGACACAATTCTGTCGCCGTTTGATATCATTTTCGTCACTCGTATCGAGGTTTCACAGATGCAACCGGCTGGCAAAAGCCTTCGCTCCCTTCGTGAGAAACTCGGGCTCACGATGCGTGATGTGGAACACTCGAGCGCGCGCATCGCCGAGAAGTATCGGAACGAAGAATTCTCGATTCCGCCCAGTCGCCTTTCCGACATCGAGACAAAAGGCATATTACCCAGCATTTATCGCCTGTACACACTTGCCATCATTTATCGGCGTGACATCCGCGAATTGATGTCGTGGTATGGCGTCGATATCAGCAATGCTCCGGCCGACCTCGGCCTGGTTTCGCCGCCAAAATCGCACGTTTCCGAAGCTTTAGCCGGACTGGCCTCGGTGCAAGTTCCTGTGCGCATGGACCCCGGTTTCGACGAGCGCCGCACCACGAATCTCGGCCGCATGGTGGAAAAGTGGGGCCTCGTTCCCCTCGCCTACCTCGCACAATTTGCCAACAGCGATTTCACGTACGGCTACGTCGGTACGGAAGATTTCACCATGTATCCGATCCTGCCACCGGGTAGTTTTATTCAGGTAGATGAATCGCGCAACCGCGTGGTGGAAGGTTCGTGGCGTTCAGAATACGAGCGGCCGATCTACTTCGTGGAAACTCGCGATGGCCATACGTGCTCATGGTGCAGCATGCGGCGCGATGAGATCGTGCTGCAACCGCACCCCCTTTCTCCCGCTCCGGTGCGCATTCTCCGCCATCCGCAGGACGCAGAGGTCTTGGGCCAAGTGGTTGGGGTGGCTATGAGGTTGACCGAGTGGCACGCCCTCGATTCCGCTCCAAACTCGAAAGTGCCACCAGTATTGAATTAAGGTGGGTGGACGCCGGCGTGTTCTGGCGCCCCTCGGGCAGTAGCTCCTCGAAGTGCCTCCGCATCTCCTCGACATAGTCCAAACCTGCGATCCCACGGCCCTGGCTCGATTGCCTGAGGTCTTCCATCAGCGAAGGCAGAGGCGTGCGCAGGACTTTCCCCATGACCTCCAGGTGAGCCTGACGCAGGGCACGGTCTGATGATTCCACCCCGTGGACGTTCTCCATGCCCCAGTGCTCGTAGCGTCCCAGCGTACCGCGTAAGGAGGCCAGATAGCTCAGCTTACCCAACAGACCGGACACGGCCGAAAGGGTAGTTTCCTTGATGTCCTGCAGCGCAGATTTGAGGCTCATCTTGTTACAAATTCCGAACAATCCTGTGTTCTTCTGTGCCGTTGCGGAGGGGTAGTAGCCATGAAACGATCACGGTCCAACTCGCAGTTTAAAGGAGACAACCGTGAAACGAATGCTACTCGCTGTCGCAACGGCAGTCCTGTTTCTCAGCACTTTGGTAACCCCCACAGTCGCTAGGGCTGATGGCGGCGGAAACACCACAGGGTGCGGCGGCGGCATGTGCAAGCCGTAGCCAGACGCTCAGACATTTTGCACCAGGTTTCGAGATAGCGGCACGACCAGATACACGCTCTTACGAAAACCGAACAAGATTGATGCCTGCGTTGCCGCCTGCAGCGAATCGCGGTATAGTGCCTCACCACCGCCATGCTGCAGGCGCACTCTATCCTTTGGAACTATCTTTGGGTCGCGCCCGATCTTTTTCTTCTGACGGTTGCATTTTTAATCTGGAAACGAGGACTGTCACGAGAGCTCCCGGCGTTTCTAGCTTTTGCAATCCTAGCGGCTTTGGGAGATCTGGTGGTCTTCGGAGCTGACCTTGCTCCTTTTGTTTCAGCACCAAATTATTGGCGAGTCGTTTGGGTCAACCTCTTGCTCGGAGGCCTCCTGAAATTTCTCGTCATCGGGGAGGTTTTCTCTCGAGTTTTCACTCAGTATTCCTCGATCAGCCGCATCAGCAGAATTCTAGTCAGCGGATTCGGTGCGTGCATGGTTCTGCTTGCCGGCGTAATCGCCGGTTTTGGACACGGCGATAATCCCCAAATTCTAATCTCCGGAGCTCATCTTCTAGAACAAACAGTCTTCATCATTGAAACAGGACTAATTATCTTTCTTTTCCTTCTTGCTGCGTACTTTCACTTATCCTGGGATCGGCTGTCTTTCGGCATTCTGTTGGGATTTGCCATCTCAGCCTGCGTGCATCTGGCAACGTGGGGCATCATCGCGAACGCAAGCCCTGCTGAGCACACCCGAACCTTGTTCGCATTTCTGAACATGGCCACGTATCATCTCTGCGTTCTCATCTGGTTCTACTACCTTCTCATTCCCCAGAAAGTGGTTAGGAAGTCTGTGGTTCCGTTACCGGAAAACAACCTGACGGTATGGAACCGCGAATTGGAGCGTCTGTTACAACAATGACTTTGGCATTGGTTCTTGTGCTCGCTGCTGCTTTGGCCCTTGTGTTGATCGTGGGCATCACCATCTCCACTCGTATTCAGCTTTCTCCAAGCTCGGCTCTGGCTCGAAAGGTTGAACCCATCGATATCGAGGCTTTTCGCAACTTGGTCAGTTCGGCCGAGAACGATTACTTGCGGCGGCGTCTGCCAGCTGGCGAGTTTCGCAGCGTGCAGCGTGAACGTTTACGCGCCGCTGCTGCCTACATTCGCGTTGCGGCAAAGAATGCGGCGGTTCTGGTAGCGATCGGGCAGACCGCTTTGTCTGCCAGCGATGCTGCCACCGCCGACGCCGCGCGCCAGCTCGTTGATAACGCTCTGTTGCTGCGCCGCAATTCGACCATCGCGCTGCTTCGGATCTATGTCGCGCTGGCATGGCCGCAGTCGGCTCTTGCCGCTGCCCCGATCGTGCACGGCTACGAACAGTTAAGTGGTAGAGCGATGCTCCTTGGGCGACTGCAGAACCCGGCGGCTCCCGTACGCATCGCGGTCAATCCGTGACGGCGTAATCCGCAACCATTCCAGGTTCAACCGGAGGTCTGAACTGGCCACGAGTCAGTGATTATTAAGCCAGTTACTCCCGAACGACGCATGCCGATTCCTGACTTGTTTTCGGCCATGGTTCTGTTATAAAAACCACCCGGGGATCAATTCAGCCTTACTGTCGAGTGAGTACGTCGGCCATCCGCCGTTGCACCGGGTTGTGCTGTCTTCTCGCGTCCGCGAGTTCAAGGGAGAACCTTATGTTCCGCAGAATGCAAACGCTATCGGTGTCGTTTTTTGTGCTGCTGTTGCCCGTGATCGCCCATGCGCAAGGCGGCGTCGCGACCGGCGATCTGCACGTCACAGTCAAAGATCCCAAGGGAAACATCGTCACCAACGCGAGTGTGAACGTTCAGGACGTCGCGAAGGGGTTGGAGCGCAGTGCCACCAGCGATGGACAGGGTGGATACAACGCCCGTCAGCTACCTCCGGGGAATTACACCGTCACAGTTACGGTACCAGGATTCACCAGAGTTCAGAGCACCGGCGTGTCAATTACGGTTGGCGGATTGGTCGAACTCCCGATCAGTCTCTCGGTTGCGGGTACCACGGAAGTTGTGGAGGTCACCTCGCAGGCGGAATTGATCGAGACTTCCCGCAGTTCGACTACCAACACCATTGGCGAGCGCCGCATCGACAATCTCCCAATCAACGGACGCAACTACATCAACTTTACGCTGACGGATTCCCAAGTTGTCCGAGACAATGCACCCAATACCGGTGCTGCTCCCACCTCGGGCCTGAACATGAGCGGACAGCGCGCACGTTCGAACCTGGTAAACGTCGACGGCGCTGATGCGACGGATAATTCGGTTAACGGCGTGCGGTCGACGGTCTCGCAGGAAGCGGTGCAGGAATTCCAGATCATCACCAACAATTATGCCGCCGAGTACGGACGCGCCGCTGGCGGCGTCGTCAATATCATCACCCGCTCCGGTTCCAACCAATTTCATGGAGACGTTTTCGGATATCTTCGCAATCGCGCTTTCCAGGCGGTGAATCCGTTCAGTACGGTAGCGAATCCTGCATACACGCGCGTGCAGGCGGGAGTTGCCTTTGGCGGCCCGATCAAGAAGGACAAAACGTATTACTTTTTCTCCTACGAGATCACACGCCGACACGAGACGGGGTTCTCGTCGATCGGCCAAGACGGCTACGGACTGATTCCCTTCGATGCTTCACCGTTCTTCGGTCAGGCCCCGGGAACCGTCAACCTCCAATTGCACTCGGGGCAACTCGCCTTTTTGGCGGATCCGAACGTGCAAGCGGCTGTAGCCGCGAATCCTGGCGGCCCTTATGCGCTGGAGGTCGGCAAATACTTGACACTCGCCGGGGCATCGTCTGGGATGGCTGTGAACGGCGCATGGCCGTCAGGTTTGGTGGGCGTACTCACCGGCGGTGCACTCTCCACCTTTTCAGGATTCCCAAGCACCTGCCCGCCGCCGGGCCCGTGTTTTGTTCCCGGGTCGTATCGGACCCTTGAATCACAGCGAGGCAACTTCCCAGTCTTCGAAGGAACCAGTCTCTATTCCCTGCGTCTCGACCACAATATAGGCGTAAATCACCGGTTGACCTTTCGCGCGAACGTGAGCCCCAGCACCGTGACGGGCATCGAAGTGAGCGGTCAAGACCAACCCTTCGGACAGAATGCATACTCCCGCACGTCAGAGCAGACCTATCGCGATGTGGCAGGAATGGCACAGGATACATGGACGATCGGCAACAACAAGGTCAACGAGTTCCGCTTCCAATACGCTCGCCGCGGCCTCTCGTATTTCTACAACACACACACTTCCGATGGCTCAACCCCCGCTATTAACATCACGGGCGTTGCCTATTTCGGCCGCGAGCCGTATTCCTACATCCAGCGTACCGAGCAACGTTATCAGTTCACCGACAACTTCTCCTGGACGATGGGGCGCCACAATACCAAGTTCGGCGTCGACGTCAACTATCTGCCATTGGACGCGATCTTCACCGTTAACTACGGCGGTGTCTACGACTTCGGAGCCTTCTCGTCCGCTACACTCGGATTTGTAAATCCGGATCCTCAACACCTGCCAAACTTCCCGGATCTCAACTCGGTCCAGGCGTACGGCGCCGGATTGCCGGGTGACCTGGTGCAAGGGCTGGGCAGTCCAAAGGATTCCTTCCGCAACATCCCGATCGGTGCATTCTGGCAAGATTCCTGGCGCGTCAATTCTCACGTCACGCTGAATTATGGCGTGCGCTATGACGTTGAAGTGCCGCCGACGTTTAAGGCCCCACAAGGGCTCGCAGCACCCGCATATGGAGTTCTCGGGCTGCAGAAGGGAATTCAGACCGACAAAAACAATATCCAGCCGCGTATCGGCATGGCATTGGACCCCAAGGGAGACGGCAAGACCGTAGTTCGTGCTTCGTATGGAATGTTCTATGACCATCCGCTGCTCGGTCTCTACTTTCTGGGCGATGCCTCCGACGGATCCTCGAGCGGACAGCTGGCGTTTGGTCCGGGGTCTGCGTGCAAGGGTGCGGGAAACCCTGGAAACCTAAACGCGGTTGAAGCATTCCAGGGACTGATTCCTTCCGCCACGGGATCGAGCCTGTCTCCGTGCTCCCCTACTGCTGGTCCACAGGGCCCAGCGGTGCTCGGACTGCTGAATTATTCGCCGAATAACCAGCTTTTTTCCTGCACCAGTGCCGGCTTGAATTGTGGCGTTGCGTCCACGACGCAGTCGATCTTTCTCGGCCAGAATTACTTGAACCCTTCGACCTTCTTCCCGCTTGGATTCCAGCCGTTCGGTTATCCGCAGTCGCACAACTTCGTCTATGCCTACTCGCAGCAGGCGAACGTCAGTATTGAGCGCGATCTTGGTCACGGCTTCGCGCTGAACCTCGCTTACAACTTCAACGGTGGACGTCATTTGAACCGTCCCATCAATGCGAACACCATCCGCGGCGATCTGATGGTCGCGAACCTCAATGCGGCGATCATCGACGCGACGCTATCTGGGCAGACGCTGCCCTCCAGCCCGTTTACTGTGAGCGGCTGCAGCGCCGGCGGTTCTCTCACGATCCCGTTGCCATACGTTGATGCATCGCTGATGAACTTCTTCCGTCCCGGTGGGCTGAATCCATCGATCATCGGGCTATATTCCCTCATTGAGCCCTCGTGCATTCCTCAGGCTGCTGCTTTGGCGCAGTCTTTGGGCTTCAATGCTTGCGATCCGACTACATTCGCCGGATGTGTCCCCTTCGGCGACATGGACGCGAATTACTCCAACGGCAGCTCGGTATATCACGGATTCAGCACCAATCTGCGCAAACGCTTCAGCACGCACTACGAGTTCCTCGCCTCTTACACTTATTCGCACGCGATCGACGACTCCACCGATTTGCAATCTACGCTCACGCCACAAGACAGCTACTATCCTGCGGTGGACCGTTCCACGTCGCTGTTCGATCAGCGGCATCGGTTCGTATTTAGCGGGGTGTATCAGACGGGAAAACTGAGCGGCAAGGGTTTCGCCAGCAAGGTTTTCAGCGACTGGACCTTTGCCCCCCTACTGGAAATCGGCTCTGGGCGTCCGTTTAACATCCTCACCGGTGGCGGAGACAACCTGCAGCTTTCATCCTTGACGAGCCGTCCGAACGTCACGGTCGATCCAGCCTGCGGAACTCCTGTCAAATCGAAATACTCGCCAACGGGAGTGTTTCAGGAGCCTTGCATCCTTGGCTTTCTGCCAAGCGCAACGAACCCTCTCGGCACTACCCCGACGCTCCTGCAGCTCGATGGCAATCTCGGACGAAACGCCGGTATCACGCCTTGGACCGCCTTCGGCGATATGCGAGTTTCCAAGCGTGTGTACTTCACCGAACGCTTCAGCGCTGACTTCATCGTTGACATGTTCAACATTGCCAACAAGTACAATGTGGCTGCGGTGAGTCCTCTGTTCACCAACGCGGGCCAGCCAACAGCCGCTTATGACCCGCGGCAGTTCCAGTTCGCGATGAAGGTGAACTGGTAGAAGATTTATAGCCACCGATTAGCACCGATTCACACGGATCACTATGTCCGCCGACTATGTGAATCTTTCGCGGCGCGCGCCTCATCCGGTCTTGGACCAGATCGAAAGAGCCAGCCGCTTTCGCGCGCTCCATGAGGGACAGCATGTTTTCGTCATTCCGAACCCGTAGAGATGAGGCCGGTCAATTCACGTTCGTTGAACCAAGGCTCACGACGCCCGAATTGCAGAAGGTCATGCAGATATAATTGGTCCCCTGTCATTGCAAAAGTCCCTGCAACCGGCTTCTCGGTATTCGACTCTGATAGGCGTGGAGGTTCTATGGATCGCCGTCGATTTCTCCAGGCTGCTGCGGCCACTACTGTAATCACCTCTCTCAGCAAGAAGCTCTCCCATGCCGCCGAAAGTGTTCCCACTCGCACGCTAGGGCGTACTGGCGAGAAAGTCTCCATTATCGGGCTCGGCGGATATCACATCGGCATGCAATCCGACGAGCAAGAAAGCATCCGCATCATCCGAACCGCGCTCGACAGCGGCATGAACTTCCTAGACAACTGTTGGGATTACAACGGCGGCCAGAGCGAAATGCGCATGGGTAAGGCGCTGCGCGACGGGTATCGGCAGAAAGCTTTTCTGATGACCAAGATCGACGGCCAGACGAAGCAGGCGGCTACTCAGCAAATCGAAGAATCGCTGCGACGTTTGCAGACCGACCATATCGATCTTTTGCAATTTCATGAAGTAATTCGCGATACCGACCCGGACCGCATTTTCGGCAAGGGCGGTGGTGTGGAGTCGGTGCTCGAAGCCAAGAAACAAGGGAAAATCCGCTATATCGGATTCACCGGGCACAAGAGTCCCGACACTCATCTCAAGATGCTCAGCACAGCCTTCGCTCATGATTTCACGTTCGACTCCGTGCAGATGCCACTAAACCTGATGGACGCCCACTTCGATAGCTTCGAAAAGAAAGTTCTGCCGGTATTGGTGGAGCACAAGATCGGAGTCCTAGGCATGAAGCCTTTGGGGGACAAACAGATCCTGAAGAGCAAAACCGCGACTCCGGTCGAATGCCTTCATTACGCGATGAACTTGCCGACCAGTGTAGTGATCACGGGATGCGATTCGATCGATATTCTGGAACAGGCGCTTGAGGCCGCACGCACATTTAGGCCGATGAACTCCAGCGAAGTCGCGGCGCTCCTCGGAAAAACCGATTCCGCCGCGAAAAACGGGGAATTCGAGCGTTACAAGACCAGCCACGATTTTGACGGTACCTACCACAACCCGCAATGGCTTGGCTGAACCTCAGGTTCCGTTGCGGCGTAATAGCGGAGTGGAATGAATTCACAGCCGCAGGAAGCAAATTCGCATGTTTCTATGCCCGAAAACCGAAACAAAGCTTCGCGGTCGTCATGACCTCATCACGCTGGTGATGTCGGCGATCCCGGCACGCATCGCTCTTCGCCAAGGTCGAAAGCCGAGAACCTAACGCCGGCCGTAGAATTGCGCGACCCACCTGCAACGTGGGACCGAGTAATGGATTAATCCTGCTCCCGGCGCTGGATGGTACACTTTTTCCTCATCCATCCTTGGCGCTAGCCCGGAGTCCAATCCTCCATGTCTGACAATCAGATGCCTACCCCGCGGACGCGTGTAGTCCGCGAACCCGAGCGCGGCGTGTACGACCGCGAAACGGTCTATCGCATCCTCGATGAAGCCTTTATCTGCCACGTCGGATTCTGCACAGACGGCCAGCCGTTCGTAATCCCGACTTCGTACGGCCGCAAGAATGCGCACTTGTACATCCATGGTTCCGCCGCGAGCCGCATGTTGCGTCAGATGAGAGAAGGCGTCGCCGTCTGTGTAACCGTCACGTTGCTCGATGGACTAGTGGTGGCACGGTCTGTCTTCAATCACTCAATGAACTATCGCTCGGTAGTGATCCTGGGGAAGGCGACGTTGGTTGATGACCCGGAAGAAAAGCTTGCAGCCTTGCGCATCTTATCGGAGCACATTATTCCTGGCCGCTGGGACGACGCGCGGCAACCGAACGAGCGCGAACTGAAAGCCACCTCCGTCCTGCGCGTTCCGATCGAGGAATTCTCTGCCAAAGTCCGGACCGGACCACCCATCGACGATGAGTCTGATTACTCGTTCCCTACGTGGGCGGGAGTGATCCCGCTCGAGATGAAGGTCGGAAAGGCCATCAGCGATTCCACCCTAGACCCCGTCAGAGAAGTGCCACCGTATTTAAGGAACTACAGGAGTGCGGAAGTGTGAACATCCGGAATACAGAACACTTTGTGATTCATGGGCACTTTCTTTGCGCCGGAGGAAATGGATCCCACGCCGTAAAACTTGTGGCCAAGATGACCGTACGCGGATGGCTGCGTTCTGAGTCAAACGCCTATGGCCTGCCTTTTTGCATTGCCCAATCGCCTGCTGAGGCCGACAATTGTCCCGAGGTGCACGCCATGATGCACGCAACATCCCAAGTGGCGTCGGACTTCGGACGACCCTGGTTCGCACTCACCGTCGCCTTCGCACTGCACGTATTCGATGAAGCGACCACCGGATTCCTTGATGTCTATAACCCAACAGTGATTGCCATGCGCGCGCGATACGCATGGTTCCCCATGCCGACGTTCGGATTTCGCGTATGGCTGGTGGCTCTAATCGCGGGTGTGGCAGTCTGTTTCGGGCTAACGCCGGTCGCCGCGCGGGGCGCGCGCTGGCTACGGCCCCTAGCATGGTTCTACGCGCTGATCATGTTCTTCAACGGTGTGGGTCACACGGTCTTCTCGATTTTCGGGCGAACCGTTGCGTCAGTGACGTTTGCGCGTCCCGCTCCTGGGTTCTACTCGTCGCCGTTTCTGTTCTTCGGGTCAGTTTGGTTAATTTTGCGGCTGTGGAAGACGGTTCCCGGCGCTCGGGCTCGAGAAACCGCCGTCTGAGATTTTCCATCGCCGACAGGTATGAAAGCAGCAGAATCTGTGAACGACGAACCGCAAGGCCCTTACCTATGCATGAAGGGCATAGCGCTAAAGCATGAGGCCTGCTTTCCTCTGCTATCATCGATAGAAGAGTCTTCATTCGTCGTCATGAATCGCGTCATTTGCAGGCTGCAGGACTTTGAGCAAGACGACAACATCCCTGTCATTTCCGGTAGAGGAGAAGGAATCATGGAAGAAGCACCCGCCACGGGTTCGGGCGCTGCCCGCCGCAACGAAGATATTGCACTCGATCTGATGAAATTTGTCGCCATGACCACCGGCTACGGGCGTACGGCCGCGGGTGGAGTAGGATTCACAGGCTCGGGATCGGCAGCCAAGCCTGAGGACTATGCCGACAAGCTGTTGGAGCTGTATGGCAGGTGCCTGGGGGCGGTCAGCGGGAAAAAGTAGAAAGTCAGATCCTTTGATTCTTCGATAACGAGACCTCCTCAAGAGGGCACGACGAAGCTCGCTCCTTCATCTCTTCTCTTCTGCGTATTCCATTCCCAACTGGTCAAACAAAAAGCTGAAGATGTCAGCGTTCTCTTCGATAGCCTCGTCGAGGGAGGTACCGAAGCCGTGTCCGGCGCTTGAACTGGTTCGCAGGAGGATGGGATGGCCCGAATTGTCGGCCGCCTGCAGCCGGGCAATCATCTTGCGCGACTGCATCGGGTTGACGCGGTGATCGTTTTCGCCGGTAGGCATCAGGATGGCCGGGTAGGCAGTTCCATCCTTGACATGGTGATAGGGTGAGTAGGCGTAGAGCGCCTTGAATTGCTCGAGATCTTTCACGCTGCCATACTCAGTCGTATTGAATTGGCCATTGGGATCGAGCTCAACGCGCAGCATGTCATAAATGCCCACGGAAGATACCGCAGCGCGGAAGAGGTCCGGCCGCTGCGTGAAGGCTGCGCCCATCAGCAGGCCTCCATTGCTGCCGCCAATGATAGCCAGGTGGGCGGGAGATGTGTACTTGTTGTCGATCAGGTATTGCGCACAGGCCAGAAAATCGTCGAAGACATTCTGCTTGTGCGTGAGGTTACCGGACGTGTGCCACTCCTCGCCATATTCGCTGCCGCCCCGGAGGTTGGTGTCGACAAAGACACCTCCCAGATCAAGCCATACACGCGCGAATGATCCGAGGAAATACGGTTGCTCGCTGACGCCAAAGCCGCCGTAACCGGTCAGCAATACTGGGTGCGTGCCGTCGAGGGTAGTACCTTTGCGGCGGATGATGCTGAGCGGAACGCGCGTGCCGTCTCGGGAGGTGGCGAAGTCGCGCACCACTTCGGCGTCGTCGTACTTCACGGGAGAAGTCTGGAACAGAGCAGTGCGAGTGGTCTTGCCAGTGGCTGCCTCGAAGCGGTACCACGCAGGTGGTTGAAGGTGTGTGGACGTATTCAACAGCACGTCGCCACCGCTCAACCGGACGATTTGGCCAATCGCCGAGACCGGCGGGACAACCGGAGCCTCAAGCGTCTTGCCTTGATCATCGAAGAGGCGTATACGTGACGGTCCTCCCAGCACGTCCACCACGAAGAGATGGCCGGACGTGGCAACGAAGTAGTCGATGGAAGCGCGAGCGGATTCGTCGGCGCCTGCGCCAGCGCTTTGCGGCACGACGATCTTCGCCTGGCCGAGATCGGGCTTCGTCAGGGAGAGCCGCAGAATCTGGCCGCGAGGTGCGTTCTTGCGCGAGAGCAGGTAGAGCAAGTTGTCACCGCTGCCCTCGCCACTACCGAACGCAGCGTAGACGACTCCCTCTTCAAAGTGGGTGATCTGGGTCCAGCGACCACTTGCATCCATCACGTAATGGGCGAACTGGCCGCCATCGCCGTTTCCGACCGAGGCCAGAAGCCAGCGTCCGTCTTCGCTGGTGCGAAGCTGAATTTCAGCGATGCGGGGGAAATCCTTTCCGATCACATACGTGTCCTGCTTTGGATCCGTGCCAAGCTTGTGAAAGTACACCTGCTGATAGAAGTTGGCGTCCTCAGGCGGGCGCTCATTACCCTGCGGAAAGCGCGTGTAGTAAAAGCCCGAACTGTCGCCTTTCCAGGCGATGCTTCCCCCTGCCGTGGCGAAGTTCACTCGGGGCACCACATCCGGGATTTGCTTTCCGGCGGCTACGTCGAACACGTAGGCCGATGAATCTTCCGATCCATTCTCGGACATCGCGGCGGCGACGTACTTGGCGTCGGATGAGGGCACGTAAAAGTCGATTGAAAGCGATCCCTTGGCACTGGACGCGTTCGGATCGATAATGGTTCGCGCGCTCGCGGGATCCTCGGCTGAGCGCATGACGACGAGCATGGGCTGCTGCTTCGGTGGTTCGTCCTTCATGGCAAACAACATTCCGGAGCGGAACTGCAGGTAATAATAGGAAGGCGGAGTGGCGCCAATGAGTTCTTTCAGCCGCGCCTTGATCGCTGCCCGCGAAGGCACGCGATCGAGATATACACGGGTGCGCGCATTCTGTGCGGCGCTCCATTGCTTGACTAGGGGATCATCCCAATTCTCCAACCAGCGGTAATCGTCGATAACTTTGACACCCTGATATTCGTCAACGACGGGATGCTTGGGCGTGTCGGGCGGCTTCGGAAGAAACGAAGTCTGCCCGAAAGCAAAGAGACTCAGCGATAGGAACACCGCTTGCAATAGGCGGGCGATTTTCATGAACGATCCTCGGAAGGGGAAGCGCGGGAATTATACATGGCGGTCGCCAACTCGCGGGTCATTAACGGAAGGGGCGTGGAGAAGTGTCGATGTTCGGTATCGCGAGAAACGTCCTTTGGGAATCGAACGAAATGAAAACCGCGCCCGTTCGGGCGCGGTATAACTGCTGACGCGAGCGGAGGGGCTCGAGGCTGTGCTAACTCTTAACGGCGCTTCTTGCCCTTTTTCTTAGCGGGCTTCTTGGCTGCCTTCTTTGCCTTCTTCTTGGCTGGTTTCTTGGCTTTCTTAGCAGGCTTCTTGGCCGCCTTCTTCTTAGCGGGCTTCTTCTTGGCGGCTTTCTTCTTGGCGCCGCCACCTCCGCCGGCAGGGGCTGCGGGCTTGGGCGGAGCGGGAGGAGCAGGAGCTGGCTCAGGCTCGGCTTCACCCGATTCGGGTTCCGCCATGCCGGGTTCTTCCTCCTCCTCTTCCTCTTCCTCGTAGTCTTCCTCTAGCGACTCGCTGTACGCGCCGCTATCGCCAAATTCCTCTTCTTCGTCACGTCCATAGAGCGTGGGATCGTAAAACGTCATTGCTCCTCCTGATTTCAGTGGCGGCCGGGAGCGGATATGCCGCCCTGGCTGCGGGCACGAGAGAATTAAAAGACAACAAAAACTCTGCTGGAACGGCGCCGGATTATAGCACGACATTCGGTCCGGACTGCAAGGACTCCAGATACCTAAGCTAAGCTGATTTTCGTGGCGTGCGAGATCTCAAGGCACGGGGTCAGGTCGTGCGGGGCTAAGCTGACGAACGCACGCCACGGCTACAGCATCCATATCAGGCATATCCCTAAGGAAAGTAGGGTATCCAACAATCGCGGAGTCTCGCGGCATCTTAGGAGTCGCGCGCGTCACGTGGACATGCCCCCCCATGCCGACCAGACGATTGGAAGACCGCATCCGAGAACTGTGTGCCCGAGTGTTATGCGAAAAGGAACCGCAATGGAGTGCCACGATTCATCAACTGCAGTTGGCAATCCAGGAGCACGCGCAGAGGGTGTCTAACGCGAACACCGGATCCGTCGTGACCGGCAAACCACTGATCACCGAACGGCGCGAGGCATGAGCCAGGCGGGGTGGCGAGAACTATCTTGAGTCAGCTACCAGACTCTTATCTTCAATTGCTTGAGGCATTTACAGAAAAAGCGGAGGCTCAGACCGCCCCCGCCTCATCCTAAATAGAACCGAACCCCGTCTACTTCAGGGTCTTTACATAGTCCGCAACAGCCTTGGCGTCGTCGGCCGAGAGGCCAGCGAGCGCCTTCTTGTGGGGCGCCTTCTTGGCGTCGTTACCCTTACTGATCAGATCGACAATCTGATCTGAGCTCAGGCTGGTGCCCTTTACTGCGGGACCTACTTTTCCTTGGCCCTCGGGACCATGGCACGAAGCGCACTTCGCCTTATAGGTGGCGGCCCCGTCGGCAGCAAAGGCCGGCACAGTGATCGAGATCGCCAATGTGCAGACTACGAACAAGACAATGAATTTTGCAAGTCTCATGAGATTCGCTCCTCCTGTGATTGGTACCAAAAGTAAATACAAGTGCCACGAACTGAAAATTGTACGCCCGGGATCAAGGCGCTAATGTGATTTCACTCACGTAGGTTGGGAGGTGGGCGCCCCGACTCCGATGCAAAACTCCCCACTGTGCCACGGAAGGAAGTCGAGGATGTTCCTAACTGCTGCGTTTCACAGCATAGACCAACAGTCGAGAAGTCATTCGAGAAGCCAGCCGACATAAACAGCTAGCGCACGTTTATCCAGGAAACAGCAGAAATTATCTTGCGACAGGAACGTTCAAGATCATACCCGGGCGAAGCACCGCGACGTTGCCGTTGTCTCGCTTGAGGGCGGCTACCGTTGTCTTGTAGAGATTCGCAATCGAATACAGGGTTTCACCCGATTTCACTTTGTGGTGAACAACAGTGGTTTCGTTCTTTGCCGACTTCAGGTGCTCGATCTCAGCGGACTTGGTCGCTGGAGGCTTGCTGGCTGCGGTCTCTGTCTTTGGTGCGGCGTGCTTGCTCTTCGCGTGGGAGGAGGCGACCGCGGCTTCGCCATTACTGGGCGACACCGGTAGATGGAGAGCGAGTACATGGCGCCCAGCGAGGCTATTGCCGCGAAGGCCATTCCAGCGGCGTAGCTGTTGCGCCGAGACACCGAAATTTTCGGCTACGCTTTCGACGGTGTCTCCCTTGTGAACCCTGTAGCGGGTGATGCGCTTGGCATAGGTCACGCCATCATCGGCGTGCTTGCCGGGAGTGACCGGAATGATGAGCTTCGCGTCGCTTTCAAGCTCGGGCCCGTCCAGGTGGTTGGCCTCTTCGATCTGTTTGGCCGTGGTGTGATAGGTCCGCGCCAGAGCCATGATCGTCTCGCCAGAATGTACCGTGTGATATCGCCACCACAGGCGCTTGTCGGGCGGGATAGCGGCGATCGCGTTCTGGAATTGATCTTGCGTTCCGGCGGGGATGTGGAGCTGGAACGGTCCTGTTCGAGGCGTGCTCCGCCGCAACAGGCTTGGATTTATGTCCTGCAAGCCAGCCGTGGTCGCACCGACGCAGTCCGCGACCAGGCTAAGATCCACTGGATAATCAATCGTGACTGCGTCGTAGTCATCAGGTTTTTCCATCTCGACGCTATCGAGCCCGTACTGCGACGGATTCTTGGCCATCAGCGTCGCGGCCAGAATAATCGGCACGTAATTCTTGGTTTCCCGTGGCAGGACTTTGCGGTTGTAGAGTTCCCAGAAGTCGGCGTAGCCGGTGCGTTTGACGGCGGCTTGCACGGTGCCTGGTCCGGAGTTATAGGCGGCCATCGCGAGATACCAGTCTCCGAACTGGTTATAGAGGTCTTTGAGGTGACGGGCTGCGGCGCGGGTGGACTTCTCAGGATCCTGCCGGTCGTCCACATACATGTTGTGGTGGAGACCGTAACCCAAGCCTCGTCCTGCCATAAACTGCCAGATGCCGCGCGCGCCCACACGGGAGACGGCGTGTGGATGGAACCCGGACTCGGCCAGTGCGAGATAGATAAGATCCTGTGGAACGCCTTCCTGCTTGAGGATCGGCAGCATCATGTCGCGGTAACGGCCGGAGCGAGCGTAGGCGCGTTCGAACATGCCGCGGCCGTGACCTGAAAAGTAGGCGATGTAGCCGGCGACCTGGTCGGTCATCATCAGCGGCAGGTCAGAATGAGTTTGCTTCAGTTCTGCTTCGGCTTTGGCCTTCGTGCCGGCATCAGCGGTCGGCGCAATCTCGTTGGTGGTATCGATCGGCGCAGGTTCGGCTTTCTGCTGCGCTTCTTGGCCTGCATCGGTTTCCTGCTGCGGGCCGCCGGGATAAATATCATTCACGCCTTGAACAATGCGGTCGAATTCTTTCTGCAGGCGGTCGTCGGAGCGGATATCGAAGTTGCTGCTTAGCAACGCGTTCAGGGCATTGTCGAAGTTGTGCTTAGCGTCGTCGGTCTTGCCGGCGTGGTAGTTGGCCATACCTGCCTCGTACTCACTCTCGGCCCTGGCAACGAGATCGCCGATAGGATCAGATTGTGGCTGGGGCTCAGGTGCGGGTGTGTTTTTGGAAGCCGTCTGGTCTGGGGCTGGATCGTGCTGCTGTTTGTCAGCTTGAGCTTGTGACGTTTGAGGTTGCGCTTGGCCCTCCGAAGCAGGCTCCGGTTTCAGCGCAGGAGCTTTGGCGGGAGGGACTAGCGTTACCGGCTTCTGGGCGCTGTGGCAGGCGGAGAAAAGCAGAATCAACGAAACACGCGCGAAGGTCCGGAAATAGAGATTGGCGGGACGCATGCTGAGTGAATGAAAATGCGGGGGCCTCTCTAAAATGTTAAATTCCGGTGAATTCTACCAAAAATCGTACCCTCGACGCGTGCTACGGTCAATCGCCGAAAAGAGACCCGAGTGGTTACTTTCGGGACCGTTGGGGGCAGTTACCCACAAAGCTGTGCTCTGTGATGACTTTTTGGCCTCGGGAGGTTGGTATCCGAGACCCGAACCTTGACATCTGGGCGGCGTACTTGTTCGCCCAAGCGCGAGCTTTTAGAAATCGTTTTTGCCACCTCCGCAGTCTCTGACCACGGCTCGGGTCGCAGGTCGCACGTCATTGTCATAGGTCTTTCGATGTCTGAAAGTCTGCACCCTGAGGAATTGATGATGACTCAGACGGAGGTTGGCGGCTTGTCCTCGAGACGGCGCTCCTGACGTCCGAGCAATTCGTTGAGTTCTTCGATCAGGAGGAGAAAACGATGGTGGTCTCGCTCCTTCTCAATCAGCGCGCACAACTGGTACATGCGTTCGCGTTCGTCTGGTTTCATCGAGATCGTCAGATGATTCGCCGCGGTGATTGGTTGATACGGTGAACTTAGTAGTGGAGAAATTGTGGCACTTAGGACAGCCTAGGGGAATCAATGGAGTACAAGAAACTCCTGACTCTGAAAACGAAATGAGCTACGGCTGTGAGCGTCTTGCAGAAGTTGACGGTCAGCCCCGTGGGCAGTGAGCCATATGTGGCGAGGCAACCGTGAACGTTCATTGCTCACGGCTCATTGCCAGGAGTCGGATCATACACGCCAATAATCGGGACGCCAGTTCTGTATCGCCTTTTTTATGTCGCTGCGTTGGAGCTTCTCGTTCAAGGCGTGTTCGACCAGCTTCGGGAGCTCTGCATCCGAGGCAAAACGCAGCCCGATAAGTTGATCCTCAGTAATTTCCGGGATGCGCGTGCGCAATGACTCCGGCAGGATCTGGGCAAGGCGTAGCCGCTCTTCCAACCGGATGACGCGGTCCTGCACCTTGAGCGCGTACAGGCGCACCTTGAAGACGAGGGTTAGGAGCGCCACGGCCAGCACGATCAACAGAAAGGAGTGGAAGTTGTCGCGAAAGTCGCTCTCTCGAAAATGGTAGAAGAAATGGACGAGCGAGAGAATGGCTCCAAGCAGGAACACCGGGACCAGGAAAAAGTGGAAGAGCGGATCGAAGCGCCTGTGGTTGGCAAAAGTCTGAGGAAGGTTCTGGGACATGGTTCCTCCTTGGGAATGAAGGACAGAGTTTAGCAGGAGTGCAGGCGTCGAAGGGGTTCGTCGGGATCGGGAGATCGGTAGCATGAGCGCGAATCTGTTCCCGCCAAAGACCTTCGGACCGAGTTCAAGAAGCCTTTGTTGCGAGTCGAAAAATAAGGATCCGGGAGTTTTCCCAGAACTCCCGAACCCTCCTTGCGCAAACTATTCCGAGGCGAGCAAAATCTGATCCGTTGCAAGTATGTTCCGTGCATGCAGTTCGGCTTCCTTCCAGCCTTCGGGCAGGCGATACATTTGGTGGAGCCCGGCTACCTTAATGCCGCTCAGGAAATAGGTGTTGTCGTATTTGTGAAACACCAGGGCGAAATGGTCAGCCGCGGCCGCCAAATCGGAGGAATTCGCAGGAGCCAGCACAATGGTCTTAGACGCCATATTGCGAAGCACCAGTACGTTGGTGTCATGAAGCGCTGGCTCGATGATGCATTGGCCCGCGGGGAAGAGTTTGTTCCCAACCCGAAATTCGAAAGGCACCTCGGTAATGATTCTCGCCCGGCCATTGAATTGTGCCGTCGCCAGCAACGGCATCAATGTGAGCGCCAATGCAAACAACTTCGCGTATTTCATCGATAGCCTCCTGAGAAATTGCGTCCCGTCTGGTTGAGCGACGGCATCTTGCTTTATGTGCACGAAAAGGTCCATGGAGCCACTCTGAAGCCGTCTGAATTGACCTGAAGAGCGGATACGGCTTGACACCCCGTCGAGACCCGGACCAAAATTGTCGAACCTTCCCCTAGAAAGGTGCTGGCTCATGCCGGATGAGAGGGTTCGCTTCGGCGAGTTCGAGCTGGACTTCAGCCGCTTTCAACTTCTTCGGAATGGGGCACCGGTGCGGCTGGAGGGACTGCCTCTGCAACTGCTGATGTTCCTCGTCGAAAGCTCAGGTCAACTCGTTACACGGGAACAGATCGCTGACAAACTGTGGGGCAAGGACGTCTTCGTCGATATCGATCAAGGGATCAATACAGCGATTCGCAAGATCCGGAGGGCGTTGGACGACGACTCTGCGCAACCACAATGCTTGCAGACCGTGGTCGGCCGAGGGTATCGCTTTGTTGGGGGGCCCGAGAAAAAACCACAGACCGCTCTGGAGTCCGGCGTGGCTTTTACCCCCGAGGAGTTGGGACGGGCGGTCCGTGCGGCCGCCGGTTTGCGCGAAGACGATCCCGAAACACAGTCCTAAGGGACCTTCGTAAAGGCTATAATCCATCCCCAGATGGGGCTTCCTTCCGGCACGAAGCTGGGTCCATATGAGATCGTCGCGCCTCTCGGCGCGGGCGGGATGGGCGAAGTTTATCGCGCGCTCGATACCCGGTTGGATCGGAGTGTCGCAGTCAAGATCCTGCCAGCTCATCTGGCAGACAAGGCAGAGGCCGGCGAGCGCTTCGAACGCGAGGCGCGCACCATTTCTTCGCTGAACCACCCCAATATCTGCCAGCTTCACGATGTGGGAACGCACGCCAGCATTCGCTATCTCGTTATGGAGTTGCTGGAGGGCGAATCGCTTGCCGATCGCCTGCGCCGCGGACCGCTGCCGCTCGAGCTGGCGCTCCGTTATGTCGCTGAGATCGCCGACGGACTTCATGCCGCGCATCGGCGAGGTGTAGTACATCGCGATCTGAAGCCGGGGAACATCATGCTGACCAAGTCGGGCGCGAAGCTGATGGACTTCGGCCTCGCCAAGGGGGTCGCAGCTCCGAAACCGGTCTCGGCCGAGCTTACAGCGACCCTCACCAGTTCGCATGCGACTCCGCTCACGCAGCAGGGGACCATCGTTGGCACGTTTCAGTACATGGCACCCGAGCAGGTGGAAGGCAAAGAGGCCGATGCGCGCAGCGACATCTTCAGCCTGGGCGCAGTGTTCTACGAAATGCTCAGCGGCAAGCGCGCGTTCGAGGGAAAGACGCTAGTGTCAGTAGCAGCCTCGATTCTGGAGAAGGAACCGGAGCCGATCAGAACGGTGCAACCGCTGACGCCGGCGCCGCTGGAGCGAGTAATTAAGAAGTGTCTGGCGAAAGATCCAGATGCGCGCTGGCAGGGCGCAGGCGATCTGGCGAGCGAATTGCGGTGGATTGCAGAAGGGGCGACATCGGCAACGTATAGTGCGGGTCCACCGCAGCGGGGCATCCGAGTCCGTGAATGGCTCGCGTGGACGTTCTGCGGTTTGGCGATTATCGCGGTCGTTGTCTTGAGCCTGGTCCTCGGGTTTTCCGGCGGCAGCAAACCTGTGATTCATACGCAGATCGCGCCGTCGGAGAAACTACAATTCAATTTTGTGGGCGACAATGGCGGGCCTCCAGTGATCTCGCCGGATGGGGCGCGCATTATCTTTTCCGCACGGACGGAGGGCAAGACGCAACTCTTCCTCCGCTCGATGGACCAGTTAAGTCCTGTCCCTTTGCCGGGAACCGAAGAAGCGATCTTCCCTTTTTGGTCTCCCGACAGCCATTCCATTGCGTTCTTCGCCGGAGGCAAGCTGAAACGAATCGAAATCGGTGGGGGGCCGGCCATCAATCTCTGCGACGGACTTATACCGCGCGGTGGGGCGTGGAGTTCTAAGGGAATCATCGTGTTCTCACCCAATGCGCAGCTACCGCTAGTGAAGATACCGGCAACCGGTGGCACGCCGACGCCGATGACCACACTGACTCAGAAATACACGACGCACCGCTGGCCACAGTTCATGCCAGACGGAGAGCACTTTCTTTACTTCGCGGCCAACCACAACGCGCCCTCAGGTCCAGAAACGGGAGTCTTTTGGGCCTCCGTTGACGGAAAGGAAAATAAATTTGTGGTGCATACCTTGGCGAACGCGATTTACTCGGCAGGGTATCTGCTGTTTGTCCGGGAAAACGCGTTGATGGCACAGCCATTCAATCCGTCCTCAGGCATACTGGAAGGCGAAGCCGTTGCTCTGAACGACGATGTGCAGATAGACGGCGCCGTGTGGCGCGGGACGTTCACAGCCTCAGATAACGGGACTTTGATTTATCAGCCTGGGCCAGCGGGCGCCGCGATGCGGCTGACCTGGATTGACATCACGGGCAAGGAACTTGGACTAGTTTCGTTTCCCGATGCGTACACAGAAGTCCAGATGTCGCCCGACGATAAGAAAGCGGCTGTCGTCATCGAAGATCAACTCAGCGTGATCTGGATCTACGACCTGGTGCACAACACACGCACACGATTCAGCTTCGGAAACGAAGGCTACAGCAGTCCGCTTTGGTCACACGACGGAAAGCAGCTCGCCTATATCGGTCCGCTGCCGGGCGGGAAGGGCGACGCCGTGATGGTGAAGGCCGTGGATCGGTCCGCAGAAGAAAAGCAGATACTGCCCGTACAGTTGAGACAACACGGGATGCAACAGTTGTGGGACTGGTCGCCTGACGGCCAATACATTTTGTACAACATCGGCAGCTTCGGCTTGGGGAACGGTCAGGACATCTGGGTGCTCCCGTTGAACGGCGATCGCAAGCCATTTCCCTATGCGGAGGGCCCGGGCGAGCAGATGTACGCGCAGTTCTCCCCCGACGGCCGCTGGGTGGCGTATGTTTCCAACGAGACCGGTAACTACGAACTGTATGTAGCACCCTTCCCGTGGACGGGCGCCAAATGGCAGATTTCATCGGGTGGTGGCTGGGCACCGCGGTGGGCCAGGAACGGGAAAGAAATCTTCTATCAGACTGCCGGAAGCACGAAGACGTGGGCGGCGGAAGTGGATGGGCACGGGCCGAGCTTTGAAGTGGGAGCTGTGCACGTAGCCTTTGACACGACTAATCTTTCTCCTAACATCTCGGCGGCGCAGTACGCGGTCACCAGCGATGGGCAGCGGTTCCTGGAGATCACGACAGGTGATACCGGGCGATTGCCGCTGACAGTGATTCAGAACTGGACGGCAGAAGTGAAGAAGAAATAGATTGAAGAGGAAGTTCAAATCGTCAATTTCCGATTTCAGTTTCTGGATTTGCAAATCGAAACCGCGACGAAATGTTTCAATCTCGAAATCCGCAATCTGAAATCTGCAATCATTACTCCAAGTCTCTCGTGACTATCAGGAGTCCAAGACTTCCATGAAAGCCATCCAGGTGAAGCAAGTCGGTGGTCCCGAGGCAATGGAACTGGTGGATCTGCCCGTTCCCGAGCCGAAAGCAAATGAGGCGGTCGTGAAGTTGGCCGCTTCAGGTGTGAACTTCATCGATGTCTACAACCGCGAGGGGCGCTACAAGGTGCCACTGCCTTTTATTCTCGGGCAGGAAGGGGCGGGCGAGGTCGTCTCGGTCGGAAAAGAAGTGACGCTGGTCAAGAGCGGCGGCCGTGTCGCCTGGACCTCGGTGCTAGGTGCGTATGCGGAATACGCGGCTGTTCCTGCCGACCGGCTCGTGCCAATTCCGGCGGAAGTCAGCGATCAGCAGGCCGCGGCGACGATGCTGCAAGGGATGACCGCGCACTATCTGGTGTACGATACGTATCCGCTGAAGCGCGGCGACACGGCTCTAGTACATGCAGCGGCGGGCGGCGTGGGATTGCTGCTGGTACAGATGGCGCACAACATCGGCGCGCGCGTGATTGCGACGGTGTCGACCGAGGAGAAGGCGAAGCTTGCGCGCGAGGCCGGAGCGGAGGAAATCATCCTCTATACGCAGCAGGATTTCGAAGCCGAGACCAAGCGGCTCACTGGCGGCAAGGGTATTGATGTTGTATACGACTCCGTGGGAAAGACGACATTCGAGAAAGGACTGAATCTGCTCCGGCCGCGTGGGATGATGGTACTGTTCGGTGGATCGAGCGGAGCGGCGCCTCCCTTTGATCCGATCATCCTCACCCAAAAGGGCTCGCTATATTTCACGCGACCTTCACTGGGGAGCTACATCGCTAGTCGGGAGGAGTTGACGGCGCGGTCGAACGCAGTGTTCGGCATGATTGGCGCTGGTAAGCTGAAGCTGCGGATTGAGCACACGTATCCACTGGCAGAGACGCAGCGCGCGCATCGGGAATTGGAGGGACGCAAGACAACGGGGAAGCTGTTACTAATTCCTTAGAAAAGTCGATCTCAGTTGTCAGGTCTTAGGTCTTACCATTCTGGTAAGTTCGCCAGAGACTCCCCGAACTCTGTTCCAAAACCGCAAGACGTAGCATTTGGAAAACCTCATGAAAGCGATTCGGGTCGAGCACATTGGCGGGCCAGAGGTGATGAAGCTGGCCGACGTACCGGCGCCACAGGCAAAGCCATCGGAGGCCGTCGTCCGCGTGAACGTCGCGGGCGTAAATTCGATCGACGCGCAATTCCGCGATGGACGTCTACGTATGCCGGTGCCGTTTATTCCGGGACAGGAAGGTGCAGGCGTGGTGACCGAGATTGGGCCGCAGGTGAGAGCGCTCAAGGTCGGCGATCGCGTCGCCTGGAGTGGAACGCTGGGGTCGTATGCCGAACATGTAGCCGCGCCGGAGGAGCATCTGGTACCCGTGCCGCAGGCCATCAGCGATGAGCAGGCCACCGCGGCGATGGTGCATGGTTTGACGGCGCATTACCTGGTCAACGACGCCCACAAATTGAAGCCCGGCGAGACCGTGCTGGTGCACGCCGCTGCCGGAGGAGTTGGTTTGCTGGTCGTACAGCTGGCGCACGCCATTGGGGCCCGCGTAATCGGGACAGCATCGAGTGATGAAAAGGCTCAATTGGCGCGCGAAGCGGGAGCCGATGAGGTCATCGTTTTCACAAAACAAGATTTTGAGGACGAGGTAAAACGGCTGACCGGGGTCAAGGGCGTAGATGTCGTTTACGACGGCGTGGGCAAGGCGACGTTCGAGAAGAATCTGAACGTCATGCGCCCGCGCGGCATGCTGGTTCTCTATGGCATGTCGAGCGGCGTGGTGCCTCCGGTCGATCCGGCGAAGTTATCGGAGAAAGGATCGCTCTACATGGCGCGTACGACTCTGGCGCACTTTACGGCGACGCGTGAGGAGCTACTGGCGCGGACTTCGGCGTTGTTCGCCATGATTGCCGACGGCACGCTGCACATGCGAATTGCGAAGAAGTATCCGCTGGCCGAGGCCGCGCAGGCGCATCGCGATCTCGAAGGGCGCCACTTCTCCGGGAAAGTACTGCTCGTGCCCTGATCTCTTTATCATCCTGGAACTGCGCTATCCATGCTGCACGCCAGTGCACAGGTCCTGCCCGCACCAAACGCGGGCTTCCCGATGACACGCATCGCGCGACAACTGAGCGTGACGACCAACGCTCACACCTCTCTTTTAACTTCGCTCATCAGTGCCAGCAAGTTGTCTTCCGCGTCGCGGAAGAACGTCATCCATAGATCGTGGTCGGGCATGCGTGCGATCACGTGCGGCTCGTCTTCGAAGCGCACGCCCTTACCTTTCATTCCGGCGTGCGCCGCCTTGATGTCGGGTACGGCGAAGTACAAGATCGAGCTGGCGTGGTCGAACTCCGGCTTCGCCGGATGGTCGAGCATCAGTCGCACCCCGCCGCAATCGAAAAAGGCCAGCCCCGGCGGCGCTTTAAACAGCAACTTCAATCCCAAAACCTTTTCGTAGAATTCGGCAGCACGCTCCACATCGTGTGCCCGAATCTGGATCTGCCCCAACCGTGTGATTCCGGGGCCTTCGCTCATTGGATTGACCTCCATCCCTCGAATTAGTTAGCATAGCTAACTATATTGAGGAGCAAATGTCAAGTGCTTTGCGCAGGAAATTCGTTGTGCGGTTCGATAGGTCGAATGGCTGAGACCGCGGAGAAAACCCGACGAGGCCACTGAGAGGAAGGTATATTCCTCAAATAGACTGATGACACGTACGTCTTCAATCAGCAAGCCAAAATCGACAATCACGCCTGATCTCCGGTCAGCCGCCCCTGAAACCGAGAGCCGGAGGGGGGAAGCCGTGATCATTGCCGATCGCCTTCACTCCGCCGCAATTCATATGTTGCGTCACGTGCGCAAGCAGGACATTGCCACAGGGGAAGGCCCAGCTCGTCTTTCAGCTCTATCAGTGCTGGTCTTTGGCGGACCGAAGACGTTGAAGGAACTAGCCACTGCCGAGCAGGTCAAGGCCCCGACGATGAGCCGCATTGTTGCCGGCCTCAAGCGCAGCCGCCTCGTGGAGATCACAGGAGACCTGGCAGACGCCCGCCGCAAGCGAATTGCTGCCACGCTGAAGGGGAAGCGGCTGCTGCAGACAGGACGGGAGAGGCGCATCGCGGATCTGGCCGGGCAACTCGAGTGCCTCGCTCCGGGAGAACTTTCGCACCTGGGCGAAGCTGTGGAAATCCTTGCCAGATTGCTCAAGAATTGGGGCTAATTTCGGCCTTGTAGTAACCATCGCGTCGGTTACTATAGGCACATGCAATGAAGGACGCGCGGTCTCATACTGTTAGGTCTTCGTAGCGTCCAAGGGTGTGTTCGTAGTCAGTGTTTCAATGGTCTTCCGGGATTTCCCCTCCGGTCAGTACAAATTTCAGGTTGCCTGATGACTCTGACCCGCTCACGCGTGATCGTGGCGGCCGCGGCTATTCTGTGGCTGGCACATATTGGCGTTTGTCTATCGTTGGGCACGAACAGTCCGGGTCCATTCCTGTCCGATCTGATGCAGCTACTGATCGGGGGATTGCTGATCGCCTCGATGCTTCTCGCCGCCGAGCGCTCCGAGGGCATGGCACGCGCTTTCTGGCGACTTGGGATCAGCGCGTATGCGCTCTTGATGACGGCGCAGGGCCTCAGCGTGTACAACGATCTTGCCCGCACCCCGCTCGTCTCATGGGTCACCAATCTTCTGTTCTGCTTCTGGTTTGCTCCACTGGCCATGGCGCTATTTCTCGACCCGGATCACGAGACCGGCCGTATCGATGCCATCCTGGTTCTCGACTTCATACAGGCCATGCTGGTCTGCATCACGGCGTACGTGTACTTCTTCTATCTGCCGAAATCGGAAACTACAGGGGAAATGGCTCACGGAGTCTGGGCGCCTTATTTCGCTGGCTACGCACTGGTGGCGCTTGCCTTCGTGTTGCGCTCCATCGTGACCCGCTCACGTGACGTGCGCGTCCTGTTTGGTTCAATGGGACTGTTTCTGGCTTTCTCCGGCTGCATCGACGCCCTCTACGAATACGGTCCGGGCAAGAACCTCAAGACGGGTGAATGGTTCGATCCGCTCTGGAGTCTTCTCTTGCTAGTCCCCATGGCCATCGCCACCGCATGGAAGCAAGTCGAGGCGCCTGTCATTCCGCTGGAGCCGCCCAAGCACGAGAAGCGGATCTACGCCGAGATCTCATATCTGCTCTATCCCGCGCTGGTCCTGGTCATGTCGCTGCGCATCGCACAGCAGCGCCTGATCCTGGCGGGGTTAG
>Ga0335083_10001515_pt1 | contig 31791 bp, 34 predicted proteins | sample Lox_Sample_42_FD_206716 | JGI IMG/M metagenome (GOLD analysis project Ga0335083, IMG submission 206716) | Soil microbial communities from Loxahatchee National Wildlife Refuge, Florida, United States - Lox_Sample_4.2 | ecosystem: Environmental > Terrestrial > Soil > Wetlands | place: USA...
CATGTCGGTCGCCGAGCGCCGCGCCCTGATCCGCCCCCATGCGGTCAACCCGGCGGTGCTCCACGCGCGCGTGTTCGGGCGTGCGCCGCTGGCGCGGGAGACCGTGATCGCGTCGTTCGTCGAGGGCGCCCGGGTCCGCGCCGACGCCCTGGCCGCACTCGCGGACGCGGTCGGCGGCGAGCCTCTCGGCCAGGAGGTCCGCACGCTGCTCGTGGCCGACCCTCCGCCGGTGCGGGCCGACGGGAACGACGTCGTGCCGTCACTGCGCGCCACGTACGCCGCCCACGAACGTGCCGCGATCGTGATCGCGGCAAGCCTCGACGCCGCCTAGCCCGTCGTCCGCGCCACGATCCGCCGCCACGGGGAGGTGCGGCGGCCACGACTCGTCACCGTGTACGGTACTCACCTTACATGCGACGCCGCCTTGGCCCAGCCGCCCTCTCCGCCCTCGTCGCCCTCGCGCTCGCGTCGTGTGGCGGCAGCAGCGGGAGCAGCAGCGACAGCGCCTCCAACGGCGTGACCTCGAAATCCCCCGACCAGATCGTCGCCGCCGCGACCCATGCCGTCGGGAGCGTCGATTCCGTCCACGTGGCGGGCAAGGTGCTCAGCAGCGGACAGAACGTCACGCTGGATCTGAACCTCGTCAACGGCAAGGGCGGCAAGGGCTCGATGTCTCAGAACGGCCTCGGCTTCAAGATCGTGGCCGTTGGCCCCGAGGTCTATATCAACGGAAGCTCGGCGTTCTGGACCAAGTTCGGCGGCTCCGCCGCGGCCGGGCTGCTCAGCGGCAAATGGCTGAAGGCGCCCGCCTCCGGCCAGCTGTCCTCGCTCGCCACGCTGACCGATGTGCAGAAGCTGTTCAGCCAGCTTCTCTCGAGCCACGGAAAGCTCGTGAAGGGAAAGACCACGACGGTGCAGGGCCAGCAGGTGGTGGCGGTCAACGACACGACCAACGGCGGCACCCTTTACGTCGCCACCACCGGCAAGCCGTACCCGATCGAGATATCGAAGACCGGCTCGGATGGCGGTCAGCTCGTGTTCGATCACTTCAACCAGCCGGTGACGCTGACCGCGCCGGCGAAGGCGATCGACATCTCGCAGCTGAAGTGACGCCCCGGTAAGTGGACACTCGCCACCCCCGCGGAGCCGAATGCACATTCGTCCCGCTCTGGCACGGGTAGCGGTTCACTCGCGCGACGTACGAGGCCGAGTGCGCACTTGTCGGGGTTGTCGCACGGTCACGCGCGCGCCGGCAGCAGCGCGCGCAGCTCGTCAATCGTGTCGGCCTCGGACGCGTCCTTGTCCGGCCGGTACCGCTTCACGCGCGCGAACCGGAGCGCGAGCCCACCCTGGTACCGGGTCGAGCACTGGACGCCGTCGAGCGCGATCTCCACGACGAGCTCAGGGCGCACCATCACCGCGATCCCCCGGCGACTCGCCTCGCGCTCGAGCAACGCGTCGGTCTGCCACCGCAGGAGCTCGTCGGTCAGCCCCTTGAACGTCTTTCCGACCATCACGAACTCGCCCGAAGCGGGATCCCGAGCCCCGAGGTGGAGGTTCGACAGCCAGCCTCGCCGGCGCCCATGGCCCCATTCGGCGCCGAGCACGACCAGGTCGTAGGTGCGCACCGGCTTGACCTTGCGCCACGCCCCACCGCGCCGCCCGGCGGCGTACGGCGACGCGGCGTCCTTCACCACGACCCCCTCATGCCCGGCCTTCAGCGACGCCTCCAAGACCCGCTCGCCCTCCCCGGGATCGGTCGTCAGCACGCTCGGAATCACGAGCCCCGGCGCGACCGAAGCGAGCCGTGAGGCGCGCTCGACGAGGGGCGCATCGAGCAGGTCCTCGCCGTCGAGGTGCAGGAGGTCGAACAGAAACGTCACGATCCCCTCCGGCGGCGCATCGCTGTCGATCTGGGACACCGTGTCCTGGAACGCGGCCGGGCCTCCGTCGCGCATCCACAGCGCCTCGCCGTCGAGCACCGCCTGGCGAACCGGCAACCCCAGCGCCGCCTCGACGATCCCCGGCAGCGTCGCGGTGATGTCGTTGAGGTTGCGCGTGTAGATCCGCACCTCGTCGTCGCGGCGGTGGATCTGGATGCGTATCCCATCGAGCTTCCACTCGACCGACGAGCGCTCGAATCCCGACATCGCCGCGGTCACGCCGGCGCCGGTCGACGCGAGCATCGGGAGGATCGGGCGGAAGATCTCGAACCCGACCTGTCGGAGTCCCTCCTCCCCATCGGTCATCGCGATCCGGGCCATCCTCGAGAGATCGCCGGAAAGCATCAGCGCGCGGCGCGCGATCTCGCCGCGCACGCCCGCGGCCTTCGCGACCGCGTCTGCCATCACCCCGGCGAGGGCCCCCTGTCTGAGCTCCCCGGTGAACAGCCGTCTGAGAAACGCGGCCTCCGGCGCGGTAGCGCGGCCGAACAGGTCGGCGAGCAACGCCGCCCGCCGCTCCACCGACCCGGCGCCGGTGGCGCGCTCGATCTCATCGATTACCCGGTCAACGTCGCTCACGGTCAGCGAGGCGGCATCTGCCGGGCGCAGCTCGACCGCGTAGATCGTCCGGTAGCCGACCCCGACCCGGCCCTGACGGGGGACGCCGGACAGGAAGCCGACGACGACCGGAACCTCGCCGGAGTCGAGCGCGCACAGGAGCTCAGCCAAGATCGCGACCTTGCGGGAGCGTGAGCTCGTCTCGCCGACGAGCCTCGAGGCCTCGACCACATCGGCCAGCAGCGTCATGCCACGAGGTCTACCAGGCCGATCCCGGTACGCTCCGCCCCATGAGCCACACCGTCAGCCATACGGATCTGTACGACATCCCGCCGGACCTGCTCGAGATCCGGGACCTCGTCCGCCGCCTGGCCCAGGAGCAGATTGCGCCACGGGCCGCCGAGATCGACCGCACCGCCGAGTACCCGTGGGACGTCCGCCGCCTGCTCGCCGAGCACGACGTGCTCGCGCTCCCGTTCGAGCCCGAATATGGGGGCACCGGAACCGGCACGCTCATGCTGCAGGTGGCCGTCGAGGAGATCGCCAAGGTGTGCGCAAGCAGCGCGCTGATCCTGATGCTGCAGGAGCTCGGGTCGCTGCCGATCTCGCTGTTCGGCTCGCCCGAGCTGAAAGCCCAGTGGCTCCCCCGCTTCGCCAGCGGCGAGCTCGCTCCGGCGTTCGCGCTGTCGGAGCCCGAGGCGGGTTCTGACCCGGCCGCGATGCGTACGTCGGCGGTCCGTGACGGCGACGATTGGATCCTCAACGGCGCCAAGAACTGGATCAGCAACGCCGGCATCGCCGACACCTACGTGGTGTTCGCGAAGACCGACCGCGACGCGGGACGGAGCTCGGCGTTCCTGGTCGAGGCCGACCGTCCGGGCTTCTCGATCGGCAACGTCGAGCACAAGCTCGGGATCAAGGGATCGCCGACGGGCTCGCCGGTGCTCGAGGACGTTCGCGTGCCGAGCGGGAATCTGATCGGGACCGAGGGCAAGGGGCTCAGCATCGCCCTGGCAACGCTCGAGCGAACGCGCCTGGGCGCGGCGGCGCAGGCGGTCGGGATCGCCCAGGGCGCGACCGACTATGCGAACGAGTACGCGAAGGAGCGGATCGCATTCGGCAAGCCGATCAACCAGCTCCAGGCCATCCAGTTCAAGCTCGCGGACATGGAGACCGGAACGGCGGCCGCGCGCGAGCTCCTGTACAAGGCATGCGCTCTCGTCGACCGCGGAACCGCCGGGGTCGGCAAGTACACGTCGATGGCGAAACTGTTCGCGTCCGACAACGCGATGCGCGTCACGGTCGAGGCGGTCCAGGTATTAGGTGGCTACGGGTACGTCAACGAGTATCCGCTCGAGCGGATGATGCGCGATGCGAAGATCACACAGATCTACGAGGGGACGAACGAGATCCAGCGCCTCGTCATCGCGCGAGCGATGTCACGCTAGCGGCGCTCGTCAGTCGCCGGTCTCAAACTTGAACGAGATGCCCAGACGCACTCGGTAGCTGACCACCGTTCCGTTCTCGATCGTCACGTCCTCGCGGATGACCTCGGCCACGCGGAGGTCCCGCACGCTCTTTGCCGCAGTCTCGACGGCATTGCGCGCGGCCGCCTCCCATGACTCGCTGCTGACCCCGATGACCTCGGTGACGCGGTAGACGCTGTCTGCCATGTTGTGCCTCCAATTGGAACGAGAGTGGATGGACTGACGCCGGCGGAGCGTATAGACGCGGATTCGGCGCAGTCAACTCGCGGACGAACATCTCGAACGCCGATCGTGGACGGCGCGCCGGCGCACACACGACCGTCCGCATCAGTACATGCCGGTTTAGGAACCGTCCCGGCGCGGAGAGACTACTAGGGAAGCCGTTCTTGGTACGGGCAGAACCGTACCGGCGTTCGGCACGAAATGCGTCGGACGACGCCTGGGACGCACTCCACCGCGGCCCCCGCACGGACCTCGCGCATGCACGCAGTCCACTAGATGGAGGTCCGATGGAGGCCACGATCATGGAGGCGCGCGACGTCGCGCGCCTAACCGATGAGGAGCTTTTCGATGCCTACTCTCGCGAGGGAGACTCCGCCAGTCGCGAGGAACTGGTTAACCGCTTCATGCCGTTCGCGCGGAAACTGGCGATTCGATACGTCCACAGCCGGGAGCCCCTCGACGACCTTGTGCAGGTCGCGAGTATCGGCCTCCTGAACGCGATCGAGCGGTTCGATCCGGATCACGGGAAGAAGTTCACGACGTTTGCCGCTCCGACGATTCTGGGCGAGCTCAAGCGTCACTTTCGGGACAAGGGATGGACGGTCCACGTGCCGCGCGATCTCCAGGAGCGAGCGCTGGCGGTGAGCCGCCATGCCGAGCGGTTGTCGAGCGAGCTGGCTCGCTCCCCGACGCTGTTCGAGCTCGCCGGAGCGCTCGACTGCACCGTCGAGCAGGCAGTCGAGGCGATCGACGCTGCCGGTAACTACCAGCTGGCGTCGCTCGATGCCCCCGCGGCACCCGATGACGAGGAAGGCGGCTCCGTCGGCGACACGCTGGGCGGCGAGGACGGTGGGTTCGAGCTGGCGGAAGAACGACAAGCGCTCGCGAACAACTGGTCCGGACTGAGCGAGCTCGAGCGTCAGGTGCTCGGCCTGCGCCTTGCACACGGGCTCACACAACGCGAGATCAGTCGGCGGGTCGGATACTCGCAAATGCACGTGTCGCGACTACTGCGCAGATCGATGCTCGCCCTCAACGGCGGCGCGGTGCCGACCCCATGTGAGTGCTGATGAATGGCAGCGTCGCTCACAGGCTGATCGAGTCCCATCTGCTCGACGGGGACATGACCGCGGGCGAGGAGATCGCGCTGCGGATCGATCAGACGTTGACCCAGGACGCGACGGGGACCATGGTGATGCTCGAATTCGAGGCGCTCGGGGTGCCGGAGGTGAGGACCGAGCTGTCGGCGCAGTACGTCGATCACAACCTCGTGCAGACGGACTTCCGGAACGCCGATGATCACCTGTTCCTGCGTTCGGCGGCGCGCAAGTGGGGCCTGTGGTTCTCAAAGCCCGGCAACGGAGTGTCACACCCGGTGCACATGCAGCGCTTCGGTGCGCCCGGCAAGACACTGCTCGGATCCGACTCGCATACCTGCGCCGCCGGATCGCTCGGGATGCTCGCGATCGGCACCGGCGGCCTCGATGTCGCGATGGCGATGGCCGGCGAGCCGTATCACGTGATGATGCCCGAGGTCTGGGGCGTGCATCTGGTAGGCGACTTGCCCGATTGGGTGAGCGCCAAGGATGTGATCCTCGAGATGTTGCGCAGGCACGGCGTCGACGGCGGCTACGGACGGATCATCGAATACCACGGGCCGGGAGTCGCGGGGCTGAGCGCGATGGACCGCCATGTGATCGCGAACATGGGCGCCGAGTTGGGGGCCACGACAACGGTGTTCCCGTCCGATGGGGAAACCCGCCGCTTCCTCGCCTCCGAGGGGCGCGAAGAAGACTGGACCGAGCTCACCACCGATGACGACGTCCGTTATGACGTAGAGGACGAGATCGACCTGTCTGCGCTCGTCCCATTGGTGGCACTGCCCTCGAGCCCGGGCAACGTCAAGCCGGTGAGCGAGGTCGAGGGCACCGAGATCTCACAGGTGCTGATCGGCTCATCGGCCAACCCGGGCCTCCGTGACTTCGAGGTGGCGGCGGCGATCGTCCACGGGCGCCAGGCCAGCGATGCGGTCTCCTTCGACGTCAATCCGACGTCACGGCAGTCGCTCGAGGAGCTCGCTCACAGCGGCGCCGTCGCGGTGTTAGTCGCCGCCGGCGCGCGGCTGAACCAGGCCGGCTGTCTGGGATGCATCGGCGTCGGCCAAGCCCCGGCCTCCGGCACGGCCTCGCTCCGAACCATGCCGCGCAACTTCCCGGGCCGGTCTGGCACCAAGGACGATCAGGTGTACCTGTGCTCGCCCGAGACCGCCGCGGCATCGGTGCTGACCGGAGCAGTCACGGACCCGCGTACGCTGGACATGGCGTACCCACGGCCGGAGCCACCGGAGCGAGCCCGCGTGAACACTCGCATGCTGGTCGAGCCCGACCCCGACCCGGACCGAGAGCTGCGGCGCGGTCCGAACATCAAGCCGCTGCCCCGGCTCGAGCCTCTGCCCGAGACGATCGAGGCGCCGGTGCTGCTCGTGCTCGACGACGGCGTCTCGACCGACGAGATCATGCCCGCAGGCTCGGCTCTGAGCCTGCGCTCGAACGTCCCGGCGCTGGCCGAGCACTATTTCGCCCAGGTCGACGAAGACGCCTACGACCGCGCGATGAAGCTGCGCGAGAGCAGTGGCCATGTGATCGTCGGCGGCGACAACTACGGCCAGGGATCGTCGCGCGAACACGGAGCGCTCATCCCCGCCTTCCTCGGGCTGCGTGCCGTAATCGCCAAGTCGTTCGCGCGGATCCACGGCCAGAACCTCGTCAACTTCGGCGTCCTCCCACTCCGCTTCTGCGATCCCGGCGACCACGACGCGATCAAGCCGGACACCGTTCTGCGCATCGAGGACGTGCACGACGTGATCCGCGGGCGCGAGCCCTTCGACGTGCACGCGGCCGACTCGGATCACGCCTTCCGGGTCCGGCACGACCTGTCACCACGTCAAGTCGATGTCGTACTCGCCGGTGGCCTGATCAACGCATTTCACAATCACGACCGACAGGAGACAAGCATGCCGCCACGCGGTGTCAAGAAAGGAACCAAACGCGCCCGTCAATACGAGCATGTCAAGGAGAGCCAGCTCGACCGCGGAGCCGGCGAGCGCCGGGCCGAGGAGATCGCGGCCAGGACGGTCAACAAGGAGCGGGCTCGCGCGGGGGAGTCGCAGTCACGCTCGTCCACCTCGACACGCGACATCTCCTCCTCCCGCCGCGGAGGCCTGCGCTCGGGGACCAACCGCGCCAAGGGACGAACCCGGGACCAGCTTTACAACGAGGCGCGCGAGTTGGGAATCGACGGCCGCTCCAACATGAACAAGGCACAGCTCCAGCGCGCGGTCGACAGCCGCAAGAGATAGACGCCTCCCGCCCGCGTCCGGTTCAGACTCAGGTCGCCACCACGCCGCCGTCGACCGGGACGGTGATGCCGGTGATGTAACCGGCTGCGTCGCTGGCCAGGAACACCACGGTCGCGGCAAGCTCCTCGGGGTCCCCAATCCTCCCGGCGAGAACGCGGGGCATCTGACTCTCCATGTAACCCTGGTTGTACGCGTCCGTCATTTCGGACCTGAACAGCCCAGGCGCGATCGCGTTGACGCGAATCCCCTTGCGGCCCGTCCACTGCTGGGCCAGATCACGCGTGAGCCCGATCAGACCGGCCTTGCTCGCCGAATAGGCGGCCTGGGGCAGGCCCAGCGTGGTGAGCCCGAGGACGCTCGAGATGTTGATGATCGAGCTTCCCGGCTGCATCACCCGTCCGCATGCCTGAGCCATCCAGTAGCACCCGTTGAGGTTGACGTCGATGACCGCCCGGAACTGCTCCGGCGTCTCTCGCGTCGCCGGGACCGCGGTGCCGACGCCGGCGTTGTTGACCAGGATGTCGACCTTGCCGAACGCCTCCATCGTCTGCCCCACCAGCCGTTCGCAGTCCTCGGGGGCGGCGACGTCGGTCCGCACCGTAATCGCCTGCCGCCCCGCGGCCTCGACGAGCTGCTTGGTTTCCGCCATCCGATCCTCACGGCGAGCGGCGAGCGCGACGTTGGCGCCGGCCTCCGCGAGCCCCTTCGCGAACGCGACCCCGAGACCGGACGATGCGCCGGTGACGATCGCGACTCGGCCTTCGAGCCCAAACTTGGCGAGGATCACGGGCCGGAATCCTATGGGCCGGCGGCGGCGAAGGGCGTTGCCACAGCAGCCGTCGGCGATCAGCGGCGCGTTGAGAGTCCCCTGGCGGCGTCGCGCAGCGCGGCCCATTCGGTCAGTTTGACTCGCGGTCGCCCGGGAGCCGACGCCTCGCCGGCGGCGGTCTCAATCGCGTCGATCGCCTGCCAGCCGTCCCAGGTGACGGCATGCGGGCAATGCGTCTCGATCATCGACTCGATGTCGTCCGCTGCGGGCCGATTGAGACGCCCGGCGGTCGCGTCGGCGAGGATCTTGTCGACCGTGTCCTGAGAATCTTTCTTATTGGTCCCGATCACGCCTGACGGGCCGCGCTTGATCCAGCCCGACACGTACTCGCCGACCTGGTAGGTGCCTGCTGCATCCGTTACGCGTCCCCCCTCGTTGCGAATCAAACCGCGGCGCTCATCGAAGGGGACATCGCCAACGGGCTCCCCCGTGTAGCCGATCGAACGGAACACAAGCTGCGCGGGTACCTCCTCGAACGCTCCTGTGCCACGAGCGGCGAGCGAACCGTCCTCCCGCGCGACGATCGCGTTTCTCTCGATTCTCACCGCCCGGACGTGCCCGTTCGAGTCGCCGAGTAGCTCGACGGGGGAAGCGAGGAAACGGAAGCGGACAACGATCGGCTTGCCGGTCTTCGGGCGTGCCGCATAGTCCTGCAGGATCTCGACGTTGCGCCGGCGCGTCTTGTCCGCCTCCTGCAGCGCCACCGCCGACAGCTCATCCAACTCTCCGCCCACGACCTCGACGTCGCCACGTTCGAGCTCGCCCATCTCGAGCAGCTCTGGATTGGTGAACGCAGCCTGCAGCGGGCCCCTGCGAGCGAGAATCGTGATCTCTTCGATCCCACTCGCGCCGAGGACCTCGATCGCGTGGTCGGCCGTGTCGGTCACGGCCAGCTCGGCGGGTGCCAGAGCCAGCATTCGCGCCACGTCGATGGCGACGTTGCCGGCGCCGACCACGGCCACCTGTTTGGCCCCCAGGTCGACCTCGAGCCCCGAGTGGTCGGGATGACCGTTGTACCACGCCACGAACTCCGTAGCGGCGTGCGAGCCGCGTAGGTCCTCGCCAGGGATCCCCAACCGTTTGTCGATCGAGGTACCCAGGGTGTAGAGCACGACGTGATAGTGCTCCAGCAGCTCGTGGCGGCTGACGTCGCTACCCAGCTCGACGTGACCGAAGAACCGAAAGCGCTCGTGCGCGGTGGTCTTGTCGTAGGCTCGCGTCACCGACTTGATCTTCGGATGGTCAGGGGCCACGCCGGACCGGACGAGGCCATAGGGGGTCGGCAGGCGGTCGTACAGGTCGACCGCGAACCGCGGCTCGGCTACGGCCAACAGCTGGCCGGCCGCGTAGAACCCGCTGGGTCCGGCGCCAATGATCGCAACGCGAAACGGGGAGCTATCGGTCATGGGCGTTGACAGGACAAGTCATCCATCGCTAATGTACCGAACTGACTTCAGTTTGGCAACTGGTATGGAGGTCCTGCAGTGAGCATATCCCGGCTTGTCATCGTCGGAGCATCGCTGGCCGGGCTGCGGAGCGCGCAGGCGGCGCGTAAGGCCGGGTTCAACGGCGAGCTGATGATGGTGGGTGCCGAGCAGCACCTCCCCTACACGCGGCCACCGCTGTCGAAGGAGCTGCTGGCCGGCGAGCAGGAGGTCGAGCGGGTCCGTCTGCCCTGCGACACGCTCGATGCCGAGTGGCGCCTCGGGGTCGCCGCCGCGGGCCTCGACCGCGATCGGCGGCGGGTGATCCTGACCGATGGCGAGCAGGTCCCCTACGACCGGCTGATCCTGGCGACCGGCTCGCGCCCGCGACCCTGGCCGGGGGCTGGTGCCGAGCTTGACGGTGTGCACGTGCTGCGCGAGCTGGAGGACTCGCTCGCGCTCCGGAAGGCCCTTGACCACGGTCCCCGCGTTGCGATCGTGGGTGCGGGATTCATCGGCTGCGAGGTCGCCCAGACCGCCCGCAAGCGCGGCCTCGAGGTGACCCTGATCGACATCGCGTCGGCGCCGATGCTGCCGCTCGGTCCCGAGCTCGGCGGCTGGTGCGCCGCGCTGCACCGCGACCACGGCGTCGATCTCCGCCTCGGCACCGGGGTCACCGCGCTGCTTGGCGACGGCCGCGTCGAAGCAGTCGAGCTCACCGGGGGCGAGCGCGTCGATGCCGACCTCGTGGTTGTCGGCCTCGGCGCGGTCCCGAACACGGAGTGGCTTGCGGCCAGCGGTCTCGAGCTGAATCCGGGCCTTGCCTGTGATGCCACGCTTACCGCTGCTGGTGACGCGGACATCCTCGGGGCCGGTGACATCGTCTCGTGGCCGCATCCGCTGGCCGACGACGAAGCCATCCGCATCGAGCATTGGACGGTCGCCGCCGAGCAGGGGCAGCTCGCCGGTCGCAATGCCCTCGTGTCACCGCAGGAGCGCCGGCCTTACGACGCGCCGCCGTACTTCTGGTCGGACCAGTACGGCGTCAAGATCCAATCGCTCGGCCTGCCCGGACGAGCCGACCGCCTGGAGCTGCTCGAGTCCACCCCCGACGGATCCCGGCGTGTGTACGCCGGCGAAGTGGGCGGGCGTCTCGTCGGGATGATCGCCATCAATGGAGCCAGGCGGCTCGGTTTCTACCGCCAGGCGCTCGCCGATCCGCCGGCGTTCGACGAACTGCGCGCGGCGGTCTCCGCCGACCCGGGCGCGCTGGACGCGCCCGTGGCCACGGCGTAGACCTCGTTGGTCGCAGCTCGCTACGCGTCGATCAGGCTGATCGCGCTTTCCGGGCAGGTGCCCTCGACTTCCTCGGCGAGCTCACGCAGGTCGTCGGGAACGTCGATGGGGTCGCCGCCGCGAATCGTGACGAAGCCCTCGTCGTCGCTCGACAGCAGCTGCGGCGCGAGCGTGTAACACCGCCCGTGCCCCTGGCACGCTTCGTTGACGCAAAGCTTCACGAGTTCACGTCCCAGCGCAACGGCAGCGTGCTCAGCGACATCATCGCGCCGCCGCCGCGCTCGAACAGCTGCGCATCGCTGTCGAGCTCGAAGTCCGGGATGACCTTGAGCCACTCGTCCACGGCGATCGCCATCTCGCGCCGGGCGAGGTGCATTCCGAGGCAGCGGTGAGGACCACTCGCGAACCCGAAGTGGTTGTTGCGCTTGCGGTCGATGACGAACTCGTCGGCCTGTTCCCAGTGCCTCGGGTCGCGGTTGGCGCCCGACACGAGCCCGTACACCATGTCGCCCTTCTTCAGCTGCACGCCGTGGAACTCGACGTCGCGGGTGACCTTGCGCCCGTCACCGAAGATGATCGTGTAGTAACGAAGAGTCTCCTCCACCGCGAGCGGGATGATCTCGGGGTCCTCGATCAGCCGCTGGCGGTGCTCGGGATGGAGGGCCAGGTGGTGGAACATGTACGCGAGCTCTGCGCGCGTCGTGTCGAGGCCGGCGAGTGTGAGCACCGTGCACATGTCGAGCAGGACCTCGTCGTCGAGCGGCTCGTCGTCGAACCTGGCGTCAAGCAGGTACGAGAACAGGTCGCCCTCCCGATGGCCGTCGCGGCGGCGGTCGGCGAGCTGCTCGGTCCAGAACACGCGCATCTCACCGAGTGCAGTCGCCATTCCCGCGGCGCCCTCGGGGTCACCTCCGAAGCCGCCGAAGAACGCGTCGACCCAGCCGACGAACACATCGGTGTAGGAGGTCGGCACCCCGATCACGGTCAAAAACGCCGCGGTTGGGAAGCGGAGCGCGAACGCCTCGTAGAAGTCGCACTTGCCCTTGGGCACGATCGGCTCGATGAACCCCCGGCAGGTCTCCCTGATCATGGGCGCCGCGGCCTCCATCGCCTTCGGCGAGAACCACGGGTTCAGGATGCGCCGGTACTTGATGTGGTCCGGGGCGTCGACCTGGGTCGGCACGAACCGGTAGATCGGATCCGGCTCCCACGGCGTGATCGAAGCGCTCGAGAAGATCTCGGGGGTTTTGTAGATGTCGTTGACGGCATCGTGCCGCGTGAACACCCAGTAGCCGCCACCTGAGTACTTGTTGTAGAAGTACGGACAGCTCTCGCGTAGCTCGTTGGCCAGGGCCCAGTAGGCACCCATCTCACGCGTCCTGGAGAAGTCGTGGTGCATTACGGGACAGCCCGTGACCTCTTCTCCGTGTCGCTCCGCGATTACACTCGATTCCATGGCGGGATTACCTTTCTCTCGTCTTGCGCTCAGCTGGATTCCGATTCGCCGGCTCGGTCATGCGCCGGCGAGCGCTGCGGGCTTACTCGCGGCAACTCGGTCGCCGATATCGCGCCCGGCGAGGAAGCCGAACACCATCGCCGGCCCGAGCGTGCCGCCTGCGCCGCCGTAGGTCATGCCGAGCGGCGAGGCCATCGCGTTGCCCGCGGCATACAGTCCCGGGATCACATCGCCGTCGACATCGAGCACGCGCGCGCGGGTGTCGGTGAGCGGGCCGCCCTTGGTGCCGAGCGCGCCACTGAACACCTGGATCGCGTAGTACGGGGGATTCTCGACCGGCCCGAGCGACGCCCGTGCGGTCCCGTCGCGCAGCGTCGGGTCGCCCCACCACTGGTCCTGGGCGCTCCAGCCGCGATTGAAGTCCGGATCGTGGAGGTCACGCGCGCCTGAGTTGAAGCGCTCGACGGTCTGCTCGAGCACGTCGCCGTCGATGCCGAGCTTCTCGCCCAGGCCCTTGATCGTGTCCGAGGATGTGATCCAGTCGGTCCGCGCCTTCTCGGTTCCGCCGAGGCCACCGGCGAAGCCGTACTTGTCGAGCCACTGCTGGTCGAAGATCAGCCAACACGGGAGGTTGCGATACACGCCCATGATCGTGTCCTGCTCGTGGAATGCGGCGCCGAACGCGTTGTAGTTGGCGGCCTCGTTCGTGAAGCGCTTGGCCGCCCGGTTGACCATGATCGCCCCAGGCAGCGTCCGCTCGTAGGTCAGCAGCTGCTGGCCGGTCGGGACGATGTCGGTCGGCATCTCGATCATCGGCATCCACCACGCTTCGCGCATGTTTCCGAGCATCGCGCCGACGCGCATGGCCATCTTCAGGCCGTCGCCCTCGTTCGTCTCGACCGCGACCGTGTGCGTGCACGGCCCGCGCAGGAAGGCCCGCTTGAGGTCGGCGTTGCGCTCAAACCCGCCGGTGGCGATAACCACGTTCGGTGCGTGGACCTCCTTGCGTCCTTCGGGGGTCTCGAACACGACGCCCGCGACCTCGCCGTCCTCCATGATCAGCTCGACGCCGCGATGCTCGGTCTGCGGCTCGACGCCGCGGTCCAGACACGCCTTGAGCAGGCGGCCGCCGAGCGCCAATCCCATGCCGCGCTCGTCGTTCTCAGCGCGGCGCTGCATCTCCTCGGGGTCGAGCGGCTCCGGGATCGCCTGGCCGAGCGTGGTCTCGCCGATCGTGAGGTGGTAGCTCGGGTAGTAAGGGGAAATGTGTACGCGCGGGCCCCACTCGCCGAGTTCGCCGTAGGGGTAGATCGCCGTCTCGAGTGACCGGCCGCCCTGGGGAAGCCCGCCGCGCTGCTCGGGGTGATAGTCGGGGAAGTCCGGGACGGCGCGGAACTTGACCGGCGTGCGCTCGTCGAGCCAGCGAACCATCTCCGGGCCGACGTCAAGGTAGGTGTCGGCCATCTCGTCGGTGATCGTGTCGTTCGAGAGTGCCCTGAGGTATTCAGCAGCCTGCTCGCGGGTGTCGCCCTTCTCGGGCGGCTCGTGCTGGTTGAGCGGGATCCAGATCATGCCGCCGGAGTAGACGGTGGTGCCGCCGATCGTCGCGCCCTTCTCGAACAGGCCGACCTTCGCGCCCGCCTCGGCCGCGGTCACGGCTGCCGTAAGGCCAGCCGCTCCGGTCCCCAACACGATGACGTCGTAATCGCCCATTTGGCGCTCTCCTCTGGTCTTGCTCAAAAGTATTCGAACTAACTTCAGGTCGGGAGAACTTACCAGCGGCGACGGGGCCCTGTCAATCCGCTCCCGAGGCTCGCATCGGCCCGTTCGTGTATAAGCTATCGACCTGACTTCACTTTGAAGCCGCGGGTGTCATCCTCGCGGCCACAATGCCCGATTCAGAAAGGGAGGTGCAGCAGCCATGGCCGCAGGACCGCTCGAAGGCAAGGTCGCGATCGTCACCGGCGCGGCGATGGGAATGGGCGAGGCGACCGCCCGGGTGTTCGCCGGCGCAGGCGCCGAGGTGCTGGTGAGCGACGTCAATGAGGAGCTGGGCCAGGCGGTGGTCGATCAGATCGAGCGCGACGGCGGCTCGGCCTCGTTCTGCCGGACCGACGTCTCCAAGGCGGCCGACGCCGAGGCGATGGTCCGCACGGCCGTCGAGCGCTACGGGCGGCTCGACTGCGCGGTCAACAACGCCGCGGTCACGCCCGACACGCATCCGATCGCCGAACTCGACGAGGCGGAATGGGACAAGATCCTCGCGGTCGACCTGAAGGGCGTCGCGCTTTGCCTCAAGTACGAGGTGGCACAGATGCTGTCCCAGGGCGACGGCGGCGCGATCGTGAACATCGGCTCGGTGAGCGCGCACCGGCCCCAGCCTGCGAACGCGGCGTATGTCGCGGCCAAGCACGGCGTGCTCGGCCTCACCAAGGTCGCCTCGCTCGAGAACGCTCCCCAGGGGATCCGCGTCAACACCGTTTGCCCGGGCGCGATCGATACCCCGATGATCCGCGGCGCGCTCGAGACCGTCGGGTTGACCGAGGCCGAGTTCGCCCCGGTGCTCAGCCTGTTCGGACGGTTCGGTAAGCCCGAGGAGGTCGCGCAGGCGAGCCTGTGGCTGTGCTCAGACGCGGCCTCGTACGTGACCGGCGCCATCCTCAACGTCGACGCGGGCTACACCTCGCGCTGAGCGACCCGGCTTGACGGCATGGCCGGCGTCGCGTTAGACTGAATCGAAGTCAACTCAATTGGTTCCGAAGACCTTACGCGCCGAGGAGAGAGAACGCATATGACCGCCACAAACGACTCGTCCGTCGACATCGCGAGCCTTCAGGCGCTACAGGACCGAACCGACATCGCCGACGTCCTCTACCGCTACTCCTCGGCCGTCGATTCGTTCGACACCGACGGCGTTCGCAGCGCGCTGGCCGACGATATCTGGGCCAAGTACGGTAACGGCGACCCGGTCGAGGGTGGCGACAAGCTGGCCGAGTGGATCGCCGGCGCTACCGCCACGGTCATCTGGCAGCACCATCTGCTCAACGTCTACCACATCACGATCGACGGAGATCACGCCAAGACGGTCTCTTACCTCACGTCGTACCAGGTGTTCGAGGAGAACCCCGATGCCGCGATCATTCTCGTGGCGAGGTACCACGACGAGCTGAAGCGCACGCCGGCCGGGTGGAAGATCTCCAAGCGGATCATGGAGTTGCTGTGGGGCGAGGAAAAGGCCGACGCGGGCTACCTGGACAGCCTCGGCGGCCGCGGGCCCAAGGTCTGGGCGCGAAGCTGACAACCACCGTCCGAGGAGACTGACCATGGCAACCGTCCGAACCGCCTGCACGATGACGCTGGACCGAAAGGACCTCGCCGAGGTCGTCGGCATCTTCGAGACCTTCATCAAGGACGTGAAGGAGAAGGACCACGGCGTGATCGCATATCACTACTTCATCGATGAGGACCCGCTCACGATCCATGTCATCGAGTGGTACGAGAGCCCGCAGGCAATGCTCGACCATTACGCAAAGCTCAACCTCGAGGCGGCGGGGCGGCTAGTTGAGCTGGTCGAGCTCTCGCCGCTTCATTACTACGGCAATCCGACGCCGGAAGAGGAAGCGCAAATGGCGGGCTTCGGCACCGTGCACGTCCACCGTCCGCTGGCCAGCATCGAGGAGGCGCCGGCCCCGGCCTGATGGCCGCCGCTGCATGGGAGGCGGTCGCTGACGCGGCGGCGATCCGCGACGGGACCTCGCTGCTCGATCTCGGGTGCGGGGACGGAGCGTTCTGTGCCTTCGCCGCTCGCCGTGGGGCGATCGTTCACGGCCTCGATGCGGAGCCCGATGCGATCGCGCGGGCGCTCGAGGCGGTTCCGGACGCCGACTTCCGGCTTGGACTTATGGAGAGCCTGCCGTGGGCGCACTCCTCGTTCGAAGTGGTGACGGCTTTCGATGCCGTCCAGTACGCGCTTGATCCCAAGCTCGCCCTGATCGAGGCCGCCCGTGTCCTGCGCCCGGATGGGCGGCTGGCCGTCTGCAAGTGGGGGCCTCCTGAAGCGAACGAGTTCTTCGCGTTCCTGCTGTCGATCGGCGCCCGCGGCGTCAGTGACGATGCGCTGCCGGTGACCGATCCGGTCGAAGAGGCGATCCGAGCCACGCGCCTGACGGTCGTGGCGACGGGCGATGTTCCGGCCCCGATCGAGATCGCCGATCACGCGGCGCTTGAGATCTCGCTGTCGCGTGCCGGGGTGCGGACCGCATCCACGACGCGGGCAGCCGCGCCCTACCGCCGGGCCGATGGGACGTACCGGTTCGAGAACCGCCAGCGGTACTGGATCCTCGGGACGGCGTGATGAGCGTCGAGTTCGCCCGCGGCGTCGGTCGCGCCTGCGTCGACATCGCGTTCGAGCGGTTCGGCGATCCCGCGGCACCACCGGTGCTGCTCCTGATGGGCCTCGGCACGCAGATGCTCGGCTGGCCGGATGGATTCTGCACTGCGCTCGCGGCCGGCGGTGTGCACGCGATCCGCTTCGACAATCGCGACATCGGCCTGTCGACCCATCTCACCGATGCGCCGATGCCGGACGTCAGGGCGGCGCTGCTCGGCGACGCCTCGTCGGCGTCCTACCGATTGTCCGACATGGCCGCCGACACCGTAGGACTGCTCGACGCGCTCGGGCTCGCCAGCGCTCACCTCGTCGGGGCGTCGATGGGTGGGATGATCGCGCAGACGCTCGCGATCGAATATCCGCGCCGTGTCCGGTCGTTGACCTCGATCATGTCGACCACCGGCAATCGGTCGGTGGGGCAGGCGACACAGCGGGCGCTGGCAGCGTTGCTGTCTCCGCCGGCGGCGACGCGCGAGGAAGCGATCGAGCGGACGGTGTCGATCGTCCGCGTGATCGGGTCGCCGGGGTTTGAGCTCGACGAGGCCGATCTGCGGTGGCGGACGGGACTCGCCTACGACCGCGCGAACGATCCCGTCGGCGTCGGGCGGCAGTTGGTGGCGATCGCCGCCTCCGGCGATCGGACCGCGGCGCTCCGATCCGTTTCGGTCCCGACGCTCGTGCTGCACGGCGCGGATGATCCGCTCGTCGATGTCAGCGGCGGCCGCGCCACCGCGAGCGCGATTCCCGGAGCCCAGCTCGTCGTCTTCCCGGGGATGGGCCACAGTCTCCCGCGCGAGCTGTGGGCCGAGATCGCACGGCACATCGGCGAGCACGTCTACCGTGCCGAGGCTCGAGGTCCGGTCGAGTCGGGGTGAGACTGCGGCCGCGTTCGGTCAGACCGCGGTGAGGAGACCGCCGTTGGGGCTGACGGTCGCCCCTACGAAGAAAGCGGCATCGTCCGAGACGAGGAACGCCGCCGTGGCGGCTACCTCCTCGGGGGTGCCGAGGCGACCGATCGGAGTGCGCGTGACGTTCACCGAGCGCGCCACGCCGACCTGATCCTTGGTCCGGGTCGTGTCGATGAAGCCCGGCGCGATCGCGTTGACCCGGATCCCCTGGATGATCACTTCCTTGGCCGTCGCGCGCGTGAAGCCGAGGACGCCGGCCTTGGCGGCCGAGTAGTGCGGATGTCCCGTGCAACCCTCGATCCCGCACACCGAGGCCATGTTGACGATCGCTCCGGCGCGACGCGCAGCCATCCGCCGGACCGCGGCCCGCGTGCCGTAAAACGTTCCGTCGAGGTGCACTGACATGACAAGTCGCCACTCGTCATCGGTCAGGCGCGCGAGCGCGTCGAGCGGAGTCGTGATCGGACCGACCGCCTGCTCAGCCCGCTGCTGCTCGATCAGCGGGTTGACCCTCGCGACGTGGGACATCGCCAGCGCGCCGGCGTTGTTCACCATGATCGCCAACGGACCGAGATCGCTCTCGACCTTCGATAGGGCGGCTTCGACCGAATCGCTGTTGGCCACGTCGACCTCGACGGCAGCCGCGCCGGGTAGATCGCCGACGATCTCCTGCGCCCGGTCCACCGACAGGTCGAGCGCGGCGACAATCGCCCCCTCGTCGGCCAGGCGCCGGCAGATTGCCGCCCCGATTCCCGATCCACCTCCTGTGACCGCAGCCACCTTGCCTTCGAGTCTGTTCATTGCCTGAACTTACATCAATTCGGTTTCGTGTGCAAGCAAGACGGGCGAGCCGCACGCCGGCGCTCCCGGGAGCCGGCGGCCGGATCGTCACGGAGTCGCCGGCGGCATCGTCAAGAAGTCGCCGCTGGCGTCCTCACGGAGCCGCCGGCGGCATTGCGTAGCGGCCGGCGGCATTGCGTAGCGGCCGGCGCCCGCTACGAGGCCAGCTGGTACTCCGGATCTGAGGCGAGCGCGCCGTTGATTGCGTCGGCGGCCCGGATCATTCGCCGGGCCTGTCGGCGCACCCTCTGAGCCTCCGGGGTGTTCCAGCCAAGCGGGTTGGCGAGTCGCTCGTTGCCGCCATCGAGGAGGTCCTGTGCGATCTCCTCGAGCAGCCGCCGGGGCGCCACCATCCGTACCTCCTCCGCGGGCTCGCCCCAAGCGAGCGCCTCGAGCTGGTCGACGCAAAGGTCGAGGACGGTCCGCAACCGCGCCGCGTCCTGGCGGTTCGGCAGCGGTTCCTCGAGCGGTCGGTCGAGCTCGCACGCAAGCCGGATCCGCAGCGATCGCGCGACCTCCTTCGCCAGAACAGGGCTTAGCGTCACCTCGACCCGGTGGTCATCCCACGGCCGAGACGGCAGTGTTTCCATGTGTCCCTCTCCTCTCTGCTGTCCCAGCCGGGTACGTCGCCACGCGCGCTCAGACCAGGGCTCGCCGATAGTAATCCCAAAGCCGGATTCGGGTCAAACTCGGGGCCCGCCCTGTTCGGATTATCGGGACACGGCACCGGTTGAGAACGGCTTCCGGCCCGCCAACCGCCCTCTCCTTCTCGCACCAAACGTCCACCTCGACGAGCCGGGCAAACCGAGGTTGCGATTCCGGGCCACAGTGACCCCGAATCGCAATCTCGCCGGCGGAGGGACGGTGGGTTGGACGTTCTCCGCCAGGCGAATCGGTCGCGCCCGCCCCCGGCGCGTATGCGAGGTGTCGGCGGCTGTGCCTATCATTGCCGCGAGGATCACCCTGCTGCCGAGGAGGATTGTGGCGCCCCCAACACCGGGCCCCAGAGCGAGACGAGATACCGGCGTCGCCGCCGCGTCGTCGCGCAGCAAGCGCGATGAGATCCTGCGGACGGCGACGGCGTATTTCGGCGAGAACGGCTACGAGGCGACCAAGCTCGCCGACGTGGCGGCGGCCGTCGGAATCGGCTCGACCGCTCTCTATCACTACTTCGAGTCGAAGCTGCACTGCCTGTACGTGATCATGGCGGACGCCCTCGGCATCTTTCGAAGTGACTTCGATCGCCACACGAGCGAGCACGACGACTACATGGACGCGCTGCTCGCGGTCCTCCGCGGGTCCTATGACCTGACCGAGCAGGACGTGCTGCGCAACCGCGTCCTTGTCGCCGAGCAGGGCCTCGTCGGCGTGCGCCGCACGAGTCCGCGCGAGGAGGAAGCCCGCACGCTGGCACGCGCGCGAATTCGCGATGTCGAATTCACCTGGGCGACGTTCCTCGTGCGCGGCATGGAGCAGGGGCTCCTGCCCGAGGCCGACCCGCGGCTGCTAACTCGCGCGCTGCTCGGGCTCTACAACAGCATCTGGCACTGGTATCGCCCGCGCGGCCAGGTCAGCCTCGAAGAGGTGACCGAGTTCTTCATCCGCCGGCAGCTGGCCGTGCTCGGTCTCCCGCCCGAGCTCGCCGACGCCGATCGCTCACCGGCCCCGGCCAGCGCCGGGAAAGCCGGGGCGACCACACGCCCGGCTCGCACCCGCCGGCGACCGGCCCGGTAGCGCCGCTCAAAACTCGACGAACCCCGCGAACCCCGCGCACCCGGCGAACCGATGAGGCAGCGGCGGCCGGCGGTCAGTTCGTCTCCCATGCTGGTTTGAGCCTGGGATCAGGGGTATGCCATCAGAGAAGGCCGGTGGCGCCGGCCGTCAAGCGCGACAGACCTAAAGGAGGGCAAGTTGGCGACTGACAACACAAGCGTGACGCTGGATCAGGCTCAGGCGATCATCGAGGCCGCGCGAGCCAAGGCCGACGACATCGGGGTGCCGATGAACATCGCGGTGGTCGACGCGGGGAACAACCTCACCGCGTTCTCGCGAATGGACGGGGCGTGGCTCGGATCTATCGACATCGCCCAGAGCAAGGCCTACACGGCCCGGGCGTTCGATATGCCCACGCGCGATCTCGCCGAGATGGCGCAGCCGGGCCAGCCGCTATTCGGCATCGAGGGCTCCAACCAAAGCGTGATCATCTTCGCGGGCGGGATCCCGCTGACCGACGCCAAGACCGTCGTCGGCGCCGTCGGAGTCAGCGGCGGTACGCCCGATCAGGATCACGAGGTGTGCGCTGCCGCGGTGGCGGCGTACGGCTAACGTCGCCTGGCCCGAGCTACGGCCGGCGTCGAGGTGGCGCGAGTGGGGAGCGATCGCCGCCGATCGCGACCGCGCGCGCCACCGCCTCTCTCCCGATCCGTTGGAGATCACGCAGGTAGGCCAGGTGAAGCTGCCACTCCTCCGCACTCGCCTCCTGGCCGGCAATACGCGCGGTGTCGGCGTGCGCATCAAGTAACTCATACGTGAGGGCAACGAGCGTGGCCACGGTTTCCTGTGCGGGTTCCGCGGGACCCCGCGGCGGACGACGCTCGATCCGCGAGGGCACGAACCTCATGGTGATCACGATGCGTGCGCCACCACCGCGCTACCGGTGACGGTCGCGTGATCGGCGGCGTGTCGGGTGAGAGGCTCGAGAGGCCGGATCGCCTGGACTGAGGCGGCCGGTGCCGGCGGAGGACTCGAGTGGCCCGAGATCGTCACCCCCCGCAGAGGCGCGACGACGGGATAGCTGAAACGGTGATCGTTCATGGGAAGCGCTCGCATTTCTGGGGGGCCTGGCCGGGGGGCGACCGCGGCGCGGCGGACGCCGCGGCCAGCCCGGGACATGTCAGGACACGAACTCGCGGACCGCGCTGGTGTAGGCGCGGGCGATCTCGCGGGTGGCGTCGGCCTGGAGGCTGCCGATGTTCACGATCCACTCGACGTTCGTCGCGCTGGTCGCCTTCTCATATTGATCCGCCAGCGTGACGACGGCCTGCTCGTATGAGGACAGGTACGTGTCGCTCGCCTTCTTGCTCTGTGCGAGCGCCTTCTCGTGAAGTTCCGAGACGCGCTCGGCGGTGTGCTGCACGGACTCGGTGAGTGGATCGGACTTCGACTGGGTGGTGGGCATGTTGGCTTCCTCCTGTGCTTGCAAATTAGCTTCGCGTAAGCTAGCACAGGAACTGAGGTGATGTCAATTCAGTTTTTGGATACCCGCTCGCGCAGGTCACGCTTGAGCACTTTCCCCGCGGCGCTGCGGGGAAGCTCGGTGACGAAATCGACGGAGCGGGGGAGCTTGTATCCCGCCAGCCGCTCGCGCGCAAATGCGACTAGTTCATCGCCTCCGACCGCCGAGCCCGAGTCGCGAACCACCAGCGCCTTGACGGCTTCCCCCCACCGCTCGTCCGGTACGCCGATGACGGCGACCTCGGAGACTCCGGGATGCTGTGAGAGCACCTCCTCGACCTCGATCGGGTAGACGTTCTCGCCGCCGCTCACGATCATGTCCTTGATCCGGTCGGTGAGGAACAGGTAACCCTCCTGGTCGCGGAAGCCGCCGTCGCCAGTGCGCAGCCACCCATCCGCCAGCAGCGCAGCATCGGTCTCGACATCGCGCTTGTAGTAGCCGGCCATCACGTTGGGGGCCCGCAACCACACTTCGCCGACCTCTCCCGACTCACGATCAACTCCGCTGACAGGGTCGACAATCCGCATCTCAACCCACGGCAGCGGACGACCCGCTGATCGCAGGAGGTGCTGACGGTCGCCGTCGGCGTCGTGGTCCTCGGGACGCAGCTGAATGACGCCGCCGGTCGTTTCGGTCAACCCGTAGACGCCGAACAGCGGGCACCGGAACGTTCGCAACGCCGCCCTCAGAACGGGAGTGGTGATCGGCGACGCGCCGTAGACGATCGCACGCAGGCTCGAGTAGTCTCGCTCGGCCGCGCCCGGGACGGCGGCCAGCATCTGCAGGATCGTGGGAACGAACACCGGGTTCGTCACGCGTTCACGCTCGAGCAGATCAAGCACCTCGGCCGCGTCGAAGTCGCGGACGAGAATCGTGCTCGCGCCGTTCACCAGTCCGAGATACGCCCAGCCGATCCCGCCGATGTGGAACATCGGCAGCGGGGTGAGGCTGATCGTTTGCGAATCGAACGCCCACACGTCGGCGCTGAGATACGCCGCCGCGAGGTTCCGCTGCGTCGTCAGAACGCCCTTCGGGAGCCCGGTGGTTCCCGACGTGTACATCTGCACCGCGACATCGTTCGGCTCCCCGCGATGGCCGGGGTCGCTCGCGGGCTGGGCCTGCAACAGCCGCTCGTAGTCGGAGCCGGTATCGATGACCGAGAGCCGGTGCGGGACGCCGCGCCCAATCTCCCGAGCGACGTCGCGGTAATCGGCCCCCGCGATCATCACCGAGCAGCCCGCGTCCGCCACGATCGTCTCGAGCTCCGCTTTTGCCAGACGCCAGTTGAGCGGGACGGTTACGGCCCCGATCTTGCTCGTGGCGAACAGAAGCTCGACGACCTCGGGCGCGGTGCGGTCGAGGTGAGCGACGCGATCCCCGGCGCGCACGCCGGCCGACAGCAGCGCCTGAGCCAGGCGGCTCGAGCGATCGTGCAACTCGGCGTACGTCAGCGCACGCGTGCCGCAGCGGATCGCGACGACCCCCGGCCGGCTCGACGCATGCTCGCGGATGACGTCCGGTACCCGTAGATTTTCGAGAACCTGCACTGACGTCAATTCAATCAGAGACGAGGACCAGCAGCAGCTCACCCGTGCGCAGCGAAGAACTCTCCGATGCCCCGGTCCACCGCCGGCTCCTCGGTCGGGTAAAGATGGCCGGCGTCCTCGAGGATCTCCAGCCGCGCTCCGGGAACCCGCTCGGCGGTCATGTGCGCGTTCGCGACCGGGATGATCCGATCTCGCGCGCCGTGGACGACGAGCGTGGGCGCGCGGATCCGGTCCAGACGCCGGTAGCAGTTGTGCAGTGACGCCGCCAGCAGTTGGGCGCGGTACGCGCGCTCGTTGAACGGGTTCGCGAGACGCCGCTCGATGTCCTCGGCGATCTGATCGGCCTGTTCGGCCCGGCTCCGCGGACCGTAGTTGTAAGGCACCGACGCCCACGCCGCCTCCCGTGAGGACATCGTCGCGCGTCTTCGGAAGAACGCGACAACGTCGGGCTCCGGATACGCGGCATGACGTCCGCCCGAATGGGTGGCGCCCAGGACGAGCGACTGAACTCGAGTCGGATGACGCAGCGCGATCTGCTGGGCGACCATGCCACCGAGCGAGAATCCATAGAGATGGACCCGGTCGATGGCGAGCTCGTCAAGGATCGAGACGGCATCGTCCGCCATCGCCTCGGTCGTGTACGCGTAGGTCAGCGACTCCGACCGCCCAATCCCGCGATGGTCGAAGGTGATCACCCTCATCGTCCCGGCGAGCGCGTCGACGGTCCGCCACCAGGCGCCACCGCTGAGGCCAAGGCCATGAATGAGCAGCACGGGATCGCCGGAGCCGCTGCTCTCCCAGTAGAGCCGCGTTCGTCCGTCGAGCCGGTTGACGATGCCGGACCCGGAGCTCACACGTCCAGGATCCAGCGCACGCTCGAGAGATGCGTGGCGCCGATGTCGCGTGTCATCTCCGCGCACGAGGCGAGAACGGCGCGCACGGGCTCCACCTCGACCGCGCGGGCGACGGTTAGCTGAGCGTCGGTCAGAGCTCGGATCGCCATCTCGTACGCGTCCACGCACGCTTCGGCCCCGCCCCACGGGATCAGCGCCGCCCTGCCGACCGTCCCGGCCGCGTCCACCGCGCGCCTGAGCACATCTTCCATGAATGCCATCACCTCAAGATCCTCCTTGTTCAGCTCATTGCAGCTGGTCGGCCACGCCGGCCGCGCTCAGCGCCGCGAACTGCTCATCGACCGAATTGGCGAGCACGATTAGGTCCCTAGTCTGCCCCGATCGGTCGCGGACGTGGTCGGTGAGCAGCGCTTCGGGTTCGAAGCCCAACCCGCGGAACATCGCGATCAGAGGCCCCTGGTCGGCGATCACCTCCACGACGAGCTTCTTCAGTCCCATCTCGACCGCGTCGAGGACTGCCTGCTGCGCCAGCCGGCGTCCGATGCCGCGGCCCCGGTGGCCGGGGTCGACGACGAGCCGAACCTCGCCGACATGGCTCGACCAGCCGACGAGACGCGCGACCTCCACCGTCCCGACGACCTCGCCGTCCTCGACCGCCACCGTCCGTCCCGTACCCGGCTTCACCCAATCCTCGATCACGCGCGGGTCGCCGACATCCTCCTTGAGAAACGTTCGATCGCTTTCGGGAATGCGCTCGCAGAAGCGCGACAGCGCCGGACGATCGCCGGCTTCAGTTGGTCGAATCTCCATGCTGCTCCTCGGTGAACTTGGAACGGTCGGCGGCGCCTGACGGCGGCGCCTCGGCGAGCGGATCGCTGTGGTCGATGATCCAGCCGGTCAGCTTCGGCATCGTGTGCTTGAAGGCAGAGCTGCCGGTTCCAAAGGTGACGTGGCCGCCGGGAAGCCGGAGCTCTTGGCGGCGCGCGGGGTCCCCGACGAGCTCCATGACCGGCTCCACGGCGGGCGGAGGGACGACGTTGTCGCGCTCGGCCATCGCGTTCAGCACGTTGCCCCGGACGTTCGCGAGGTCGACCCGGCGTCCACCGAGCGGCATCGAGCCCGTCATCAGGATGTTCTGTCGGACGAGCAGTTCCACGAGCTGGCGAAAGGCGGCTCCCGGGAAGGGCACGTGGTCGCGCGACCAGGTCGCCATCGCCTGAAACCCCTCGACAAACTGGTCGTTCCACAGGTTCTCGAGCAACGTCGCTTTCTGCGCCACCTCGGTCGTGGGGGCGAGCATGTAGAACCCGCTGTAGAGCGCATCGGCCGGTACGTTGCCGGTCTCGTCGATCATCTCGTCGGGATCGAGCCTCCCTTCGCGCAGCAACGCGACCATCGCTCCCATCTCATTGAAGTCCATCGGCGTCGCCATCAGGATCAGGTTGCGCACGTTCGCGTCCTCGTGGCCGGCCGCGTACAGCGCCGCGAGCACTCCGCCCAGGCAGTAGCCGGCGAGCGTCACCTCGTCGTGGCCGCTCACCCGTCGCGCCTCAGCCAGCGCCCGCGGCAGATACCAGTCGACGTAACGCTCGAGATCGTTGTCGGCGTCGAGCGCGTCTGGAACGCCCCAGTCGAGCATGAACACGTCCAGGCCCGCGCCGGTCATGTACTCGACCGTGCTGTTGCCCGGGCGCAGGTCGAGGATGTAGCTCCGGCTGACGAGGCTGTGCACGATCACGACGGGCGGTCCGTAACGGCGATCGCCGCCCTTGTATCGCCATAGCTCCGCCTTCCCGCTCTTCCACACGACATCCTTCGGCGTCGCTCCGAGAGCCGGCCGATGCGTGCCCCTCACGTACCGGATGCCGTTGCGGGCTCGAAGGATCGACCGCTCCACGTCGCGGTTGACGCGCTGGAGCAGGTCGCCGGGGTTCAGCGCGGTTGGCACTCTCGGGTTCATGTCACACCCGGCGGTGGCTCGTTGCCATCCAGCTCCGCGACGTCGTCGGAGAGCTCGTTGAGCCGCCGCTCCATCCGTGCAAGCTGTTGGCGCATCCCGCGAATGTCCGACCCGGCCGGGAGGTTCAGCAAGTGCAGGCAGCGTCGCGAGACCCCTTCGGCCGTCCCCACCACCCTGCGACGGACCCGGGTCGTAGTGCTGACCAGGTCGAAGTAGGTATCGGAGTGGACCACTGACTCGATCGGTTCACCGATCGCGCGTTCCACCCGAAGCACGGTGCGGAGCCACAGGGGCTGGTTCGCTGGCATGCGGACCGGCCCTACCTCGGAGACGAGTTGACTTCGAGCTGTGTCTCAGGAGCGCCGTCCCCAGTACCGGCCATGCTCCACTGGGCTCCCCCGTCGACGGCCAGCACCGTCCCCGTCGTGTAGGTCGACGCGTCACTGCCTAGGTACAGCGCCGCTCCCGCGATCTCCTCAGCCCGCCCGGCGCGCCGCATCGGAAAGGTCCGTGCACGCTCCGCGAACACCTCCATGTCCCAGGCTCTGGAGATCGTGGTGAGGAACGGCCCAGGCATGAGGGCGTTGACGCGGACGGTTGGGCCAAACGCATGAGCGAGACCGACCGTCATCGCGTTCACGCCTGCTTTCGCAGCGGCGTAAGGGACGATGTCGCGAGTCGGTCGGGCGGCTCCGGTGCTGCTGACGTTGATGATCGAGCCGCTGCCGGCTGCGACCATCCGCTCCCCCACGAGCGCCGCGAGGCGGAACGGCCCCTTGAGGTTGACGGCGATGACCTTGTCGAACAGGTCCTCGGGTACCTCCGAGAGCTTTCCGTACAGGGGCGAGATCCCGGCGTTGTTGACGAGGACGTCGATCCGTCCGTGGTCACGGTAGATGTTCTCGACCAGCGGCTCGAGCTCGTCCCAGTGACCTACGTGACAGGCACAACCGGCGGCCTTGAGTCCGTCGGCCCGGAGGCTCGCGGCGACCTCCTGACAAGCTTCCGGCTTCCGGCTGACCACGACGACTTCGGCGCCCGCTGATGCGAACGCGCGCACCATCGCCAGACCGAGGCCGCGCGTGCCACCCGTCACGACCGCGATCCGTCCGGTCAGGTCGAACAAGTCCCGCGCGCGACCGGCGGGTGCGCCGGGGGTGTCACTCGAATTCTGCAGAGCGATCAACTCCTCGGTAGAGGGTGAATGTTTCTCGCGGGCCGCTCACCGGGACGCCCACCTGGTCGGCACGCTCCGCCAACCCGGGCAGCGAGAACCACGCCTTTCCGTAATGGCTGCCGTCGTCGAATTTCTGCTCGGAGACCCTACCCTCGTCCAGGAGCAGGTCCAGGTGTCCGAGTACCTCCCAGACGACGAGCAGCGGCTGCTCGGCCACCGTCCGCGCAGACCACAGGTCCCGCGCAATCCCGTACGCGTGCTCGGGCCCCTGCTCGAGCACGGCGAGAATGCGCTGGCACCGCCGGCGATGCTCGCTCAGGCGGCGCCGCACCAGTGCCTTGTGATCCTTGACCGCGTCGCCGTGACCGGTCAGCAGCCGGTCGAGCGGCATCGACGCGGTCCGCCTGAGGTTGCCGAGGTACTCGACCCGCGCACGCGGCCTCGATCCGGTGGGTTCTGTGACCGGCACGATCTCGGCGTTGGACGAGATCCCGGCCAGTAGGTGATCGCCGACGAACGCGGTTGCGCTCGCCTCGTCGACGAGCAGCGCATCGGTCGTGCTGTGGCCGGGCCGAGCCAGGATCCGGAGTTCACGCCCGCCGGCGGTGACCACATCGCCGTCGGACAGCACGAGGTCGGTCTCGAACGCCTCGGACGTGTCGCGGATGAAGTCCCAAAATCCCTCGTTGGCCTCGATCACCGACTCGGGAACCCCGTGATGGCGCATCAGCTCAACCGAGAACGAGCGGTCGGCCGCGGACCGCTCCACGTACCTCGTGCCGTACTCGGCGGCACGATCGAGTGCCGCCACACGAGCCCCGGAGCGGGCCACGATCGTGGCGATCAATCCCGAGTGATCCAGATGGTGGTGAGTTGGGATCACGAGCTCGATGTCTTCGAGGCGGAGCCCCTCAAGTTGCAGGCCGGCCTCGAGCGCGACAAGCGCCTCGTCAGTGCGTGGGCCGGTATCGATGAGCGTGACCGGGTCGCCACGGAGCAGCCAGATGTTGACCGACTTGATGTGCGGCAGAGGTGCTTGGATCTGAACGATGCGTTCCATGTCCTGCGACTCAGCGAATGGCGGCTTGGTTTCCAGGAATTGAACCGAGTTCAGTATGTCATACCTGGGAAGGGGGGTGCGGCAGTCGTGGGTCCGACCTGGGCTCAAGGGCCCTGTGTGCAGCGATAACGCCCATTCCTGCGGGGTTATGAGCCCACCCCGAAAGAAAGGGCTCGCCAAATCGGTCGAGAACCTATATGATCTGAATTCAGCTTAGATCAATCAGTCGCGAAGGAGAACCCGATGACCGTTCAGGAGCAGGCCAGTCCGGAGACCTCAACAGAGGGCGCCGTGGAGTACGAGGTCAGCGATGGCATCGCCACGATCTGGCTGAACCGGCCTCGCGTCAAGAACTGCTTCAACTGGACTCAGCTCACCACGTTCGGCGAGGCGCTCGAGCGCGCCGAGGACGACGACGATGCGCGGGTCGTGGTCATCCGGGGCCGCGGCCACACGTTCTGCGCGGGCGCGGACCTCAACATGCTCGACTCGGAGTTCCTGAAGACGTCGGCCAACTCGATCAAGATCGCCCAGGTGTCGGCGCGCACGTTCGATCGCGCGTTCAACCTCGGCAAGCCGACGATCGCCGCCGTCGAGGGCTATGCGGTCGCGGGCGGCTTCGAGCTATCGATCTCGTGCGACTTCCTGATCGCCGCTGACGACGCGAAGATCGGCGACTTTCACATCCGCCGCGCGCTGTTTGGCGGCGCCGGCCCGATCTACCGCCTGCCGCGTTACATCGGCATCCGCAAGACCAAGGAGCTCCTGTTCACCGGCAAGCTGCTGTCGGGCAAGGAGTGTTACGAGTGGGGTCTGGCCAACGTCTCCGTTCCGGCCGACCAGATGGACCAGGCGATCGCGGACTTCGCGGCTCCGATGCTCGACAAGAGCGCCTTTACGATGCGGATCACGAAGATGGCCGCGAATCGCGGACTCGACGGCGACACCGAGACGCTGATCGCGCTCGAGAGCATGACGTGCAACGTCGCGCACCAGTCCGAGGACGCGAAGGAAGGCGTTCAGGCCTTCCTCGAGAAGCGCGATCCGGTCTGGAAGCACCGCTAGCCGAGCCGCTCGGACGACGACAGCCCCATGGACTTCGCCTACGACGAAACCACCGTCGAGCTTCAGGGACGGCTGCTCGCGTTCATGGACGAGTGCGTGTATCCCGCCGAAGTGCGGTTTCGAGATGAAGCCCGCTCAGCCGAGGACCCGTGGGGAATCCCGCCGGTCATCGAAGAGCTGAAGATGGAGGCTCGGCGACGTGGGTTGTGGAATCTGTTCCTGCCGCGGACGCACGAATACGGCGCCGGACTGACGAATCTGCAGTACGCGCCGCTTGCAGAGATCACGGGCCGGAACCCATGGATCGCGCCCGAGGCCATCAACTGCTCCGCGCCGGACACCGGAAACATGGAGCTCCTGTCTCTGTTCGGTACCGACGAGCAGAAGCGGAGGTGGCTGGATCCGCTGCTCGAAGGCGAGATCCGCTCGGCCTTCTCGATGACCGAACCGGAAGTTGCCTCTTCGGACGCGACCAACATCGCCACTCGGATCGAGCGCGACGGTGACGATTACGTGATCAACGGCCGCAAGTGGTGGACGTCCGGAGCGATGTCGCCTCGCTGCACACTGCTGATCGTCATGGGTGTCACCGACCCCGAGGCGCAGCGTCACCGTCGTCAGAGCATGATCCTCGTCCCCAGGGACACGCCCGGGGTGAAGGTCCAGCGGTCCACCAGCCTGTTCGGCTACGACGATGGACCTCACGGCGGCCACGCGGAGATCGTCTACGACAACGTCCGGGTCCCGGCGTCGTACCTCCTCGGCGAGGAGGGCGACGGGTTCCAGATCGCCCAGGAGCGCCTCGGCCCCGGCCGCATCCATCACGCCATGCGCGCGATCGGGATGGCCGAGCGCGCGCTCGAGATGATGTGCGAGCGGACGGCACAGCGGTCCACGTTCGGACGTCCGATCATCGAGCACGGGGTCGTCCAGCGGTGGATCTCGGAGAGCCGCGTGAGGATCGAGCAGGTGCGCCTGCTCGTGCTGAAGACGGCGTGGCTGATGGACACGGTCGGGAACCGCGGCGCGCGGATCGAGGTGTCCGCGATCAAGGTGGCCGCACCCGAAGTCGCCACCTGGGTCATCGACCGAGCCATCCAGGCCCATGGGGGGGCGGGCGTCGCGCAGGACACGTTGCTGCCCGAGCTTTACGCGGTGGCCAGGATCCTGCAGATCGCGGACGGGCCGGACGAGGTCCACCACATGGCGATCGCGCGGCGCGAGAGTCGCCGGTACCGGCCTCAACCGGTTACGACTTGAGCCCGAGCACGCGGCCGGTACCGCAGGTTCCGGCCGGCGCCGGTCGCTAGCTGATCCGCGGCTCGGTCGTCCCGCGGACGGTTGCGGATCGGCGCGCCGTCAGCGGCTGTCGAACTGCTGACGGCCGGCTTCGATGAGCGGCCCCACGAGCCGCTCCGCGTTGTCGAACCCGCCTCCGACCATCGAACCGCCGGCGGCGCGCGCCGCGATCCCCTGGCAGACGACGGCGAGCTTGAAGTACGCGAACGACTGATACCACCCAATGTCGGACAGGTCGATGCCGGTCCGGCGCCCGTAGCGCCCGATGATCTCGGCGCGCGTTGGGAAGCCCTCGAGCGCGGTCACCGGCGCCATGATTCGGGCGCGGCGGAGGACCTCCGAGTCCTCCGCCTCGGCCCAGTACGCGAGCATCGCCCCGAGATCGGAGAGCGGATCGCCGAGCGTGCTCATCTCCCAATCGAGTACCGCCACGATCGTTCCGACCTCGGTCGGATGCAGGATCGTGTTGTCGAGACGGAAGTCGCCGTGAACGATCGAGCTCGCACGCTGCTCGGGCATGCTCGCCACGAGGTCGTCGCGCAGCGAGTCAAGTGCCGGTAGGTCGGTCGTCTTCGACGCCTCCCACTGCTGGGACCAGCGGCGTAGCTGACGCTCCATGAAGCCGGCGGGGCGGCCGAACTCGGCCAGGCCGACGGCGGCGGGGTCGACCGTGTGCAGGTCGGCTAGGACGTCGACGAGCACGTTGCCGATCTTGCGGCAATCGTCCGGAGAGTCCGCGTACCCCGGCGGCAGCGCATTCCGGCAGATGTGGCCAACCACGCGCTCCATCAGGTAGAACGACGCGCCGAGCGGGCTGTCGGCGTCGCCGAGGTGGAAAGTGCGGGGCACGGGCACGGCGGTGCCGGCGAGCGCGGTCATCACG
>Ga0335083_10001516_pt1 | contig 31767 bp, 32 predicted proteins | sample Lox_Sample_42_FD_206716 | JGI IMG/M metagenome (GOLD analysis project Ga0335083, IMG submission 206716) | Soil microbial communities from Loxahatchee National Wildlife Refuge, Florida, United States - Lox_Sample_4.2 | ecosystem: Environmental > Terrestrial > Soil > Wetlands | place: USA...
CGCCGATTAAAGTGGTACGTGAGCTGGGTTCAGAACGTCGTGAGACAGTTCGGTCCCTATCTGTCGTGGGTGTAGGAGAATTGAGAGGATCTGTCCCTAGTACGAGAGGACCGGGATGGACGCACCTCTGGTGGAGCTGTTGTCGCGCCAGCGGCAGTGCAGCGTAGCTATGTGCGGACGGGATAATCGCTGAAAGCATCTAAGCGAGAAACCCACCTCGAAACGAGTTCTCCCTTGAGAGCCGTGGTAGACCACCACGTTGATAGGCCGGGTGTGTAAGCGCGGCAACGCGTTGAGCTTACCGGTACTAATAGCTCGATTGTCTTGATTGCTCTCATTTCCAATGCCCATTCAGGGGTCAGGTATCAGCGATCAGATATCGGACACCGAATGGACTGATTGGATAAGACCGCTTCTTGCTTCAGATCGCTGGCCTGTCGTCTAAATTACTGATGACTGACCACTGGTCCCTGAATCGTCCTTGGCCGGCCTGGTGGTTTTAGCGGGGGGCCCGTACCCGATCCCATCTCGAACTCGGCCGTTAAACTCCCCAGCGCCGATGGTACTGAATCATGAAGGTTCGGAAGAGTAGGTCGCTGCCAGGCCTGCCAAGGACGAATTCTCCTCGCACGATGTTTGCAAAAAACGGCCGCCGGAAACGGCGGCCGTTTCGATTCCGGCGGGTCAAGGCCTGTCGGTGATTTGTGGAGCTGCCCTCCGCAAATGGGAAAGCCGCCGCGGTCAGCCCGCGGCGGCTTTTTTGCGCCGCCCTATGGGTTTTTCCGGAGGTTGCGATTGAGGCAGATCAAGGGCGGCTGGAGGCGTTTGCGCGAACCTTTCGGGTGGAACCCACCTCGAACCGAAAGGGGCGTTGTCATGACCAACTCGTCGATCGAAAAATCGCTCATCCTGTATTTCCGAATGACAATGGCGTGGACCTTCCTCTACGCCGCATCGCATCAGGTCTTTGTGCCGAGCTTCAGCGTGGTGGGCTTCCTGAGCCACACCAAAACCTGGCACGACGTTTTCGTGGTGTTCACCACGCCGACCATGGCGCCGATCACCACCTTCCTCGTCGAGTACGGTCATCTGCTCATTGGACTGTCGTTGCTCACCGGTTTGATGGTGCGCGTCAGCGCGAGCTTCGGCATCCTGCTGATGATCATCTACTGGTTCGCGCACATGGATTGGCCGTTCATCGAGAACACCAACAACCTCATCGTCGACTATCACCTCGTCTATGCAGGCGTGCTCGGCTATCTCATCCTCAAGCGGGCGGGTCATGTGTTCGGCCTCGACGCGGTGGCGGAGAGGCTCTCCTTCGTCCAGCAGCACCCGGCGTTCAAGCCGCTGGTTGCCTAAGGTCGACGGAACAGAAACGGAGTGGCCGCCGTTTTGCGGTGGCCACTTCTTGTCGTTGCGGGACGCGAGGCGGACGGGGAAATTCAAGGAGGATCGCCATGAAGCGTAGCGCTGTTGAGACCTTTGCCCGCAGCACCGCCGCGGTTGAAACCGGCTTCCTCGTCGCCGGCGTCACCATTGCCGTGATCGCCGCAATCGAGGCGGTCGTTACCGTCGCCGGCTGGATGGCCGCGCTCGTCGCCGCTTAGCGTTTCTTGCGCCGCGCCGCCCACAACGCGGCTATGCGGCGGCGAAACGCTTTCGGCTTCTCCGCAAACAAGCGGCCGGCAAGCCGTGCCGCGGCTTTGAGATGCTGGTTGCGCCGCGCCTCGATCACTGGCGCAAGCCGCGAGCGCCATGGCGCCAGCGGTTGATGCGGGCCGGTCATGCTCGCCAGCACGGCGAGATCCTGGCAGGCGCCGAGGCGGTTGCGCAGCCGCTGCGATTCCTCGGTCCACACTTGCCCGAGTCGCGGCCACAATGGCTCCATCAAATCCATTTGGTGGCGATGCTCGACGACGCGCCGGCGCAGATCGTGCAGGTGCTCGGCGTCGGCCGCCTGCCAGTCGTCGGGGATGAGTTGCCGCGCGCGGCGGTAGGTGGCGTTGAGGCCGTCGGCGACCACTTCGAAATCGATCGCCTTGAGCGGCCAGCGCTCGAGCGACAAGGTCGCGTAGTCGAGATAGCGCGAGATGCGCTCGCGCGTGCCGGTGCTGAAGCCGGTCTGCTCGGCGGCGTCCTTGATGGCCATGATGCGTTCGCGCACCGTCTCCATCGACTTTTCCGAGAACGGCACCTCGGCCTTGCGCAAATCGTTGAGTGCGTCGAGCGAGGACTGCGCGTCGCGCGCGGTCGACAGCGAGCGCATCAGCTCGCGCGCCTCGGCGCGCATCTGGTCGGCGGGCTCGCCGAGCGGTCGGGCGAGCAGGCGCAGCAGCGCGCGCCAGCGCTTGAGCGCCTTGCGTACCTCGTGCACCGCCTCGGCGTCGGTCAGTTCGGGGTCGGAGAGAGCGCGCCTTGCCTCGCCGATGATCGAGCGCGCAGCCGCGGCGAGGCCGTCGCCGAACCCGTCGCCGCCCCTCGCTCTGGTCGTCATGGCCGCTTTTTTGTGGCGCGGTTTCATGACCGGTTCATGAAAAGAGACGCTTTCCGCCCTTTCCATCCGCTTTACCCATTGCTACATACCCCCCGAAACGCGCGGGCGCCCGCCCCCGCGTTTAGCATTTTGACGCGGGGTGGAGCAGCCCGGTAGCTCGTCAGGCTCATAACCTGAAGGTCGTAGGTTCAAATCCTACCCCCGCAACCATCGCGAGCGCACGGCTTAAGTCCGGCCACAGGCCGTGACTTAAGTCGTCCTCACGCGAACGATGTCCCCGCACCGGCCGGGGAACCCAGACCATGCGCGTCCTGGCGCGGACAACCTTCCCTTGCAAAGGAGACCGAAAGGCAGCGCGCTCTGAGCGCGCGCGTCAGCCGGTTGGGTCTCACCAGAGGCGCCTCGCCGACGGCACAAACCGAGTCGAAACCCATGCGCATCCGTTGCTGGGCTCGGCAGCGATTGCTGCGTCGCAATGTCGCAGCGCGTCATGACGGAAATCCTGACGTTTGGCCGCCGACGGCAAGCAACTGATTCAATTGAGTTTGAATGGCATTTATGGAAATAATGACGCGTCGTCGACCGTGTCGTGCTGCATGGCTCGGCAAATGAAGCTGCAACAAAAAGCGCAAGTAAGGGAGGAAATCATGACAATGGCAGCGGGCACATCCGCGTCTTCGCGCGCGGCTGTTTCGGCGCGGTGGTCATATTTGGTGATTTGCATCGTCTGCATGGTGATGATCGCCAATCTGCAATATGGCTGGACCCTATTCGTCAATCCGATCAACAAGGCGCACGGCTGGTCGATCGCATCGATCCAAGTCGCCTTTGCGATTTTCATCGCGTTGGAAACCTGGCTGACGCCGATCGAAGGCTGGATCGCCGACTCGATCGGGCCGAAGCCGGTCGTTGCCTTCGGCGGCATCATGGTCGCCCTCGGCTGGGTCATTAACGCCTACGCCGGCTCGCTCGAGATGCTTTATCTCGGCGCGGTGGTCGGAGGCATCGGCGGTGGCGCGGTCTACGCGACCAGCGTCGGGCAGGCGGTGAAATGGTTCCCGGACCGCCGCGGCCTTGCCGTCGGTCTGACCGCTGCGGGCTACGGCGCCGGCGCAGCGCTGACCGTAATCCCGATCCGCGCGGTCATCGATTCGTACGGCTATCAAACCGCGTTCCTCTGGTTTGGCATCATTCAGGGCGCCGTCGTCTTCGTCCTGGCGTGGTTGTTGCGCGCACCGCAGCCGGGCGAACTTGCCGCGGCTCCTCCGCCGAAGGTCACGCAGTCGACGCGGAGCTACAATCCAAAAGAAGTGCTGATGACGCCGGTGTTCTGGCTGCTCTACATCATGTTCGTCATGGTGTCCGCGTCGGGCCTGATGGCGACCGCGCAGATCGCGCCGATCGCCAAGGACTTCAACGTCGGCAACGTCATCCTGTTCGGCTCGGCGACGACACTCACCGTCGCGCTCATCGTCGACAACCTCTGCAACGGCGGCGCGCGTCCGCTGTTCGGTTGGGTATCGGACAATATCGGTCGCGAATATACCATGGCGATCGCTTTCGGTCTTGGTGCGGTGGCCTATTGGCTGCTTGGCTCGCTCGGCACGGCGCCGTGGGCCTTCGTGGTCTTCGCGGCGATGATCTTCCTCACCTGGGGCGAGATCTTCAGCCTGTTCCCGTCGACCTGCACGGACACGTTCGGGCCGAAATTCGCCACGGTGAACCTGAGCCTGCTCTACACGGCGAAGGGCACCTCGGCGTTCCTGGTGCCGCTCGCCAACGTCATCAAGACCAACACCGGCAGTTGGCACGCCGTGTTCGTCGTCACGGCCCTGATGAACGTCGTCGTCGTGGCGCTGGCACTGTTCGTGCTCAAGCCGCTACGCGCGAAGACGATGGCAGCGAGCACCTGATCCATCGGATCCCCGCCCGCTGAGCCGCGGGCGGGGATCTTTTTTTGCCGATGCCGTGTTGCTCGGGCTAGAATAACTGGCATATTGTATACCAGTCATGAGTAGCCGGGCCGTTCGTAATGTCAGTCCGCGCGTTCCCGATGTGGAACCCGCAACGGGTCTGCTGCGGCCGGCGCTGGCGCCGATCGACGACACCCCGAGTTTCAAGCACAAGGCCTACGCGGCGCTGAAGAACGCCATCGTGGCCATGGACGTCTATCGCAGCCGCGAGGACATCCGCCTCGACGAGCGCAAGCTCGCCTCCGATTTCGGCATCAGCCGCACGCCGGTGCGCGAGGCATTGGCGCAGCTCGAAAGCGAAGGCTTTGTGCGCTCGGTGCCGCGCCGCGGCATCTACATTGTGCGCAAGAGCAAGCGCGAGGTGATCGAAATGATCACCGCCTGGGCGGCGCTGGAAAGCATGGCGGCGCGGCTCATCACGCAGAGCGCGGGTGACGAGGAGATCGCGCACTTGCGGCGGATGTTCGCCACCTTCGAGGGCGGCTATCTGCGCGCGCATCTCGACGAATATTCCGAAGTCAACATCGAATTCCACCAGGCGATCATCCGCATGAGCCGCAATCAGGTGCTCATCGACCTCGCCGAGAACCTGTTCACCCATATGCGCATGATCCGCCGCAAGACCATCGGCGAGCAGGATCGCGCCGACCGTTCGATCCGCGACCACATGAACATCATCGAGGCGCTGGAAGCGCGCGATAAGGACCGCGCCGGGGAACTTGTGCGTGACCACGCGCTTGGCCTTGCAGAGCACGTCTCGAAATACGCCGATTACCTGGACTAGAAAAAGATCAAGGGAGGGATCCCATGGCTGACGCAGCAGTGAAGGAAAAGCCGGCATCCGCGCCGGAGACCGAGCAGGAGCTGACCGACGGCTTTCATCTCATTATCGACGCCCTCAAGCTCAACGGCGTGAAGACGATCTACGGCGTGCCCGGCATCCCAATTACCGATTTCGGCCGCATGGCGCAGGCTTCCGGCATCCGTGTGCTATCGTTCCGCCACGAGCAGAACGCCGGCTATGCCGCCTCGATCGCCGGCTTCCTCACCAAGCAGCCCGGCATCTGCTTGACCGTGTCGGCGCCCGGTTTTCTCAACGGCCTGACCGCGCTCGCGCACGCCACTACCAACTGCTTCCCGATGATCCTCATCTCCGGCTCGTCCGAGCGTGAGATCGTCGACCTGCAGCAGGGCGACTACGAGGAGATGGACCAGCTCGCCATCGCCAAGCCGCTGTGCAAGGCGGCTTACCGCGTGCTGCACGCAGCAGACATCGGCATCGGCATCGCGCGCGCGATCCGCGCCGCAGTGTCGGGGCGGCCAGGCGGCGTCTATCTCGACCTGCCGGCCAAGTTGTTCGGTCAGGTGATGCCGGCCGAGGCAGGCCGTAAATCGCTGGTCAAAGTGATCGATGCGGCGCCGGCGCAGATTCCGGCGCCCGAGGCCGTCAAGCGCGCCATCGACGTGCTGAAAAGCGCCAAGCGCCCGCTCATCATCCTCGGCAAGGGCGCGGCCTATGCGCAGGCCGACGACGCCATCCGCACGCTGGTCGAAAAGACCGGTATTCCGTTCCTGCCCATGAGCATGGCCAAGGGCCTCTTGCCCGACACGCATCCGCAATGCGCGGGTGCCGCGCGTTCGACGGTGCTGAAAGACAGTGACACGGTGATGCTCATCGGGGCCCGGCTCAACTGGCTGTTGTCGCACGGCAAGGGCAAGGCGTGGGGCGAGGCGCCGAAGAAATTCATCCAGGTCGACATCGAGCCCAAGGAAATGGACTCCAACGTCGAGATCGCCGCGCCCGTGGTCGGCGACATCGGCTCCTGCGTCAAGGCGCTCATCGACGCCATGGGCTCTGCCCCGCCGAAGGCGCCTGCCGACTGGACGGCTGCCGTCAGCGCCAAGCGCGAGGAGAACGTCGCCAAGATGGCGCCGCGCCTCATGAACAACAACGTGCCGATGGATTATCACGGCGCGCTCGGCGTGCTGCGCTCGATCGTCAAGGAACGGCCCGACGCTATTCTCGTCAACGAGGGCGCCAATGCGCTCGATCTCACCCGCGGCATCATCGACATGTACCAGCCGCGCAAGCGTATCGACGTCGGCACCTGGGGCGTGATGGGCGTCGGCATGGGTTATGCCATTGGAGCGGCCATCGAGACCGCCAAGCCGGTGCTGGCCATCGAGGGCGACTCGGCGTTCGGGTTTTCGGGCATGGAGATCGAGACGATCTGCCGCTACAGGCTGCCGGTCTGTGTCGTTATCTTCAACAACGACGGCATCTATCGCGGCACCGACGTCAACCAGGGCGGCGGCACCGACCCGGCGACCACCGTGTTCGTCAAGGGCGCGCGCTACGACAAGATGATCGAGGCTTTCGGCGGCGTCGGCGTCAACGCCACCTCGCCAGACGAGCTCAAACGCGCGGTCAACGCCGCGATGGATTCGGGCAAGCCGACTTTGATCAATGCGGTCATCGATCCGGGCGCGGGGAGTGAGTCGGGCCGCATCGGCAATCTCAATCCGCAGAGCAAGTTGAAGAAGAAGTGAGCGTAAGAACTTGAGTGACGGGCTCCCGGCGGGGAGCGGGGCAAAGGAACAGTGGAGGAAACGACAATGGCAAAACGCAGGACAGAGAAGAAAACAAAGGCGCGCTCGGCACTAAGAAAATCGCCGCGCAAGGTCATGAAACTGGCGAACGCCCGCAAGAATGCAAAGAAGGCAAACGGCAACGGTCTGCCCAGGCCGTCGGCCAAGCCGTGGGGTCAGGCCGGCCTCGCATTGCAGGGTGTGCGCATTCTCGACTTCACGCATGTGCAGTCGGGCCCGACCTGCACCCAGCTGCTCGCTTATATGGGCGCCGACGTGCTCAAGGTGGAACGGCCGGGCGTCGGCGACATCACCCGCGGCCAGTTGCGCGACGTGCCCAATGCCGACAGTCTCTATTTCACGATGCTCAACGGCACCAAGCGGTCGATCACCATCGACTCCAAGCATCCCAAGGGCATGGAAATCCTCAACCGGATGATCAAAACCTGCGACGTGCTGGTCGAGAACTTCGCGCCCGGTGCGCTCGACCGGATGGGGCTCACCTGGGACTACATCCACAAGACCAATCCGCGCATGATCGTCGCCTCGGTCAAGGGCTTCGGCCCCGGGCCATACGAGGACTGCAAGGTCTATGAAAACGTCGCCCAGTGTGCGGGCGGCGCCGCCTCCACCACCGGCTTCCGCGAGGGCCCGCCGCTGGTCACCGGCGCGCAGATCGGAGATTCGGGCACCGGCCTGCATCTCGCGCTCGGCATCGTCTCGGCGCTCTATCAGCGCATCCGCACCGGCCGCGGCCAGAAGGTGCTCTGCGCCATGCAGGACGGCGTGCTCAATCTCTGCCGCGTCAAGCTGCGCGACCAGCAGCGCCTCGCCCACGGCCCGCTCACCGAATACAGCCAGTACAGTGAGGGCATACCGTTCGGCAAGGCGGTGCCGCGCGCCGGCAACGATTCGGGCGGCGGCCAGCCGGCTTGGCTGCTCAAGTGCAAAGGCTGGGAAAGCGATCCCGACGCCTACATTTATTTCATCACCCAGGCGCCAGTGTGGGGCCCAATTTGCGACCTAATTGGCGAGCCGACCTGGAAGACCGATCCGGACTACGCCACGCCGAAGGCGCGCCTGCCGCGGCTGAAGAAGATTTTTGCGCGGATCGAGGAATGGACCGTGACCAAGACCAAGTTCGAGGTCATGGAAATCTGCAACAAGGTCGATATTCCAGTCGGTCCGATCCTGTCGATGAAGGAGATTGCCGAGGACGAGTCGCTGCGCAAGACCGGCACGGTGGTCGAGGTCGACCACCCGACCCGCGGCAATTACCTGACCGTCGGCAACCCGATCAAGCTGTCGGATTCACCCGCCAGGGTGAAGCGCTCGCCGCTGCTGGGCGAGCACACCGATGAAATCCTCACCAAGGTGCTCGGCTACTCGGCGAAAGAGCTTTCTGAGATCAAGGCCTCCGGCGCCATCACCGCGCCGGAGAAGACGGAGAAGGCGGCGTAGCACTGCTGTCATCGCCCGCGAAAGCGGGCGATCCAGTAATCACCACGCGCTCGGTGTTTACTAGATGGCCCGCTTGCGCGGGGCATGAAGCGGGCAGGATCGGGAAGGGAATTGAACTATGCGTATCGTCGTCCACGGTCAGCAAGCGTTCGGCAAGGCCGTGCTGGAATCGCTGCTCAAGCGCGGTGAGAACGTGATCGCCGTCTATGTCGCGCCGGAAAAGCCGGGCGCCAAGGCCGATCCGCTCAAAGAAGCTGCGGTTGCCGCGAAGCTCCCCGTCTATCAGCCCGCCTCCTACAAGGACCCCAAGGTCTGGGAGGAGTTCAAGGCGCTCAAGCCCGATTTGCAGGTGATGGCCTTCGTCACTTTGTTCGTGCCGGAAGATTTCCTCAACATCCCGACGCACGGCTCGATCCAGTATCACCCCTCGCTGCTGCCGGCCTATCGCGGCGCCTCCGCCATCAACTGGCCGATCATCAAGGGCGAGAAGGAGACGGGGCTCTCGATCTTTTGGCCCGACAACGGCCTCGATACCGGCGACATCCTCATCCAGAAGAAGACGCCGATCTCCGCGACCGACACGCTCGGCACCGTCTATTTTGACCGCCTGTTTCCCATGGGCGTCGACGCCATGCTCGAGGGCGTCGATCTGGTGAAGGCCGGCAAGGCGCCCCGCATCAAGCAGGACGAATCGAAGGCGACCTACGAAGGGCGCTGCACGCCCGAAAACGCCAGGATCGACTGGGGCAAGCCGTGGGAGCAGATCGACCGCCTGATCCGCGGCTGCAATCCGGCGCCCGGGGCTTGGTCGACGCTCGACGGCAAGCAGCTGAAAATTTTCGACGCCAAGCCGCTGCCGGCCAAGGATCCCAAGGGTATCGGCGGCAAGCTCGGCGAAATCGCCGCCGTCGAAGCCGACGGCTTCACCGTCGTCTGCGCCGACGGACGCTTCAAGATCACCCGCGTACAGCCTGCCGACGGCAAGAAAATCGACGCCGGCGAATGGGCGAAGTCCGCCAACATCGCTCCGAAAGCGAGATTTACGTAACGACTATCCACCGTCATGCCCGGGCTTGTGCCGGGCATCCACGTCTTACTTGTTGAACGAAGACGTGGATGGTCGGGACAAGCCCGGCCATGACAAAGCAGAAACAATCGCCGGTTCACGAAGTCAGATTGGAAACCGTCCCATGCCCGCCTCGCAGCACCAAAATCCGAAGTCCGACATCGAAATTTCCCAGGCCGCCAAGAAGCGGCCGATCATCGACATTGCCAAGGAAAGGCTCGGCATCGCGGCTGAAAACCTCGAGCCTTACGGCCACTACAAGGCCAAGGTGTCGATGGACTACATCAAGTCGCTGCAATCAAAGCCGAACGGCAAGCTCATCCTGGTGACGGCGATCAATCCGACGCCGGCGGGCGAGGGCAAGACCACCACTACGGTCGGCCTGACCGACGCGCTCAACCACATCGGCAAGAAGGCGATGCTGTGCATCCGCGAGCCCTCGCTCGGCCCCTCCTTCGGCATGAAGGGCGGCGCCGCTGGCGGCGGCTACGCGCAGGTGGTGCCGATGGAGGACATCAATCTGCATTTCACCGGCGACTTCCACGCCATCACCTCGGCCAACAATCTTTTGGCCGCGCTGCTCGACAATCACATCTACTGGGGCAATGCGCTCGGCATCGATGCGCGCCGCATCGCCTGGCGCCGCGTGCTCGACATGAACGACCGCGCGCTGCGCTCGATCGTCAACTCGCTCGGCGGCGTCGCCAACGGCTTCCCGCGCGAGGACGGCTTCGACATCACTGTTGCCTCCGAGGTCATGGCGATTTTCTGCCTCGCCCGCAACCTCGAGGATCTCAAGAAGCGGCTCGGCAACATCGTCGTCGCCTACACGCGCGACCGCAAGCCGGTGCGCGCTTCCGATGTGAAGGCCCACGGCGCCATGACCGTGCTGCTGAAAGAAGCGCTGGCGCCGAATCTGGTGCAGACCATGGAGGGCACACCGGCCTTCATCCACGGCGGTCCCTTCGCCAACATCGCGCACGGCTGTAATTCCGTGCTGGCGACGACGACCGCGCTCAAGCTCGCCGATTATGTGGTCACGGAGGCCGGCTTCGGCGCCGACCTCGGCGGCGAGAAATTCATCGACATCAAATGCCGCAAGGCGGGTCTTGCGCCCGATTGCGTGGTGCTGGTCGCCACCATCCGCGCCCTGAAGATGCACGGCGGCGTTAAAAAAGAAGATCTCAAGAGCGAGAACTTGAAGGCGCTCGAGGCCGGCATGGCCAACCTGCAGCGCCACGTCGAGAACGTGAAGAAGTTCGGTCTGCCCGCGGTAGTCTCTATCAACCGCTTCTCCGCCGACACCGAGGCCGAGATCAAATTGGTGCAGGACAAGTGCAAGGCGCTCGGCGTCGAGGCGGTGATGGCCGATCATTGGGCGATGGGCGGCGAGGGCGCCGCCAACGTCGCCAAGGCCGTGGTCAAGTCGATCGACGAGGGTAAGGGCAAGACCAAGCTCAAGTTCCTCTATCCCGACGAGATGCCGCTGTTCGAGAAGATCGAAACGATTGCGCGCGAGATCTATCGCGCCAAGGCGGTGACCGCCGACAAGTCGGTGAAGGATCAGCTCAAGGCCTGGGAAGACATGGGCTACAAGAACTTCCCGATCTGCATGGCCAAGACGCAGTACTCTTTCTCCACCAATCCGGACGCCAAGGGCGCGCCGGTCGACCACGCCATCAACGTGCGCGAGGTGCGCCTCTCCGCCGGCGCCGAATTCGTGGTGGCGATCTGCGGCGAGATCCTCACGATGCCCGGCCTGCCGCGTGTGCCGGCCGCTGATTCAATCGACGTCGGCGCCGACGGCCGCATCGTCGGGCTGTTCTGACGCTACTCGACATGGCGGGCTTGACCCGGCCATCCACGTCTTTCTTAACTGCTTAGAGCCAAGGGGAGTGACAATGATCAAGTTCTACTACAGCGGCGCGCCCAATCCGATGAAGGTCGCGCTGATGCTCGAAGAATGCGAGCTGCCGTACCAGCCGATGCCGGTCGACACCCGCAAGGGCGAGCAGCACACGCCGGACTACCTGGCGATCAATCCCAACGCCAAGGTGCCGGCAATCGTCGACGGCGACGCCACCGTCTTCGACTCCAACGCCATCCTGCTCTATCTCGCCGAGAAGACCGGCAAGTTCCTGCCGCCCAAGAGCGACAAGAATCGCGGCGAACTGTTGTCGTGGCTGATGTTCGTGGCGAGCGGCGTCGGCCCGTTCTCCGGCCAGTCCGTGCACTTCCGCCACTACGCTCCGGAGAAGAACCACTACGCCATCAACCGCTACATGTACGAGGCGCAGCGCCATTACGCCATCTGCAACGAGCGACTCGGCAAGCACAAATACATGGTCGCCGGCTCTTACGGCATCGTCGACATGGCGCTGTGGGGCTGGGCGCGGCTCATCCCCAATGCGCTGGGTGAGGAATATTGGGCGAAATTCCCCAACGTGAAGCGCTTGGTCGACGAGATCTCGGCGCGGCCGGCGGCGGCGCGCGCCAACGCCATGAGGGACAAGCACAAGTTCAAGACCGAAAACGACGAAGAAGCGCGCAAGGCCTTGTTCCGCCACATGGACGTGAAGGTGGCCTGATGAATGTTGGTGAGCAGCAGCACATGACCGGCGGCCGTCGCCGGTCGCCGCGCACGCCGAAGGGCCGCCAGGTCGATCCGGCGGCGCTCGATGAAGTTCGCGCGCTGCTCACCGACCGGTCACGCCGGCGCGATCTGCTCATCGAGCACCTGCACCTGATCCAGGATCACTACGGCCATCTCTCCGCCGCGCATCTCGCCGCGCTCGCCGCCGAGATGAAGATGGCGCTGACGGAAGTCTACGAGGTCGCCACCTTCTATTCGCATTTCGACGTGGTGAAGAACGGCGCCGCTCCGCAGGCGATCACCGTGCGCGTCTGCGATTCACTTTCGTGCGCCATGGCCGGCGCCGAGTCGCTGCTGAAGAAGCTGCCCGCCATTCTCGGCAAAGACGTGCGCGTAGTGCGCGCGCCCTGCATGGGCGCTTGCGATCGCGCGCCTGTGGTCGCCGTCGGCCACATGCAGACGTTCAAGGCGACGCCCGACAAGGTCGCGGCCTCGGTGAAGGCGAAGCCGCATCCGTATGCTTGGCGGCCGGAGATCGATTTCGACGCCTATCGGAAGAGCGGCGGTTACGCGCTGCTGAAAGATTGCCTCGCCGGGAAACGCACGCGCGACGACATCATCAAAATCGTCAGCGATGCCGGTCTGCGCGGCCTCGGCGGCGCCGGCTTCCCCACCGGACGCAAGTGGCAACTGGTGTGCGCGGAGCCCGCGCCGCGCATGGCGGCGATCAATGCCGACGAGGGCGAACCCGGCACCTTCAAGGACCGGTACTATCTCGAGCGCGATCCGCACCGTTTTATCGAGGGTATGCTCATCGCCGCCTGGGTGATCGAGGCGCCGGAAACCTACTTCTACATTCGCGACGAATATCCGGAGCTGCGGCTGATGCTGCTCGAGGAATTCGCCAAGGTCGAACAAGCGGGTCTTTCGCCGCACACCGAGCTGCACCTGCGCCGCGGCGCCGGCGCCTATATCTGCGGCGAAGAGTCGGCGATGATCGAATCGATCGAGGGCAAGCGCGGCCTGCCGCGCCATCGCCCGCCTTATGTCGCGCAGGTCGGCTTGTTCGGGCGGCCGACGCTGGAGCAGAACGTCGAGACGCTCTACTGGGTGCGTGACATCGTCGAGAAAGGCGCTGCGTGGGCGACCAGCCAGGGCCGCCACGAGCGCAAGGGCTTCCGCTCATTCTCCGTCTCCGGCCGCGTGAAAAATCCCGGCGTCAAGCTCGCCCCCGCCGGCATCACCGTGCGCGAATTGATCGACGAATTTTGTGGCGGCATGGCCGACGGCGAGACCTTCAAGGGCTACCTGCCGGGCGGCGCTTCGGGCGGCATCCTGCCGGCGTCGATGGGCGATTTGCCGCTCGACTTCGGGACTCTGGAGAAGTACGGCTGCTTCGTCGGCTCGCACGCGGTTGTGATCCTGTCCGAGAAGGACGATATGAAGGCTGTGGCGCTCAACCTGATGAAGTTCTTCGAGGACGAAAGTTGCGGGCAATGCACGCCCTGCCGCGTCGGCACCGAGAAGGCGGTCAAGCTCATGGAGCACGGTCCCTGGGACGAGGGGCTGTTGACGGAACTCGCCACCGCGATGCGCGATGCTTCGATCTGCGGCCTCGGCCAGGCCGCGCCGAACCCGCTGACGTGCGTGCTCAAATATTTCCCCGACGAGCTGAAAAAGCCGCTCGGGAGTTGGTGACAATGCTAGGGGAGCGCGCTGCGGCAAGCGGCAAGGATGTGATGCAATGACCGATAGGAAAAAGCCGGCCGGTTACGGCCACGACAAGAAGGGCGCCGCGGGCGGCGAGGTCAAGCACGCGGGCAAGCCGGGCGCGACCCCTAGCGGGCCGATCGACAAGGTCGAGGGCGCCGGCCGTGGCGCCAAGACCATCTCCTTCTTCCTCGACGGCAAGGAAGTCGCCGCGCGCGAGGGCGAAACCATTTGGCAGGTCGCCAAGCGGCAGGGCATCGACATCCCGCATCTGTGCTATTCGCCGGAGCCCGGCTACCGCGCCGACGGCAATTGCCGCGCCTGCATGGTGGAGATCGAGGGCGAACGCGTGCTGGCGGCAAGCTGCATCCGCAAGCCGACGGCCGGCATGAAGGTCAACGCCAGCAACCAGCGCGCCACGACCGCGCGCAAAATGGTGTTCGAGCTCCTTGTCACCGACCAGCCGGAGCGCGCGACCTCGCACGATCCGCAATCCAAGTTCTGGGCCTGGACCGAGCGCATGGGCATCGGCATCGGCCGCTTCCCCGAACGCGAGAAAATGCCCGATAGCGACCGCAGCCATCCGGCGATGGCGGTCAATCTCGACGCCTGCATCCAGTGCAATCTCTGCGTCCGCGCTTGCCGTGAAGTGCAGGTCAACGACGTCATCGGCATGGCGGGCCGCGGCGCGACCGAGAAGATCGTGTTCGATTTCGACGATCCGATGGGCGGCTCGACTTGCGTCGCCTGCGGCGAGTGCGTGCAGGCATGTCCGACCGGCGCGCTGATGTCGAAGAGCCTGCTCGATGATAATAACGTGCGCACGCAATTTCCCGATCGCGAGGTGAACTCGGTCTGCCCCTATTGCGGCGTCGGCTGCCAGCTCACCTACCAGATCAAGAACGACAAGCTCGTCAATGTCGTCGGCCGCAACGGCCCGGCCAATGAGAACCGGCTCTGCGTGAAAGGCCGCTTCGGCTTCGACTACGTCAGCAATCCGCAGCGCCTGTTGAAGCCGATGATCCGCAAGGAGGGCGTGCCGAAAATCCCGCATGAGGAGATCGATCCGTCCAATCCTTGGACGCATTTCCGCGAGGCGACCTGGGACGAGGCGCTCGACCGCGCCGCCGCCGGCCTGAAGAAAATCCGCGACCGCGACGGCCCGCAGGGCCTCGCCGGCTTCGGCTCGGCCAAATGCTCGAACGAAGAGGCTTATCTGTTCCAGAAGCTGGTGCGCGCCGGCTTCGGCACCAACAACGTCGACCACTGCACGCGCCTCTGCCACGCTTCGTCGGTCGCGGCGCTTTTGGAGGGCGTCGGCTCCGGCGCGGTGTCGGCGACCTTCAACGAGTGCAAGAATTCCGACGTCATCGTCGTCATCGGCGCCAACCCGACCGAGAACCACCCGGTCGCTGCCACCTTCTTCAAGCAGGCGGCCAAGCGCAACGCCAAGCTGATCGTGATGGATCCGCGCGGGCAGGCCTTGAAGCGCCACGCCTGGCGCATGCTGCAGTTCAAGAACGGCACCGACGTGGCGATGCTCAACGGCATCCTCAACACCATCGTCAGCGAAGGTCTCTACGACCAGCAATACGTGCAGACCTATGTCGAGGGCTTTGAGCAGTTCAAAGACAGCATCAAGGATTTCACGCCGGAGGAGATGGCGCCGATCTGCGGCGTTCCCGCCGATACACTGCGCGAAGTGGCGCGCACCTTCGCCCGCGCCAAGGCCGCCATCATCTTCTGGGGCATGGGCGTGTCGCAGCACACCCACGGCACCGACAATGCGCGCTGCCTGATCGCGCTGTCGCTCATCACCGGCCAGATCGGCCGCTCCGGCACCGGCCTGCACCCCTTGCGCGGGCAGAACAACGTGCAGGGCGCCTCCGACGCCGGCCTCATCCCCATGTTCTTCCCCGACTACAAGTCGGTGGAGAACGCCGACATCCGCGCCAAGGTCGAGAACGTCTGGAACGCCAAGCTCAACCCCAAGAAGGGCCTGACCGTCGTCGAAATCATGGACGCGGTGCATGCCGACGTCATCAAGGGCATGTACATCCTCGGCGAAAATCCGGCGATGTCCGATCCGGACCTCAATCACGCGCGCCAGGCGCTCGCCCACCTCGAGCATCTGGTGGTGCAGGACCTCTTCCTCACCGAAACCGCGGTCTATGCCGACGTGGTGCTGCCGGCCTCCGCCTGGCCGGAGAAGGACGGCACCGTGACCAACACCAATCGCCAGGTGCAGATGGGCCGCGCCGCGCTGCCGCTGCCGGGCGAGGCCAAGCTCGACTGGTGGATCACGCAGGAGATCGCGCGCCGCATCGGCCTGAACTGGAACTACACGGGTCCGCACGAGATCTACACCGAGATGGCGTCATTGATGCCCTCGCTCAACAACATTCCGTGGGAACGCGTTGCGCGCGAGAGCGCCGTCACCTACCCGGCCGATGCGCTCGACAAGCCCGGCCGCGACGTCGTCTTCGACAAGGGTTTCCCGCGCCCCGGCGGCTTCGGCAAGCTGGTGGCGGCGAAACTGCAGCCGCCGGACGAGACGCCGGACCACGAATATCCGTTCATCCTCACCACTGGCCGCCAGCTCGAGCATTGGCACACCGGCGCCATGACGCGCCGCGCGAGCGTGCTCGATGCGCTTGAACCCGCGGCGGTCTGCTCGCTGTCGCGCGGCACTTTTGCCAAGCTCGGCATCAAGCCCGGCGACATGGTGCGCGTGACGACGCGGCGCGGCGAGGTGGAATTGCAGTCGCGTCAGGACGACGCTATTCCCGACGGCGTGGTGTTCATTCCCTTCGCCTATGTCGAGGCGGCGGCCAACAAGCTCACCAATCCGGCGCTCGATCCGTTCGGCAAGATTCCCGAGTTCAAATTCTGCGCCGCCCGCGTCGAGCCGGCGGCGGCGCGCGCGGAAGCGGCGGAGTAGCTTCTCTCAACGCGCGAACCGAATGCCTGAGCACGAATCCAACGACGAGCGGCCGGAAACCGACGCCGAACGGCGCCGCGCCAACCTGATCATGCTCGGCGGCGCCCTGGTCATCGTCGTCGGCGGCGTCTGGCTGGTCAACGCGCTCATCGATGCGCGCAAGGCCGAGGAGTGCTTCGAGTCCGGGCGCCGCGTCTGCAAGTGAGCGGGCTGTTCACGGCTTGCGCCCCCAGAAAATCCCGGCGATCAAGCCCGAGCGCTTGACAGCCGCCATCATCTGGACTATATTCCTAATCAATCCTCTCCTCACGCCGAGGGCGTTCTCATGAGACGCAAACGAGAGCGGGAGAGGGTGCGGCGCCTGCGGGCGGGGTTTCGTACCCCCGTCCCCGGGCGGCGCCGGGGCTCCGCCCGCGGGCACTACGACCCGCTGCGAGGAGCTCGCTGATGGGGCCGGGCTCGGCCGGCCGGGGAAACCCGGCACGCTACAGAGCCCGCCTCAGAAGCGCGGCCCGGCGCCGAAAAAACGCCGCCGGTGGAGCGCCGAGAGGCGCCCGCGCCTGGCAACAGGCGCGGCACCAAAGAGACGGATGCGCCTTTTGGCGCTCCGCCCCCTCGGCATTGCGCCGAGGACAAGAGGCAAGGCCGGCGTACCCCGCGCCGTTAAAGAATAGGGGCGCTTCCGCGCGCCTGCTCGACAGTCGACCCGTAATGGGCGCCGCATCCGTTATGGCCAAAAACAAAATGGCCGGGCTGAGCCCGGCCATTTCCGCTATCGCAACCGGGTGATTGTGGCTACTGCACCGTCACGCCGCTCGCCTTGATCGGCGCTGCCCATTTCTCGATCTCGCTCGGCACGAACTTGGCGAGATACTCAGGCATGGCACGGTCGTCGGCGACCACCTGCGCGCCGAGGCTTTCAAGCTTGTCCTTGACCGCCGGCGTCTTCATCGCCTCGACCATGGCGGCATTGAGCTTCTTCACGATCGGCGCCGGCGTGCCCTTGGGCAGGAAGATTGCGTTCCAGGTATAGGCCTGCACGTCGAGCCCCTGCTCGGCCGCGGTCGGGATATTGGGCTCGACCGAGGAGCGCGCCTTGGTCAACATGGCGATCGGCTTGACGCGGCCGCCGTCGATCTGCGGCTTCGCCGTCGATATGATCTCGCACAGATAGTCGATACGGCCGGCGATCAGGTCCTGCATCGCCGGGCCAGTGCCCTTGTAAGGCACGTGCGTGATTTTCGGCGTGCCCATCGTCGTGTTGAGCACCACGCAGCCGAGATGCGTTGCCGAGCCGGCGCCCGCCGAGCCGAACTGCATCTTGTCCTCGTTGGCCTTCACGTAAGTGACGAAGTCCTTGAGGTTGTTGGCCGGCAAATCCTTGCGCGCGATAAGCACGATCGGCACCTCGGCGATCAGCCCGACCGGGGCGAAGTCAGTCGCCGCGTTATAGAGCGGATGCTTGTAGAGCGTTTGGCCCTGCGCGTGAGTGCCGACCGTGCCGAGGACGAAAGTGTAGCCGTCGGGCTTGGCTTCGGCGACGCGCTTGCCCCCGGTCTGGCCGCCGGCGCCGCCGACGTTCTCGACGATGACCGTTTGCCCTAGGATTTCACCCATGCGCTGCGCCATAATGCGGCCGAGTAGATCGGTCGGTCCGCCCGCCGCGAACGGCACCACCATGGTCAGCGTGCGCGTCGGATAATCTTGCGCGGCCGCCGGCGCCAACGTGGCGAGCAGCAGGCTCAGCGCGCAAATAACTCGTTTCATTCCGTACTCCCTTTGACTTGTCCGCGATTTACAGCCCATTCTGGCTGCGGTCGTCCTAGGCTGGCGCGCCCCGCCGGACAAGGCGGCGCCACCGCAATTTGAGTCATTGCAGCTATGTCAATTCGCGCGGAGACTCTGCACGCATCGAGGGAGATTTTGCGCCGCCAGCCGCAGCGCGTCGCCATCGCCGGGCTCGGTCCCATCGGTACCAAGGTAATGCAGGCGCTCGATAGCGGCATCGACGGGCTTTCGCTTGCCGCGGTAGCGGTGCGCGATCACGGCAAGCGGCGGCCGGAAATGGAACTTCTCAAGCGCCGGCCGCAAATTCTCTCGCTCGAAGCTCTCGAAGCCGCCGCCGACATGGTCATCGAGTGCGCGCCAGCCGCCGTGTTCCGCGCGATCGTCGAGCCTTTCGTGATACACGGCAAGACAGCGGTCGTCCTGAGTGTCGGCGCGCTGCTCACTCATTGGGATCTCGTCGAGGCGGCGAAGAAAAGCGGCGGGCAGATCATCGTGCCGACGGGCGCGCTGATCGGCCTTGACGCGGTGACTGCTGCCGCCGAAGGCACGATTCATTCCGTGCGCATGGTCACGCGCAAGCCGGCCGCCAGTCTCGCCGATGCGCCTTACGTTCTCGCCAATCGTATCGACGTCAGCACTCTCCGCGAGCCGAAAAAAATCTTTGCGGGCAGCGCGCGCGAGGCCGCCAAGGGCTTTCCCGCCAACCTCAACGTTGCTGCGGCCTTGTCGCTCGCCGGCGTTGGTTCCGACAAGACCATGGTCGAGATCTGGGCCGATCCGACAATCGACCGCAACATGCACGCGATCGAGGTCGATGCCGATTCGGCCCGCTTCGCTATGTCGATCGCCAATGTGCCAAGCGAAAATCCGAAGACCGGCCGGATCACCGCGCTTTCCGTCATCGCGGCTTTGCGCAAGCTCAACGCGCCGCTGCGCGTTGGCACTTAAAGCGCCTCAATGCAACGTCGGCGCGTCCTCGATCACGCGCAACCGCAGCTCGTCGATCAGCGCCGCGCGCGCCGCTTCCGTGCGCCGCAGCGCCGCCTCGGTCTGCTTCCAGGTCGTCGAATTGGAGCCCACGAGTACGATGCCGCCGATGATGGCGGCGAGCGAAGCAACGAGCGCATAAGGCGTAAAGTCGACGATACCGAGCAGCAGCATCACGAGCCAGGCGCCGCCCGCCGCGATGATCAGTTTGGCGACGAGCGAAATCTTGCGGCAGCGCTCGATCGAGGCGGCGAGCGCCTCGATGCGCGCTTCAAGCTCGTCCATGTCATCGTGCGCGTCCATCCGCGCAACTAGCCGGCCTTGGCGGTCTTGTAATAGGGCTCGACCCTGCCGGTGAGCTTGATGGTCAGCGGGTTGCCGTAACGGTCCTTGGCCTTGCCGGCGGCGACGCGGATCCAGCCCTCGCTCACGCAGTATTCCTCGACATTGGTTTTCTCCGCTCCCTTGAAGCGGATGCCGACGTCGCGGGCGAGCGCCTCGGCGTTGAAATAAGGGCTGCGCGGGTCGTTGCTCAGCCGGTCGGGCGGAGTATCGGGAGCGGCCATTACGCTTTTTCCCACGCATCCAGCGGCCCCGCAAGCGATGCCCCGATGCCGCCGTTTTTTGCCGTTGAGATTTTCCTCGGCGCCGGTGCTAATATCGTCCGGCCGGTGTTGAGGGGACTTGAAGTCATGACATCGCTATCGCGTTTCGTGTGCCTTGCGGCGCTCGCTCTCGCGACGCTGCCGGCATGGGGCAAGCCGGCCTATGTTGCCTCGACGGTGAATCTACGCGCCGCGCCCGGCACCAAGAGCGAGATCGTCGGCAAGATTCCCGGCGGCAGCCTGATCGACGCCGGCGACTGCAACGAGGGCTGGTGCGCCGTCACCTGGCAGGGCAAGAGCGGCTTCGCCATCCAGACCGCGCTCGACTTGAGCGGCCGCGTGCCGCAGCGCGCTGCGGCGGCTCCCGCCTATCCGCCGCCGCCGGACGAGGACGACGTCGTGGTCGAGGGGCCGCCGGTCTATTACGCGCCGCCGCCCCCGTACTATTACGGCTATTACGGGCCGCGTTATTACCCCTATTGGGGCTGGCGCCATCGCTGGTGAGTTAGCGCATGATCCCGAAAAGCATGTCCTCGACCCCGATCGGGGATGGCAACCGGTTTTCGGAAAAGAGCATGCGCAGGAAAAATGTCAGGAGGGCACGGTGATTCAGTCGAAACGGGTCGTGCTCTTGGCGCGCGTATCGATGCCGAGCGCGAGACCGAGCGCGACCTTGACGGCAAGATAAGCGACGAGCGCCGCGGGAAACGCGATATAGATCCGCAGGCCGAAGATTTGCTGCAGGCCGAACAGCACCGCCGCGCCGGCGAGCACCGACACAATTCTCGCGATCGCCAGCCGGTTCATGGTGTGGCGCTATTTCTTGGCCTTGGAATCGTCGGCGCCGCGCATATTGGCCCACGGGTCGACGCGGACCGGATCGCTGGCCTTCTCTGTCGTGCTTCGGAGCGCGCGCTGGTACTGCTGGTCGATGGCCTTGTGCTCCTGCTTCTTCTCATTGTCCAGAATCACCAACGGGTCGTCCTTGGGCAGCTCGCCCGCATAGGCCAATCCGCTCAACGCGGAGAGCGCGACGGCGGTAGCGATCACTCGTTTCATGACCCACCCGTAAACTGTCTGAATTTATCACGATGTGTCTGGCCGCGACAATTGGCCGAAATTTTGGCGGCTGCGGATCATGCTGATATAAAGGGTCCGGTTCTGGCCGGGCCGGCAAGCAGGAAAGCGAAAAGATGACTTTGGCGCATGATAGAGGGTTCAATCCGCCACTCGCCGCCCCGCGTCACGACTGGACGCGCGAGGAGGTGCGGGCGCTGTTGGCGCTGCCGTTTCCTGAGCTCATCTTCCGCGCGGCGCAGGTGCACCGGCAAAACTTCGACCCGGCCGAGGTGCAGATTTCGACGCTTCTGTCGATCAAGACCGGCGGCTGCCCCGAGGACTGCGCTTATTGCCCGCAGGCCGCGCGCTATTCGACCGGGGTCAAGGCGGAGAAGCTGATGAGCCTTGATGCCGTGCTCGCCGAAGCGCGCGCGGCGCGCGCCGGCGGCGCGCAGCGCTTCTGCATGGGTGCCGCCTGGCGCGAGCCCAAGGATCGCGACCTCGCGGCGGTCTGCGCCATGGTTGAGGACGTCAAGGCGCTCGGCCTCGAAACCTGCGCCACCCTCGGCATGCTCACGGCCGCGCAGGCGCGGCGGCTCAAAGCCGCCGGCCTCGATTACTACAACCACAATCTCGACACCTCGCCGGAATTCTACGGCGAGATCATCACCACGCGCACCTACCGGGACCGTCTCGACACGCTCGAACACGTCCGTTCAGCCGGCATCCATGTCTGCTGCGGGGGCATCGTCGGCATGGGCGAAAGCCCGGACGACCGCGCCGGCATGATCGCGACGCTCGCTTCGCTGCCGGCGCATCCGGAGAGCGTGCCGATCAACATGCTGGTCAGGGTCGAGGGCACGCCGCTTGGCCGCGCAGAAAAGCTCGATCCGCTCGATTTCGTGCGCACCATCGCGGTCGCCCGCATTTGCCTGCCGGCCTCGGTGGTGCGGCTCTCGGCGGGCCGCGAAGACATGAGCGAGGAGTGCCAGGCGCTCTGCTTTCTCGCCGGCGCCAATTCGATCTTCTACGGCCCGAAGCTTCTGACCACGCCCAACCCCGCGCGCGACCGCGACATGGCCTTGCTCGACAGGCTGGGTTTGCGGCCGATGGACTAGAGCGAACGGGCGATCGCCAAGCCGGCGAGCAATGCGCTGACCGACAGCAATATCGAGAGTCCCACATAAAGTGCGGCCAGTCCGGTCTGTCCGCGTTCGTAAAGGAGCGCCACGTCGAGCGAAAAAGTCGAGAACGTGGTGTAGCCGCCGAGGATGCCGGTGGTCAGGAAAAGCTGCCAGTGGTGTGGGATGCCGCTCTTAAACGCGAAGAGCGCCACCAGCAATCCCATCACCAGCGAACCGGTGACGTTCTCCCACAGCGTCGCGTACGGCAAGCCGGTGCCGACGAGGCGCGCGAACAGAAGATTGAAGCCGTGGCGCAGCGCGGCGCCGAAGCCGCCACCGGCAAACACGATCAGAAAGCCCATTGCCCAAGTTCCTTCAAGTTTTCCAGGGCAATGAAAAACCGCCCTGCGGCGAACAGAGTCCTACCGGTATTCTACATCGGTAGGAGTCATCAGCCTTCCCAGGCGGTTTTGGGGGAACTCCATCCCCTTCAATTTTGAAATTTCAATAACCGATCATGTCATAGCTAGGCATCCTCCTCCAATGGTTCAAAATGCGGCCGGAACCAAACCTGGGCGATGAACGTGGGCACGACGGCGCTGCCGATGACTGCCGTCAGCAGAATTGTGTATTGCCCTTGGTCGATGATGTGATTGGTCAGACCGAACAAAGCGGAGATCGATCCGAAAGTCAGCCCGGTCGACATCATCATCGTCGTATACATGCCTTCTCGCGGCTTGAATTTGAAATAACGCGTGAGCGGCAAGATGCCGATGAATTTCGTCGTCATCTTGATGGCAAGGAACAGACCAATTAATCCAGCGCCGGTAATCAGCGCCTTTGCCTCGATAAGCGAACCTGCCTTCAGGAAATAAAACGGGGTGAGAAATGCAAAGCAGATCACGCGCATCCGGCGCTGAAGCTCCCGATTGGCGATAAAGAAAGGCGCCAGCACCATGCCGACCAAATAGGCCGGCAGCACCGCCTCGCTTTTCCCCAAATTGGCCAGGCCGCCGAGCACAAACAGAACGAGGAAAAGAAATTTGATCTCAGGCTCGCTGGTTCGTTTTCCGAACGCCTTGAATAACCTTGGAACCACCCACGGCAGAATGGCGACGACGGCAATCGTCACGACGGCAAACAGCAGCAGATAGATGTTATAGTTTGCAAAGATAAGTCCGAGCGCGAGCACGGTGCCGATGTCATTGATGAAGCACGCGGCAAGAATGATTTTACCAAGCTCGGTTCGGTTATAGCCGGTCTCGACCATCACCGCGTAAACCACTGCGACTGAAGTCGTGGAGAGGGCGATGCCGCCGATTTGCGCCTGCGGCCAGGGCCATCCAAGACCATATCGCGCCAATAGAAGGCAGCCGATGTAAGGGGCGAAAAAACCCACCAAGCCGATGGTCACGCTCGAAGTAAAATGCTTTTTCACGACATGCGGGTCGATGTCGGTGCCCGCGAGAAACGTCAGCACGATCGCACCGAAACTGGCGATGTAATTGATCCAGGGGGTCAGCGGCATGCCAACGGTATTGCCGCCGATGGCGCCGACGACGATTTCAAACAGTGCGGCTGAGATTGTAACGAAGAACGATCCGATGGCGGCCGCGAGCGCCAACGCCATCCATAACGCCGAAGTCAGCCAGATATTGTCCGTCATGAGTCACGCTCCTTCACTGCGCGTCTCCGGCACCAAGCCGACGCGGATCGCAAGCGTGGCGGCGCGAAATGGGCAAAGAAAATCCGCCTCGCTTGACCGATCGAGTCCCACCGTTCTTTACCGGTAGGAGTCATCAGCCTCGCGGGCGGTTTTGGGGGACTCCATCCCCATGAATTAAACGCTAGCCCGTCGCCTCAGTCGGGTCAACTCGGCTTGCGGCCCGTCGATCCAATGCGCGTTCCTGCTCCTTCATCCAATCGAGGATGTCGCGGCGGCTTCCGGAATTAGGCTGGCTCCAGCGCGAGATTTTGATCGGGCGCTGATGCCCGCCATTCCACCAAGTCTCTTTGGCAACGATCAATCCCCAGCCGCGGCGGCCCGGCATCGTGAGAAGAAAGACGTCGATGACATAGCAATGTGTGGCGCCGCTGTAGCTGTGCCGCTGATGTACGATGCCGACACCGCCGGCTTGCCAGGCTTCACGCTTGAGCCCCGGGTTGCTGGCCGCGACGAGGAGATCAAACACGCGAAAAAACGATGCGCTGGCGAAAGTCTTCATGAACACACCACCTCGCGACAATAAAAAAACCGCCGACTGCGGCGGCTCATCCAAGCCATCCCGCCGCCCTTATTCTGCGGCAGGAGTCATCAGCCTGGTCGGGCGGTTTCGGGGGACTCCATCCCCATCGCGGCAAAAACTATCGGCGACAACGAGTCGGGTCAACCGCGCTCATCGCAAGACACGGCGCGGCCCGTCGGCTAGAATACGAGCCATATTCGTGAGGAGGCGAACGATGTGCCACCACGTCTATGTCACGCTCTCGGCCGAGGAGAAGAAAGAGGCGAAAAAGCTCGCCGGACTTATTATCCCCGTGTATGCCTCGATCCTGCTTGCGATTTTCGCTCTGGTTGCGGTCTCCAGCACACCGAAGCAGGGCGAAATGATCGCCTCGCAGGCTGCGCCGGCGGCGCACTGAAGGTGTCTCGACCCGCTAATGCACCGCGGCGCCGCTGCGCGGCGTGATCGAGCCGCGATGCCGGATGACCTCGCCGGCGAGCTTGTGCGCGGCGGCTGCCGCCTCGGCGGCGCCGGCGCCGGAAAGCCGCGCCGCGAGATAGCCGGCATTGAAACCGTCGCCGGCGGCGGTCGCATCGACCGGCGTCACCACGGCAGGGACCGGCACGGTGTCGCGCCCGGCGCCGACGGCGATCAGCGCGCTGTTCGGTCCGTTCTTCACTACGATCTCGTTGACGCCGAAGGCCTGCAGCCGCGCGATGGTCGCTTCCGGCGACGGATCGCCCCACAACACCGCCTCGTCGTCATAAGCGGGCAAAGCGATGTCGACGCGCTTGAGTGCCTCGGCGACGACGGTGCGGGCGCGGCTCAAATCGCCCTTCCAGCCGCGCGGGCGGAAATTGCCGTCGAAGGCGATCTTGGCGCCGCCGGCGCGCGCTATTTCGACCGCGGCCAGAAAGCGTCCAATACCGACGTTGGAATAGAGCGATAAAGTGATGCCGGAAAAATAGACGAGCCGCGCCCCGGTCAGCGCCTCGGCGATGCGGCTCCACATGGGCAGCTCGAACAAGTCGCGCGCCGGTGCCGTGTCCGACCACGAATCGATACGCTTGCCGCCTTTGCCGTCGTCATCGATGAGCGAAAGGCCGGGCAGGCGCTGGGCCACCCGCATGATGAGGTCAATTGCGACGCCTTCGGCGGCGGCGAGCGCGACGATGCGCTCGGAGTAGGGATCGTCGCCGAGCGCGCTGGCAAAAGCGACTGCTTGCCCGGCGCGGGCCAGATAGATCGCGGTGTTGAAGGTGTCGCCGCCACAGCCGAGTGAAAAGCGCCCATCGCCGCCGCGCGCAAGCTCAATCGTCGCTTCGCCGATACTGATACAGCGCGCCTGCTCGCTCATGCCGGCTGGTGTAGCACACGCGGCATGCCGAGGCAGGCGAAATAGGTGAGCGCGCTCAACACCGCAATGCAGAAGCTCACCGGCCAGTCGGTATAGAAGGCGATGGTGAGCCCGAGCCAAGCGTCGGCCAGCGCCAGCAAACCGGCAAGGACGAGCCCGCTCCACAGGCTGGAGGCGAGCCGCTGCGCCGCCGCCGGCGGCCCGACCATCAGCGTGAACACCAGCAGCACGCCGACGATCTGCGCGCATTGCGATACCGCCAGCGCGACGATCGCCAAAAAGGCCGTCGAGACGAAACGCAGCGGCACGCCCTTGGCCTCGGCCAGTTCCGGCTGAAGGCTGGCGAAGATCAGCGGCCGCATGATGACGCTCAGCGCGATGAGGGTAATGATGGTGAGCGCGGCAAGCGTCATGATCGTTTCGCGGTCGACTGCCAGGACGTTGCCGAACAGGATCGCCGTCGCCTGTGTGGCGAACGCCGTGTAGTAATGCAGGAACAACAGGCCGAAGCCGAGCGCCAGCGCCAGCACGACGCCGATCGCCACGTCGCGGTTGCTGATGCGCTCCGAGAGCACTCCCATGGCAATGCCGGCGGCAAGGGTGAAGCCGATCAGGCCCCACAGCGGGGCGAGGCCAATCAATCCTGCGCCGGTGGCCCCGGCAAAGCCGATATGCGAGAGCGCGTGGCCGGCAAAGGTCTGCCCGCGCATCACCAGGAAATATCCGACCAGCCCCGACACCACGGCGACGATGCCGGCGGCCTCGAAGGCATTCACCATAAATTCGTATTGAAACATGTCAGTGTTGATGTTCGTGATGGTGATGGTGGGCGTGCCCATGGCCATCATGATCGTGCAGGTGGTCGGCGTGCTCGATGTCTTTCCCGCGTGACATCACGAAGATATGGCCGTCGGCGCGCAGCACGTTGATCTCGGTGCCGTAGAGACGCGACAGCACCGGCGCGGTGACCACCTCGTCGACGGTGCCGAGCGCCGCCTTGCCGTTGCCGAGATAGAGCACGCGGTCGAGCGTACCCAGCAGTTGATTGAGCTCGTGGGCGCTGAACAGCACGGTGATATTGCGCTTGCGGCAAACCTCACGCACGACTTCGATGGCGACTTCCTGGTGCCGCTGATCGAGGCTGATCAGCGGCTCGTCGAGCAGCAGCAGTTTGGGCGAGCCGATGAGCGACTGCGCCAGTAACAGGCGTTGTCGTTCGCCGCCCGACATGTCCGACATCGACCGGTCGGCGAGCTCGCGGGCGCCGACGGCATCGAGGGTTTTCTCGACCATGACGCGGTCCTGCGCGGAGAGCGCGGGCAGGCCCCAGCGCTCGCCGCGCATGGAGCTGCCGATAAAATCGAGACCACGCACGCGCAGATCGGGCAGTACCGTGCGCACTTGCGGCAGATAGCCGATGGCCGGATCGCCGCGGCGTGGCTCGCGCCCGAACACGCGCAAGGTTCCGGCGCTCGGCGGCAGCAGGCCGAGGATCGCGCGCATCAGCGTGGTCTTGCCGGCGCCGTTGGGACCGAGCACGCCGATGAATTCGCCGGCGGCGATCGTGAAGCTTACGTCCGAGAGGACGTTGCGGCGGCCTATTCCAATTGTGGCATGGTCAAGTTCAACAACATTCATGAAGACGGGCCTGCCAAGGCCTTCTCTGTATCATTGAGTTGGCTCAGCATCCAGTCCTGATAGTTCATGCCGGTGGGCTCGGTCTCGGTGACGCCGACGACGGGAATCTTCGATTTGCGCGCGATATTGACCAGCCGCTCCACCGCCTTGTCGGACGCCTGCTTGTTGAAGAACATCACCCTGACCTTGTGATGCTTGAGATCGTTTTCGAACGCCGCCACGTCACGCGCGCTCGGCTCGGTGTTGTTCATGATAGCAAGCTGGAATTTCTCATTGTGCATCTTCATTCCCAATGCGGCGGCCATATAGCCGAACACCGGCTCGCTCGCCGTCACCGGCGCGCCGGCATATTTGGCGCGGATGGCGGCGATCTTGTCGTTGATCGGTTTCATGGAGGCGTCGAAGGTTTTCAGCCGCGCATCGTAGTCATCCTTGTGCGCGGGATCCGCCTTGCTGAATGCATCGGCCAGCGCCTTGGCGGCGGCCGGCATGGTCGGCGGGTCGTACCAGAGGTGCGGGTTGTCGCCGGCCTTCTTGCCGACGAGCATCGCGACGTCGATGACAACGCGACCCGGTTGCGGCGCGGTCTTGAGAATCTTGGGCATCCATGGGTCGTAGTCGGCGCCGCTGAAGATGACGATTTTTGCGCCGGTAATCTCCCGCACCGTCCCCGGTGTGGTCTCGAACAGGTGCGGGTCCTGGTCGGGATTGCTCATGATGCTGACGACGGCGACATGGTCGCCGCCGATCTGTTTCGCGAGGTCGCCGTAGAAATTCTCCGCGGCGACAACGGCGATCGGCTGCTCGGCGGCGCGCGCCGGCGCTGCGGCGGCGAGTAAGGCAAGGAGGGCGGCGGCGAGCGCTGGGGCGGTTTTCATGGCGAAAAACCTCGGTGGAAACGTTACAGGGAAGCAGAATATGTAACATTATAACATTTCTTGGGCAAGCAAGACTGCCGGTTCCCCGGTTCCCTCCAATTTAAATTAATGCGGAACATGAAACGGTGGTGGGGCGCACCGCGTTGTCACGAGCAGCCACAGAGAAGGAGGTAGGTCATGAAACGGATTCTCTTTGCGGCGGCGGCTCTTGCTTTTGCGGCGGCGGCGACGCCGGCGAGCGCGCAGGTCTGGATCGGCGCTACGCCCGATTACGGAGCCGGCCTGCAGGTCGGCCCCTTTGGCGTCGGCGTCGCTCCGTACCATCACTACTGGTACAACGACTACGCCTATGCGCCGGACTGCCGCTGGACTCGCGAGCGCATCGTGACCCCGCGCGGCCACGTGTTCTACCGCTCGCACCGCGTCTGCTACTGACGCGTTAAGCCTCACAAAATTGCCGGGCGCGGGTGAAACCGCGCCCGCGTTATTGTCGCCGCGCCACGCACGAGCGCACGCGTGGTTGCTGCGTCGCCATATTGCCGCCGATCACCTGCTTGATTTGCCCGGACGGGCACGTACCGTCGTCAACCAGCACGGCAGCTCCCGTCGGTAATTGCCCAAGCGGCGGTTCGCTCTTCAGTACCTCATTGGTGAAGGCAGGTACGGCACTGGTCGCACGCGATGCCGGAACCGGCGGCGGCGCGCTCGGCTGCGAGGGAGGTGAAGCCGGTGCGGAGCTAGGCGGCGCGACGGCCTGCGGCGAAGTGGACCCCGGCACTAAAACAACGTCGCCGACAAGCGAAGAATGGTCCCAGGGGACTTGCCGGTCCGAGGTCGCGGCAACAACGTCAGCACGAACATGTCGCATCACCGAGGAAATATCCCAACCCGGCGTGCCGATGTATTTGAGCAACGCCGTAGTGAACGGACTGTTGCGGCCGTTGCCGTCCAGCGCAACATTATCGGGCTGCGTGGCGTACGCGATCATCGTGCCGAGCCCGCTGCGAATGGAGGCGAGACCCTGGCCAACCGCCGCCGAACGCGTGCCGAGCGCGCGGGCGAGCGAGCGCGCAAGCGGATTGTTGCGGCAGGCATCGAGGAAGACGAGGTTGACGCGCTTGTCGGATTCCATCTGTGCAAGGACGAGCCCGATATCGATCGTCTCGAAGTCGAGATCGCCCGGCCGCTCCAGCTCGGCGTCGATCGGCACGAGATAATTCTTGCCGCCCACTTGCAGCCCGTGTCCCGCATAAAAGAACAACGCAACTTTGGCATTATCAAGCTTGTGGCTGAATTCGCGGATCTTGTCCTCCATCGCCCGCTTGGCGAGATTGCGACCTTCGACGACATCGAAGCCGATGCGGCGCAGTGCTGCCGCCATGTCGGCGGCATCGTTGGGCGGGTTGGGGAGTTCCGGCGCGTTCTTGTAGGCGCCGTTGCCGATCACAAGGGCAACGCGCCCATCGCTGGCAAGCGTCGGCGCGCTCGTCAGAAAAGTGCCGATGAGGAGCAACAACAGACCGGCCAGGCGGCGCATCATGTTCCTCTGCAAACCGAAGTAACCGATCATAACGCGCCGTTTCTACGCAATCGAGCCGCTTCGAAGGTCCCCGCTATTGTGCCTTGATGCCGCCCTTCTCGACGACGCGGCCCCATTTGACGATCTCCTCCTTGATGAATTCGCGGAACTCGACCGGCGTCATCTGCACGGTCGTCGCGCCTTCGCGATCGAACTCGGCGACCAGTTCCGGCGATTTGAGCGCCGTCTGGATGGCGGCGTAGACCTTCTGCACGATGGGTTCCGGCGTGCCGGCCGGCGCCAGCACGCCCCACCAATTGTTGGCCGTGTAGCCCGGGACGGTTTCCGCGATCGCCGGGACGTCGGGGAGCACCGGGCTTCGCTTGGCGCCGCCGGTGCCCAGGGGCCGCAACTGCCCCGTCTTGATGAAAGGCGTGGTCTGGATCAGCGAGGAGAACATGATCTTGACGTGGCCGCCGATCACGTCCTGCATCGCCGGGCCGCCGCCCTTGTAGGGCACATGCACGATGTCGACGCCGGCTTCGAGCTTGAACAACTCGCCGCCTAGATGTTGGAAGCTGCCGATGCCGGCGGAAGCGTAATTGAGCTTGCCCGGCTCTTTCTTGGCGAGCTCGATCAGCTCCTTCACCGAATGCACGGGAAGCGTCGGATTGACCACCAGCACGTTCGGCCCGGTGGCAAGGATCGACACTGGCTCGAACGATTTGTCCGGGTCGTAGGGTAGCTTGTGCAGCGCCGGATTGACCGCGAATGCGATCGAGCCGATGCCGAGCGTGTAGCCGTCGGGCGGCGCCTTGGACAATGCCTCGGTGCCGATGACGCTGCCGGCGCCGCCGCGGTTGTCGACGAAGACCTGCTGGCCGAGCACGCTGCTCAATTCCTTCGCCACCAGGCGGCCGACCACATCGTTGCTGCCGCCCGGCGGGAACGGCACGATCAGCCGGATCGGCTTCGTCGGATAGTCGTCAGCCAAGGCCGCGGGCATGAGCCCCGCAAGAAAAAGCGCGGCCATGAACAGCCGCGGCAACAGTTTCGCCATCGTCGCCTCCCCCCGTCATTCCGGGACGCGCCGAAGGCGCCGGCCCGGAATCCATACTCCGCAGCGCTTGAGGTTATGGATTCCGGGTTCGCTCGCTGCGCTCGCGCCCCGGAATGACTCTTAAAATGCCTCAGTGCCAATAGGGCGGATAATCGGTCATCTTCTGCTCGGCCTCGAGCAGCCGCAGCATCGCCGGCCATTCCAGTACGCCGTAGGGCCGCCGCGTGCCCGGCTGGTAGAGGTGCGCGGTGTGGGCGAGCACGTTCTCGCCGGGCATGACCAGCTCGGTGCGCGCCGCCATGGCGTCGATCTGCGAGCGGCACGACAATTCGAGCTGGTACATGGTGTTGAACGCCTGCTGGATGGTGGCGCCGCAGGTCAGGAGGCCGTGGTTGTTCATGATCAGCGCGTCATGCGGGCCGAGATCGGCGACGATCTGCTCGCGCTCGTCGAGGTCGATCGCCGGCCCTTCGTAGCCGTGATAGCCGATGTGGCCGACGAAGCGGATCGAGGTCTGCGACAGCGGCAGCAAGCCGCATTTCATCGCCGAGACGGCGATGCCGGCGCGCGTATGCGTGTGGATCACGCAAGCGACCTCCGGCCGCGCCTTATGGATGGCGCCGTGGATGACGTAACCGGACTTGTTGATGTCGTAGTCGGTGTCCGGCTTCGAGAGGATGTCGCCCTCGACCGAGAT
>Ga0335083_10001517_pt1 | contig 31759 bp, 23 predicted proteins | sample Lox_Sample_42_FD_206716 | JGI IMG/M metagenome (GOLD analysis project Ga0335083, IMG submission 206716) | Soil microbial communities from Loxahatchee National Wildlife Refuge, Florida, United States - Lox_Sample_4.2 | ecosystem: Environmental > Terrestrial > Soil > Wetlands | place: USA...
GCTTCGTGCACGAATTATCAAGCACACAAGCGGTCCTCTCAACGCGAAAGGCACCGATATTGCCATGGAAGAAATGGTCCTGGCTTACGAGCGCCTGGAGATGGTTGCGCAATAATGGCCACTTCGACGCGACTACCGGGGATTCGGTTCGACGTGGTGGCTCCGCCCGTCGTGCCCGATCTTGTGCGCATGGACATCGCCGCATTCGTCGGCTTTGCCGCCAGCGGACCACTGAATATTCCCGTTGCCGTCGAGGATATCGATCACTTCCAGGAGATCTTCGGTGAAGATCTCTCCATCGCCGTCGACCCGGCCACGCGGCAGCAGGTCTACGCGCTCATGCCGTCATCGGTGCGCGCGTTCTTTCGCAACGGCGGCACACGATGCTGGGTGATACGTGTCGCGGGCAAGCAAGCCACAGCGAACCGCTTTCCAATACCCGGCCTTTCTGTCCTGGAGAACGGCATACCAACCCAGGCCTACGCAAGCGCCCGCTCCGAGGGAAGCTGGTCAGACGGCATCGCCGATGGCTCGGCGCTTCGTTCGGATTCGCTCGAAGTCCTCAGTTTCTCCGCGCCTTCAGTGCGCCTGCTGCTCACAAGCACTGACGAAGTTGCGGCCGGTGATCTTCTGCGGCTCACTTTTGGGGACGCGGGAGATGTCTTCTGGCTCTTCGTGGACACCGTAACTCCAGCTCTGCTTTCGCCGTTGCAGCCGGGAACCAGCGCCAGCCGCATCATTGACGTGACCGGCAGCACCCTTTATTGGAGCTACAGCTCCCCGCCCTTCTCAGCAGGGTTGCCGGTTTGCGAACGCCTCACGATGGACCTCTTCGTCCAAAGCGATTCACAGCTCTACAACATCACCGGCCTGGGATTCGCGCCTTCGCATCCGCGCTACTGGGCGAATTTGCCGGCCGACGCCGAACTCTACAACATGGATGACCCCGATGAGTTATGGACTGAAGCCGCTCACCCGCGCTTTCCGCTCGCAGGCGAAGATCGCACCGGCTTTTATCTTCCACTTGAAATAGGCCCGCTTCCGCAGACATTTTCCATACCCGATCTAAGCGGTGCTGCCGACGCGCTCATCCGGGATGGCGTTTCGGAATTCGACGCCAGCCTCTTCCTTGATGGATCGTTGGCCACCACTTCGACCATCGATCTGCTGCCGAAGGCCGATTACATCCGCTATCAGAGCAGTCAGCCGCGGAACCTCACCGGAATCCATGCTGCGCTCAGCATCGATGAGGCCACGATCGTCGCAGCGCCGGACGCCGTGCAGCGCGGCTGGCACCAGGTAGTCAACCAGCCTCTGCCGCCGCCAATCCCCTCGTCACCCCTGCAGCATTCCGAGTCGTGGCATCTACTCGGCTGCTGTCAGTCGCAGCCGGTTCCGCTGACGGCCCCGCCATCAAAGAGCGACTTCCAGCCCTGCGTCGTGCTGATTGTGGATCCGCCCGTGCTCGAGTCGTTGAGCGTTCAGGGGGGCGCCCACACGCTTGAATGGACTTCCACTCAAGTGCTGGCTTCATTCACCGACTACCTTGAAGAAGCCGTCGACCCGGATTTTGTAACTGCCGAGGTGATTTATCAGGGAGTCGCTCAGCATTACAAGATCTTTGGCCGCCCCGCTGGTGATTACTACTACCGCGTCCGCAGGCAATCCGGAAACTCCAGCAGCGATTATTCGAATGGTATCGGAGTACGAATCGAGGGCGACAGCGACTGGCAGCTTAATCCCGCGACACTCTACCAGGACGACGCGATGATGGCGGTTCACACCGCCCTGCTGCGCATGTGTGCTGCACGTGGCGATCTGTTTGCCATTCTCGCCATGCCGGAGCACTACCGCGACAACGATGCGATCGCACATGCGGCCGAACTCAAGTCCATGCTTCCAAAGAGTGAGCAGCTCACCTACAGCTTTGGAGCGCTCTATCATCCCTGGCTGACCGGGCGGGAGGAAAACGATCTGCTTACTCTGCGCAGCAGCCCGCCCGACGGAGCAATGGCCGGAGTCATGGCCATGCGCTCATCTACGCGCGGCGCATGGATCTCACCTGCAAACGAAGCACTGCACGGCGTTGTCGATATGACTCCGCCAATCGCTCGCGCCTCGCGCCAGGCGCTGCAGGACTCGCTCATCAACCTGGTTCGGCAGGAGCCAGCAGGCTTTCTGTGCCTCTGCGAACTGACACTGACCGACGACCCCGACCTGTCGCCGATCAATGCGCGGCGATTGCTCTCGTTCCTCCGCAAGACAGTGCTTCGCGCCGGCAACGAATACGTCTTCGAACCGAACGGAGACGAATTCCGCCGCTCGGTGCAGCGCGGATTTGAAATTCTGCTTGATCGGCTCTTCGCATTGGGCGCGTTTGCAGGCCGCAAATCTTCCGATGGCTTCGAGGTGATCACAGACAGCAGCGTGAACACGCCGCAGGCTGTGGACCGGGGGCAATTCATCGTTGAGATACGCGTCGCCCCGTCTCTGCCGATGCGCTTTCTGACTGTTCGCCTGGTGCAAACCGCGGACCGCACGTTCGTCACGGAAGGCGGGGCATAGATATGGGTACATCAGGTTTGTATCCGTTCACCTCATTCAATTTCTCGGTGGAGATCAATGTCCCCTTCATCGGCCCGAAGCTATGCAACGCTTCGTTCTCCGACTGCGATGGCCTCGACATGACGATGGACGTGAAGACCATTCGTGAGGGAGGAAACAACACCAGCCAGATTCGGATGGTGGGCGCGGTCAACTACGGCGTTGCGACTTTCAAGCGCGGTGCGACCAGCAATTTCGACCTTTGGGACTGGTTCGACGCCCAGCAGCATGCGAATCCGCAGCAGCTTCGTCAGCAGCTTCGCGGCAACGTGGAGGTAGTGATTTTGGGCGCTAACCACAAGCAAGAGCTGATGCGCTTCGTCCTGAAGAAATGCCTGATCACGAAACTGAAAGCTCCTACGCTCAACGCGAAAGACGGCACGGTAGCGATTGAAGAAATGCAGTTGAGCTACGAATCCCTCAGCCTGACACGGCCAGGAGGTGCATGATGCCACAGGCAATGAGTCTCGCCAAAGCCCAACTCCAGCAACTCGACGCCAACTTCAAGGAGGTGATCAACAAAGATAAGGCGACCATCGTCCAGTTCAACCCGGACTCCCTGAAGGTGACCTTTGCAAACCAGATTGCGACGCCGGGCGGCTCCGGCGACCAGAGCGGACCGCAGGCACAGCAATTTGTAGGGGCCGGAACAACAAAGCTCACCGTAACACTGGCATTTGATGTAACCAGTGAGATCCCACAGGGTCTGCCGGAAGTAGACGATGTCCGGAAGCTCACGCAGCGCGTGGCGTATTTCATCACGCCTGCCGGAGATCCGCCCACGCAACCGAAGAAGTACATCCCCCCATCAGTACGCTTTCTGTGGGGCTCGTTTCAGTTTGACGGAATTATGGAGTCGATGGACGAGACGCTGGAGTTGTTCTCGCCCGAGGGCCGTCCGCTGCGCGCAACCGTTGCGATCTCCCTTTCACAGCAGAAAATCACCGCCTTCGCCTTCAACAACGTCGCACCGCCGCCGCCCGCCACGCTGCGCGGAGGAGCCGCTCCGGGCACTGCCCCGCTGACCGAGGCACCTTCGGGGTCCAGCCTACCCAACCTGGCGGCGAGCCTGGGAACCAACGGCGATTGGCAGTCAATCGCGGCGGCTAACGGGATCGAAAATCCAAGGCTTCTTCAACCGGGACAACTGATCAACCTCAACCCAACAAGCGTCAGCGTGCAGATCTGATGAGGAGGACTAACGACAATGGCAGTCGTGATCAACGAATTTGAAGTGGCTCCGGCGACAGCCCCCAAGGCGCAGGCCGGGAGCAACCAGTCGCAGGACAAACCAACGATGTCGCCGCGCATGCTGCGCGATCTTGAAAAGGCCTCGCAAACGCGGGGACGTCGTGAACACCGCTTAATGGCTTATTGAACATGGCAGCTTCATCCACAACCACGGGTATTCGCGTCTCACGCCCCTCCATCTTTGTTGGAGGGCAGGAAGACCTGACGCTCGCTCAGGGATTGCTGCAGATGACCATCTCGGAGAGTGTTCACGGCCTCTACCACTGTGAACTAAAGTTCGGTAACTGGGGGCCCGTGCAAAACGACATCGGCTTCCTCTACTTCGACCGCAAGAAGATCGACTTCGGAAAGGCCGTGCAGGTGAAGGTGGACGGCGCCAAGATTTTCGACGGAAAGATATCCGCGATAGAAGGCAGGTTCGGCGAGGGCTGCCCTCCCGAGGTCGTTGTCCTTGTCGAAGATCGTCTTCAGGATCTCCGCATGACCCAGCGGACACGCAGCTTTAACGACGTCACCGACGCGGACGTGATGAATCGCATCGCGAGAGATTACGGCCTGCAGGCGCAGATCGATGCTTCCGGCCCGACCCACAAATTTCTTTATCAGCACAACCAGAGCGACCTTTCCTTCCTGCGCGAACGCGCCCGTTTCGTCGACGCCGAAGTCTGGGTGGACGACCGCACACTCTGTTGCAGGACGCGCAGCAAGCGAAACGACGGAACCTTGAAGCTCAACTACGGCGGAGAACTGCGCGAGATCACCGTCAGCGCTGACCTGGCCGAGCAGCGCAGCAGCATCATCGTTGTGGGCTGGGATGTTTCAGGTAAATCGCAGATCAAGTACGAAGCGACCGATCAAGTGCTTGGCGGCGAGTTGAATGGCGACAGCAGCGGCTCCAGCATCCTCAAGTCTGCATTCGCTGCGCGCCGCCAGGTCCTCTCGCATACGATTCCGCTGACAAGTTCCGAGGCGCAGACCGAGGCGGAGTCAGTCATGCGGATGACCTCGCGACGTTTTCTCGTCGCGCGCGGCATGGCGCAGGGGAACGCCAAACTCAACGTCGGCACCTATGTAGACCTGCAGGGGCTTGGTCCGCTTTTCAGCGGCAAATATTACCTGGCCCACGTGAAACATATCTTCGACGGACTCGACGGATTTTTGACGGAATTTACCGCCGAACGCTGTGGCCTCGGAAAAGCATGAACGGAGCTGGCTCAGTTGCATAGCATCTTCGACAAATCGCCCGCGGAACTGATGCTCGACCGCAGCGCTCACGGCCTGGGCGGACGATGGTATGGCCTCTATCCCGCGCTGGTTACGGATATCAAGGACCCGAACGGCACCGGTCGCGTGAAGGTGACGCTTCCCTGGTCGTTCGATACGGCATCCGACCGCTACGAAGCGTGGGCGCGCGTGGCCACGCTGATGGGCGGCAACAACCGCGGAAGCTGGTTCATACCCGACGTCAACGATGAGGTGCTGGTCGGGTTCGAAGGCGGCGATCCAATCCGCCCCTACGTGCTCGGCGGATTGTGGAATGGTCAGGACAGTCCTCCGCAAACGATGGATGGCAGCGGCCAGAACAATCTGAAAGTCCTGCGTTCACGCAACGGAGTGAAGATCACCCTCGATGACACCAGCGGCCAGGAAAACTGCATCGTCGAAACCCCCGGTGGACAAAAGATTACGCTGCACGACGGTCCGGGCAGTCTGGAACTCGAGGACAGCAATGGTAATTCCGTCAAGATGCAAGCCAGCGGGATCACGGTTAACGCCTCTGCGAAGGTCACAGTCACAGCCAGCATGCTCGAGATTTCAGCAAGCATGGTCACGGTCAACGCAGGCATGTCGAAATTCAGCGGAGTGGTGCAGGCGGACACGGTTATCTGCAACAGCGTGGTCAGCGCGTCGTACACGCCCGGCGCGGGAAACATCTGGTGAGCTAAATGGAACGGCATATCGAGTGGACAATGGCCGCGCCGCTCTGGCAACTCGCCGGGGATCCGCAGGATTCTGCGAACCGGCAACGGTTCCGCTCGCCCACCATCCTGCGCTTTGCCAGCGACTCCTTCATGCCTGAATTTCTCGACCTGCTGAATACCGAGCCACAGCGGCTCAACCAGTTTGTCGCGGCTCCTGAGACATGGTCGTCTCCGGCGAGTGAGCCTGCTGCTCCCACGCCAGCAAGCGGCCTTGCCCTGACGTTGGTACGCGCGCGCAACGCGGCGATTCGCAAGCTGCAGGCTCGTGGCACTCGTGTGATCGGACAACTGCCCGGTCCTGCGGGGAAAGTGATGAAGCTTTACCAGCCATCGCACGGACGCTTTTATCTCGTGACTGCCTGCCTCGTATGCCGCACGCTCGGACTGCCCGATCGCCGCATCGATGCCGGCGCTCAGGAGCGCGTTACGTTCGTGATACGCCTGTTACAGCCGCGGGTCCCTCCGACATCGCAGGCTCCCAATCCTGACCCAGACCAGTGCATCGAATTTGCGCTCGTCAATGGCGCATGGCAGGCGCTGACTGATCCTGCAACTCTGGCTACAGGCGAAGAACAGAAGCCGCTCGCGCCGGCAAGCTACACCGCCGATGACCAAAGGACGAGGCGTCTGCTCGTAGGACTGGTCCCAGTCGGAGACCGCGAGCGCCTGCTGCAAGCAGCACAGCCGAACCCTGGAGAGGTGCCGCCACTCCCTTCTTCATTGTCGTCATTGGAACAAGGTCCGCCGGCAACCAGCGCCGACGGGACCTTGCAGATGCTTCTGAAGACGCAGGTAATCGGGCCGATGAGCACTCTGGAGCAAGTCGCGAAAGATGCCGTCAATGCGGCAAGCGGTTTGAATGCCCCGACTTCGCCGCCGCCAAACCCGATAATCCCAACTTCGGCGGATGCGGATAAGATCCGCACAGCTGCGAACGCGCGGATTCAGACGGCCTCCTATTACATCCTGCTCGACCTGATCAATTTCTTCGGGGCCAACATTCCAACGCTGCAGAAGGTGATTCTGGGGGAAGTACCGGCATCGAGCCTTACTTCCGCAGCTGAAATCACCCTGTGGAATACGCTGAACAGCGCTACCTATTCAGACTCCAGCTCAACAACCACTCTGGCGCGGGCTCTGAAGTTGGCCAACGATCAATCGACCGTGCTCGAGAATGTGACGTCCACCTATCACGCAGGCGCAGCCGACTGGCCAATCTTCACATTCCAGTTCTATGCGGCAACATCTGCGGGACTGCGAGGACTATCGCCAGCCTTGGCCCGTCCAGACTTCGAAAATCAGATCGTTCAGGCGCTGCCTGTTTCCAATCCCAACACTCCGCTGCCGATCCGCTCCACGGCCCAGGCTTACTCCAATCCGCACACGCCGGTGTGGTTTGCGATTCGCTGCGTTCTGGAGAGGCCCAATTGCGGCGCTCTAACTCCTCCACTCGTAAGCGACCCCACCGTCGCTTTCCAGATGGCCGCTTATTTCGATGCTGACGCACCGGCGCGACCTGTTCGTATCGGATTGCCCGTGGATACAACTCCGGCAGGTCTGCGCAAATTCGACAAGAACACCGCCTTCGTCATGTCCGACACGCTGTGCGGTCAGGTCTCGAAGATGAGCAGCCTTTCGTTCGCTGACCTGATCATGTCAGTCCTTCCCTTCCCGCTTCACAAGGACCTCGATACCAGCGGGATGGGACCATGCAGTGGGGGCGGAATGGTCTGTTCATTTTCGATTCCGATCATCACCATCGTTGCGTTGATCCTGCTCATCATCTTCGTCAAGCTGCTCGACATCGTCTTCTTCTGGATGCCGTTCTTCCAGATTTGCCTGCCACTGCCGGACTTTTCGGCCAAGGAGTCATAAATGAACGGCGGCCAACTGTACGGAAGCAGCATGTCCTTTCCTCCACGGATCGGCCCGGACGGCCGCATTGCGTGGTCGGAAGGCGAAACAAATATCCGCGAGTCGATTCAGGTCATTCTGCTCACCGAACCGAAGGAGCGTCTGCGGCTGGCACCCTTCGGTGGAGGCCTCCAACAGTTCCTCTTCGAACCCAACACGGTGCGAACGCAGAGTCAGATTCAAGACACCATCACCAAGGCTCTCGCAGCCTGGGAGCCGCGCATTCTCGTCAAGCAGGTCGATGTGCAGGATGATCCGTCCGATCCGCAGGCAGCGATCGCAACGATTACCTATCAGCTGGTGGCTACGCAGATACAGCAAACCATGACGCTAAGCGTACGGCTAGGGGCCTGACCACAAATGCCGTTGACACTGCCCAATCTCGACGATCGGCGATACCAGGACCTGCTGGACGAAGCGCTTGCGCGCATTCCGGTCTACACGCCCGAGTGGACGAACTTCAACAAGAGCGATCCCGGCGTCACGCTGATTGAGGTCTTCGCGTTTCTGACCGAGACACTGCTCTACCGCTGCAACCAGATCCCCGACAGAAATCGCACGAAGTTCCTGCAGCTGCTGAACGTGCCTCTGCAGCCGGCAACCTCGGCTCAGGGACTCGTCACCATCAACAACGACAAGGGCACGTTGCAAACTGTAACTCTCAGTGATGGTGTAGAAGTCCGTTCGGGACAGGTTCCCTTCCGGACAAGCCGCGGCCTCGATGTGCTTCCAATCGAGGTGAGACTTTACTTCAAGCAGGCGATTCCAACACCATCGCAGAACATCCTCGACTACTATCAGCAGCTCTATGCGTCGTTCCGAGGCTCGCCGCCGCAGACGCAAACTACTCCTCAGCTCTACCAGGTCGCTGCGTTTCCCTTGCCCGGCGGCGCTCCGGTCCAACTCAATCAGACAATCGACAACTATCTGTGGCTGGCTTTGCTGGTTCGCGACACCGACAAGCCCGCGTCAATGTGGGCCGACAAGGCTCGCGACGAGATCGCAGGCAAAAACTTGACCCTCGGTGTTGTTCCCAACCTGCCGGATTCGACGATGATTCTTCCCGCAGGCCGCTCGGCCAGCGCTCCGACGCCCGTGACGTTGCAATTCGACATACCCAACGTAGGCGCGACCGGAGGCCTTGTCGATCCGGACCGCACTCCGCAATACAAGACGCTGCAATCGAGCCCCACGACCGACGTCTTCTCGCAGCCCGGCGCCATTGATATCACGCTGCCCGACAAGAGCAGCCTGTATCTCTGGAACAACCTCGATCCTTTGGAGTCCGGCGTGGGCCTGCTGCCGCCTGCTATCGATGACAGCTCCGTGGCAGACCGGCTCATTACCTGGATCCGCATTCGTCCTTCCGCGCAGACGCAAGCGCAGTTTCTGTGGATGGGTGGCAACTGCGTTCCGGTACAGCAGGCGGAGCACATCTCCGCAGAGCTCCTCCCCGTCGGCACGGGAGAGCCCGACCAGATAGTGAATCTCTCTCTGGCCCCCGTGCTCGCGGACTCAGTGAGCATCACATTGACTACCGCACAAGGTGAAGTGAGCACTTGGACACCGGTTGCCGACCTGTTCAGCGCCGGACCAGAGGTTCCTGTTCCCGATCCCCGGCAGGCACCGGGCACGCCGCCTCCGCCTGCCGCCCCGTCGAATGTCTTTTTGCTCGATCCCGAGGCTGGACAGATCACTTTTGGCGACGGCGCGCACGGTTCTCGTCCTCCCAATCAGGCCATCATGCGCGCCGATTACGACTTCAGCCTCGGAGCTGCCGGCAACGTGGGCGTTGGATCGATCAATACCAGTCCGGTGCTGCAAGGATTCACGATCACGAATCCGGTGCAGACGTGGGGTGGCGCCGACGCGGAAACGCCCAGCGAAGGCGAGAAGCAGATCACGCGTTACCTTCAGCACCGCGACCGGCTCGTCACTCCCTATGACTTTGAGGTCATAGCCCTTCGCACTCCCGGAGTCGAAATAGGCCGTGTAGAAGTGCTTCCGGCTTTCTATCCCGACCTCAGCAGCGGAAGAGGCGGAGACGCTCCCGGCGTCGTTACCGTGATGGTCATCCCCAGCTTTGATCCGGTGAATCCGCAGGCTCCCGCGCCCAGCAACGGCTTCCTCCAGACTGTGTGCAGCTATCTCGACACACGACGGCTGATCACTACCGAGGTAGTCGTGCGTGGCCCTGTCTACGTCGGAATCTGGGTTTCGGTCGGAATCAAGAGCCTCCCCGGACAACTAAACCCAGGCGCAGTGCGCGACGCAGTCAAAGCTGCGCTTCTCGCCTTCCTTGCACCCATCGTTGGAGGACCACAGGAATTGCCCGACGATCCCTCCGCAGTGCTTAGCGCGCCTCAATCGTTATACAAAGGCTGGCCACTCGGAAAGTCCGTCGTCGCGCTCGAACTTATGGCCGTGGGGAGCCGAGTTGCAGGCGTCGATTACGTGCAGAACATCCTTCTCGCCCAGGACGGCGTGAGCGCCTCATCGCAGGTGGACTTCTCCGGACTGCAGTTGCCGCAGGTACTCGGAATCAGTGTCGTCGAAGGCGACCCCATAACCATTGATCAGCTAAAGGGCACAGCGACCTTGACCGGTGGCACTGGCGGCAGTGGCGGCACTGGCGCTACCCCGGTCCCGGTGATCCCGCAGGAGTGCAACTGATGAACTCCAATCAGACACGCCTCCAACTGCTGCTTGGCCGCGACGATTGGAGCCGCTGCGTGGGCCTCGACGGGGTGTCGATCTTTGGAGCAAGCGATGCCTCGGCCCTGTTTTCGTGGCGCAGTGCGCGATCTGAGCTGACCCTGGGGACGCGGGTGAACGTCTTTCACAGCTCGCCCGGAAATCGCGTGCCAACCGCGGATCAGCGTCGCGGTGCTGCCGCTGACCGCTTCGGAAACATCTATTGGATATCCGATTCGCAGACCCAGATCCTCGTGCGCTCGTCGGGAACATCATCCACCGATCATTTCTGGTCTTCTGCTGACGAAGTTCATCAGCACGTCGCCAAGCCGGGTGGCTTCGGCGACCTCAATCCTCCGGCGCCTCCGGTCCCGCTTGCATTCAGCGCGTTGACTGTGACAGAGGAACACTACCTCGTCGTCGGAACCGTGGAACCTGCAGGTCTGCTGATCTTCGACCTCTTCCGTGGCGGACCGCCCCGCTGCATGGTTTGGCCTTCCGAGATTCCATTCGCGCCATTCGAGATGGCTGCCGCAGTCGGAGGCGGTATCTGGGTCCTCGATCGCGACAACGCACGGCTGTGGCAAGTGGATCGTACTTTCGCCGTCGTCAGCAGTAATCAGCGTGAAATCGATCTGCCACATGATCCCGCGGACTTTGCTCCGCTCGACGGGACTGCGGCCTCGCCGCGGCTGCGCTATTTCCCTGCCGGCATTTCTCTCAGCAGCGCGTCACCTCTTCAACTCATCGATCCTTGCTCACTGACTGTGCTCCCTGACAACTCGGTGCTGCTGCTGGAGAGCAATCCCGCCAATCAGTTCTCGGTGATTCATCGCCTGCGCGATGGCCTGGAGATCGGTGAACCCGCGTCGCTCGATAGCCTGCTGAACCTGCTCGAGCCGGACGATCAAACAGGATTTGAGCTGCTGGGGTTTGACTTTGCGTTCATCGCAAATGAGCAGACTGCTTTCGGCTCTCGCCAGAACACGCTCTATGTTGTGGGCCAAAATGGCGACCAGGCATGGGCTTTCACCGTTGACTACAGCACAGATCAGCTCTCACTAACGCCGTTGCCTGAGTACTACCCCATGCGGCTCTTCGGAGGCCGCGGCTTGATCGCCGGCCCGAGCCAAGTCTTCTACGACTCCCAGCAGAACTGGGTCCCTCTGGTTATTCAGAAGCGGCCGCGTTTTGTCGAAGAAGCTACGCTCCTTACGTTCGTCTGGGATGGAAAGCAACCCGATTGCGTCTGGGACAGGCTGATGCTGGACGCCGCGATTCCCACCGAAACGCAGGTGACCGCCTACAGCCGCGCAGGCAACGACGACAACCTGCTGCTTACACAGGGCTGGAACCTCGAGCCTTCGCTCTACATGCGCGGGGATGGCACTGAGCTTCCCTGGACACCCGAGGCGGCGGGTGAAGCCACATGGGAACTGCTCTTTCAGAGCGCCGTCGGGCAATATCTGCAGCTAAAGCTCGTTCTGACCGGCAACCGCCAGCTCACGCCCCGGATCCGCGCGCTGCGCGCCTACTATCCGCGCTTTTCATACCTTGAGCACTATCTGCCGGGCGTGTATCGCGACGATCCGCAGTCCGCATCCTTCCTCGACCGCCTGCTTTGCAACTTCGAAGGCTTCTATACCTCGATTGAGGATCGCATCGCCGCCGTGCAGGCTCTCTTCGACGCAGTCAGCGCTCCTTCCTACGCGCTTGACTGGCTAGCCAACTGGTTCGGCGTGGCGCTTGACCCTTCGTGGAGCGATGCCAAGCGACGCCTCTTCATCAGCAACGCGGCGACTTTCTTCGAAGCAAGAGGTACGGTCCCGGGCCTGATGATGGCCCTTCGCCTTGCTATAGAAGACTGCGCTGATCAGAGCGTCTTTACCGCGCCGGTGTCGCAACAAGGCATCCGACTGGTTGAGAAATACCAGAAGCGCCGCTTGCCACCCGGCGTTCGCCAGTCTGCTTCCGGAACATCTAGTCTTGTCTCCACCTCTCCGACAACAGCGTGGACCCCTGCTCTGGGAGCTGACGACCTGAACCGGCGCTATGCAGCCGCCGTCTCGGGAGCAACTATCTACCCGATCGCCGTTTCATCCTCGGACGCGCAGTATCAGCAGTGGACTACCTTCTCTGCAACAAATCTTGGACTGGTTCCCACTACGCCAGACAGTTCTTCTTTGCTGTGGCCCATCTTTCTGAGCGGACGCTACCGCTCCATCACAGACCTGAATAATGCTTACGGCACGGTATACAGCGACTTCACCAACGTACCCTTCCCGGTTCAGCTTCCACGGGCATCGAAGCCTCTCTGGGATTGGTATCAGTTTCAAGGGATCGAGCTGATAAACGCCGCAGCCCATCAATTCACGGTGCTGCTGCCTCTGCTTCCCGCTGACGCTCAGAACACTTCGGTACAACGCGCCAAACTCGAGCTGGTACAGCGCGTGGTTGACCTCGAGAAGCCTGCTCATACCTCTTACGACGTTCAGTTCTACTGGGCATTCTTCCGGCTGGGAGACGCGCGCCTTGGGCTCGATACCGTGCTCGACTCCGGGAGCCGAGCCCCACAGCTGATGCTGCCCGCACTGTTGGGAGACACCTACGTGGGCTCGACTTACCTGAGCCGTCAACCGCAGCCGCGCCCGGTTCTGAAACAAGGGAGCTGTTAGCCATGCTTATCGTACAGCGCGATCGCCATGAAGGAGACAGACCATGAGCACTACTTTCGCGCAACTCGCCGCCACACCTGCGACCTCGACTCTCGACCCGTTCAAGCATGTTAACTACACGGTTGGTATGCTCCTGGGTGTCGAAGACTTCAATCAGGAGTTCGCTTATCTCTCTGGGCGCGATCGCTGGCTGGCGCGTGACGCAATCGGCTACGGCACTATGTGCGGCCTTCGCATCTCGACCGACAAGACCACGTCAGGGCCGCGCATCAATGTATCCGCCGGAACTGCGCTAACTCCGCACGGCCGCATCGTCTATGTAACACCGGCCCAATGCGCTGTGCTCAATACCTGGCTCACGTCGAATCAGCAGGCCATTCAGAATGCGCTCTCATCTCCTCTGGACTCTTCCATCGGGCTCTACCTTGTTCTCTCTTACCGCAACTACCCGGTAGACCCTGTGCCTATTGCCGGGGAACCATGCCGGTCCGCCGACGATCTTATGGCCGCGTCTCGATTGGTCGACGACTTTCAGCTCGAATTTCGATTTACTTCGCCGACGCAGACAGAAGAAGAAGCAATTCGCGACTTTGTTGCATGGATGAACCAGATAGTCATCTCGACTACTGGCCCATTCACTTCTCTGCCTGACTTCCTGAATACATTGCGCGCTGACCTCGGGTCACCGAGTTCGCCTCTGGATCCGACCACCTATTTTCACTCCCCGCTCACAGGCATCACCATTGCGCCATCCGATGTGGGTGCCTTCATGGACGCCGCATTTCGCATCTGGGTGACCGAGATCCGTCCCCTGTTTCACATTCTTCCTCCAGCCTCAGGCTGCTCCTGCGGCGGAAGTTCGAGTGCCACACCACACGCGGATGACGCCCTGCTTCTGGCAGAAGTAGATGTCCCTCTCGTCATGACAGGTGCGGGCTGGCAAGTAGATGACACGCGCGACGTGACCATTGACGAGAGCCACCGCCCGATCCTGGTGCACACGCGCATGCTCCAGGAGTGGTTGTTAGCCGGACCGCAAACGAAATAGGAATCGTTATGGCTGTCAACTTACTAACTCCGATACTTAGCACGCGGACCCGGTCCATCAACTTCTTCAATGGGCGCCTGCTCGCGGCCGAAGACCTGACGACCGAGCAACAGAACAACCGCGCCGCTCATCGACTGCTGGGAAATGCCATTGGCGACCGAGTAGTTAGCGGACTCGAAGTAAGTATTTCCGCCCTGTCAAATACGGTCGCCAACCCGGTCATCGCGATTAATCAGGGCCTGGCGATCAATCGGAGCGGGACGACTCTCCTGCTCGACAGCAATACCGAAATTGTCTTAGTCCAGCCGGCAACGCCCGCCGCAACATCCACTACAATTTTTCAGGATTGCGCTCCCGTTCAGGCAGGCCCATACATCGCTGGCGCAGGAGTCTATCTCCTGACCATCGGGCCAGCTGCGGCGACAGAGGGACTCGCCGAGGTAAGCGGCCTGAATAACTCGCAGGCATCATGCAACACCAAGTACAACACTCAAGGTGTACAGTTCCGGCTGATCCCGGTCCCCCTTACCGAGGACGAGCTTGATGACACGAACCGCCTGCGCAACCTGGTCGCGTATAAGTGCTTTGGAACCGCCGATCAAACGAGCTTCCTCGCAGATCCGTGGAATACGCAGCTGACGAGCTACGGCTTACTCGACCAGCTTCGAGCAACTCAGACACTGACCAATTGCGACGTCCCTCTCGCAATTCTCTACTGGACGGCCGACCAGGGGATCTCCTTCATCGATATGTGGTCGGTACGAAGAGCAATTACCGCTCAGGATGCGGTCGCAGCAGGCTATCCGCTCCTTATCGGGGATCGGCATCGGAGAGAAGCACAGGCGGAATTCCTTCAGTTTGAAGATCAGGCCCAGTCCCTGCTCGCAGCTTCAGGTAGCCCTTCATCGGTCGTCGTAGATGACTATTTTTCCTATCTGCCGGCAACAGGGATACTTCCCGTCATCGGCAATGGATCACTCTCCGGATTCGACCCTGGCACATTCTTCGGCGCCCATGCTTCGAAGGACGTTGCAACCATCGATGCCGACCGCATTCCGAAGCTTCTCTACGATGGGCTTTACGAGCAACCGATCCAGCTCAGCCCTTCCGAAAAAGTTCAGCTTTACCTTATCTGGGAAAACCTGCAGTCGGTGTCACAGGGAACCAGCAACCAACTGGTTCTGGTCTTTGCCACATCAGCTTTGAGCTATCGAGGCATCGCCCGCTTCGGCACCGCAAAGTGGACTCTCAGCAGGTTCGCTCCCCGCGTGATCTAACAGGAGGACTTATGGCGGACATACAGACACTCATCAATGCGATCCCCGATGCCCAGGATGGAAATGTAATCACGGCCGACTATCACAACACGATCAAGACCGCGTTGACGGCGATCGCGGGGCAACTTGGTCCAGGGGCGGGCGGCCAAACAGTCACCCTCACGCTGCTCCCCAACTTTCTTCCTGTGCCGCCCGTGACGGTTCATGTGCCTTGGAATGTCGGCATAGCGACCGCCTCAGATGCGGGCGGCAGCCTGACCGATGGCTGGATGCCTCTGTATCTTCCCGATGGTGCGGTAATTCAGCAACTCATAATTATCGGCGTGAAAACGGTGCCGACTACTTCCGCGACATTTGGCGGGACCGTCACCCTGACCATTATGTCGACAGGGTCGACTAGCGGCACAACGCTTATCTCGGTCGACCTGACTAACGTTTCCGGCAATCCATTCACAACTGCTCCCGGCATCCCGTCGGTTCCGGGAACAACGGTGACTTCCCTCAAGGACCTTCAAACCGTAAAGAACGCCCAAAACAAATATTCGATTCGCGCACTCGTCAGCCCCAGTCCGGCCGCTGGCACGTTGACGATTGAAGCAATTCAGGTCATCTACACAGCACCTCAATAAGCAAATTCAGCAATGCCAGGAGAAACAACATGTCCGACATGAACATTAACGATCAATGCTTGTCTTTGACCCCGGGCTCACCCTACTGGTGGCTCAGCCCCGACATCATCATGGTGAACACGCCTGCGGATCCAAACACGGCGAATCCAGACGCAGGCGGAAACGTTATTTCTGCTGTCACAGTACACAACAGCTGCGAAGAGTTCGACGTCCATACTGCAAGATTCGATCTCTACGTTTATGCTCCTTCGTTGAGCGCCGGTCCCATCGTCGACCCCGCAGGCGTGGCTGTTTACAATCCGCCAGGCGGATCTTTTCATACGGTCACGGCCTTCGGTACGCCCGTCCAGGTGCCATGGGTTGTCAGTTCCGATTCGACAAAAGCAAATGCCGCCGACCCGCCCCACCACTGCCTGATCGCACGTTGCTATCCCCTTACTTCTCCCCCCGACCCGGGCAACATCGCGTACGTGAATACCGACCAGCATTACGCGCAGCACAACGTAACGATCAATCCGATTCCCATGAAGTCTCCCAAAAAGAAGATCTCGATTCGAACCGGAAATTCAATGCGCGAGCCGCAGTTGGTTGTAATCCAGGCCGTTCCCGACCTCGAGCCCGCCAAAGGTACGCTGGATACCCTCCTGCCCAGTCTTAAAGCGATACCCGGCTTCAAACAGATCTCCAACAAGCCGCTGAAAGAGGTCTCCTTTGACCTGGATCCGCTGACGAAGAAAGAGGGCGGCTGTATCTTCGATAAGATCGAGGACTTTTTCGAAGATGCCGTTAAGGACTTGCTGCGCGACCTGGAGGGTAAACACAAGAAAGCAGCGCCCGGCGGCAGCGGAGCTCATGGTCGGGTACAGATTCCAGCGAATTTCTATTCTGCCTTCGACTTCAACGTGGACATCACAGGCGCTAACCCTGGAGATGCCTTCATTTATCACCTGACTCAAACCACTTCGGCCGGTGTTGAGAACGGCGGACTGACCGTGGTAGCCGTGGCCGTCTGATAAGGGAGGCGCTCTTGGCTCCTCTCTGGCAGAGCGACAGTACCGTCATCCATCGTTTCCGCATCAGGGCGGAACATACCGACACGTTGAGGACGCAGCAGAGGATCGGGCTTCTGCTGCGCACTGCAACGCTGCAGCCGTCGCGTCTTCCCCCATCGGCCATTATGTTTGTTCGCAAGCTTCGCGATGCGACTCCTTTTTCGCGCATATCGGACTCCAACCGGAGCGAGGTTGTGGAATGGGAACGCTCGATTAACGCGCAACTGGATCGAATGGCTGCCGAAGCCGTCAGGGCCGCGGACCATGCTGTTCCAGCATCAGCGGAGGCCGTGGTCTTCGCCGAGCGAGCGGAGATGCTGGCCTGCCTTGCTCTGGACTGGCTAAAAGGTTCGCTGCGAGCCAATTGGTGGTGGTCGACCTTGTTCACCTCCGGGGGAGCCGATTCCCTGCTCGCGCGGGAGTGGCTGGCTTCTCCCGAGTTCATTCCTCTTGCCATGGAGCATCTGGCAAGTCGTTCGCAGGCAGTGGCGTTCGTGGCAAAACTCAGTGACGACCTGGCTGTAACATTGCTAGACCGTGTAAATCAGGTCTTCAGCATTCCCCTGCCAAATGCGGACACGAGCCAGCAACTCGCCGAAACCAGCTCGAGCCTCATAGTCGAGGAGGCTCCAACCGCAAAGCCTTCCCCGCCCATCGCACCCTGGTTTCCCTTTGTACCGGAGGCCGATTCTGCTGGACTGACTCCCCGCAAGAGCGTTTTTCTCTCTCAGACACTCATGCTTCGCCGCGCCCCGTCTCAGGCTCGAAGTATTGAGTTCCAGACCGCAATAGCTGTATGGTTTGCCGCGGCAACGGATCACAATGCCACCACGCAAAGCCGTCCAGATCCAGACCTCGCTCGCGAGCGGAAACAAACATCAGAGGGCATGCCTTCTCCGGATCTCGCCGGTCGTCTTAAGACTTCGCATCAACGTGGAACCCCAACACAAAAATCAGAGGCCGACCCTCCTTCCGATAGTCGATTACCCGGTCCCGCAAATTCGCCTTCTCATCACGACAGAGAACAAAGGATAAAGAACGCCGCAAAGGTCGTCGCCCAACACCACATTCAGTCATCGCCGGTGCCTCTCGACGATTCGGAGCGGATCGCCAGTAAGAACGAAGCTGAACCTTCCGCCGAGCCGAATCTTGATATCACGTCTCGGGAACTTTCCAACGGCACGGAGGCCAAACGCGATGCCGTCTCAGAAGCGACAGCGCTGGATCCCCAACGAGTACAGTCGGCGTTCGCCGGAGTGTTCTTCCTCATAAACGTCGCTTTGGCGTTGAATTTGTATTCCGACTTCACCGCGCCGCGCGGCGAGAACCTTGAGCTTGACCTCTGGGACTTGCTCTCGCTGCTGGCATCGCAATTTGTCGGCGACGAAATACGCGACGATGCCCTGAACAACTTGCTTGCTGAGTTCGCTGGACGAACAAACGACGAGCCTCCCGGCACAAATTTTCACCCGCCTTCAGTCTGGGAAATCCCCGAGCAGTGGCTGCGTGAATTTCCCGAAGCTGTCACATCCGAGAAGGCGGTCCGCGAAGGAAGAATGCAGTTAACCCACCCAGCAGGTTTTGTGTTGAAAGCCTCGCCGCCACCCAACGCCGGCGTATCGGAGCGCCTGCATTGCTGGACCGATTGGCTTGCAGCGTACATTCGCGCGCGCCTTGTCCGCGCCATCGGCCGCGAAGACGCCACCCAGTTTGTCTGCCGCGTCTCGGGAACCATAGAGGTCACGCCCATGCGCGTCGACATTCACTACTCACTCCAGACTCATCCAATCGAGATCCGTCTCGCCGGCCTTGATCGCGATCCCGGTTGGATACCAGCCGCGGGACGATATGTCGCTTACCATTTCCACTGAACCCGGCCGTCCGTCTCTGGCACGACAGGCAACGCCGGCCACGCATTTCAAGCTGGCGCTCATCGCCACGGCTCTGCGTCTCCGTGATGTGCTCGAGGCCGAGGGGGCCGGCGACGAATTTCCCTTCCTCGACTCCTACGCCAGCGAAGCAGCGGATTGGTGTGGCGCCGCCGCAAACAGTCCAGATCTTCTGCGTCATTTCCGCCAGACACTCGCACGCTGCAAACCAGAAGAAGCGGCAACGCCTCTCTGCGCTCTTGAAGCCGATGTGGGATTAACCACTGAAGCTGTCGATGTGCTGCTAACGATCGGCCTGATCGAGGAGGATCCGCGCTTCGGATCGGTTTTCGAATGGGCTCAGCCTGCTTGCCCACAGCAGCAGCGCCCCACACACGGACTTCTCACGGCATGGTGGCGCGTTGAGGATGACTGCGTTGCCATACGCTCCGTGCTTCGCAAGCTCTGCGACCTTAGCCTCATCAGAGTGGTCAACCCCGAAGCGCCCCGGCTGTATTGGGCTTACGAGGCCAATCCTGTTTTGTGGGACGTGCTCCGAGGCGAGACGGACCTCGCTGGCGCTGCGTGGCTCAGATACACCATCCGCGAGAAGCTTCCGATTCTCGACGGAATGATTCTTCCGCTTGACCTCGAAGAGAAATCGCGGCGTCTGCCATCTTTACTCGCCTCAGGTGAGATCAGCGGTATCGTGGTGCGCGGACCCATGCGTAATGGCCGCAAAACCGCGCTTCGTGCGATAGCACGCGCATCGGGGTACGGCGTGATTGAACCGGAAACAGACTCGAAGCTCGAAGGATCGCGAGCCGCATGTCTGGGCACGCTCTGTCTTCTTTTGCGTGCAATGCCGATCTTCACATTCGAACTATCTCCCGGCGAGACGGCCAGCATTCCGGCTCTCGGTGGCTATACCGGCCCGCAGGCTGTGGCGCTTGGGCGCTACGGGCGTATCGAGGGGAGAATCGCCGAGCGTTCAATCGTGCTCGATCTCCCCCTGCCTGAACACAGCATGCGCCGGCAAATTTGGTCACATGTCCTGCAAGCGGCTGAGGAAGCAACACCCGAGTGGTCTGACAATTTTCGCTTGACCAGCGGAGGCATCTTTCGCGCCGCCGAACTCGGCCGTCGCCAGGCATTGCTCGAAGGCGCTGGAGAAGTCGGCGAGGGCCTGATCCGACGCGGCAGCCGGGCTTTGCAGCAGCCTCTCGAGAGCAACGCTACGCGCATCGAAGGCAGCGCCGGATGGGACAGGATTGTCGCCGCACCAGACATCACCTCCGAATTGCGAACCCTGATCACGCGCTGCCGTTTTCGCGAGCAACTCAGTTCGGCATCGGCGGCGGCCGACGGCCCCGGGGTTAAAGGTCTCTTCGGCGGCCCTAGCGGCACCGGTAAGACACTCGCGGCGAGAGTGCTTGCTTCTGAGCTTCAGCTCGATCTCTATCGCCTCGATCTGTCGGCGATCGTAAACAAGTACATCGGCGAAACCGAGAAAAATCTCAACCAGCTTCTCTCGCGCGCCGAGGAACTCAACGTCGTGCTGCTGATCGACGAAGGCGACTCGCTTCTTACGAACCGCACGGCTGTGCAGAGTTCGAATGATCGCTACGCCAACCTCGAGACCAACTTCCTGCTGCAGAGAATCGAGTCCTTCGAAGGCATTCTTCTGATCACAACCAATGCCCTGCACCGCATCGACTCCGCCTTTCAGCGCCGCATGGACGTGCTGATCGAGTTCCGTATGCCTGAGCCGGAAGAGCGCCGCCAGATCTGGCGGCTGCACCTGCCGCCGGAACATGAGGTCTCTGAGGCCTGGATTGAAGATGCTGCACGGCGCTGCGCCTTGAGCGGAGCGCAGATTCGAAACGCTGCACTACACGCATCTCTGCTTGCATTGGAGCGGCGCAGGCAAGTAACCACCGCTGATGCCACAACATCTGTCCTGCGCGAGTACCAGAAAATCGGCGCGGTCTGCCCGTTGCGCCGGACGGACGGGAGATAGCGCGTGCCAGGCCTTCTGATCTCGCGCAGGCGGCCGTTGCAAAAGCCCGCACCCGAAAGCGATCCGCGCTATCGCCGGGTGATGGAGAACCTGAAGCGCGGCGCGGCCCGCGTCAAAGCCCACCCTCCTGCTGCGAAGAAGGCTTCTGAAGCCAGCGCCGCCGCAAAGGGACCCGCAAACGAACGGCTCGCGGCGGGCAAAGCAAAACAGGTAGACAAAATTCAGGAGGCCCCAACCAAGAAACCCGAGGCGACCAGCTTCCTCGAAGTGCTGCAGGCGGAAATCGCCAAGGCGATGCCAAAGACGCTCGCCGACACCGAGAAGTTCATGAAGGGTGGCAGTTCCGATCAGCTCAAGGGTTCGCTCAAAGGAAATGTCTCCCAGCAAAAGCAACAGGCCGAAGGTGGCGTAAAGTCCGCGGAGAAGGAGCCTCCCAAGGAGACCGGCCCGGGCACTCCCGGCGCTGCGATTCCACAGGAGCCTGCGCCCGCCCCTCCCGCCGTCAACGGCGCCGAAGCCATGCCTGCCCCGAAGTCCGACGCCGACGTGTCCCTGCAGGATTCAAAGCAGGATACCGAAGACCAGATGAAGCAGGCGGAGGTCACGCCAACTCAGCTGAAGAAGGCGAACGATCCTCGCTTCAGCGCGGTTTTGACCGCCAAGGATCAGGTAGCGCAACAGGCCGATGCCGGGCCCGCTCAATTTCGTGCGCAGGAGAAGCAAGTACTCTCAGGCTCTGCCGCTGTCGCCAAAGCAGTGGCCGGAAAAGGCTCTACGGCCATGGTGGGAGTGCGCGGCGGCTCGAACTCAGCTGTGCTCTCACGCCAGGCTGCGGCCAAGGCGAAAGATGAGGCCAAGCGCAAGGAAGTCGTCGATCACATCGAGCAGATCTACAACAGAACCAAGGAGAGCGTTGAGGCCAAGCTGAACAGCCTGGAAACCGACGTCGGCGCCATGTTCGATACCGGTACCGACGCCGCGCTCAAGGCGATGACCAACTACACCGAAAAGCGCATCGACGAATACAAAGACGACCGCTACTCCGGGGTCATCGGCAAAGGCCGCTGGATTCGCGATCAGTTCAAGGGGCTGCCGGAGGAAGCGAACGTCTTTTACGAGCAGGGCCGGGCACTGTTTACCAGGCTGATGAACACGCTGGTAGTAAAGGTAGCGGCCATCGTCGATCAGCGCCTGAAGGAAGCCAAAGACGAAGTAGCAAAGGGGCAGGCAGAGATCAAGACCTACGTCAACGGCCAGCCGAAGGAATTACAGGCGGTAGCGAAGAAGGCACAATCGGAGGTCGCCGAACGCTTCACCGAGCTCGAGCACAGCATCGACGACAAGAAGCAGCAGCTCGCCGAATCGCTCGCTCAGAAATACAAGGAAGGTTTCGACAAAGCCAACGAAGCACTGAAGAAGATTCAGGACTCCAACAAGGGCCTGGTGGCGGGATTCGTCGAGAAGCTGAAGGCGGTCATCGAAGCCATCATCGAATTCAAGAACAAGTTGATGGCCGTGCTCCGCAAGGGCGCCGACGCTATCAAGCTCATCCTTGCCGACCCTATTGCTTTCCTGGGCCATCTGCTCGACGCGATCAAGCTGGGCTTCACCCAGTTCAAAGACAACATCTGGACTCACCTCAAGGCCGGCTTCATGAAGTGGCTCTTCGGTTCGCTGGCCGAAGCCGGAATCGAGATTCCCACCGACCTCACTCTGCCGTCGATCCTGAAACTCGTGCTCGGAGTGCTCGGTATCACTTACGAGCGCATGCGCGCCAAGGCTGTAAAGCTGGTAGGCGAGCGCGCGGTCAAGTTCATCGAGAAGGTCGTCGAGTACATCAAGACACTCATCACGGGAGGCTTCGCGGCGCTCTGGGAAAAGGTCAAGGAAGACCTGGGCAACCTGAAGGAGATGGTGATCGATGCCATCCAGGACTGGCTCATCACCACCATCATCAAGAAGGCCGTCGCCAAGATCGCCACCATGTTCAACCCCGTGGGAGCAATCATTCAGGCCATTCTGGCCATCGTGGACGTGGTGATCTTTGTAGTGGAGAAAGCCAACCAGATTCTGGAATTCATCAGTGCGGTAGTGGAGTCGATCAGCGCCATTGCTATGGGCCAGATTGGCGCGGCGGCGAACTGGATTGAGAAGTCACTGGCAAACATGATTCCGCTGCTCATCGGATTCCTGGCGCAGTTGCTGGGTCTCGGCGGCATCAGCAAGAAGATCAAAGACTTCATCACCAAGATCCAGGACAAGGTGGACAAAGCGATCGACAAGGCCATCGCGAAGATTGTAGCGGTAGTAAAGAAACTAATTGGGGGTGGAAAGAATGACAAGCCAGATGAAAGAACGGACAAGCAAAAACAGGATGATCTAGATCGAGCAATTGAAGAGGCTGAACAAGCCGAGGACAAGAAGGGCGCCGCACCCGCCTCGGTTGAATCCCAACTACCATCCATAAAGGCGAAATATCGCCTTACCGCATTACGTCTCGTTAAGGAAAATGAGACCAACTATCACGTCGAAGGCGAGGTTAACCCCAGAAGAAAGGGAACCTCCAAGGCTCTAGGCGCAGGTGGGACGACCTTCAACAAAGACGACCAGATTCAGGTTGCTGGAAAGAAGTGGTGGCTCGCCAAGGTGACCGCGGTTGTGCCGAACAGCCATGTAAAGTATGAGGGCGACGGAATCAACGGCACATTGGCGTTTTCCGACCTCAACCGTGTGTGGCGAAGATATGATCCTGATGCTGGTTTTAAGACTGGCGCGGAGTGGGATGCTATCAAAACCTTGTCGTCTTGGACTTCCTTTGAGGATGCAAAGCAAGCGTTGAACTACCGCGCGAACGGAAAATGGACCAATCCGGGCGGACAACAATGGCACCACATTCACGAGCGTAGCGCGGTTCCCCCGGGACCGAATTCTGTTACGAACCTCGCACTGACAAGTGCGGCAAACAATCAGGCATTCAATGTCTGGTTCATGCAGTCACAATCCGGTACAGGCGGAGTGGACCTACGAACTTGGCTTAAGGGCAAACCCGCATCCATGCACGTCGATTGGGGGCACCGCGCAATTAAGGCGCATGGACTAGCTGTGAGTACGAAGAGCACTCCATTAGGTAGCTATCAAACTATTCCTTAAGGTTGATTTATGAAGGTCTCTCAACTATTGGAAGTCTGGCCATTTATCGGTAATGTGACATTGCCTGCAGGCGACGTATTCTTTCGCCAGTACGCAACCTATAAAACAGGGGATATCACGTTTGAGTTTCCCGACGAACGCAGTCTCGAAGAGGCTCACCATTTTGCTACAAACTTGGGATTGCGAAGCGCTATACTTCATGTTTTCTCGCTTGAACAGACGGATTTCGCGAACATACCCGGAATTTATTTTGCACCCGAATCTGTTTATGGCTTATTCCAAGGCGACAGAGTTAATTTAGAAGTTTTGGAAAGCCGAGACCTAGCCGTCGACTACGATACGAATCGAATCGTAGCGTCCGACAAAACACGCCATCTACTAGGGGAGACACGATCGATCAGTTGGTCGTCGCTCCCGCGTGCTGCTCGTGCAGGTTGGTCACAATTGACGATCGCTAAGTCGCTCCCAGATCCGATCTTTATACCCGCGCCTTTGGAGATGGGGCACTCCGAGGGAATTGACGACAGATATTGGGTCCGGAGCAACGGGCGCGATTTTTTAACAAAGAGTAACGCAGCAGTTTTGCAGCAACTAGGAATTGCTGCAAGTGACATGGGCCGTACCCCCACAGGCGCATTCTCCTGGGACCGCCGTCTTGTCGCGTCTGGCAAGGTGATCGAGGCCCTCATCGGAGCAAATGTCAAAGGTCTTGTAAGGCCGTTGACTCCTTTACTGATGGAAGAGAGCGATCAGATTCAGCAAGATGCGTAGGAAGATCTCGAGTCGATGTATATGAATTTGTCACCGTTAACCGAACTCGGTCGAAGGCCACTCGTCTCCTGCATCATGCCCACGGCAGACCGCCGCATCTTTGTGCCGCAGGCGATCCGCTGCTTCCTTACGCAGGATTATCAGGAACGAGAGCTGGTCATCCTCGACGACGGAGCCGACCCCGTCACCGATCTTGTGCCTGCGGATCCACGTATCCGTTATGTTCGCGCGAACCAGAAGCAGAAGCTCGGCGCAAAGCGCAATGAGTGCGTCAGGCTTTGTCGCGGCAGCCTCATCATGCATTGGGACGACGATGATTGGTCGGCTCCCCATCGCATCGGTTACCAGGTGCAGACCCTGATGCGCGAACGGGCGGAAGTCTGCGGCCTGCGCCAGATGCTGTTTTACGACCGCACCACCGGGCAGAGCTGGTTGTACACCTATCCCGAAAGAAGCCGCCAGTGGCTCGTTGGAGGCTCTCTGCTTTACACCCGCGCCTTCTGGCAGCGCAAGCCCTTCCCCGACGTGCAGGTCGGCGAGGACACGCGCTTCGTCTGGGGCCACAGCGCCGCGCGCTTGGCCGTCGCGCAGGACTTCAGCTTCTACATCGCGACCATTCACTCGGCCAATACCAGTCCGAAAGCGTGCCGCGGACCTTACTGGTCTCAGTGGCCGGAAGATCTGCGGTGCACCATGGAGAGCACTGCGCCGTCGGCTCCTCCCCAGGATCAATCCCATCTCCATCGCGGAGAAAACAAAATGAAACTGAATCTAGGTTGTTGCGATGCGCCACTTGGCGGATTCGTAAATGTTGATCTTGTCGCGGGCGCCGGAGTAGATCAGCTCGCGGACCTGCGTGAAGCCTGGCCGTGGACAGAGAACTCGGTTGAGTACATTCGCGCCTGGGACATCATCGAGCACCTGCCAAACAAGATTTTCACCATGAATGAAATGTGGCGGGTGCTGCAGCCCGGCGGCAAAGCAGAGATCGCGGTGCCTACCACCGATGGCAGCGGAGCATTTCAGGATCCCACCCACGTCTCCTTCTGGAACCGGCGCAGCTTTCTCTACTACGAAGCAGGAAACCTCTACCGCGAACGTTTCGCCAGATCCTATGGCATCAGTGCAAAGTTCCGGATCGTGCAGGAACGCACCGATCCCAGCGTGGATGGGCCGCGGCTGACTATCGTCCTGGAGGCAGTCAAGCCATGATGAAAGACCAGTGTGTTGATCTGCTCTACGTCGCTTGCAACCGTCGTGAGTTCACCGTCGAGACTTTTTCTGCTCTGCTCGCGAACACCGACTGGCGCTACATCCGCCAGCTCTTCGTTTACGACGACGGCTCCCGCGACGGCACAGGAGACTGGCTCCGCGCAAACTACCGGCGCTGTCCATCGCACGCAATCATGCTGCAGACGCGCTACGGCTCGCCGGTTGCGGTGATGAACGACTTCATCCGGAGATCCTCCGCGCTGATCCTGGCCAAGTGCGACAACGACGCCATGCTGCCCCCTTCCTGGCTGCGCCAGAGCCTCGACTGCCTCGATCGCCATCCCGAGCTTTCCATGCTGGGCATCGAGGCGATGTATCCGCATTCCCACGACGTCGACCAGCCGCGGGACTACACACCGGCACAATTCATCTCCGGACTCGGACTCTACCGCCGCGATGCATTTGCCGTCAGCAAGCCGGTTCCATTCGGAAAATGGTTCGGCCTTGAAGAGTGGCAGACTGCCCGCCAGCCGTTCCTGCGCTGCGGGTGGATAACTCCAGCGATCCCGGTTTTTCTCCTGGATCGCATGCCCGTCGAGCCATGGAAGAGCTACGCATCCGACTATGTTCGTCGCGGTTGGCAGCGCGAGTGGCCCAAATACGATCCCGCCTGCACATTGTGGAGCTGGCATCGACCCGATGGGCAACCGGGTGGTGCACCTATCGCAACGGCTCTGCCACGATGTGGCTTTCGCGTTGTGATTCTCTCAGCGAATGCCAAAAACCTTGTTCCGTGCGTGCAGGCCATTCTCGAAAACGAGCCCAGCCTGAGCGCCGAAGACATAATCGTGATCGATGACGGAGCGCGTGCGGAAGCAGCGGATGCTCTTGACGGTGTTCAATGGCTCAAAGGGATACGGCCCTTCGTCTTCGCTCGCAACGCCAACCTTGGCATTCGCGCCGCCTCGAGTGACGTTGTTCTGATCAATGACGATGCACGGCTCGTCGTGCGCGGCGGATTCAGCGAAATGTCGAAGGCGTGCGCTCAGAATCCTCGTGTCGGGCTGTGCTCTGCTGCCATTCGCGGCCTGGTGGGCAATCCGAACCAACTCGCCGGTGGCCGCGACATGCGCCTGGAGCGCCGTACCCTCGCGTTCGTCTGCGTCTACGTTCCCCGCCAAACCATAAACCGAATCGGGCTGCTCGATGAGCGGTTTGTCGGCTATGGATTCGACGACAACGACTATTCGCGACGCACGCTGGCCGCCGGACTCAATCTGGCCATCAGCGAAAAGTGCGTCGTCGATCACTCCGGGTCGTTGCCGTCAACCTATCGTGCAAAGCCCGACATCCTGCAGCTCACAGAGAACAATCGCAAACTCTTTTATGCCAAATATGGAGACTCCGGATATGGCCGACGCTTCTCGCGTTGATCTTTTCTATCTCGCGTGCAACCGGCTCGAGTTCACGCGTGAAACCTTCGAGACCTTGCTCGCCAATACCGACTGGGAGTTGGTGAATGAGCTGTTTGTCTACGACGACGGCTCGACAGATGGTACGCGAGAGTGGCTTGAAGAAAACATCTCGCGTGCGCCCGTAAAAGTCTGTTTTAGAAAGACAGCTTTCGGCTCTCCCGTCTCGGCGATGGTTGATTTCATCCGCAGCTCGACGATGCCGGTGCTCGCCAAAACAGACAACGACGCGATGCTTCCTCCCGGATGGCTGGCCGCAAGCCTGAAAGTCCTCGATGAACACCCCGAGCTGTCGCTACTCGGCATCGAGGCCATGTATCCCCACGACGACGACATGGCCAGCCCGCGCTCTTACACGCCGGCTCAGTTCATCTCCGGCCTCGGACTCTACCGGCGCGAGGCATTCTCGCGCAGCATGCCGGAAGCCTGCGACAAGTGGTTCGGCCTCGAGGAATGGCAGATGTACAAAGAGCCCCAGCTCGTGCGCGGCTGGATCACGCCTGCCCTGCCAGTCTTCCTTCTCGACCGCTATCCGTTTGAGCCCTGGATCGCGTACGCATGCTCCTACACTCAGCGCGGATTGCAGCGCAACTGGCCGAAGTACGACAAACACTGCGCGCTCTGGAAATGGCGCTGGCCGGAGTGGATCGAAAAGCCGCTCGAGCCCGACTCGCGCTTTCTCTGCACCATGAGGATCAAAAACGAAGCCGCATACATTCAGGAGGTCCTGTCTCGGGCCCTCCCTCTCTGCGCCCGGGCCATCATCTTCGACGACCACTCCACCGATGCCACGCCCAACATATGCCGCTCTTTCGGAGAGCGAGTTACTCTCATCCCGTCACCGTTTCAGGGACTCGACGAAGCCCGCGATAAGAACTTCCTGCTCGAGCAGATCGTTCGTGCCAAACCCGAATGGGTTCTGTGGATCGACGGCGATGAAGTCCTCGAGCGCACCGGCCCCGAACAGATCCGTGCCGCCGTTGCCCAGGCGCCCTGGTGCGCGGCGTGGTATCTGAGAATCGCTTATCTCTGGAATGACCCTCAAAAGGTGAGAACCGATGGCCTCTTTGGAAACTTCCGGCGGCTCTCACTATTTCGTCTGCGAGATCAAAATCCGAACAGCCTCAAATTCAGGAACACTGGCTACGGAGGCAACTTTCACTGCGGCAACGTTCCCGAGGGGCTCCAGGGAGAATTTCGCGACCTGCCTGTTCGGCTCAAGCACTACGGCTATATGGCCAAAACGCAGCGCATGGCTAAATATGACTTTTACACGAAGGCCGATCCTAACAACGACCTGGAAGATAATTACCGACACTTAGCGGAAATACCCGGAGCACGGCACGCTCCAGGACCCGCCCGGCTAGCCCCATGGGTCGAATAAGCCTAGGGAACCTCTGAAGAACTCCCCAAGCCGCATGGTATGCGGGTAATGTGGATGCAGGGGGCAGAGGGCAGATGCGGCAAGTTACGTTGGCTTCGCAAGGCAGCTTCGAGCGTTACGGCAAGAAGACCCGGCGGGAGAAGTTTCTTGAAGAGATGGATGGAGTCATGCCGTGGCCGGAGCTTGAGTCGTTGATAGCACCGCATTACCCGAAGGGAGGTAACGGACGGCCTCCGGTGGGACTAAGCATCATGCTGCGCATCTACTTTCTGCAGCACTGGTTCAACCTGTCGGACCCGGGTGCGGAAGAGGCGTTGTATGATTCGCCCGCGCTGCGCCGGTTTGCGGGCGTGGATCTGGGCCGAGCGGGGGCCCCGGACGAAACGACCATCTTGAACTTCCGCCATCTTCTGGAGGGGCATGATCTGTGCGGAGCCATGCTGGACGCGGTCAACCACTACCTGGAAGATGGCGGCATCCGCATTGGCATGGGCACGATCGTGGATGCGACGATTATCCACGCACCCTCGTCGACCAAGAACGCGACCGGCACCCGCGACCCGGAGATGCATCAGACGCGAAAGGGCAACCAGTGGTTTTTCGGAATGAAGGCGCACATCGGGGTAGATAGCAAGCAAGGCATCGTGCATTCGGTGTGCTCCACAGCGGCCAGTGTGGCCGACAAGCACATGTTAGCTGACCTCTTACATGGTGATGAGCGCAAGGTGTGGGGCGATGGAGGGTATCAGGGGCAGGGCGAGGCGATTCGCGCCGCCGCACCGCATGCTCAGGACATGACCTCGCGGCGAACCAGATATAAGCAGATGGTTGACGAGCTGCAACGACGAAAGAACCGGACCAAGGCCAGGGTGCGAGCCAGGGTGGAACATCCTTTCCGCATTTTGAAGCGCGTCTTCGGATTTCGTGCAGGTGCGCTTCCGGGGCTTGAAGAAGAACCACGAGCACCTGTGCGCTGCCTTCGCCCTGGTGAACCTCTACATGCACCGCAAGCGGCTGTCCGCCTTGGGGGCGTAGTGTGTGCGGAGAGCGCAGAAAAGCGCGCTCTGCGCACAAAAATCGAAAGGTAGTGACGGCGCGTATCGGGATAAACGCCGCCTTCGATTTCGCCGATGCGCCGCCGATGAAGATCCGCCGGGTTTCCGCTCTGTTCGTTACACGCGACCTCGCGTGAGCGGCAGCCGATGCACTTCGTCATGTCGAAGTGAAAGCGGTACTGCTTTCCCGGCGCGAGCGGACGGTTCGGCATCAGTGCTGACGAGCTTTCCACCTCGTCCAGTGGTGCGACCGTGACCCGTACGAGTTCGTCGCCGACACTGATATGCCCATGTAACGGTAGAGACACTCGGGCTCTTCTCCTCGTGGAGAATACAAAGGATCCCGTGACTGGAATCGTGCTTCACTTTGCGGATGCGCGGTTATGCGCTCCTAAGTGCCATCTCGACCACCTTGCTGTTGGCGTCCCGCTTGGCCGCCATCAAGGCGTTCGGTAGACATTCTTTGTGGTTGAGATCTACGCCAGTTCACGCTTCAGTGAACATGCCGCAAAGGATTGCTGATGGAATCAGTTGCTTGATTCTCGACTAGTCGGAGGCATAACGGAGTCACGGATTTTGAGTTGCGTTTCGAGTACAAAGTGCTTCGGACTCCCGTCATCTCCCTTGAGGCGATCCATAAGAATGTGCGCCGCGGTCGCTCCCAGCTGGTATCCAGATTGGGAGACTGATGAAAGCGATGGGCTGATGAGTTCGGCAAAATCCAGGTCGTCAAATCCCATCACGGAAACGTCTTCCGGGCAGTTCAGTCCGAGCTCGCGTATCGCCTGAATTACGCCCAACGCGATCATGTCATTGCCGGCAAAAATCGCCGTCGGACGGGGTAACAACTTCAGAATGAGACGGCCCTTGCTATAGCCACCAGCGCGGTCAAAAGTTGTTTCATGAACATATTCGGGCGCAACGGTCAGTTTGGATTCATGCAGGGCACGCCGAAATCCTTCGAGTCTTTGCCGGGCGTTCGTGAGATGGAGGGGACCGGTGATCGCCGCAAGGCGTTCATGACCTATCTGAATCAAATGCCGCGTTGCTGCGTAGGCGCCTTGTTCATTGGCCACCGTTACACTGTCTCCGTTCCATCGTTTCGGAAGGCGATCGACGCAAACGACTGCCGTGCCAGCACGCCGATATCTCTCGGCCTGGACCGTTAGATCGCTGAAGCTGGAGGGGATCACGATTAGACCAGAGGGCAAGTAGGTTCGCAGTTCATTTAGGTGCGCCAACTCTTTCTGGTGATCGTTGTCCGTATTACACAGCACTAAGCGATATCCATTCGCGAACGCGACGTCTTCAGCACCGCGCACCACAGCCGGGAAAAAGGGGTTGGTCACATCGGGAATCACCATTCCGAGCATGTTTGTTTTATCCCGGCGAAGCCCGCGTGCAAGCTGGCTGGGTTGGTAGCCCAGCGCTTCTACGGCTTCGAGGACCCGTTTGCGAAGCGGTTCGCGCACCCGCGCCGAGTCATTCAACACATGGGAGACCGTGCCGAGCGAAACACCAGCCAAGTCCGCAATCTGCTTCATATTCGACATGCCAGTAGCTCGCTAACCCTCAGTGCAGATTTAACTGTATTTCAAAACTCCTGAAACCTTTCAAGTCATTTCCATCATTTCCTTCGACCAAAGAGTCGAAAGATGTCTTTTCACGGGCGACTCGGGGTGGAAATATGCTCTGTATCTC
>Ga0335083_10001518_pt1 | contig 31749 bp, 25 predicted proteins | sample Lox_Sample_42_FD_206716 | JGI IMG/M metagenome (GOLD analysis project Ga0335083, IMG submission 206716) | Soil microbial communities from Loxahatchee National Wildlife Refuge, Florida, United States - Lox_Sample_4.2 | ecosystem: Environmental > Terrestrial > Soil > Wetlands | place: USA...
CTGCTGGGCTGGGTGATGATGTACACGGAGTCCGGCCCGCGCGGACCCGTGGTCGCCGCGAAGTCGGGCGTGACCTGCTACGCCCATCCGATGCGGCCCGAGAGCAAGGGCCACATCCACATCGCCTCGAGTGATCCGCGCCAGCCGCCCGCCATCAACTTCAATTTCCTCTCCGCGCCCGTCGACGCCGAGCTCACGGTGCGCGCCATCCAGATCGCGCGCTCGATCATGACCGCCAAGGCGCTGGCGCCGTTGCAGGTGAGCGAGGAGGAGCCGGGCAAGGGCCGGCAAACCGACGAGGAGATCATCGACTGGGTGAAGGAGACCGCCACGACGACCTATCATCCCGTCGGCACCTGTAGGATGGGCAAGGATCCGATGGCCGTCGTCGATCCCGGGCTGCGCGTTCATGGCATCGCGGGCCTTCGTGTCGCCGATGCGTCGATCATGCCGACGCTCACCTCGGGAAACACCAATGCGCCGTCGATCATGATCGGCGAGAAGGCGGCTGATCTCGTGCTCAACGCAACTCGAAGATAGGTCAATGCTGCTGCATTGACGCGGGTACAGCTTCGGGTGTTGGCTGCTGCCATCGTCGTCGTGTCACGGAGGTTTAGATGCTTCCACCGGGCCAACGATCCGCGATGATTGCCGGCGCACGCCATCGGGCGCCAGCATAGCGGAACCCCACGATCGGACACGCCGGGGCGGCCATCATGGGCCGCATCAGTCGGGCTAGACCCTTCCTCTGGCCGCCCCTGACGTGCTCTCCTCAATCCGGAATTGAGGAGGAATACATGCCCGACCTGTTCGAGATCATGGAAAATTGCCGCGCCATGCGGCGTCTCAAGCCCGATCCGGTGCCGGACGAGCTGATCGCCAGGATCCTGCACGCGGGAACTTGCGCGCCGTCGGGCGGCAATGCGCAGAAGTGGCGCTTCCTGGTGATCAAGGACCGCAAGATCAAGGAGGCGGCCGCGGTCTGGTACAAGAAGGCCTACGACGAGATCATCGGCCCGCGCTACAGCACCGTGGCGCCGCCGCCCGGCGTCAGCCCGGAGAAGTTCAAGCGCCAGCACGATGCGGTAGGCTATCTCACCGATCACTTCGCCGAGGCGCCCGTGTGGATCGTGGCCTGCCTCGAGGGGTCGGGGAATCCCCCCGGTCCCGGCGCCGGCGCTTCGGTCTATCCGGCGGTGCAGAACATGGTGCTGGCCTGCCGCGCCGTCGGCCTCGGCACGACGCTGACCAACCGCCACATGTTCTATCAAAAGGAAGTCGACAAGGCGCTCGGCCTGCCCGAGGGCGTGCTCTCCTACGCGATCCTTCCCATCGGCTACCCGATGGGCAAGTTCGGCCCGGTCAAGCGCGCGCCGCTCTCCGCCGTCGTCTACCAGGACAAGTGGGGCCAGGCGTATGCCGGCTAAGGCCATGAAGCTCGGCCTCTACATGGCGACGCAATGGCGGCAGGGCGCGGATCTTGCGCCCGAGCTCGCCAACCTGATCGAGCAGACACGGGTCGCCAAGGCGAGCGGACTCACCTCGTTGATGGTCGGCCAGCATTTCGTGTCGAGTCCGTTGCAGATGTTCCAGGCGATGCCGCTGCTCGCGCGCCTGGCCGCGGAGGCCGAGGGCATGCGGCTGGGACCGGGTCTCTTGCTCCTGCCGCTGCTCAATCCGGTGATCGTGGCCGAGGAGACGGCCACGCTCGACTGGCTGACCGGCGGCAACGCCATCATCGGTCTGGGGCTGGGCTATCGCGCGGAAGAATTCGCCTCGATCGGCGTGCCGTTCAAGGAACGCGTGCCGCGCTTCGTCGAGGGCGTCGAGGTGATCCGCAAGATGTGGCGCGACGACACCGTCGAGTTTAAGGGCCGCTTCCACACGATCAGCAACGTGCAGACCAGCATCAAGCCGCAGCAGAAGGGCGGCCCGCCGATCTGGATGGCGGGCGATGTCGAGGCCGCCGTGAAGCGCGCGGCGAAGATCGGCGATGCCTGGATGCCCTCGCCGATGGTGAGCGAGGAGAATGTCGCCAAGCTGAACGCGCTTTTCCGCGAGACGCGCGCGGCGGCCGGCCTGCCGGCGGCCAAGGAGTACCCGGTGATCCGCGAGGCCCATGTCGGCACGATGGACGAGGTGCGTGAGCCGCTGTCGTTCAAGTACGAGGCCTATGCCAGCTGGAGCGGCGATTCGGGCTTCGTGCCGCAGGAAGGCATCCGCTCGAACTTCGACAAGTTTGCCGCCCAACGCTTCCTGATCGGCTCGGAAAGCCAGCTCGTCGACCAGATCGGCCGCTACGGCGAAAGCACCGGCACGGACCACATTCTGCTCCGTGTGCAGTGGCCGGGCCTGGGACAGAAGATGGTCGTGCGCACCCTGGAGCGGCTGGGCCGCGTGGTCGAGCAGCTCAAGTAGCCTTCAGCAGGTCCGCCATCTTCTCGGCGATCATGACGGTGGTAAAATGCGTGTTGGCGCGCACCACCGTCGGCATCACCGAGGCGTCGATCACGCGGAGCCCCGTGCAGCCGATGACCCGGCAGTCGGGATCGACGACCGAGCGCGGATCGTCCGAAGCGCCCATGCGGCAGGTGCCGCTCGCATGCTGGGCGTCGGAGCATTCGTCGAACATCCAGTCGTCGAAGGTCGTGCCGTCGAACGGCGCCTCGATCGAGCGTCCCGTCGAGCCGTATTCGACGCGCGTGGAGATGGCGCGCACGGCCTCGTGGCGGCAGATGTCGACCAGGCGTCGCACGCCGTCGCGCAGGCGCACGAGGTTGCTCTCGTGGCTCAGCATGCGCTCGTTCACCTCGGGGTCGATGGCGGGATCGCGTGTGGCGATGCGCACCGTGCCCTCGCTCAGCGCCTCGAAGGCCGAGACCGCGAGCCGCGCGCGCGACGTGCCGCCTTCGCCCTCGGGCCGCAGATTGCCCGCGATCATGATCATGTCGTTGATGCCTGAGCCCGCGAGGCCCGAGGAGTAGCGCACGCAGCAATTGGTGTGGCGATGGGCGAGCGTGCTGGCGCGCGCCTCGGGCCTTATGTCGAGCAGGCAGCTCAGGATCGGATGGTCGAGCAGATGCTCGCCCACCGGCTTGTCGGCCAGCACCTTGATGCCGAGCCGTTCCAGCACGGCGCGCGGGCCGATGCCCGAACGCTGCAGCACCGCCGGCGAATGGATGGCGCCGGCGCACAGCAGCACCTCGCGCCGCGTCCGCACGTTCCTGGTCTCGCCGCCCAGGCGCACCGTCACGCCGTTGGCATGGGCGCGATTGCCCTCGAAGGAGAGCGTATCGACCACGGCGTTGCCGACGATGGTGAGGTTGGCGCGGCCGCGGGCCGGTTCGAGATAGCCGTCGTTGGTCGAGACGCGCAGCCCCTGCCGGCTGTTGATCGCATAGGGCGAGGCGCCGGTGCCTTCGGGCGCGTTGTGGTCGGGACACCAGCCGTAGCCGAGCCCGATGGCGGCATCCTTCAGGGCGCGGTCGACATGGCCCCACGCCTCGACCGGCGCACGATAGACCGGGATCGGCCCGCCCTTGCCGTGATAGGGCGCGTCGCCGAAATCGACGTCGTCCTCGAGCTTGCGGAAATAGGGCAGCACGTCGGCCCAACCCCAGCCCCTGGCGCCGAGGCGCTCCCAGTCGGCGAAATCGTCGGGAATGCCGCGGATGGCGATCTGGCCGTTGATGGTCGAGCTGCCGCCGATCGCACGGCCGCGCCACAGCAGTTTCGGTTCCTGCCGCTCGGTGCGGCGGGCCAGCAGCTTGGGGTAACGGTAATTGTCGTCGGCGATGGCGCGCAGCGGATTGGGGATGCGGATGTGCTCGGGCGTCTCGGCGGTGCGGAAGTCGCGGCCGGCCTCCAGCAGCAGGACGCGGGTTTTCGGATCCTCGCTGAGGCGTGCGGCCAGCACGGCGCCCGCCGAACCGCCGCCGATGATGATGTAATCGTAGTCGTCATTCATGATCGGTCCTCAGTGGCACGCTTCTTGGTAGGATGCCACCGCCTTCAAAGGAGCGAGCCCGTGGCGAGCAATACTCTGGAGATCAATCCCGAACGGCTGTGGGGGACGCTGGAACGTTCCGCCGAAATAGGCCGCTTCCGCGATGTCGGCCTGCGCCGGCTCGCTCTGTCGGCCGAGGACAAGGAGATGCGCGATCTCTTCGTCCGCTGGACGAAGGAGGCGGGCTGCACCGTCGAGATCGATCGACTGGGCAACATCTTCGCCCGCCGCGCCGGCAGCGATCCGTCGCTGCCGCCGGTCGCCATCGGCAGCCATCTCGACACCCAGATCTGCGGCGGCCGCTACGACGGCATCCTGGGCGTGCTGTGCGGGCTCGAGGTCGTGCGCACCTTGAACGACCGCGGTCTCACGACCAAGCGCGGCATCGAGGTGATCTGCTGGACCAACGAGGAGGGTGGCCGTTTCGCGCCGCCGATGATGGGCTCGATGGCCTTCGCGGGCGTGCTGCCGCTCGAGGACGTGCTGGCGACGGCCGACGACGGCGGCATCACCGTCGAGAAGGCGCTCGACGCCATCGGCTATGCCGGCCCCGCGCCGCTCGGCCAGCGCAAGTTCGATGCCTATCTCGAACTGCACATCGAGCAGGCGCCCGTGCTCGACCGCGAGAAGGTCGATGTCGGCATCGTGGTCGGCGGCTACAGGACGAAGGCGTTGCGGCTCACGATCAAGGGCGACACCGGCCATGCCGGCGGCACGCCCATGGGCATGCGGCGCAACGCGCTGGTCGGCGCGGGCTACGTGATCTCGGCGGTCAACGATATCGGCCTCGCCTATGCCGCCGATGAAGGCCGCACGACCACGACGCGCATCGAGAGCTTTCCGAACCTGCCCGGCACCTATGCCGAGGAGGTGCGGCTCACGCTCGACTATCGCCACATCGACGCCGCGCGCTTCGAGACCATGGGGAGCGACATCGCGGTAGCCATCGCCGAGGCCGGCGCCAAGGCCAATGTCGAGATCGAGGTCGTCGAGGGCTGGAGCTGGGGCACAGAGCTGTTCGCGCCCGAGTGCATCGACCTGCTGCGCACGACGGCCAAGGAGCTCGGGCTACCCTATCGCGAGATGCGCAGCCAAGCCGGCCACGACGCCTATGCCGTGGCGACCATGGCGCCGACGGCCATGATCTTCACGCCCTGCCACGAGGGTATCAGCCACAACGTGAAGGAAGACATCGAGCTGGTCCGCTCGGTGCCCGGCGCCAACCTGCTGCTGAACGCCGCCGTCGCCCGCGCCAATCGTTAGAGTCTTCCCAGCGTGAGTTGACTCGCTTTGCCGAGCAGGTGCAGGCTCGACTACAACCGAGATACAGGGATGCTTTTCCCAAGCTGACATATCACGTGGGGCGCCTTTTTGGCCAAAACCATACTTAAACGCGGCATCGACTTTCTTGTAGCGTGTATCGTCCTCATGGGCTTGGCGATATGGCCCGCTCCGACCACGTTACGCAGTCTTGGTCAACTGAACGCCGATATCTGTAATCGCGGCCATGCCGGACCCGACAATTGGATTCACCGGCTGCTTAAGGACGACGCCGAATACATTGCGGCCAAACTCGAAGTAGAAAATAGGGCTCTCACGGCTCTATCCACCATCGGCGGAAGTGTTGATCAGGAGTGCGCCAGGCGACGACACTAAGCTCGCAATTCATGGATCGCGCTGATTCCGACGCTTGGGCCGCTTAGCTGAGGGGGTGGGTGAGACCCTAAGACTCGGGGGCTCAACCCCATATGCTATCGGCATCGGATACGTCTCGCGTTCCGTGAGCCTCGCGAGCAGTTACACCACGCAGCCGTAATGCGCGGAGGAGACGAGCTTCACGTACTTGTCGTGCACGGAGCCCGGCTTCAGGTGCGAAAGGTCGGGCGCTTTCCACGCGGCCATGCGTTGTTTGAGCTCGGCGTCGGGGATGTCGAGGGTCAAGGTTCGGGCGCGCGGATCGATGACGATCGTGTCGCCGTCGCGTACTGCCGCAATGGGGCCACCACGTGCCGCCTCGGGCGAGATATGGCCGATCAGGATGCCGTGGCTGACGCCCGAGAAGCGGCCGTCGGTGATCAGGGCCACGTCCTCGCCGAGGCCGCGACCCTGAAGCTGGATGGTGAGCATCACCATCTCGGGCATGCCGGGACCGCCCACGGGGCCGACATTGCGCACGACGATCACCGTGCCCTTGGCGATGTCACCGGCGCGGATCGCCTTCATCGTCTCGGCCTCGGAATCGAAGACGCGCGCCTTGCCGCGGAACTCGCCTTTTTCCAGGGTCTTACCGGAAAGCTTCAGTACGCAGCTCTCAGGCGCGAGATTGCCCTTCAGCACGCTGATATGGTTGTTGGGCGCGGCGACCGGCTTGGCGACCGGCAGCACGATGTCCTGCGCGCCGATCTTGTCGAGCATCGGAACGCTCTCGAGGTTCTCCGCCAAAGTCTTGCCGGTGACGGTCATGACGTCGCCATGCAGGAAACCCGCGCGCAGCAGTTCCTTCATCACGACGGGCACGCCGCCGATGCCGTGCAGGCTGGTCATGGCGTAGGGCCCGTGCGGCTGCAGGCGGGCCAGCAGCGGCACCTTCTCGCCGATCGCCTGGATGCGCTCGATGGTGATCGGCACCTGGGCCGCCCGCGCGACCGAGAGCAGGTGCAGGTACATGTTGGTCGAGCCGCCCATGGCATAGACCGTCGCAATGGCGTTCTCGAAGGCATGCTCGGTCATGATGTCGCGCGGGCGGATGCCCGCGGCGATCAGGCGATAAAGCGCATCGACGGTGGCATGGGCCTGGGCGCGCACATCGGCGTGGATGTCGCTCTTGGCGTCGTAGTCGGCCGGATGCGAGGCGCCGCGCGGCAGCATCATGCCGATCGCCTCGGCGATGGTGCTCATGGTGTTGGCGGTGAACATCGCCCCGCAGGTGCCGCTGCCCGGCATGACGTTGCGTTCGAGCTGGAGCAGTTCGTCGGAGGTGATGCGGCCCGCCTCCTGTGCCGCACGCCCCTCGGCATAGTCCATGATGGTGATGTTGGTGCCCTTGGCCGCCCACGGGCCGAAGTTCACGGCGCCGGGCGAGCTGGTGCCGGGATAGAGCACCAGGCCGAAGGCGTTGGTGCGGGCGAGCGGCATCAGCGCGGCGGCGCCCGTCTTGTCGCAGCCCGAGATCACGATCATGGCCTCGCCGTGATGGGCGTAGTGGCCGATCTCGAAGCAGTCGGCCACGACATCGCGCGACACCAGGCTGTAGCCCGCTGTCGGCGTGCCTTGCGTCAGCGCATCGGACACCGCTGGTGCGCCCACGACCAGCCCCTGGCCGCCGCGCTGGCCCACGATCTCGACCAGCAGGTCGGCCAGCCCGCGCACGCGGTTGTTGCAGCGATGCGCGTTGGTCCAGGCCGACGCGATCGTCACCACCGTGTTGGTCTTGGCGGCCTGGTCCGGATCGAAGCCCGCGGCGCGCAGCTCGACGCGGGACTTCGTCCAGTAGGTGGGGCTGTCCTGCTGGGCCATGACGCTTACGCCGCCCGGGCGAGGGCCGGTGCGCCTTTGCCTCGCACTTCGGCCTCCTCGTACTCGGCCGCGGCGATGGCGCGGTCGAGGGCCGCGCGCAACGCCTTGGCGCTTTCCAGGGTGATCTCCACCGCCGCGCGCGCATCGGCGCCGAGGCTGGTGTTGAAGAAGTCGAGCGTGATCACGTCGCCGGCGGAGACGTGCCGCGCATGGTCGTAGGCGACCACGGCTTGCGAGAGCGGGAACCATTCGTCCCCGCGCTTGGCCATGCCTTCGGCCTCGGCGATCTCGACGATGGAGGTGCACATGGTCGTGGCCTCCTACTTGGCGAGATGCTTGCCGAAGAACGCCCAGACCTTGTTCCAGCCGTCCATCGCCTGCTCTTCCCGATAGAGCGGCCGGTGCCAGTAGAAGAAGCCGTGGCCCGCGCCGTCGTAGCGGTGGAACTCGTAGTTCTTGCCCAGCTTCTTGAGCTCGGCTTCGTGCTGGTTGACCTCCTCGGGGCTGGGCGCGCGGTCGTCATTGCCGAACAGGCCGAGCAGGGGGCAGGAGAGGTCCTTGGTCATGTCGATCGGCGCCACCGGCGTCTTGGCGTTCAGCGTCTCCTTGGCCATCACGACGCGACCGCCCCAGAGATCGGCGCAGGCGTCGACGTCCTTCTTCTGGCAGGCATAGATGTAGGCGTGCCGGCCGCCCGAGCAGGTGCCGATGATGCCGATCTTGCCGTTGCACTCCGGCTGGGCGCGCATCCAGGCCACGGCGGCGGCCGTGTCGCCCACCATCTGCGCATCGGCGATGCCGCCATCGGCGCGCACCTTGGCTGCGACGTCGTCGGGATTGTTCTGGCCGCCCTCGCGCTCATAGAGGTTGTGGCAGATCGCGTAGTAGCCGGCGTGCGCGAAGCGGCGGGTCATCTCCATGTAGTAGTCGTCCCAGCCCGGCAGGTGATGGACAAGCACGACGCCCGGCACCTTGCCCGACACTCCGGTCGGCTTGGCGACATAGGCGGTGATGGGGGTGCCCTTGTCGCCCTTGAGGGTCACGTTCTCGCAGGTCATGCCTCTAAACCAGAATGCCATCAGTTCCTCCTCTTTACGGCCGCCAGTATGCTGTCCCGGGAGCCTTGACACTACCCCCGCCGGTGCCAGCTAATCACGTCATGTCCGATCACAAACATGAGCACGATCATCACCATGAGCACGGCTCGGAGCTGAGCGAGATGCAGCTTCGCGTGCGGGCGCTCGAGACCGTCCTGACCGAGAAGGGCTATGTCGACCCGGCGGCGCTCGACGCGATCGTCGAGACCTACGAGACCAAGATCGGCCCGCGGAACGGCGCCCGCGTCGTGGCCCGCGCCTGGACCGATCCCGCCTTCAAGGCGGCGCTGCTCAAGGACGCGTCGGAAGCGATCCGGACCATGGGCCACGAGAACCGCGTGGGCGATCACCTGATCGCCGTCGAGAACACGCCGGCACGGCACAACATGGTCGTGTGCACGCTCTGCTCCTGTTACCCGTGGGAAATGCTCGGCCTGCCGCCGGTCTGGTACAAGGCGGCGCCCTACCGCTCGCGCGCGGTCAAGGATCCGCGCGGCGTGCTGGCCGATTTCGGCATGACCTTGCCAAAGGACACCGAGATCCGCGTCTGGGACTCGACGGCCGAGACGCGCTTCCTGGTGCTGCCGATGCGACCCGCCGGGACCGAGGGCTGGAGCGAGGAGCGGCTGGCCGAGATCGTGACGCGTGACAGCATGATCGGCACGGGACTGCCGAAGGCCGCGTCATGAACGGCGTGCACGACATGGGCGGCATGGACGGCTTCGGCAAGGTCGAGGTCGAGGCCAACGAGCCGACTTTCCACGAGAAGTGGGAAGGGCGCGTCATGGCCATGGTGCGCGCGATGGGCGCCAATGCCGGCCTCAACATCGACATGCAGCGCTTCTCGCGCGAGAGCCTGCCGCCCGCGGTCTATCTTGCGAGCTCCTACTACAGGAAATGGTTCCTGGGTCTGGTGAGCACGCTGGTCGACCGCAAGCTGGTCGGTACGGACGAGATCGAGGCCGGCCATTCGCTGCACCAGAACGCGCCGCTGCCCAAGGGCAAGTTCGGCCTGGCCGACGTGCAGCGCATCCAGACCCGCGGCAGCTTCCAGCGCGACGTCGCGAGCCAGCCGGTCTTCCGCATCGGCGACAAGGTCCGCGCCAGGAACATCAATCCGACGACGCACACCCGCCTGCCGCGCTACGTGCGCGGCCATGTCGGCACGGTCGAGCGCATCAACGGCAGCCATGTGTTCCCCGATTCCTACGCCCATGGTGGCGGCGAGAATCCGCAATGGCTCTACACCGTGGTCTTCACCGCCTGCGAGCTGTGGGGCGAGGAAGCGCCCGATCCGACGGCCAAGATCTCCGTCGACGCCTTCGAGCCCTATCTGGAGACGGCATGAGCATTGTCGCCGCAGTGCCGAGCATCCCCTGCGATGCCGAAGGCCCGGTGTTCCGCGAGCCGTGGGAGGCGCAGGCTTTTGCCATGGCGCTGGCGCTGCACGAGCGCGGCGTCTTCACCTGGCCGGAATGGGCCGCCACGCTCGGCGAGGAGATCAAGCGCGCCCAGGCGGCGGGCGATCCCGACACCGGCGAAACCTACTATCGCCACTGGCTGAACGCGCTCGAACGGCTGGTGGCGGAGAAGGGCGTTGCGACGCGCGAAACGCTGAAGCGCTATGTCCATGCCTGGGATCACGCGGCGGATCGCACGCCGCACGGCGCGCCTATCGAGCTGCGGCCCGAGGATTTCGGCTGAGCTTGCCGCCGATTGGAGGCGACGCCTACACTCGGCCGCATGGATGGAACGGTAGTCGACACTTCGGCCAAGGCCGCGGCTCAGCGCTGGCTCGATGACTTCGGCGCGGCCCTGGCGTCGGGCGATGCGACGCGCCTTGCCGCGCTTTTCGCCACCGAGTGCTTCTGGCGCGACATCCTCGCCTTCACCTGGGACCTGCATACGATAGCGGGCGCAAAGGCCATCGCCGAACGGTTGATGCCCGAGGTGGCGCGCGCGAAGCCGCGCGACCTGCAGCTTGCCCCGGGGCGCACGCCGCCGCGCCGCGTCACGCGCGCCGGCACCGACGTCATCGAGGCGATCTTCACCTTCGAGACCGAGGTCGGCCCCTGCAACGGCGTGGTGCGCCTGGTGTCCGAGAAGGGCGCGATGCGCGCCTGGACGCTCATGACCTCGCTCGACGAGATCCGCGGCCACGAAGACCCGGCCAACGGCAAGCGCTGGCAGAATGTCGACTGGAAGCGCAACTTCGGCGGCGAGAATTGGGCCGACCGTCGCCGCCACGCGACGGCCTTCGCCGATCGCGATCCCGCCGTGCTGGTGGTGGGCGCCGCGCAAGCGGGGCTGATGATCGCGGCGCGCCTCGGCATGCTGGGCATCGACACGCTCACCATCGATCGCGAGCAGCGGGTGGGCGATTCCTGGCGCCGTCGCTACCACGCGCTCACCCTGCACAACGAGACGCGGGTCAATCACTTCCCCTACATGCCGTTCCCACGCTCCTGGCCGGTCTTCATCCCGAAGGACATGCTGGCGAACTGGTTCGAGATCTACGCCGAGGCGATGGAGCTCAACATCTGGAACGGCACGGAGCTCACGAGCGCGACCTACGACGACGCCAAGAAGCGCTGGAACCTCACGCTGAAGAAGCCCGACGGCAGCGAACGCACGATGCATCCGCGGCATGTCGTGTTCTGCAACGGCGTCAGCACGATCCCCCGGATGCCCGACCTGCCGGGCCTCAAGGACTTCAAGGGCGCCGTCCGTCACTCGGGCCACTACGGCAGCGGGCTCGACTGGAAGGGCAAGCGGGCGATGGTGCTGGGCACCGGCACGTCGGGCCATGACGTGGCGCAGGATCTCGCCGTCTCGGGCGCGGCCGAGGTCTCGATCATCCAGAACGGGCCGACCCTGATCGTGAGCCTCAAGGAGGCGCAGTCGCCGTACGCGCTCTACGACGAGGAGATTCCCTTCGAGGATCTCGATCTGCTCGCCACGTCGTTCCCGTTCCCGATCTACGCCCGCTCGCATCAGCAGATCACCATCAAGAACGCGAAGGCTGACGCGGCGCTGCTGGAGGGTTTGCAGAAGCGCGGCTTCAGGCTGACCTCGGGACCCGACGGGACCGGCTGGCAGATCATGTACGGCAACCGGGGCGGCGGTTACTACTTCGACGCCGGCTGCTCGCAGATGATCGTCGACGGCAAGATCGGCCTGATCCGGTACGACGACATCGACCGCTTCTGCGCCGAGGGCGCGCGGATGAAGGACGGCACGGTGAAGCCGGCCGACCTGATCGTGCTGGCGACGGGCTATCTCGGCCAGAAGGAGGCGCTGCGGCCGGTGCTGGGCGATGCGGCGCTCGAGCGCATCGGTCCGGTCTGGGGCTTCGACGAGGAAGGCGAGCTCGCCGGCATGTGGCGGCCGACCGGCCACCCCGGCGCGTGGTTCCTGGCCGGCGGCCTCGCGCAGTGCCGCCTGTTCTCGAAAGTGCTGGCGCTGCAGATCAAGGCGCGGGAGCTGGGGATCGTGACCTAGCGGCCTCTGATATCAGTGATATCAATGCTATCACTGATATCAATGATATCAGGGGGTGGTGAGATTCTGAGACCAGGGAGCTGAAACCCTTATGCCATCGGCATCGGACCGGTCTCACGGCCCTTGAGACTCAAGGCCCAGTCTCAGCCTTAGGCCGCGGCCAGCACCATCGCCGCGCACTTCTCGCCGATCATGATGCAGGGCGCGTTGGTGTTGCCGCTGGTCAAGGTCGGCATGATCGAGGCGTCGGCGATCCTCAGGCCCTGGAGGCCATGCACGCGCAGCTCGGGATCGACGACGGCCATCGGATCGTTGCCCATCTTGCAGGTGCCGACCGGGTGATAGGTCGTCTCGGCGTTGTTGCGCACCCATTCGAGGATCTCGGCATCGGTCTTGAGATGCGCGCCGGGCGCGATCTCCTGGCCGGTCATCTCCTTGAGCGGCGACGTCGCCATCAGCTCGCGTCCCTTGCGCACGGCGGCCACCACGCCCTCGCGGTCGGCCTGGGCGCTCAGGAAGTTGAAGCGGATCGCGGGCGCCTCGGCGGGGTCGGCCGACTTGATGTGGATCGAGCCGGTGCTCTCCGAGCGCAGCACGTTCACGTTCATGGTGATGCCGCGCCGCTTGGCGACACGGCGCTCGCGGCCGATGCGCTCGTAGAGGAAGGGCGCGATGGAGATGGTGGCATCCGGCGTCTCGAGGCCCGGCCGCGTGCGGAAATACATGCGGATGGGTACCGAGGTCGAGGCGAGGAAGCCCTCGCCCCACAGTGCGTACTTGATCGCCTCGCGCGCCAGCCGCCAGCCGCGCGCATTGTCGTTGAAGGTGGCGTTGGGAGTCGTGATCTCGAACCTCACCCTCGGCGAATAGTGGTCGCGCAGGTTCTCGCCGACGCCTTTCAGCTCGTGGATCGGCGCGACGCCCTTGGAGCGCAGCAGGTCGGCCTGGCCGATGCCGGAGAGCTCCAGCAGCTTCGGCGAGTTGATCGAGCCCGAGGACACGATCACCTCGCGCATCGCCCGCGCCTCGCGCTTCTGGCCGCCCACCGTGTAGCGCACGCCGACGCAGCGCTTGCCTTCGAGGATCAGCCCCTCCGCCATCGCGCCCGACTCGACCGTCAAGTTGGCCCGCGAACGCGCCGGATCGAGATAGCAGAAGGCCGTGCTCTGGCGGCGACCCTTGGCGATGGTCACCTGCGACATGCCGATGCCTTCCTGCGTCACGCCGTTGAGATCGGGATTGAACGGCAGGCCGATCTTGGCCCCGGCTTCGATCATGGCCTCGAGCAGCGGCACCTTGTGGCGCGGCGTGTCGCTGATCTTGAGCGGGCCGCCGCGGCCGCGCAGCTCGTCCGAGCCGCCGGCATAATTCTCCATCTTCTTGTAGACCGGCAGCACGTCCTGCCAGCTCCAGCCGCGATTGCCGAGCTGCGCCCAGTGGTCGTAGTCCTGCGCCTGGCCCCGGATATAGACCATGCCGTTGATCGAGCTCGAGCCGCCCAGCATTTTTCCACGCGGCACCTCGATGCGGCGGCCGCCCGAGCCTGCGTCGGGCTCCGACGAGAAGCACCAGTTGACGGCGGGATGCTCGATCATCTTCGAGACGCCGACCGGCACGCGCGACCAGAAGTAGCCGGAACCCTCCGTGCCGGCCTCGAGCAGCAGCGCGCGATGCTTGCCGCTCTCCGACAGCCGGCTGGCGAGGGTCGCGCCGGACGAGCCGGCACCGACAACGATGTAGTCGAAGGAGGTGTCGGCCGGCATGGGAAGCTCGCTCTCTAGAAGGTCTTGCTCGCCTCGGGGCGATGCTTGTTGCGCGGCGCGAAGCCCGATTTCGTCGCGGAGCGCGGATCGCGCACCCAGACCTGCCGGTTGGGATGGATGCCGCCGCCGCGCGTCGCCGCCACGGCGTTGAGCCGCGCCCGCATCAGAAGACGCGTATCGGCGAGACCGCAGTTGGGATGGACGCCGCCATGATCCTTGGTGACCTTGTCCCAGGCGGCCTGGCGCTTCGTCCGCGTCGCGGCGTCGTTGAGCGCCGTGCAGTTGAGCTCGTTCTTGTTCAGGTCGACCACGATCTCGTCGCCATCCTCGATCAGCGCGATCGGGCCGCCCAGCGCCGCCTCGGGCCCGACATGGCCGATCACCAGGCCGACCGAGCCGCCGGAGAAGCGCGCGTCGGTCATCAGGCCGATGACGATGTTGCGCTGGCGGCAGAGGGCGGTGATGCGCGAGGTGGGATCGAGCATCTCGGGCATGCCGGGCGCGCCGCTCGGGCCCTCGTAGCGCACGATCACCATGTCGTGGTGCTCGAAGCGCTCCGGCGCCTTGTCGAGCGCATCGAGCAGCTTCTGCTCGCTTTCGAAGACGCGGGCCTTGCCCTTGAAGACGTTGTCGGCGAGGCCGCCTTCGACGCCCGCGAGCTTCAGGATCGCCGAGAAGTCCGGCGACAGGTTGCCGCCCAGCACGCGCAGGCCGCCGGTCGGCTTGTAGGGCTTCTCGACGGGATAGACGATCTTGCCGTCGGCTTTCCTGGCACCCAGCCGCTCGACCTGTTTGGCGAGTGTCTCGCCGGTGCAGGTCATGACGTCGCCGTTCAGCAGGCCGGCGTCGAGCAGCTCGCGCACGATCATCTGCACGCCGCCCACCTTGTCGATGTCGACCATCGAATACTTGCCGTAGGGGCGGGCGTCGGTGAGCACGGGCACGACATGCTGCGAGAGGTAGTTGAACTCCTCCGGCGTCATGACGTCCTTCCAGAAGTCGGCATAGCCCGCGGCGCGTGCGATCTCGGGCGTGTGCAGGGTCACGTTGGTCGAGCCGCCGATCGCCATGGCGACGATCACCGCGTTGCGCAGCGAATCGCGCACCACGATGTCGCGCGGCTTCAGGTCCTTGGCGATCAGGTTGGCAAGGTAGCCCACCAGCTCCTGCGGGAACTCGTTCAGCCGGCGCGGATCGTCCGACGGCGGCGAGACCATGTGCAGCGGCTCCATGCCGACCGCGGCGATGAAGGTCTGCATGGTGTTGTAGGTGAAGATGCCGCCGCAGCTGCCGATGCCCGGGCAGGCATGGAAGGCGATGTGATGGCGGAACGCCTCGTCGGGATTGCCCGCGACCTGGTAGGCCGTCACGAGGTCGATCGTCTCGCCGGTCTTGGGGTCGTGGCCGGGATGGATCGAGCCGTCCGACATGATGATGGCCGGCCGATTGTGCTCGAGGATCGCGGCCAGCGTGCCGACCGGCGGCTTGTCGCAGGCCACGACCGCGATCGTGCCGGCGAGGCCCGTGGCGCTGAGATGCTCGCACATCGAATCGTTGGTGACCTCGCGGCCGATCAGCGAGTAGCGCATCTCGCGCGTGCCGTTGCGGATGCCGTCGGAGGTGGCGACCGTGTATTCGGGCTGCACCAGCCGGAGCTTGAGCTGGCCCGCGCCCTTGCCGATGCGGTTCTTGAGCTGGGCATGGATCGCGTCGACCTTGGCCATGACGCCCAGGTAGCACTGGCTGTCGCCCTTGGTGCCGACGACGCCGACGGACGGCTCGTAGATCAGCTCCGGATCGGTGCCCAGCGCGCGCGCGATGCCGAAGGTCTGCGTCGAGCGGCCGGGATGGTGGTCGATGAGGAGGTCCTTGAAGGTCATTGCTGGCGTCGCTTGGTGGGGGAAATGAGGCGGGCGGCAAGATGCCGACCCTGGACGGCCCGAGCAATAGCCCATGGCCGAAGGGTGAAACACCGGGGGCTTGTCCCCGTCTTTTGCCGATTGTTGCGTTCCGGAGGGGCGTTTTCACACCCGATTGACGCTCCTTTGACGCCCTCCATGGTCGACTTCCGCCATGACAGGGGTGGGACGTCGGATCGGGGCTGTCATGGCCGTGATCCTGTTGGGCATGTGGGCGTCGTCCGCGCTGGCCGACGGCGGCAAGGGCGGCAGCGATGAAGGCGGCGGCCGCAGCGGCACCGGCCAGGGCGGCGCTGGGGGGACCGGCTTCACCGGCCAGGCGGGCTCGCCCGGCACCACGGGCAACCTGAACGGCGGCGGCGGTGGTGGCGGCGGCGGCGCGGGTGGCGGCTCCGGCGGAGGCGGCGGTGGGGCCAGCGGCGCGGGTGGGACGTCACCGGGAGCCAATGGCGGCGCCGGCGGCTCGATCAGCGGCAACAACAACATCGACGGCGGCGGCGGTGGCGGCGGCGCGGGCGGCTCGAACGGCAACGGCAGCGGTGCGACGACAATCTCGATCAGCTCGCCGCTGTCCGGTGGCGACGGCGGATCGGGCGGCGCGGGCGGCAACTACGGCGGCAACCTGTTCGGCTCCGGCGGCGGCGGCGGCGGCGGCGGCGCGGGGGGCTACGGCGCCATCGTGACGGGCTCCGGCACGAGCAGCATCAACAGCACCGTCTCGGGCGGCGCAGGCGGCGCCGGCGGTTCTGGCGGCCTGCTCACGGCAGGATCCGGCGAGTCACCGGGCAATGGCGGCGGCGGCGGCGATGGCGGCGTCGGCGTTCAGTTCACCGCGGTGGGCGCCAGCCTCACCAACGGCGGCACGATCAAGGGTGGTGTTGGTGGTGGCGGCGGCTCGGGTTTCTTCGGCGGCAACGGCGGTGCGGGCGGCGCGGGCATCGTCGGAGACCCTCTGATCGTCCTTACGCTCAACATCGGCGGCGCCGTCACGGGCGGCAACGGCGGTCTCGGCGGCACCGGCGCGCAGGGGTCCGGCAATGGCGGCGCGGGTGGTGCAGGCATCAGCGGCAATGGTCTCACGATCACCGTCACGGGCACGATCCAGGGCGGTCTCGGCGGCAACTTCGGCGGCAGCGGCACCGGCGGGTTCGTTGCGGGCAATGGCGGCGACGGCGGCGCCGGTATCTCGGCCAGCGGCTCGACCGTCACCAACAACGGCGGCAGCATTTCGGGCGGCGGCGGCGGTTCATTCAATGCCTCGGGTACGGCGAGCAATGGCGGCGCCGGCATCATCGGCGGCAGCATGACCATCACCAACAACTCAGGCAGCATCAACGGCGGCAGCGGCACCACGATCGACGGCAATGGCGGGGCCGGCATCAGCCTCACCACGGGAACAATCACCAACGCCGCGACAATCCAGGGCGGCGCGGGCGGCGCCAATGGCGGCGGTGGCGCCGGCATCTCGGCCAGCACGGCGACGATCACCAACACCGCGACAGGCGTCATCGGCGGCGGCAACGGCAGCAGCTCCATCTTCTTCGGCATTGGCGGCACCGGCATCATCGGCAGCGATTTGACGGTCATCAACAGCGGCACCATCAACGGCAGCACCGGCGGCGCCTCGAACGGCGCCGCGGTCGCATTCACCGGCGGGACCAACTCGCTCGAGCTCCAGGCGGGATCCTCGATCACCGGCGTTGTGCTGGCGTTCAGCACCGCCGACACGTTGATCCTCGGCGGAAGCAGCAACGCGACCTTCGATCTGTCGACGATCGGAGGCCAATATGTCGGCTTCGGCACCTACCAGAAGACCGGGACGAGCACCTGGACACTCTCTAACACGACCACTTCCACGGTCCCCTGGAGCATCAATGCGGGCACCCTCAACGTGCTCGGCTCCCTTGCGTCGGCCACGGTCACGGTCAACAACGGTGGCACGCTGTCCGGAAGCGGCACGACCGGCAACCTGATCGTGCTGAGCGGCGGCACGGCCTATCCGGCCAACAGCTTCGCCACCCTCAACGTCAACGGCTCGGTGAGCTTCGCCGCGGGCTCGATCTACAAGGTGGACGCCAATGCCGCGGGCCTGGCGAACAAGATCTCGGCCACGGGGACCGCGACGCTGTCCGGCGGCACGGTCAGCGTCAACGCCTCGTCGGGCTCCTACGCGGCGCAGACCACCTACACGATCCTGCATGCGAGCTCGGTCTCCGGCACCTTCTCCAACGTGACGAGCAACTTCGCCTTCCTGACGCCCCAGCTGACCTACGATGCGGCCAACGCCTACCTGACGTTGACCCTGAACGGCAGCGGCGGTGGGGGAGGGGGCGGTGGAGGTGGCGGCGGCAACAACACCGTGACCGGCTTCTCGGGGGGCGCCCGCTCGGGTAATCAGTGGTCGGTCGGCCATGTGCTCGACACCTCCTTTTCGTCGGCGTCGGGCGATTTCGCCACGGTGCTGAATGCCATCGCCGTGCTCGACACGATCCAGGGACCGCTGGCGCTCGAGGCGATCAGTGGCCAGCCCTATGCCGACTTCGGTTCGGCCAGCGTCCAGACGAGCTATGGCTTCCTCAACGCACTCGGCGCCATGCTCGGCGGCTTTCACGGCAGCGGCGGAAATTTCGGTGGCGCGCACCTCGGTCTCTCGGCCGGCAGTGAAGGTCAGGCCTGCGACTTTGCGTGCCAGACGCCCGGGCCCTCGCGTTTCGGGGCCTGGTTGAGCGGCGTCGGCGGCACGGGGTCGGTTCCGGGCGACAGCAATGCCGCGGGCTTCGCCTACACGTTCGGCGGCACGGCCGCCGGCATCGACTATCGCCTGCGGCCCGATCTCGTGATCGGCGTGAGCGCGGGCTTCGTCACGGGCACGCAATGGGTCAACGGCTTTTTGGGCCAGGCCAACGGCGACACGTTCAGCGCCAACCTCTATGCGTCCTACGCACCGGGGCCGCTCTACGTCGATGCCGTGCTCGGCTACGCCTATGCCGACAACCGCATGACGCGCATCATCGCCATTCCCGGCCTCGCGACACGCATCGCGCAGGGCATTTCGGGCACCAATCAGATCCTCGGGCAGATCGAGGCCGGCTACCGCCTCGATCTTCCGACGCCGGCCGCGGCGTCGATCACGCCCTTCGCGCGGCTGCAGGGTGTGAGCTCGACCATGAACGGTTTCAGCGAGACCGGAGCGGACTCGCTCGATCTCACAGTCAACCAGCAGACCACGAATTCGCTGCGCTCGACATTCGGCGCGGATATTGCCGCCAACATCGGCGCCCTCGATGTCGCCTTCCGTCTCGGCTGGACGCACGAATACGCCGACACCTCGCGTCCGATGACGGCCTCCTTCGCGGGCGCTCCCGGCAACGCCTTCACCGTGTTCGGCGCCACGCCCCAGCGCGACACGGCGGCTCTCGGCCTCGGCTTGAAGGCACGCCTCGCCGAGGCGACCGAACTCTTCGTCCGTTACGACGGCGAGGTGGGCGGAGGCACCGCCAACCACGCCCTCACCGCCGGCTTGCGCATGACGTGGTGAAGAGCGTGGCCTTGGTCGATCAGCCGGCCGCCAGCGGATCGGGACCGTAGGTGTTGGGACCGGTGGTGCCCTTCAGAAAGCCGACCTCGACGATGTACCAGATGTTCAGGAACGGCACGAGGCTCAGCAGCACGAACCAGCCCGAGCGATTGCGGTCGTGGCAGCGCTTCACGGCGACCGCGAGGTTGATCCAGAGCAGCAGAATGCCGCCGACCACACCCATGGCCCCAAGGGCGTTTGAGGAATTCGAGCCCGCGGCCATGCCGCCGAACACGATGCCGATGACGATGGACACGACGACGGTGGCGACAATGGCGACCAGCCAGAACTTGGCGCGGTTGACGCGCCCCTGGAAGCTGAACAACAAGGCCTGCATGCTTTCTCCCCCGAGAAATGCCGACGGTGTGTCGGATGCACGCAGCGTGCGCGAACTAGCGCATGGCGTCCAGCCCCGCCGGGCGGCCAGCCTGTGACTTTCCAGCGCGTCTTCTCATAGCAACTGCTATGTATCTGGTCGCGGCCGACATCCGCACGAAAGCACCGGGTAGAAGCTTATGGCACCTCTTCGGGAGGCATGGGCAGCCTTACGGCCTCGATTGAAGATTTTGGAACCAATGCCGTTCTCTCCGGACCATTGGTCCCTGGTCGAACGCATGCACGCCCAATTCAACGATCGCGAGGTGCACACGCGCCTGCCCATACCGATTGCCCGCTTCCGCGAGGCCGCGACGAGAGCGATCTACGAACATGCAAGGCAGTTCAGCGACGTCAAAACCGTCTATGTCGACGACGCCTGGTTCCTGGACACATTCGTCAACGGCACGCCCGACACGATGGCGCGCCATGTGCGCCTCTATAACGACGACGTCGATGAAATGATGAGCGTGCTCGTTCCCTCGGCACGCTATCGCAAGGAGCATTATGCCTACGGCAGGTTCACGGTGCCTCAGCCGCATGGGCTGCACACCGACCATAGTGCCGAAGATCCGTACGGCGCCGGGGAGCCGATCTGCATCGCCCGGATCGAGACGCTGGGGACGCACTACGTTACCGGCGACTACAAGAAGCACGATCCGGAAACGCAGAGCATGCTCAAGGCCTTGAGATACTGGATTGCCGTGCCCGAAGGTCGGCCGGAGGCCATATTCGACGAGCTGTTGAGGCGCGGGACGCTCAAGACCATTCCGGTCAACCACGTCATGCTGATGGTCGCCGGAAACGGATCGGAGAATTCTCAGATCACGCAACACATCGCCGCCCGCCCGCCCGACGGCGGGCTGCATTCGGCGTTCTTTCAGCGGCAATACAGGCTCGCCTAGAGCCTATTCCGTTCGGCTGGAATCGGCCGAACGGAATAGGCCGACGGTCGAGGCGCCTCGATCAGCGCGTTTCGGGACAGAGGGAACCGCCAAAGCGGTTCCCTCTGTCCGGAAGCCGCTCTGGCTTGCAGCCCCCTGGGCAGGCGGGCATGGTGATGCGCCTTTGAACTGAGCCGGATTTCGGAAGCCTGGATGGATCCTTCGTCGGCACGATGCCCGGTTGACGAGCCGGATGCGGAAGCCTTGGCATCCATGGAGCGTGACGGCTTCCTTTGCAGGCCGGAATTCCTGTCCAAGCCTCGGATGCTCAACCTTTGCCAATGGGTTGAGGAGGTGATGGCAATGCCCGAACGGAGCGGCGGTCACTGGATCTACCACGAGGAAAGCCGGTCCCGGCCCGGGGTTCGGCTGGTCCAGCGGATCGAAAGGTTCTGCGACGTTCATCCGGCGTTGGACGATTTCGTCCGCAATGGGGAGCTGGCGCGCTGGGCCGCGTCGCTGCTGGGTGGACCTGCGACCCTGTTCAAGGAAAAGATCAATCTCAAGCTGCCGGGCGGCGGTGGTTTCGAGGCCCATCAGGACCAGCAGGCCGGGTGGGGCCGCTATGCCCCCCGCTTCGTTACGGCGGTTCTGGCGATCGATGCGGCGCCCATAGAGAGCGGCTGCCTCGAAATGGAGGCGGGCCGGCATTGCGATGGCTTGATCGGCCAGGAATGGAAGGCGCTGGACCCGGCGCTCCTGAGATTGCGGCCGTTTCCGATGCAGCCGGGCGATGCGATCTTTCTCGACAGTTTCGCGCCACATGCGTCGGCGCCCAATGTCACGTCCAAACCGCGGCGGATTCTCTATCTTACCTACAATCTCGCGAGCCATGGCGATCAACGCCTTCGCTACTACCGAGACAAGCACGCCTCCTTTCCGCCGGACATCGACCGAGATCCCTCGAAGACCTACAAATTCCGGGTGTGAGCCGATCGGCTCTGGCTTGAGGCTCTGCGAGTGTCGTAGTGTCGCAATCGGAGGGCGTTGGTGATGCTGGGAGATGTCGACTGGGCAGGGAGGTATGTCGGCGTCGAAATACCGACGGTTCGGCAGCTTCTTGTCGCGATCGCACGTCACCGCAGCATGGTTCTCTATGCTGTCGTGACCGTCCTCGCCTTGATCGTCACGATGAGGCACGCCCGCGCGCCGTTTCATCTGATTGAAGCGTCGCTGATCACCATTGTCGCTTATTCAGTCGCCGAATATTGCCTGCACCGGCATGTCCTGCACGCCAGGCTCCTGTGGCGCTCTCGGTTGACCGCGGGCATATGGCGGCGGCTTCACTACGATCATCATATGGATCCGAAGGACATGACGGTGCTCTTTGCGCATCCCGCTGCGTCCGTGCCCTTCCTGATGCTTCTGTCAGCGCTCGCCGCCATCGCGGCAGGGGACATGGATGTGTTCCCGGCGATGGTCGGCACCAGTTTCCTCGCCTTCATGTACTACGAGGCGGTGCATGCGGCCGCCCACATGCTGTTCCCGACCGACAATGGGTGGCTGGCGCGCCGGTGCCGGCATCATCTCCGCCATCACTACATGGACGAGGCGGCACATTTCGGTGTCGGTTCCGGAGTTCTCGATCGCATCCTGGCCCGGCTCGGCAGGCGGGCTGCCGGTCGAGGCCCTTCAGTCACGGCACGCAATCTCGGATACGACCGCGCGATGGCGCTACGCTATCCATGGGTGGCCGCAGGCTATGCGCGCAAGCGGGCGGCATTGCAGGGTCGCGCTATCGTTCGCGCCAGCGTCGCGCCCATTTCTTGAGGAGATCGATGCCGACGATATAGCCGCCGTTGAACCACCACCATGGCACCGCCAACAGGTGGCGCCAGCGCGAGCGGGATTGGAAGCGGCGCGAGATCGCGGGCCAGTCCAATTGGCCGGCGGGCCTGGCCGCGGCCCAGAAGGCCGCGGTGTCCGGATCGATGCGAGGGGCGGAAAACCGCGACATCGTCTCGACGGAGCCCGATGGTCCGTAGAGGCGGACCAATATCGGCTCCACGGCGGCTGGAGCCCAGACGAAGCTTCCGCAGAAGGGGAGCGGCCGCAGCGGCCGCAATTCGCCGTGTATCATGTGGGGGGCGCCCCCTTCCCAGACCGGCAGGTCCGCTACGCGGTCCATGGTCGGGGGCAGGACGTCGAGGGCCAGATGTCCCGAACCCGCCGCCCAATACCTGTCCTTTATCCAGAGAAAACCCCGTCGATCCGGCACCACGCGATAGCCGTGGGCTTCCAGGAGGGGCTGGAGCCGCGCCCTCAATTCCGTCAGGTCGGTATCCACGACGAAAAGGTCGTGGTCTTCGTCCCAGGGAAGCGGCGATCCGAGGCGCGCGGCGCCGAGGAGCGAACCGTAGTGGATCACGTGCTCCACGCCGAGATGATCGAGAGCCGCACAAACGAACAGGAGCAGGTTCGTGAAGTGGGTGGCGGCGACCGGGGGCATATTGGCCCAATCGGGCCGCGAACTCGGAAGCAGGGTCTCCAGGCGTTCCATGGACATGAGCCACGGTTTCATGGATGGAACAGTCGGCATCCTGTGCGTGCCCCCAATTCTTCTTGTTGAAGAAACCCCGCCATCCCCTAAAAATGCATATGCGCTACGGTCGATGGAAAATGAAGGGGCTTTGCACGATGCCAGCGCGGCCGATGACCCGATGTCCCTTGTATCGGGCCTCGTGCAGCAACTCCAGACTGGCAGGGGCGGTGATTGTTTGAGCCAAGCTCGATGCATGTTCTGCTGATTGCCCTCTTCGGGTCGGTGACGGCTGCCGCCATCGTCTATGCGGGCTTCGAGGTCAGGTTGCTGCTGGGCTACCTGGCGATGCGGCGAGGGGAGTCGCGTTCGCCGACGAGCGGCGAGCTGCTGCACGAATCTGCCCTTCCGACGGTCACCGTCCAGCTGCCGCTCTTCAATGAAGGCGACGTGGCGCTTGCGATCGTCGAGGCGGCGTGCGCGCTCGACTATCCCGCCGATCGATTGAAGATCCAGGTGCTCGACGATTCGACGGACAACACTCCCGACCTGTTGGCGCCGCTGATCGCACGGCAGCGCGCGGCGGGCATCGACATCGTTTACCTGCGGCGCGAGACGCGGCGCGGATGGAAGGCCGGCGCGCTTGCCTGGGGCCTCGAGCTGTCGGACTCGGAGTTCGTGGCGATCTTCGACGCAGACTTCGCGCCGCCGCCGGATTTTCTGCGCCGCGGATTGGTCGGCTCCGGCGCCTTCGCCGATCCGAATGTCGCCTTCCTGCAGGCGCGCTGGACCTACACCAACGCGTTTCAGAACATGCTGACGCGAGCACAGGCGATCCTGATCGATCGTCATTTCGCGATCCAGAAGCCCTACCAGCTGATCAATGGCCGGACGCTCGCGTTCAACGGTTCCGCGGGCATCTGGCGGCGTTCGGCGATCGAGGCGGCGGGCGGCTGGACGGCCGATACGCTGTGCGAAGACCTCGATCTCAGCTACCGCTGCGCCTTGAAGGGCCTCAAGGGCGTCTACGACTTCACCTTGACCTGTCCGAGCGAGATTCCCCCCGGCATCCTGGCCTTCAAGCTGCAGCAGCGGCGTTGGGCGAAGGGTACTGCGCAATGCCTGCGCAAGCTCACCGGCGAGATCTTCCGGTCGCGGCAAATCCGCCACAAGTTCGAAGACCTCTACGCGATGGCCGGTTACGTCGTGCATCCGATCATGCTGGGCTATTTGCTCCTGTGGCCGTGGGTCGTGCTGGAGATGCTGCCGCGGCCGATGATGCTTGCGAGCCAGGCCTGCATGACCATCGCGAACGTCACGATCATTGCCAGCCTGTTCCTGGCCGCCTCCGTCTCGAAACGCAGGGCGGGTTCATCGGTCCTGAAGGGGCTCGGCGTCGCCTTGCTTCTCGGGATGTCGCTGATGGTCAATACCAGCCTGGCCTTTCTTGGGGGGTGCCTGGGCCGTGCCGGCGTCTTCGAGCGTACGCCCAAGCAGGGACGCTCCGGGATTTCCAGCGTCGGTTCGGCCCCGCGGCTGAAGCTCCACTGGTCGATCTATTTCGAAATTCTTTTTGTCGCGTACATGCTTTGGATGACCTATCTGCTCGTCGAGGCCGATCAGCTGTTCCAGGCCTTGTCCTCGCTGCTGTTCGCGGCGAGCACCGGGTTCCTCGTTCTGGCGCAGATCGTCGACCGCTTCTCGGCGGGTCCCCGCTTTGCCCGCCGGCGGCCGGCCAGCCGCGTGCCGGTGGAGGCTCTTGGCGGATCGTCGAGCGCCTGAGAGCAGAGACCGGCGACTGGCGCGAATGCAGATGCCGTCCATCGACATCGTCATCCCTCATGTCGATGGCAGTGCGCCGGGATACGAGGCTTTGGCGCGGCAATACACCGGCGAGTTCGTTCCCTGCCAGCTGAGGGATCTTGGCGAATTCCAGTTCGTGCTCCGCTCGATCGACAAATACGCGCGTTGGGCCAATGTCATCCTCGTGGTTCAATCCGAGGGCCATGTGCCGCCGTGGCTGGATAGAAGGTCGGTTCGCATCGTTTGCCATGATGAGTTCATTCCCTCGGAATTGTTGCCGACGTTCCATTGGGCGACGATTGCCGCCCACATCCACCTCATTGCCGGCCTGTCGGAGCAATACGTCTTCTGGGAGGACGATGTCCTGGCAGGCGCCCCGCTGCGCCCGGTCGACCTGTTCGCCGCAGACGGCCTGTTGGGGCTGAACTGGACCGGCATTCCGATCCCCTTCGGCCTGGGCTGGATTCTCGGGACGTATCAGCTCAACCTGGAAGAGACCCGGCGGGCCCTCTGCCGCATGCTGGGACGACGGGTGGACAGCTTCCTCTATCCCCATGCGCCCTTGCCGGCGACACGACCCTCGGCGGTGGCGTTTCACGCCAGCGCCATGGAGGATCCGGGCTTCCGCGGCACCATCGCCCGCCGCAGCCGCGGTGACGAGCGAGCCCTGCCGACTGTCGATCCCATCGTGCTTTATGCCAACTGGGTCGAAGCGAAGCTTCGCCATCGCGGTAACGCCGAGCGACGTTGGCAGGCGGTACGACGGCTCCGGTCTTCGGTATCCGGCTCCGGCAGGGCCGTGAAATGCGGAAAATTCCCCGTCGTGAACGATGCGGCGCGCATGCGCCGGCACATGGATCTGCTCCGGCGTGCCGACAGTCGCGCGCGCCAGGGCGACAACGTGGTCTTTCACAACGTCAACGACGAAGCCTATGACAACTGGAGCGGCGAAGGAACGAAGCAGCGCACTTCGACCCTGAATCCGGCTTCGCCCCGATTGCTGAAGGAGGCGTTGGTGTCGCTCTATCCTGCTCCGTCTCGCTTCGAGACTGCCGCATGAGGTCGAAACGGACGGATATCGGCTTCATGACGTTGGCTTTGCGATCGGCGGACTACGCCGAGATGGCCGTCGATCTGGCGCTGTCACTTCGGGAGTGGCACGACGAGCCGATCGGGATCGCCGTCGACGCCACGATCGAGGGCTACATCGCCCGGCATTATCCGGAAGTGTTCGACTTCGTTGTTCGACTTCCGGAGACGGCGCCGATCGGATGGGCCTGCAAGTTCGCGATTGCAGAGGTGACGCCCTTTGCTCGAACGGTATTTCTGGACGCCGACAATATCGCATGTGCCTCGTTGCATTCCCTGCTTGCCGACGCCGAGCGTGTCGACCTTGCAATGCTCGGGGAGCACCTCCCATCGTCGGCGTTCCGGGAACCCGGCGGATCGCCGGTCCTGCACAACGGATGGCCGTTGGAGTCCGCGCGGGAATTCGGCCTCGATCGATACTTCAAGAATCATTCCGGAGCGTTCGTGTTCGAGCGGAATGTCGGGCGCCGGTTTTTCAGCGACTGCATGGCGCTTTGGCTCAGCAGCTTGGCACAAACAAGTCCGAAGCCCTTCACGGGACCCGGCGACGAGATTGTCCTGGGCGTGCTTGGTGCCCGGTTGGGAATGACGCGGGTTCGCGAGCCATATCCCATCTATTGGATCGGCGAATTGAAGGATGTCCGGTCCGACAATCGAAGGAAGCCGCTGGTTCATTTCAACACGCGTCCAACGTTCGACATGATGAAGTGGCTGATAGTCGAGGTGGCTGCGCGGCGGCGGCGCAACGGCCTGTCGGGTTGGTCAGTCGGTCACTGGCTGAAGAAATCGAACCTGCGGATAGGACGGAAGCGAAAGTGGATCAATTCGATTCTGAATTTGGAATTGCTGCGACACATGGCTTGGCGGACATATGTCCTTGATCGCCAGGTTGGGCTGCCCGCCCCTCGCGCGGGTGCGTCATCGGAGGCCTCGCTCGAAACGGCGAATATCGTCGAGTATCTGCACCCGACGCTGAAAACGCCGGGATCCCGGATCGACGGCTCGGACTTGATCTGGGCCATGGGCGACGGGTCGTTCGGACGCCATTGGAACGCGTCCAATCTGTTGCTGCATGCAACGTCCCGGCGGCAGCTGATTTCAACGCCGCACCATGACCTCATCCTTCGCGAGCGATGGCACCGGGACTTCCAGGTTCCGGTCGCCCTGGAAATCCACTTGTGGCCGGGGCCGCCTCAGGATCTGGCTGTGTTGGCGCAATGGCGTCAGCGAGACCATCGGCCCGTCCTCGAGATCGAGCTCAGGGGGCCATTGCCTCTCGATCCGAGCGCCGTCCTTTGCGTGCGTTTTCGCGGACAGCAGGCGCGGAAACTGGATCCCTCCTTACAGCTTGTCGGAAACCTGCGATCGGTCCTCGTGTCGGACGGGACGTTGCTGAACTCGGTCACGGCTTTTGGCGTGGGCAACAAGTATATAGTCGGGATCACAGTCTCGGAGGAATGCCAGGCCGCCGATCACGCCCTGTCCGTCCCGGCGCAGGCTTGGCCGTATGGCTTTGATGAACTCTTCCTCGAGTTCAGATTATTCTTATCGGGAATCGCATCTGCGGACGAAGTTGTTCGTCTGGAATTCTCGTGCTTCTATCTCGGCCAGGAAGTTCGCCATTCGCTCGCGAGCGGAGTGAATGGAACCGCTATCTCGCCATCTCAAGAGAAAGACTAGATGCTCAGTCACGATGCCTACTTCGAGCGGCTCGATCGGCCGATTCGAGTGGCGATGCTGGAATTCGGCCGCGCGTATCGGCGATTGCGGCTGTTCCCGCAGGAGGTCCATGCGCAGGCGAGCCTGCTGAAGGCGGCCAACGAGATGCTCCGGATGGCCTTCGAGATATGCGAGATCGCGCCGCCGCCAGCCGCTTTCGAGACCATGGTCGATTTCATCGGAGGCGTGCGCGCCCTGGTGGCCGCGGAAGTCGTGAACGACGAGCGCATCGCGGACTGCCTGTCCAGGCTTCGCGCGCTGCTGGTCGCACTCGACGGCGACAAGTCCCTCGTCGTGCTGGAACATCCGGGGCAGGCTGCAGCTCTGGCATTCATCCGCGACACGGTCGGCGATCTCTGCCGGCATCTCTTCGGCCACTACGGGTGGCAGACCTACGATCCGCGACTGGTGCATACGAGGTTCAAGGCGGCCGGCTGCGAAGCGCTCATTCCTGCCGCCAGCCTCGAATTGCTGAAGGGCCTGCCGCGTCGTCTGAAGGGCTGGTGCTCCTATGACAAGGCCGTGCTGCTCTACACGCTCGTGCGGAGGCACCGGCCCGAGAAGGCGGTCGAGATCGGGATTTTCGGTGGCCGATCGATCGTGCCGATCGCGCTTGGCTTGAGGGACAACCAATTCGGCGAAGTGGTCGGCATCGAAAGCTGGTCGGCGGAGCCGGCGACGGCGTTTCGGACGACGCTGGCCAACGATTTCTGGTGGGCCACGTTGGACTTCGCCCAGGTCAAGCGGGCCTTCCTCGCCTACATCGTCGAAGAGGATCTCCATCCCTATATCCGGTTGCTGGAAACGGCGTCGAATCGCGCGATCGCCACTCTCGACGAGATCCACTTCGCCCATATCGATGGCGGTCATTCGACGCTCGGCGCGGCACAGGACGTCGCTGCCGTTCTCGCCAAGATGCCGTCCGGCGGAGTTGTCCTCTTCGACGATATCGACTGGACGTCCACGGCTCCCGCGCTCGAGTTGCTGATGGGAAGCTGCAGACTGGTCGATGTCGTCGCGGTCTCCCAGGAGGAGGAGCGTGCCGGCTGCGCGGCGTTCGTCAAGCTGTAGGAGCGTCGGAGAGGTTGACGGGCTGGCCGCGCCAGACATAGGCCGTCCGAAACCAGGCGGCGCACCACACGCCAATGGCCAGGACGTCGCGCGTCATCGCGGCAACGACCGAACGCGGCCGCCACTCCCAGCCGGCCAGAAGCGCCAGCACCGCCTCGCTGCCGTACCACAGGACTGACGTCGCGATGACCACGGGAAGCACGGACACGCCCGATACCGCGGCGCCCGAAGCCGCCAGGGCGAGTGCAGGCAGGCCGGTCATCAGCGGCTCGAAGACGAACACGACGGGGTAACAGTATCGCCGCTGCTGCGCCCAGCGCAGGTTGCGCTGCCACACGTCGGCGAGGAGACGCCGGCCGAGTGGCTGCTCGAAGAGTCGCCGGGTCAGCTTTATGCGCTGCCCGGCGGCGCGCACGAGCCGCGTGGCGGCACCATCCTCGATCGGCTCGCCGTCGAGCGCCTTCATCCCGCCATGGGCGGCAAGGAACGAGTGGCGCATCATGAAGACCTTGCCGTGGACGTATCCCGCCCCCAGCCAGTCCGAGACGATCTGGTAGCGCGCGAACAGGGGATTGAGCATGGCGTACTCGACCTCCGCCCAGAAGCCTTCAGGGTTCGCGGCCTGGGGCGGAGACGTGACGGCGCCGGTCGTGTCGTTCCACTCGGCCAGAAGGCGGTCCGGGAAGTCGAGGGGCAGGCGGACGTTGCCGTCGGCGAACACCACCAATTCGGTCCGCACCAGATCGAAGGCTTTCTCGATATTGTCCAGCTTGGGATTTCGCGACCACCGTCGCCGCCCGATGCAGACCCGGACATTCATGGCCGGAGAGAACGCCAGCCGCCGGCGCAAGGCGATCACAGCCGGCTCCGCCTCGTCGTAGGCGCAAAAGACGAGCTCGACCGTAGGTCCTGCCAAAGCCAGGGCCGAGAAAGCCGCGTCCATTTCGAAGGCGTCGAGTCCGGCGATGGAGACGACGATCGTCATCGGTTCGTGCTTCGCGACCGCGACAGGCGCGGTCCGCAATCGAAGCCCGGCGACCAGGCAGGTAAGCACATGCAGGCCAATCAGCACGGCCGATGCGCCCAACAGCGGGAAAGACCAGGCATCCATGCGGTTACTTTGCAAGAACGTGATGCAAAGTCGAGGCCGGTCGAGCTATCTTCGCTTGCGATAGATCAATGTGTGCTGCGGATCGGCGACCGTATTGCAGCGGCGTCAGGCAGACCGAGCGAATTGACGAGACGAACTTGACGAAGCCCCGCCTTGCCATTGTCAGCACCTACGATGCTCATTGCGGAATAGCGGGGTATACGCGGGCGCTGGTGAAGCAGATCGAGGACGATTTCGACATCGAGATCTTCGACCTGAACCAGCTCTTCATGCGCGCCACAAATCCCGGCTTGTCGGCCGCTGCCGACGCGATGGTGAAGGAGTTCTGCGCGCGGGCCGCGACCTTCGACTGCGTCAACATACAGTTCGAATTCGGCACCTTTGGGAGCAGGCCGCAGGACATCCTTCGGCGATTCCGCTGGATCGTCGATGCCGCGCCCGCCCTGTCCGTCACGTTTCATACCGTGCTCCAGAGGGCGCCCTTTCGCCATGAGGACTTCTTCAATCATCTGAAGCGCTTCTGGGTGGGCGATGCGTGGAAGGTCCTGACGGACTATCGCGCCGACTCCCGGTTGTTCGACGGCGTCCATCGGAGCCTGCGCGCCGCGTCGCGCAAGAAGACGGTCAACGTCATCGCCCACACGCAGCGCGATGCGCAGATCCTGCGGCACGGACAGCGTCTGCCCAACGTCTACGATCACCCGCTGGTGTTCCTGAAGCCGGCCGAGGCGGCGCAATTGCGGTCGCGGTCGTCGCGAGCCGACTTCCCCCTCATGGAAGGACTGCCGTCCGATGCGAAGATCATCGGAACCTTCGGCTTCCTCTCCAAGTACAAGGGATTCGAGACGACAGTGCGGACCTTGCGCTTCCTGCCCGAGGACTATCACCTGGTCATTTTCGGCAGCGTGCATCCCAACGACATCCGCAAGTACCAGGAGATCAACCCCTACATCCGCCAGCTTTTGGACATCGCCGACGTCGATTCGTCGATCGCCGACGTCGTCCGAGGCAACCTGCACGTCAACATTACCTTGCCGGAAGACAAGCAGCGCGAGGCCATCGTCAATCCGAACAGTCTCGCGGGGCGGATCCACTTCCTCGGCGCCCAGACGGACGAGGATTTCGCGCGGGCCATGTGCCTCTGCGATGCGGTCGTCATGCCCTATCTCGAGGTCGGACAGTCGGCGTCGGGCGCGATCAGCATCGCCCTGGACGTAGGCGCACGCATCATCGCGGCGCACAACGCGGCGTTCCTGCAATTCGCCCGGTATTTCCCGAATTCCATCGAGATGTTCGACATCGGCAACCACATCGAGCTCGCCGAACGCCTGCAGGCCCGGCCGGCGTTTCCGCCGCAGACGCGCTCGCGCGCCTACGACACCGAGACCAATCGCGCGATGTACCGCGAGGCGAATACGGCGCGCGGCCGCGGCTGAGCCGTCACATGTGCTCGCGGATGGAGTAGACCCCGAGAAGGCCGACCAGCCAGATGACGGTAGCGATCGCGGCCGTCAATCCGATTTGCCGCAAGGGGCGCGGGAAGTCGATTTCCTCGGGCAGGCCCGGAGGCACGACCACGGCGAGATAGACCTGCTGTCGATTGGCCTCTGCGCGCGCCGTTTCGAGCGACGTCAGCGCGCTCAAATGGGCCTTCTCCGCGAAGGTTCGCTCGTCGATCAGCTGTTGAAAGGCCGTCATGGCATGCGAGATCGGTCGATCGCCGCTTTCCTTCGCCGCTGCAACGCCGCCGGTCGCCTGCGCTTCGACCTTGGCCAGTTC
>Ga0335083_10001519_pt1 | contig 31707 bp, 25 predicted proteins | sample Lox_Sample_42_FD_206716 | JGI IMG/M metagenome (GOLD analysis project Ga0335083, IMG submission 206716) | Soil microbial communities from Loxahatchee National Wildlife Refuge, Florida, United States - Lox_Sample_4.2 | ecosystem: Environmental > Terrestrial > Soil > Wetlands | place: USA...
AGGCCAATCCGCTTTGACAGCCTGAAAGCAGCGGCCCTTCCGGGACTTATTCCCCTACGCTAGTGTGCCGGCCGAAAAATCAACAACGAGGAAACGCCACGTGAAAACGGTTGAAGCGGCGGTGATCGGGGTCGGCTGGGTTGGCGGCACGCGGGCGGAGACGCTTGCGCGCACCGCGCTGGTCGACAAGCTGCATCTGTGCGAGATCCGGCCGGACCGGCTCGCGGAAGTGAAGAAGCTGTACAAGCCGGCGACGGCGACGCTCGACTACAACGATATCATCAAGAACGACAGGATTTCTGTGGTCTACATCTCGACCACGCCGGAGACGAACCACTATCCGATCTGCCGCGATTGCCTGAAGAGCGGCAAGAACGTGATGCTGGAGAAGCCGATTGCGCTTGAATTGTGGGAAGCCGACGAACTCATCCAACTCGCCAAGCGCAACAATTTGAAGTTCACCATCGGCTATTCGCAGCGCTTCAATCCAAAGATCGCCTACGCCAAGAAGAAGATCGTCGACGGCACGCTCGGCAACGTCGTCTCCGTGCTGGTGAGCCGCCATCTTTCGCGCAGCCTCGGCAAGAAAATCGCCGGCCGCGTGCGGCTCTCGCCGGTCGTCATGGAGTCGACGCACGACCTCGATTTCGTGTTCTGGCTCTTGGAGCCGGCGAAACCCGTGAAGGTCTATTCGCAGGGCGCCTACGGCTATATGAAGCCGGTGAACGGCTCGCACGACATCATGTTCACCACCGTCACCATGGACAATGGCGTGGCCGTCATGATCGGCGGCGGTTGGAACCTGCCGCCGAGCTATCCGAACTACTGCGCCACCTGGATCGAGATCACCGGCACCGAGGGCTCGCTGTTCCTCGACGACAGCCAGCGGGACAATTGGCTCAACACCATGAAGGACGGCCAGCAGTTTCCGATGTCGACCATGCCGGGCGAATGGGTGGGCGAAGTGTTCGCCGGCGGCATGGGACCGGAGACCATCCATTTCCTCGAGGCCTGCATCCGCGACACGGCCGTCATGGTGACGCCGGAATCGGCGCGCCGCGTGATGGAAACCTACAGCGCGGCCGATTTGTCCGCCGACCGCGGCGAGCCTGTCGATCTGCCGCTCACCAACGAGACGATTTCCGGCATCGCCGAGCTCAAGCAAAGGTACCGGGCCGGCATCAATCCGGCCGGGGCGACCACATCATGAAGAAGTCCGCGAAAGGCGTCGGCTTGGCGATCGTCGGCGGCGGGCGCGTCGGGCTGTTCCGCGGCGAGGTGGCGGCGCGCCATCCGGCGGTCGAATGGATCGGGCTCGCCGAAAAGAACCCGAACCGCGCCGGCGAAGTGGCGCCGAAGATTTCCGCCGATTTCGTCACGCAGAGCCACGTCGAGCTACTCAAGCGCCCGGAAGTGACCGCGGCGATCATCTGCACCGACGAGCATCTGCACGTCGATCCGATCATGGCGGCGCTCGAGCGCGGCATTCCGCTCCTGATCGAAAAGCCGCTGGCGACGCGGCTCGACGAGTCGGCGCGCGTGTTGAAGGCGATCAAGGATGCCAAAGTGGACGCCGTCGTCGGCTACACTCAGCGCTTTCGTCGCCGCTGGCTGGCGGCCAAGGAAAAATGCCGCACCGGCGCGTTGGGAGACGTCACGCTCGTCACCTCGCGCGCCTTCATGAACCGGCTCGTCGCCATCGACAATTACAAGCGCACCGACGACCCTTCCACCATCTCGCCGATGGTGATTTCCGGCACGCATGCGCTCGACATCTGCATGTGGTGCCTGGAGCCGAAGACGCCGGTCGAGGTCTACGCGCGCTCGATCGACAAGGTGCTGGGCCCGCTCTACCAGGGCATCGACACCACCGCCGGCATGATCACTTTCGAGGACGGCACGCTCTATCATCTCAACATGTCGTGGGCGCTGCCGGTCACCTGGCCGCCGGCGGTCTATTCGCTCAATGTCGGCATTATCGGCACCACCGGCGCGCTCACCATCGACGACACCCACAGCGACATCGTGCTCGCGGTCTCCAAGGGCACGTCGGAAGGCTACAACCCGGATTCGACGCGGCTCGTCGATTTCCTCGGCAGCTATCCGCCCGGCGACATGGCGCTCGGCGAGTTGCGCGGGCCGATGGCGCTGGAGACCGACTCGTGGCTCAATCGCGTATCGCTCGGCCTGCCGACGGCGGCGGCGACGGTGGAAGAAGCGCACCGCAATTTGATGCTGACCAAGGCGCTCGATCTCTCGGCCAAGCGCAAGGCGCCGGTCAAATTGCCTCTCGACCCGGATGCGGTGAAGGCGGCGGCGTAGGAAGCGGCCATGGCGAGCCTTCGCTCATCTACGGTTTTTGCGGCGCTGGTATGCTTTGCCACTTTCGGCGCGAAAGCAGCCGACGACTATCCAACCAAGCCGATCCACATCATCGTGCCGTTTGCGCCGGGCGGCGCCACCGACGTGGCGATGCGGCTGCTGCAGCCGGCGCTATCGCAGGCGCTCGGGCAAACTTTGGTGATCGAGAACCGCGGCGGCGCTTCGGGCACCGTGGGCATGGAGCTTGCCGCCCATGCAGTGCCCGACGGCTACACCTTGTTTTTCGGCAATGTCGGCACGGTGTCCATTGACCCGAACTTCTTCCCCAAGCTGCAAGTCGACCCGGCGCGCGATTTCATCCCGATTTCGCTTGCCGGCGAGACACCCGGCATTCTTGTCGCCAGCACCAAGTTCCCGCCGAACAACTTGAAAGAGATGGTCGTCTACGCCAAGGCGCATCCGGGCAAGATCAATTATGCCGCGGCCGGCATCAGCACGCTCAACACACTGGCGATGGAGCAGCTGCAGCGCATCGCCGGCCTGCAGATGACGCAGGTGCCGTACAAGGGCGGCGCCGGGCCGGCGCTGCTCGATCTCATCGCCGGCAATGTCGACGTGATGCTGGTGACATTGTCGGCGGCTTCTTCGCACGTCAAAAACGGACAGCTGAAGGCGCTCGCCGTCACCACGCGTGAGCGCAACGCGCTGTTTCCAGACGTCGCCACCATGGCCGAACAGGGCTATCCGGAGGCGGTGAGCTCGTCGTGGCAGGGCCTGTTCGCCATCGCCGGCACGCCAGCGCCGATCGTCGCTCGGCTGCACAGCGCCATGCTCGAAGCGATGGCCGATGCGCAGACACGCAAGCTCATGAGCGAAGCCGGCATTCTGCCGACCGCAAGCCCGTCTGCCGAGGGCTTCAGACAATTTCTCGCGGCCGAAGCGGCCAAGTGGAAAGGCGTGGTTGCCGCCGCCAAAGCCCCCGACAAGTAGCTGCAGCGCGCAAGCCGCAGTCGCCAAGCCTGGCTAGAATAGCGGGCAATGAAGGGAAAATGCGGCTTTTCAGCCGCCTCCGTTACCAATACATTTGCCTGGGCATTTTAGGGCATTCCATGCAAGCGCGCCGCGATGCTGCCATCCGCTTGTTGCGGACCGCACTGGTCGCATCGATTGCGCTCCCGGCCGCGGTTTTCTGCTGGGGGGCGTGGGTTACCTACAACGACGCCTTCGCCCATGCCGACGAGGAACTGAACGCCCGCATGGACGTGCTGGCCGAGCAGGCCCGCACGGTGTTCGAATCGGTCAGGCTGACCTTCACCAGCGTCGACACCATCATCGACGCCATACCGGACGATAAGATCAAAGCTGACGAAGCAAAGCTGCACGGTCAACTGCACGAACTGGAAAACGCGACAGTCGCGGTGAGCAGAATATGGGTGCTCGACAAGAACGGCCATGCCGTCGTCAGCTCACAGCAGATGCCCGCGCCCAGCTACCTGAACAACGCCGACCGCGACTATTTCGCGGCGCAAGTCGCCAAAGACAGCGGCATGTTCATCGGGGCGGTACACAAGGCACGGCTTGCCAACGACCAATTCATCGGCGTCAGCCGTCGCCGGCAGCTCGAGAACGGTCAGTTCTCCGGCGTGATCGTCGTTGGGATTAGGCCTCAAGTCTTCACTTCTTTTTACGAGCAGCTGCGCACCGATGACGGCGGCAACTTCGTCTTGATCCGAAGCGATGGCAGCATCCTCGCGCGTTATCCTTCGACAACGGCCGAGCGAATGTCGCCGCAAGGCGGTTTCGTGCAGATTCTTTCCACGCAGCCGCGAGGCGGCATCACCACCTCGCGGCACACCGTCGACGGCATCGACCGGCGCGTCGGCATACGCAAGCTCGATATCCCGGGTCTCTACGTCTCCGCCGGAATCGAATTGCGCGAAATCTACGCCACCTGGCTTCACGCGCTTTCGGCGCATCTGATCTTCGGCGTCCCGGCGACGATTCTGATGTTCGTGCTGGTGCTGCTCACTTTGCGTCGCACACAGGCCTTCTATGCCGAAGCCGAAAAACGCGAAACGGCCGAGCAGGCGCTGCGGCAGGCGCAGAAGATGGAGGCGGTGGGGCAGCTCACGGGCGGCGTCGCGCACGATTTCAATAACCTGCTCACCATCATCATCGGCAATATCAACATTGCCAAGCGCGGCGTGGTCGAGGCGCGCGCCGAGCGCGCGCTCGCCAACGCACTCATCGGTGCCGAACGCGCGGCGCAGCTGACGCAGCGGCTGCTCGCTTTTTCCCGGCGGCAGCCGCTCAACCCGCGACCGCTCGACGCCAACAAGCTGGTCACCGGCATGTCCGACCTGTTGACGCGCACGCTGGGCGAAAACATCAAGCTGGAGACGATCGGCGGCGCCGGGCTGTGGAGCATCGAGGTCGACGCGCCGGAAATGGAGGCGACGATCCTCAATCTGGCGCTCAATGCGCGCGATGCCATGCCGAACGGCGGCACGCTGACTATCGAGACCAGCAACGCCTATCTCGACGAGGAATATTGCCGCCATCATGCCGGCATTGCGCCCGGCCAATACGTGCTCATCGCGGTGACCGATAATGGCACCGGCATGCAAGCGGACACGATCGAGAAGGCTTTCGAGCCGTTCTTCACCACCAAGGAGACCGGCAAAGGCACCGGGCTTGGCTTGAGCCAGGTCTACGGGTTCCTCAAGCAGTCCGGCGGTCACGTGACGATCTATAGCGAGGTCGGCGAAGGGACAACCGTGAAGCTTTATCTGCCGCGCTTTGCCGGCCGTCAGGTCGCCACGCCAAGCGAAGCGCCGGAGACTTCGGCGCGCGGCCGCGGCGAGACCATCCTTATCGTCGAGGACGACGATGGCGTGCGCCAATATGCCGCGGAAATCCTGCGCGACCTCAATTATCAGGTGTTGGAGGCGCGTGACTCAGCATCGGCGCTGAAGCTCCTCGATGCGGAAAAGAATTTCGACCTGCTGCTCACCGACGTCGTCCTGCCGGGCAAGAACGGCCGCGAACTGGCGAATGAGGTGGAAAAGCGCCGGCCCGGCATCAAGGTGATCTTCATGACCGGCTATTCGCGCAACGCCATCGTGCACCAGGGGCGGCTCGACCGCGGCACCGAGCTCATTCCCAAGCCGCTCACCGAGGCGGTTTTGGCGCGGCGCATCCGCTTGGTGCTCGACAGCGACGCGCCGGCGCAGGCTCCTGACTCGTCAGTGCACTAGCGGCGCGCCAAGGCGCTCGCCCGCGCTCAGAACGGCCGGTCGCCGAGGACGGTGCAGCGGCGCATCACCCGAATGTATTTTGACTCATCGAACCCGGTCGCCCGGTGCAATGTGCAGCGGTTATCCCAGACCATGCATTCGCGCGGCTGCCAGACGTGCGAATAGACATTCGCAGCCGGCGTGGCGAGCACATTGATTTCCTCGATCAATGCGCGGCCCTCGTCGTAGGGCATGCCTTCGATATATTCGGCGTGGTCGCCGAGGAAGATCGCCTTCCGGCCGGTCTCCGGGTGGGTGCGCACGATCGGATGCGCGACCGGCGGCACTTCGGCGGATTGCTTGGCGCTGAGCGGATCCTCGCCATGGCGGCGTTTGCGCGAGAAGGTGAAATTGTGGATCGCGCGCTTGCCTTCGATCTTTTTCTTGATCGCGGCGGGGAGCAGTTCGTAGCCGGCATACATGTCGGCGAATTGCGTCTCGCCGCCTTTGCCCGGCGGCGGCAACTCTTCGGAATACATCATCGTCGCCTGGCCGGTGCGCTCGCGCCAGGAACCGTCGGTGTGCCAGTAGAGCGTGCCGCGGTCAGGATGCTTGCCGCTCGGCCTGCCGTCCTTGTCCTTGTTGGACAGCATGTAGATCTCCGGGTGCCGCTTGAAGCCGTGATACTGATCGAGCACGTGGATCTGCACCTCGCCGAAATTGCGCGCAAAGGCCACTTGCGTTGCCGGCGGAAGATCGACATTGCGGAACAGGATCAGTTCGAAGTCGAGGAAGGCCTCGTAGACCTTGGAAAACAGCGCCGGTGACACGGCCTGTTCGAGCGTGATGCCGGTGATCTCGCAGCCGAGCGCGGGATGCAACGGCTTTGCCTCGAACGGCCAGTCGCGAGCTTCTGCCCTGCGTTGCACTTGCGGCATGCGCTGAACTCCGGCGGCAATTTTGAAATTATGGCACCACGGCGCAAGCGGCGCTAGCCGCGCTGCGCGAGCGGCGTGATGGCAAGCTCGGCGGCAAGGGCATCGAGTTGCTTGGTGAGTTCCGGCGGCAAGACGAGGCCGTTTTTGCGCCGGTCGGTCTGACGCCGGGCGCGCTCCTCGCCGGGCAGCCGCACGCTCCGGCCCGGCAGCGTTTTGGAGGCACGCAGCTCGCGGATGTGGCGGTCGACCTCGGCCTTGAAATGATCGAGCTTCTGGAAGCGCGCCGGATCGAGCGCCACCACGAATTGCCCGGTATTGGTGACCTTGCCCGGCTCGGCGTTGAAGTCGACGCAGTCGCGGCCGAACAGCGCGCCGTTGAGCGTGCCGGCGAGCAGACCGATCATCAGCGCCAGACCGGCGCCCTTGTAACCCGCCATCGGCAACAGCAAAGCCGCCGCGCTCGCCTGCGCATCGATGACCGCCCCGCCGGTTTTCGGATCGACCATCCAGTCGGCGGCAAGCGGTTTGTTCAGCAAACGGTGGTTCTTGATGGTGCCGTAGGAGACGATCGATGTCGCGATATCGAGCACCAGCGGCGGTTCTTTACCGGCGGGAATGGCGATGGCAATCGGATTGGTGCCGAGCAGCGGCTCGGCACCGCCGTCGAGCGGCATATGGTTGGCGTTGGCGACCGCGGCGTAGATGCCGACCATGTCTGCTTTCAGCGCCAGCGCCGCGTAGACGCCGGCGGCGCCGGCATGGTTCGAGCGATGCATGCCGACCCAGGCGACGCCCGCCTCGCGCGCCAGCGCGATGGCAGTGTCCATCGCGCGCGCCACGACGAGATGCCCCATGCCGTTGTCGCCGTCGACCAGCGCGGTTGCCGGCGCGGTGCGGTTCACTTTGATGTCGGGCCGCGCGTTGGTCGACTTGATCTTGAGGCGATGCACGTATTGCGGCAGGCGGAAGACGCCGTGGGCGTCGGCACCCGACAGATCCGCTTCCAGCATCAACTCCGCGATCTTGCCGGCGTCGGCCTCGGGCACGCCGCACTTGCGCATGGCGTCGACGATCAGGCCGCTGACCGCGGCGACCGGAATATGCGTTGCCGTCGCTGCCGCCTGCACGTTCATGCCGGCACCTTCACTTTGAGCAGCTTTTCCGCGCAGCCGCCGAGAATCGAGGCCTTGTCGGCATCGGAAATCTTCAGGCCCTTCACATGCGCAACGCAGTCGAGCATCGCCATGTCGTAGGGATAATCGCTGCCGAGCATGACGCGGTCGGCGCCGACAAGGCCGATCATCGCCTCGAGCACGAGCGCCGAATGCAGGATGGTGTCGTAGTAGAAGCGCTTGGCGATGCCGCGCGGCTGCTGCTTGATGTTGACCTTGGGCTCTGGCCGCACTTTCCAGCCGTGCTCCCAGCGCGCCGCCTGGTAAGGCGTGAAGCCGCCGCCATGGGCGAGCATCACCGTCATGTTCGGGTGGCGGTCAAGCACGCCGCCGAAATAGAGGCAGGCGGCAGCGATGGTGGTGTCGAGCGGATTGCCGATCAAATTGCCGAGGTAATACGACTTCAGACGCTCGGCACCTGCGACGTTATTCGGGTGCACGAACATGAAGGCGCCGAGCTCTTCCGCCGTCGCCCACAGCGGCTCAAAGCCCGGATCGTCGAGATTCTTGCCGGCGACGTTGGAGGCGAACATGGCGCCGCTCAAGCCAAGCTTGCTGACGATGCGCCTGAGCTCGTCGGCCGCGCGCTGCGGCGACGCCATTGGCAGCGTGCCTATTCCTAAGAAGCGCGTCGGATACTGCTTGATGTGCTTGGCGATCTGGTCGTTCTGGATGGCGGCGACCGTCGCGCTTAGTTCCTCGCCGAGGCCGTAGAGATAGGTCTGCGGCGTCGCCGACAACACGTGCACGTCGACGCCGGTTGCGTCCATGTCGGCGAGCCGCCGCGAGATGTCAAAGCCGCCGGTCGGGAATGGCCGGTACACGACGCCACCGACGTCGAGCGCGGCGAAGTCCTTGTCCGTGGGCGTGATGGTCACCGCCGCCTTCGGCGCCGCCTTGGAGATCAGCGAGGCCGTTTCCGGGATGAGGATGTGCGTATGCGTGTCGATGGTTCGCATTTCGTGCCGTGAAAGCGAGTTGCGCGATGGACGGACCCGCTTGGTGCCGCAGCCCGGTACCGGGCGCAAGCCCCTGTCGCATTGCGCGGACGCTGCGCTATAAGCGGGCCTCTTGCAGGGAAAACCGGGATTACCATGGACGCCACCAGTTCTGCCCATCATGGGCCGCGCGAAGTGCGGGTCGAGGACGACGCGCTCGTGCGCGGCGCCGGGCATTTCGTCGACGACGCGCGGTTGCCGAAACAGGCCTTTGCTGCCTTCGTGCGCTCGCCGCATGCTTGTGCCCGCATCGTGGCGATCGACACGAACGCAGCGTCGAAGGTGAAGGGCGTGCTGGCGGTATTGACCAGCAAGGACATGCAGGAGGCGGGCCTCAAATCCGCCGGACGGCATCCGCCGCTCAAGGGCCGCGAAGGCAAAGAACTGATCCAGCCGTTCCGGCCGGCGCTCGCCGGGGAACGTGTGCTCTATGTCGGCGAGGCGGTCGTCGCGGTCGTCGCCGAGACGCGCGGGGCCGCGCAGGATGCCGCCGATCAGGTGGTCGTGGAATATGACGAATTGCCGGCCGTGAGCGACCTGCGCGAGGCCGTGAAGCCGGGGGCGCCGCAGGTTCACCCGGAGGCGCCGGGCAATATCGCGCTCGACTGGCCCGGTATGGTGGACAGCGCCGACAACGAACGCGAGGTAGACGATATCCTCAAGCGCGCCGCGCATGTCGCCCGCGTCACTGTGGTCAATCAGCGCCTCGTGGTGGCGTCCATGGAGACACGCGGCTGCAACGCCTGGTATGAGGCAAAAAGCGAGACCTATCATCTGCGCTGCTGCTCGCAGAGCGCCGGCACCGTGCGCAATCAAACGGCGCCGGTGCTCGGCGTGCCCAACGACAAGCTGCAGGTGACGACGGAGGACGTCGGCGGCGCCTTCGGCATGAAGACGTCGGTCTATCCCGAATACCTCGTCTGCCTGGTGGCGGCGAAGAAGCTCGGCCGGCCGGTCGCCTGGCAATCGACGCGCGCCGAAGCGTTCATGACCGACTCGCAAGGCCGCGACACGGTCACCGACGCCGAGCTCGCGCTCGACGAGACCGGCAAGTTCCTCGCTTTGCGCATGCGCCACAAGTGCAACCAAGGCGCCTACATCACCACGGCCGGCGTCGGCATCAACACCAACAATGTGGCGCGCTGCCTGCCCGGCATGTACCGCATTCCGAAGATCTCGTTCACAACCACCTGCGCGTTTTCCAATACCGCGCCGATCGGGCCCTATCGCGGCGCCGGGCGCCCCGAGGCGAACTATGCGCTCGACCGCGTGGTCGAGGAAGCCGCCCGCGTCACCGGCATCGACACGGCGCGGCTGCGCAAGAAAAACCTGATCCCAAAATCGGCAATGCCGTACAAGACCGCGGTCACCACCACTTACGACAGCGGCGATTTTCCGGCGGTTTATGACAAGGCGATGGAGCTTGCCGACTATAAGAACTTCAACAAGCGCCGGCGCGAGTCGGCGCGGCGCAAGAAGCTGCGCGGCATCGGCATCTCCTGCATGCTCGAGCACGCCGGCGCGCTGCCGACCGAAGGCGCCATGCTCAGCTTCCCGGGCAACGAGATGCTGGTCGTCAGCTTGAACGTCGGCAATACGGGCCAGGCGCACGCCACGGTGTTTCCCCGCCTGCTGGCGGAAAAACTCGGCATCGATCGCAAGCACGTCGTGCACCGGCAAGGCGACTCGACGTTGGAGATTCCGGGCTTTGCCTCCGTGGGTTCGCGCTCGGCGATGGCGGCCGGCAGCGCCGTCGTGCGCAACGCCGAGGTGATGCTGGCGAAGGGCAAGAAAGTCGCCGCGGGGCTCTTGGAAGCCTCCGAAGCCGACATCCAATACGCCAACGGCAACTTCACCGTGGTCGGCACCGACCGCCGCATCTCGCTGTTCGAGACGGCACGGCGGGCGAAGGAAATGTCGGAGAGTCTCGACACCAAGGAGAAGACCGACACGCCGCTCACCTTCCCCAACGGCGTGCACATCGCCGAGGTGGAGATCGACCCCGAGACGGGGTTCCTCGACATCGTCAGCTATACGGCGGTTGACGACTGCGGCAACATGCTCAACCCGCTGGTAGTCGAAGGGCAGATGCAGGGCAGCATGGCGCAGGGGCTGGGCCAGGCGCTGCTCGAAAACACCGTGTATGACGCCGGCGGGCAACTGGTCACCGGCTCGTTCATGGACTACGCCATGCCGCGCGCCCACAACATGCCGGTCGAGCTGCGCGAGGCCTCGCACAGCGTGCCGGCGACCTCGAACCCGATCGGCGTCAAGGGCACCGGCGAGGCGGGCACCACGGCGGCGATCGCGGCGATCATGAACGCCGTCGCCCACGCGATCCCCAACGGCGCCGCCGATCATATGGACATGCCGGCGACGCCGCTGAAGATTTGGCAAGCGTGCCAGCAGGGGCCGGCTGGGAAGTAGCGGTTCGTGTCCCGGATGCGGCGCAGCACCAAGCGCAGCGGAGTGGTGCGCCGTCGATCCAGGACCCAGCTATTTAAGGAACCGGGGTCCTCGGTCTGCCGTGCAACGCTACGCGCTGCACGGCGCCCCGGACACGCGCCCGTACCCTACCCCTGCGAGATGAACTTGATGTTCGTGTAGGCCTGTAGGCCCTCGATGCCGCCCTCGGAGCCGTAGCCCGACTCCTTGATGCCGCCGAAGGGCGTCTCCGGCGTCGACACGGCGACGCTGTTGATGCCGATCATGCCGGACTGGATGGCGTCGCCGATGGCCGTGGCGTTCTTCTCCGACGAGGTGAAGGCATAGGCGGCAAGCCCGAACTGCAGCGAGTTGGCGCGCTCGATCACCTCGTCGACGGTCTTGAACGTCACGATCGGCGCCACCGGCCCGAACGGCTCCTCGGTCATGATCTTGGAGTCGTCCGGCACGTCGGTGACGACCGTCGGCTGGAAGAAGAAGCCCTGATTGCCCTCGCGCGAGCCGCCGGTGACGACCTTGCCGCCGCGTTGCTTGGCGTCGGCGACGAAGCTGTCCATGGCGTCGAGCCGGCGCGGATTGGCGAGCGGCCCCATGGTGATGCCCTTCTCCAGACCGTCGCCGAGCTTGACGCCCTTGGCGTATTCGGTGAAGCGGGCGAGGAACTTGTTGTAGTTTTTCTCGTGCACGTAGAAGCGGGTCGGCGAGATGCAGACTTGGCCGGCATTCCGATATTTGAATGCAGCAACGGTGTCGGCGGCCTTCTCCGGGTCGGCGTCCTCGAACACCACGACCGGCGAATGCCCGCCGAGCTCCATAGTCGCCTTTTTCATGTGCTGCCCGGCAAGCGCGGCAAGATGCTTGCCGACCGGCACCGAGCCGGTGAAGGAAATCTTTTTGATCGATTTTTTCGGGATCAGGTGCTCGGAGACCTCCGCCGGCACGCCGAACACGAGGTTGAGCACGCCCGCCGGCACGCCGGCGTCGGCGAAGCATTTGACGAGCTCGATCGCACCGCCCGGTGTCTCTTCCGAGGCCTTGATGATGATCGAACAGCCGGCGGCAAGCGCGCCAGCGATTTTCCTGACGGGGGTCAGCGTCGGGAAGTTCCATGGCGTGAAGGCAGCGACGATGCCGACCGGCTCCTGCACCACCATCTGCCGCACGCCCTTCTGCCGGCCGGGGATGAGGCGACCATAGGTGCGGCGGCCCTCCTCGGCATACCAGTCGATGATGTCGGCGGAGGTCAAGACCTCGGCGCGCGACTCGACGTAGACCTTGCCCTGCTCCTGCGTCTGCACCTTGGAGACGTGATCGAAGCGCTCGCGCAGGAGATCGGCGGCCTTGCGCATGATCTTGGAGCGGTCATAGGCGGAGGTTTCGCGCCAGACCTTGAAGCCCTTTTCGGCAGCGGCAAGCGCGGCGTCAAGATCGCCTTTGCTCGCATGCGGCAGCGGACCGAGCGTCTTGCCCGTCGCCGGATTGATCACATCCTCGCCCTTGCGGCCTTTGCCGTTGAGCCATTGTCCGTCGATGTAGAGCGCAAGATCGGTGTACATGCGAGCCCTCGTCATTGTCAGGTGCAGCGTCCAGGCGATGCCTTAGCATTTAGCCCGCGTGAGGCCAACGCTTTCGCATCGACGGCCCTCGCTTTTGCCAGCGGAATCAACGGCAATCAGCGCCGGCGAATAATGCCCATTCGAATGAATTGCAACGCCGCGACGCCTCGCGTTATGCTTTTCGGCGCCAGCGGGGACAACCCGCGGCGTGAGGATATCCATGGGAGGAAACGGAACATGCGCAATCGGGCAGGATTGGCTACCGTGCTGGCAGCGGGGGCGCTCGCCTATGCTCCGCTCGCCGCACAAGCAGCGGACTGCGGCACGATCGAGCTCGGCGCCGCGCTTTCGGCGACCGGCATCTACGCGTCCAACGGCAACAACACGCGCAATGGCTATGAATACGCCGTCAAGAAAATCAACGATGCCGGCGGCGTGACCATCGGCGGCAAGTGCTACCACTTCGCGATCAAATACTATGACGACGAGTCGACGCCGGCCCGGGCCGCACAGCTGATCGAGCGTCTGATCGACCAAGACCACATCCAGTACATCCTCGGCCCGTATTCGTCGCCGCTCGCCAAGGCGGTGCTGCCGGTGACCGAGAAGTACGAGACCCCGATCGTGCAGGCCGAAGCCGCGTCGCGCTCGCTGTTCACGCAGGGCTACAAGTACCATTTCGGCCTCATCGCCACGTCGGAGAAATACCTGGCGCCGATCGTCGACCTCGCCGCCGACATCGCCAAGAAGGCCGGCAAGGACCCATCGACGGTGAAGGTCGCCATGATCTACCAGGACGACCCCTTCTCGCTCGACGTGCGCTCGGGCGTCGTCGATGCGATGAAGAAATACAAGATGAACGCGGTGGTCGACGACCGCATGCCGAAGGACCTGAACGACATCACCGGCTTCCTCACCAAGGTGAAGGCGCTCAAGCCCGACCTGTTGCTCGTCTCCGGACACGAGAAGGGCGCGGCGACGGCGACGCGCGAGATGGCCGAACTGAAGGTCGAGGTGCCGCTGGTCGGCATGACCCATTGCGAAGCGGCGAAGCTGACGCAGGACTTCCCGAAAGGCTCGAACGGCTTCATCTGCCCGACCCAATGGGACGAGACCATGAAGGCGAGCGATCCGATCTTCGGTACCGCGATGCAGTACAACGAGGCGATGAAGGCCGCCTACAACTACAAGGTCGTGCCCTATCAGACCGCGGACGCCAGCGCCGCAGTCTACGTCTGGTACGACGCCTTCAAGCGCGCACAATCGCTCGACAAGGAAAAGGTGCGTGATGCGCTGACCAAGACCGACATGAAGACCTTCGTCGGATCGATCAAGTTCAATCCCGACGGCAGCAACCCGGTGAAGGAAATGGCCGAGCGCCAGATCCAGGGCGGCAAGTACAAAGTCGTCTATCCAGAGCATATCGCCGCGGCGAAACTCGTTTATCCGCGCGAAGCTCAGTATTGAGTATGTGACCTTGGGGCGGGCGGTGAAAATCGCCCGCTTCCCATTTTCGGGGGCTCGTCGGATCGCGGCGCGATCGAGACGGCTTAGCCGGCCATTGCCGCACAGCCGAGGGCTGTAACGATGCATCACATCCTCAGCAATATCTCGGTCCTGACCGCGGCGCCGGTGCTCAATTTCGGCCTGCTCATCGACGGCGTGCTGATCGGCTCGATCTTCGCGCTCGCCGCCTACGGCCTGGCGCTGGTCTGGGGCGTGATGAACGTGAAGAACCTGGCGCAGGGCGATTTCATCATGCTCGGCGGCTACATCACCTGGACGCTCGGCCGCTATGGCTTGAGCCCTCTGCTCGGCGTGCCGGTCGCCTTCGGCTTTCTGTGGTGCTTCGGCTGGGTGATCTATCGGCTGGTGATCCGCAAGGTGATCACGCGCGACCTCTTCACCTCGCTGCTGGCGACCTTCGGGGTCGCCATCGTCATCCAGCAGAGCCTTAACCTGGCGTTTGGGCCGGATACTCAATCGGCGCATTCCGGCCTGCCTGACTGGCAATTTGCCGGCGGGCTCGTGATGGTATCGGCCACGCGCCTGCTCGGTTTCGTTCTCGCTATCCTGCTCGCACTCGCCGTCATCTTGTTCATGAAAAACAGCCGCACGGGCCAGGCGATCCGCGCCACCGCCCAGGACGCGCGCGCCGCTCGCGTCCTCGGCATCGATACCGAAAAGGTCTATGCCTTCACCTTCTGCCTGAACGCGGCGATCTGCGGGGCGGCCGGCGCGCTGGTGGCGCTGGTGTGGAACGTGCAGCCGTTCTTCGGCACCACCTATTCGATCCGCCTGTTCGTGATCGTGACCGCGGCCGGCATCGGCAACCTGCCGGCGGTGATTGCAGCCGGTTTCGGCATGGGCGTGTTCGAGCAGTTCGGCGGCTTCCTGCTCGGCGCCGAATTCCAGCAGGCGCTCATCGTGCTGCTGCTGCTGGGCGTGCTCGCCTACCGGCAACTGCAATACATGCGCATCCGGCAGGCGGTGCAATGAATTTTGCCTCGCGCCAGGCGCTGCCCTACTGGCTCATCCTGGTGGCCGGCACGATCGCGCCGTTCGTTTTCCACCAATACAGCAATGAGATCGCGGTGCTCTGGCTGATGATCGTGTTCGCCTCGACCTGGGACATCCTCGGCGGGCAGATGGGCTACAACTCGCTCGGCAACATCGTGTTCTTCGGCGCCGGCATGTACATCTGCGCGGTGGTGCAAATCGGGCTGTTCTACGACGTCGGCATGTACACGGCGGGGTCGCGCACCACGCACATCGTCTTCACCAACGCGCAATACTTTAGCGGCTTCGCGCTCGGACTGGTGGCGGCCGGCATCGGCGCCGCCATCCTCGCGATTGCCGCCGGCTGGATCGTGTTCGGCCTGCGCGGGCCCTATTTCGCCATCGGCACGCTCGGGCTTGCCGTTGCTTCCGCGGAGTTGACGGCGTCATGGGACTGGGTCGGCGCCGCTAGCGGCATTTCCATGCCGGTGTTTCCCTACGCCCCAGAGACGCAGAAACTGTTCTTCTATTTCCTGCTGTTTGCGCTCGGCTTTTCCCTGCTGCTGTTCCTGCGCTGGCTTTACTCGACGAGCTTCGGCTTGGCGCTTAACGCCATCCGCGACGACGAGGAAAAAGCCGAGGCGATGGGCCTGCACACCCGCCGCTACAAACGTACGGCCTGGGCGATTTCAGCCTTTTTCCTCGGCATCGCCGGCGCGGTGTTCGGCAACATGACCGGCTTCATCGAGCCCCGCGACATCGCTTTTCCGACCACAACGTTCAATCTGTTCATGGTGGTGATGGTGCTGCTCGGCGGCAAGGGCACGCTGTGGGGGCCGGTGATCGGCGCGGTGATCTTCCACACGTTCAAGGAGGTAACTTGGACCTATTTCCTCGGCTGGCAATTCGTCGCGCTCGGGCTCTTGATCGTCGTCACCATCGTCTACTTTCAGCAGGGCGTCGCCGGCTGGCTGATCGAAAAATATCCCGCATGGTTCGCGCCGCGCGATGCGCTCAAGCGCCCTGAGGCCACGCCCGCGCTCGCGCCGCAGCCGGAGGGCGCCGAATGAGCGAGCCGATCATCGAGCTTAAGGGGGTGACCAAGGCGTATGGCGGCGTCATCGCCAACCATGCCGTGTCGCTGACCGTCGAGCGCGGGTCGATCACCGGGTTGATCGGGCCCAACGGCTCCGGCAAGACCACGCTGTTTAACTCCATCGTCGGCTATCATCCGATTAACGCGGGTTCGATCCGCTTTGCCGGTAAGGAGATTTCCCAGCTGAGTGTGCAGGAGATCGCCCGCCTCGGCCTGCTGCGCACGTTTCAGACCACGCGCATCTACGGCAAGATGAACTGCATGCAGAACATGCTGATCTCGATACCGCACCGCACGGAAGGCCTGCGCGACATGTTCGCGCGGCGGACGGGCACGGTGGTCGACAGGGCCGAGCATTTGCTCGGCTTCGTCGGGCTTTACGAAAAGCGCTACCTGCGTTCGGGCTCGTTGTCGTTCGGGCAGCAGAAGCTCCTCGAATTCGCCATGGCGCTGATGAACGAGCCGACCGTGCTGCTGCTCGACGAACCGACCGCCGGCATCAACCCGACGCTGATCAACGGCCTGCTCGATCGTCTCAACCGCGCCAACACCGAGTTCGGCATCACCCTGTTCATCATCGAGCACAACATGCGCGTGATCATGAACACGGCGAGCAAGATCTACTGCATGGCGCACGGTGAGATGCTGGCGGAAGGCGAGCCCGGCGAGATCCAGCGCGACCAGCGCGTCATCGACGCCTACCTCGGGGTGCATTGATGCCGGCACTCGAGACCGCAGGCGCCTATCACGGCGGCGTCGCGCCGGCAATCTCGGTCGAGGAGGTTGCGCGACAGGCAGCCGCGCTCGCCCGCGACATCCCCATTGCGGAGCTCGACGCGCTTTCTCATGGCGCGCCGCACCTGCGCATCGACGATTTGCATGCCGGCTACGGACAGATGGAAATCCTGCACGGCCTCTCGCTGCGGGTCGGCCATAAGCAGTCACTGTGCATGATCGGGCCGAACGGCGCCGGAAAGTCGACGGTGCTGCATTCTATCTTCGGCTTCACTAACATCTATTCAGGCAGCATCGCGCTCCAAGAACACGGCGCAAATCTCGACGTGACACGGCTGTCGCCGAACGAAAAACTGCGCAACGCCGGCATCGCCTACATCCTGCAGGACAAGTCGGTCTTTCCGGGCATGACCGTGGAAGAGAACCTGTGGATGGGCGGCTACATGATGGACCGCGCGCAGGCGAAGCTCGCGGCCGAAAAAGTGTTCGCGAAATATCCGCGGCTGGCGGCGCGCCGCAAGCATCAGGCCAAGGTGCTGTCGGGTGGCGAGCGCCGCCTGCTGGAGATTTCCCGCGCACTGGTGATGGAGCCGCGGGTGCTGCTGGTCGACGAACCGTCGATCGGTCTCGAGCCGCGCTTCATCGACATGGTGTTTGAAATCCTCGGCGACCTGCAGCACAGGGACGGCAAGACCGTCGTGATCGTCGAGCAGAATGCCAAGAAGGGCCTGGAGTTCGCCGACATCGGTTACGTGCTGGTGGCGGGACGCCTCGCGCTTGCCGGCAAGACCGCGGACTTGCTCGCCAATCCGGACGTGAGCCGGCTATTTCTCGGTGGCTAGCCGAGAAAAGCGCCACCGTTGACATGAATGCTCTGCCCAGTGACGAAGCGTCCGCCTGGGCCGGCAAGAAAGCGTACCATGGCGGCGATGTCTTCGGGCTTGCCGCGTTCGCCGGTGATGGTGCCATGCGTCAAGTGATGCGCCGGTGTGAGCGAGGTCGAGGGCCGCGACGTCTCAATCGCGCCCGGCACCACGCAATTGGCAGTAATGCGGTCGGCGGCGAGATCGTGCGCCAAGGCGCGCGAGAAGCCGACCAGCGCCGCCTTTGCCGTCATCACGTGGGCGCGGTTTTTGGAGCCGATATACGCGCTCATGCCGCCGATGTTGATGATCGCGCCGCCGTTCCTTTTCAGCGCCGGGATGCAGGCCTTGCTGCAGAGAAAGGCGCCGTCGAGGATGACGCCCATGACCTCGCGCCATTCCTCATAGGACATCTCGGCGATGTGCTTCTCGCGGCGCAAAGCGGCATTGTTGACCAGGATATCGATGCGGCCGAAGGCCTTCAGCGCCGCACCCGCCAGCCCTTGCGCCGTTTTCTGATCGGCAACATCACCGAGATGTGCCGCGGCCTTGCCGCCAGCGGCTTCGATTTCCCTCACGACCTTGTCGGCCTCTGCCTTGTTCGAGCGCGCGTTGACCAGCACCGAAGCGCCGCCGGCGGCGAGCGCAAGCGCGATGGCACGGCCAATATTGCGTCCGGCGCCGGTGACCACCGCGGCCATGCCGGCAAGTTCTTTGTCGCTCATCAGTCTCTCCACTCGTCATGCCCGGCCTTGGGCCGGACATCCACGCCTTTTTCTTATGCCAATAAGCAAGACGTGGATGGCCGGGACAAGCCCGGCCATGACGAAAAAGGTTACCCCCTCAGCGGCGCGAGATCGATCGTGCCGTCGTAAAGCTTGGATAAAAGCTTGAGCACTGCGGCGCTGCGCTGCTCATCCCAGCCGCCGTGACGCGCGTTGAGCAAGAATTTCTCCTCGATATCGGCGCGCGTGAGCGGCTCGTTCGCGCCGCCACGGAAATGCGGCTGCCGCTCTTCGACGATGCGGCCGTCATTGAGCAAAGCACGGATATGGCCGGTGAAGGCGTTTGGATACGGATTATCCGGGTCGACGACGTAACCCACTTTGGCGGCAAGCGCGAGCACCTCGGCATCGTGCACCGCCTTGTCGGTGAAGGCGTCGAGGCCGACGCCGCCGCGCACAAAGCCGGTCGCCAGAATAAAGGGCGTGGCAAATTTGGCGGCATATCCGTTAGGCGGCCGCTGCTTGGAGGCGAGCGGCTCCCACAAGCGATGGACGGTGCCCTCCGCCACTTCGCAGACAAGCTCCTTCACCTCCTCCGGCTTGATGCCGCGGGCAGCAAGGCGCTTGGCGCAGTCGATGTAAGGATGCGCCATGGTGCCGCACGGGTAAGGTTTGAAGGCCAAAGTCTCGATCACCCAGCGGCGGCCGAAATCGTCGACCAGCGCCTCGTAGTCGCCCTTGGTGGTGTGTGCGAAGCCGTGAAAAAGGCCGTGCACGCCCTCGAACACGGTGCGCGGCCCGCGGAAGCCGCCGCGCGCAAGCAGCGCCGCACGATAACCCGATTGCGCGGCCCAACCGGGATGCAAGCGCTTGGTCCAGGCCCCTTCGGCGAGATATTCGATGATGCCGCCGGCGAAGCTGCCGGCGATGCCCAGCGCATCGACGATCTGCCCGGCGTTGAGGCCGAGCGCAGCGCCGACGCCGGCTGCGGCGCCCATCACGCCGAAGATCGCGGTCGGGTGGAAGCCGGCCTTGTGCACGGCCTTGGGCACCACTGTCGACAGCCGGCACATCGCCTCGCAGCCGACGGCGATGCCGAGCAAAGCCGCGGCGCCCTCGAGATTCTGCCGCTCGCAGGCGGCCAGCACCGCCGGCACGATCACCGCGCCGGCGTGCACCGGTCCGCCCTCGAAGGTGTCGTCGAAATCCTCGCCATGGGCGGCGGTGCCGTTGACGAAGGCGGCGCCCGCGGCGCTCAAGCGGCGCGCGTGGCCGATCGCCGTGCAGGGCCCGTCGTCGTCGATCCCGGCAAGCGCCGCCTTGACGTAATCCTCGTTGCGCGCGGTGAGGCAGAGCCCGGCGACGTCGATGAGCAAATCCTCGCATTTCTGCCGAACCGCGCCCGACAAACCTGCGGCACGCAGCGGCACAATGCGTTCGGCGAGCAGTTGGGCGATCGAAGTCTCGGGAAGATCACCCATGGGTCACCGCGTCGTCGCCGGGATACGGCCGCCGAGCCGCAGCGTATTGGCAAGGCCGACGACCGCCGAGGTGACAATGAGCATGAATACGCCAAGCACGGCGATGGCGCCAAGATCGCCGCTTTCGTTGAGGTCGTAGATGAGCACCGAGAGGACCTTGGTCTGCGACGTGAACAGCATGATCGCGGCCGACAATTCGCGAATCACGCCGACGAAGATGAAGCACCAGGTGGCGATCACGCTGTTGCGCAGAAGCGGCGCGGTGATCTGCCACAGCGCGCGCAGGCGCGTCGCGCCGAGGATGCGGCTTGCATCTTCGAGCTCCGGATGCACCGCCTGAAAGGCCGACTGCGTCTGCTGGTAGGCAGAGGGCATGGTCAACGTCACATAGGCGATGAGCAGAATCCAAAGGGTGCCGTAGAGGACGATGGGCGGCCGCGTATAGCTCAGAAACAGCCCGACGCCGAGCACGATGCCGGGGATGGCGATCGGCGCGGTGGCAAGAAAGCCGAGCAGCCGGTGCCCGGTTATCGCGCCGCGAACGCCGATGTAGCCTATGACGACGGAGAGGACAGTGCCAATGGTCGCGGCGAGAATGCCGAGGATGAAGGTGTTTTCGATGGCGAGGCTCGTTTCGGAGAGCTCGTTGAAAACGAACATGACATTCTTCAACGTGAAGTTATTGACGCTGACGATGTGCGAAGCGAGCTTGGAGAAACTGGCGTTGAGCAGCGCGAAATAGGGCAGGAACACCGGGCACATCAGGATCGCGAAACTGAAGGCAAGCGCCAGCCATTTGTAGCCGCCGAGCCGCACGATGCGCGGCTCGCTGTTCTTGGCGCCGACCACCGTGTAGGTGCGCCGCCCCAGCGCGGCCTGCTGCGCGCGCAGCAAGATCACGGTCAGGATCAACAGGGGCAGCGAGGCGGCGGCGGCAAGCTGCTCCTTGGGCGGAAACTCGAACAGGCTCCAGATCTTGGTGGTCATTGTGTGGAAACCCGCCGGCATCGCCAGAATCGCCGGTGAGCCGAACAAGGTCATGGCGTCGAGGAAGGCGACCAGCGCGCCGGCGATCAGTGCCGGCAGCGCCAGCGGAATGGTGATGCGGCGCGCAGTATCCCAGGTTCCAGCACCGAGAATGGCGGAAGCATCTTCGAGGTCGCCGGGGGTGCGGTCGAGCGCATTGGCGATAAGCACGAAGACATATGGAAACGTGTAGCAGGCAACGACGAAGACGAGGCCCGAAAAAGAATAAATGTTCAGGACATGCGCGCTGCCTGCCGCGCCTGTCAGATCGCGGAACAGCTGATTGAGCAGGCCGCTGTTCGGCGCCGCCAGCAATTCCCAGGCGATGGCGCCGATGAAGGGCGGCGTCACGAACGACGCGGTGACCAGCAGCCGTACCGTGCGCTTGAGCGGCATGTCGGTGCGCGCCACCAGCCAGCCCATCGGCGCCGCCACTGCGCAGGACAGAAGCGATGAAAGGGTCGCCAGCCCGAAGGTCGTGAACAGCGGGCCGATGAAATCGGCGCTGTCGAGGCTGCGGAAATTGGCGAGGGTCAGCGCGCCCTTGGCGTCGGTCACCGCATAGTAGCCGAGCCAGGCGAGCGGCAGCACGATGAGCACGCAGAGGATCGCCGCAAACAACAACAGCACCGGCACCGACAGGTCGATGCCGAACCCTCGCTTGGCGACAGATGCTGGAGCGGCGAGCGCGGTCATGCAGAGGTTACGTTGCAGCGTCCGCCTCTCCCGTTCGAAGAGAAACGGAGCGGCTGGTCAGACGTGGAATAGCTTGGAGTAACGCGCCTTGATCTCCTCGGCGGTTTTCAGCACGCCCGCCGGGTCGTCCTTCATCAGTTTGATGCTCGAGAGCGGCCGTCGGCCCGGCTTTTCCTTGGTCTGCGGATGCACCGAGCGCAGACCGCCGACATCGATGTTCACCTGCTGGCATTCGGCCGTGAAGCAATAGCTTTGGAACAGCTTCGCCGCATTCGGGTTAGGCGCGGCCTTGAAGATGCCGTTCGGCCCGATGATCAACGGCGTGCCTTCGGTCGCATAGACCGGCTCGACCGGCTGGCCGGACTCCTTTTCCTTGAAGATCAGATATTCGACGCCGTCCGCCTGCACGGCGCGCTCGCCAAGCGCCAAGCGCTTGGGCGGCACCGAGGCCGACTGCACCTGCAGCACGTCTTGCTGCGCGAGCTTCTCGAAGAAACTCCAGCCGAGATCGCGAGCCATCTGGAAGGTCGCGGTAAGGATGGTGCCCGAATAGCCGGGATGCGCCTTGACGATCTTGCTTTTCCATTTCGGCAGCAAGAGATCGGCAAAGCTCTTCGGCGCCTCCTCTTTCTTCACCAGGCTGGTGTTGTAGGCAATGATGCAGAGGAAGACGCGGAAGCTCGCATAGGTGCCGTCGGGGTCCTTGTGCTCGGGCGGGAAATATTTGGCGACGTCCTCAGGTACATAGGGCTCCAGCCAGCCTTTTTCCTTCCAGTAGTAGAGGTGCGAAGCGTCGGAAGAATTAACAACGTCGACGGCGTGAATGTTGGAGGCATATTCCTGGCCGATACGCTGCAGGATACGCTCGGCGCCGGTGCGCTCGACGTGAACGCCAACGCCCGGATATTTCTCCTGGAAGCGCTTGGCGATGCCTTGCGATACTTCGAGGTCGATGGAGGTGTACCAGACGACCTTGCCCTCTTTCTTTGCCGCGTCGATCAACGCCGGTGTCACCGCGCTCGGCGGCGGCGCGGCGGCGCCGACATAAGTCGAAAACGCCGCGCCGGCGATCAGCGCGGACGAGCCTGCGAGCATACTTCGGCGAGAAATTGTCGGCTTCTTCATTGTATTGGCTCCCTGTCGTTTTCGTCGATCCGCCCCGATCTTCAGGAAATAAGCGCCCGGCAGCGCTCCGGCGGCAGATGCAGCCAGACCGCGCTGCCCGGCGAAATCTTGTCCTTCGGCGCGGTGAGCGCGCGAAGCTGCGTGCCGTCGCTAGTCTCGACCATATAGTCGCGGCTGTCGCCGAGAAAGACCTGGCGCACGACGGTTGCCGGCACTACGTTCTCGGCGCCGCGCGGTTCGCTCGCCGCAATGGCGACGTCATGCGGACGAATCGACACCGGCGTCGGCGCTCCTGCCCTGACCGGTTCGCCGACGCAACGCAGCGCAACACCGGCAAAATCCACACGGTTGCCGTCGCGCCCGGTTCCCTTGATCACGTTGCTGGAGCCGATGAAGCGGGCGACGAATTCCGAGCGCGGCCGTTCATAGATCTCTTCCGGCGAGCCTGCCTGCTCGATCCGGCCTTGGTTCATCACTGCGATGAGATCGGCGGTGGTCATCGCTTCCGACTGGTCGTGGGTGACGTAGACGGTCGTGTAGCGATAGGCATCGTGCAGCCGCCGCACCTCGAAACGCATCTCTTCGCGCAAATTGGCGTCGAGATTGGACAGCGGCTCGTCAAGCAGCAGCGTCTCGGGCTCGACGATCAGCGCACGGGCGAGCGCCACGCGCTGCTGCTGGCCGCCGGAAAGTTCGCCGGGATAGCGCGAGGCGAGCGGCGCGAGGCGCGTCGTCGCCAGAATGGCGTCGAGCTTCTCGGCGATGGTCGCCTTGTCCATCTTGCGCAGCCTCAGGCCATAAACGATGTTGTCGGCAACCGTCATGTGCGGCCACAGCGCGTAGCTCTGGAAAATCATCGACATGTTGCGCCGCTCCGGCGGCAATGTGTGCGCCGGCGACGACATCAGCTTGACGCCGACGCGAATTTCGCCCTCGCTCGGCTCGACGAAGCCGGCGATCAGCCGCAGCGTCGTGGTCTTGCCGCAGCCCGACGGCCCGAGCAGGCAGACCAGATGGCCGTGTTCGATGGTGAGCGAGATATTGTCGACCACGGCGACGTCGCCGTATCGCTTGGTCAGCCCCCGCAACTCGACCGACGCCACCCGTATCCTCCGCCCGTTTCCTCCACCAGCGGCCGTGATCCGGCCGTTCTTGCCGGGGCTTTCAGCTGCCGGTGAACACCGGCTTGCGCTTTTCCATGAAGGCCTTGCGCCCTTCCTTGTAGTCGTTGCTGGCGAAGCAAGCCTGCACCATGTCGTCCGCCTTCTTCAGGTCGCGCTTGCTCTCGTCCTTCGTCGTCTGCGCGACGATGAATTTCACCGAGTCGATCGTCAGCGGCGCGTTGCCGGCGATGGTGTCGGCATAGTCCTTGACGTAGTTCTCGAGCTCGCCGTCGGTGACGACGCGATTGACGAGGCCCATCTGGTGCGCCTCAGCGGCGGTGAACTGGCGCGCGGTGTAGAAGATTTCCTTGGCGAAGGATGGACCGACGAGATCGACCAGTTTCTTCAAGCCGTCAAAGCGATAGCCAAGACCCAGCTTGCCTGCCGGCACGCCGAACTTCGAGGCCTCGGTGCAGATGCGCAAATCGCAGCAGAGCGCGAGACCGACGCCGCCGCCGATGCAGTAGCCGCGGATCATGGCGATGGTCGGCTTGGGGAAGTAGTAGAAGGCATTGTTGGCACGGTCGACCACGGCATTGTAGTGATCAATCGCTTCCTGCGACGAACGCTCCTTCTCGAACTTGGAAATGTCGGCGCCGGAAATGAAGGCCTTGCCGCCGGCTCCGGTGACGACGACGACGCGGACTTCCTTGTCGTTCCTGAAGTCGTCGAGGATGCTGGTCGCCGCCTCCCACATATCCAGCGAAACCGCGTTGTGACGCTCCGGATTGTTGAAGGTCACGTAACCGACCTTGCCCTCCTTGCGCGCCAGCATCTTGTCGGTCTTGGTCATGATGTTCATTGCGGTATCTCCTCAAACCACTTTAGCGCGGTGCAGCTCGGCAATCTCGTCGGCGGCGAAGCCGAATTCCTTGAGCACCTCGTCGGTGTGCTGACCCTGTTCGGGCGGCGTCGCCACGATCTTGCTCGGCGTGCGCGACAGCGTGACCGGCTGGCCGACGAAAACCTGATCCTTGCCGTTCGGCCGTTTCGCGGTTTGCGCGATGCCGAGATGCTTGACCTGCGGGTCGGCGAAAACCTGGTCGATGGAATAGATCGGACCGCAAGGCACGCCGATCTTGTTGAAGATGTCGATCCATTCGGCGCTGGTCTTGTTGACCGTGCGCTTCTCGAGCTCGGCGTTGACGGCGTCACGGTTCTTCGAGCGCAGCGCGCCGCTTTTGAAGTCCTCGCGATTGATCAGCTCGGGGGCGCCGACCGCATTGCAGACGCGCTCCCACATCACCTGCCCGGCGGCGGCGATGTTGATGTAGCCATCCTTGGTCTTGAACACGCCGGTCGGGATCGAGGTCGGGTGATTGTTGCCGGCTTGCTTGGCCACTTCCTGATGCTGCAGCCAGCGTGCAGCCTGAAAGTCCAGCATGAAAATCTGCGCCTGCAACAGCGAGCTCGACACCCACTGGCCTTCGCCGGATTTTTCGCGCTCGAGCAGCGCCACCATAATGCCGATCGACGCAAACAGCCCGGCGCAGAGATCGGCAACCGGAATGCCGACGCGCACCGGCCCCTGCCCGGGCAGCCCGGTGATCGACATCAGCCCGCCCATGCCTTGCGCGATCTGGTCGAAGCCCGGGCGGTCGCGGTAGGGCCCGTCCTGGCCGAAGCCGGAAATGCTGGCATAGACGATGCGCTTGTTGATCTTGCGCAGATCTTCGTAATTGATGCCGAGGCGATCCTTGACGTCCGGCCGGTAGTTCTCGACGACGACGTCCGCCTTCTCGACGAGACGCAGGAAGGCGGCACGCCCCTCCTTCGACTTCAGGTCGAGGGTGATGCTGCGCTTGTTGCGGTGCAGGTTCTGGAAGTCGGCGTTGTCGCGCGGGCCGCCCGCCGCTTCGCCCTTTTCCAGATGCGCCGGCGTCTCGATCTTGATGACGTTGGCGCCCCAGTCGGCAAGCTCGCGCACGCAGGTCGGACCCGCGCGCACGCGGGTGAGGTCGAGCACGGTGAAGCGGGACAGGGCATCGGAAGCCCGGGGAAACGACATTTTGACGGCTCCGGACAGCTTTTTACTCATTTTTCGGGCAAACCTTCCCTGATCTGCGTCGCATTGTCCATCGCGCTCAGAGGAAGGCAGACCACCACTTTATTCATCATTCGGCCGAATAATCGTCGCCGCCGCCTTGAAATGAACACAGCAGGCGGGCATATCAGCGGCACGGATGAATGAACCCGATTCGGGTTTTGCGGGCTGCGTGCACGAAATTCACTCAGCGATTTCGCCCCGCCTCTTCCGTTTCCAAACAGCCGACAACCCTGGCAACGCGGGATGTCCTTTAGAACCCGCGACCACGCCGTTTCGCGCGAGCGATCCGGCCATGTCGCCATATAGAACAGAAAAGAGCCTCTTTGACTTCATTTAACGATTTCGGCCTCGCAGAGCCGATCCTCCGCGCGCTTCGCGAAGAGAAATACGAAACCCCCACCCCGATCCAAGCTCAGACCGTTCCGATCGCAGCCCAAGGCCGCGATGTCATCGGCATCGCGCAAACCGGCACCGGCAAGACCGCGGCTTTCGCGCTGCCGATCCTCAACCGCCTCCATGCCAAGCGGCAACGGCCGGCGCAAAAAGCCTGCCGCGTGCTGGTGCTGTCGCCGACGCGCGAGCTCTCCGGCCAGATCGCCGACAGCTTCCGCGCCTACGGCCGGCATATCCGCCCGCTCGATATCGCGCTGGCCATCGGCGGCGTGTCGATCGTGCCGCAGAAGCGTTCGCTCGCGCGCGGCGTCGAGGTGCTGGTGGCGACACCGGGCCGCTTGCTCGATCTCATCAATCAGCGCGCGCTGCGTCTCGACCAGATCGAGGTGCTAGTGCTCGATGAAGCCGACCGCATGCTCGACATGGGCTTCATCCACGACATCAAGCGCATCGTTGCCATGCTGCCGAAGGAACGGCAGACGCTGTTCTTCTCCGCTACCATGGCGGGCGAAGTGACCAAGCTCTCCGCCAACATGCTGCGCGATCCGGCGCGCGTCTCAGTGACGCCGCAGGCGACCACCGCCGAGAAGGTCGAGCAACGCGTCATCCTCACCGAAAGGGCATCGAAACCCGCGCTGCTTGCCGAAATCCTCAAGGCCGAGCCGGTCGACCGCGTGCTGGTGTTCACCCGCACCAAGCATGGCGCCGACAAGGTCGTGCGTTCGTTGCACAAGGCGGGTCTCGCCGCTGATTCCATCCACGGCAACAAGAGCCAGGGCCAGCGCGAGCGCGCGCTTGCAGCCTTCCGCGACGGCCGCGTGCGCACCCTAATCGCGACCGATATTGCCGCCCGCGGCATCGACGTCGAGGGGGTGAGCCACGTGGTCAATTACGACTTGCCCAACATCCCCGAGAGCTACGTGCACCGTATCGGCCGTACCGCGCGCGCCGGCGCGGCCGGCGTCGCCATCTCCTTCTGCGATCACGAGGAGGCGGCCTTTTTGCGCGACATCGAGCGGCTGATTCGCATGCCGATCCCGGCGACCGACCGGCGCACCGGCAAGCGCCCGGGCCAGCGCCCCGCAGCGCAACATGCGCACGGCCGGCACAACGGGCGAGCCAACCATCAAGCGCGGCGGCACAGCCACAGCAATGGCCACCATGCCCCCCGCCCGCAGGCGCCGCACCCGGCAATTCGCCAAGCGGATGCAAGGGAGGAGCCAAGCGGCATGGGAAATGTTAGATTTATGCAGCGTTCGAGCGGCGCCGCTCGAATCCCGAACTGAAGCCGGAGAGGACCGGATGGCGAAGGAAGAACTGCTGGAGTTTGACGGGACGGTGACCGAGGTGTTGCCGGACGGCAATTTCCGCGTGAAGCTCGACAACGAGCACGAGGTGCTCGCCTACACCGCCGGCAAGATGCGTAAGTTCCGCATCCGCACCGGCGTCGGCGACCGGGTGATCGTCGAGATGTCGCCCTACGACTTGAACCGCGGCCGCATCAGCTTCCGCCACAAGGGCGAGGCGCCGGCGGCGGCGCCGCAGCAGCGGCGGCCGAATTTCCGCCGCCGCTAGATTTACGACGCTACGGGGCACGGGGGCTTCCGGAGTTCAAAACGTGCCATGAATGCAAAATTTTTTCCGCGGCTGGCGCTGACGATGGCGCTGGCCTTCGCTGCAAGCTCCGCCATCGCGCAGGATCGTCCTGCCCACCCCGATCATCCGCAAGGCCCGGCTGCGAGCGAGCGCCATGGCGGGCCCGGCATCCTGCAGTTGCTGCCGGCGGATTCTGTCACCGAGCACGCGATCGACACGCCGCAAGGCAAGCTCGCCTACACCGCGACCGCCGGCACGCTTGCCTTCTTCGACCAGTCCGGCGCGAAAAGCGCCGAAGTTTTCTACACCGCCTATGTGAAGAACAACGCCGCGCCGAACCGGCCGCTCACGTTCGTGTTCAACGGCGGGCCGGGGGCGGCGTCCGCCTTCCTGCATCTCGGCCTCGCCGGCCCGCGCATCGTCGATCTGGGTGCCGGCGGAGCAAATGCCGCCCAGCTCCACGACAACCCCGACACCTGGCTCAATTTCACCGATCTCGTCTTCATCGACCCGATCGGAACCGGTTGGAGCCGCGCCGCCAAGGCCGACGACACCAAGCATTTCTGGGGCGTGCGCAGCGACGCCGAGGCGATGGCCAAGGCAATCTCCCTTTACGTCAACCACAACAACCGCGCCGGCTCGCCGAAATACCTGTTCGGCGAAAGCTACGGCGGCTTCCGCGCCGTCAAGACGGCGCGCGCGCTGCAGCGCGACCAGGGCATCAGCACCGCCGGCATCGTGATGCTGTCGCCGCTGCTCGAAGGTTGGCTCACCTTCGGCGATTCCGACTCGGCGCTGATGGCGGCGCTGCAATTGCCCTCGCTTGCCGCCGCCGAACTCGAGCGCAACAAAGCCTTTAATTCAAAGGCGCTTGCCGCGGCGGAAAAATTCGCCATGACCGATTATCTGACGACGCTCGCCGAGCCGCCGCCGCAAGGTGAGGCGGGCAAGGCTTTCTACGAGCGCGTGGCGAAGCTGACTGGCATGCCGCTCGACGTGGTGACGCAGGTGCGCGGCTTCGTCGCCGACGCCTTCATCAAGAACCTGCGCGCGGGCGAAGGGAAGATCGTCAGTCACTACGACGCCGCCTTCGCCGTCGACGATCCCTATCCCGAGCTGCGCTCGGCGCGCGGACCCGATCCGATCCTCGACGACATTTCGCGCGGCTACGGCGGCGCCATGGCCGCCTATGCGCGCAACGAGCTCGGCTTCAAGACGGAGATGACCTACATCCTGCTGGCGGGTGACGCCTCACGCCAATGGGATTGGCAGGGTGGCCGCGCGACCGTGAGCGTCGACGACGACTTGCGCACGATGCTCGCCTTCAACCGCTCGTTCCGCGTGCTGATCGCGCAAGGCTATTCCGACATGGTCACGCCCTATGCCGAGACGCGCTACGTGCTCGATCACATGCCGACCTTCGACCCGCCGGGCCGCGTCGCGCTCAAGCTCTACCGCGGCGGCCACATGATCTATCTCAACGCGGATTCGCGCAAAGCCTTCAGCGCCGACGCGGCGGCGTTCTATCGCGCGGCGGAGAATGCCACGAGGTAAATGGCGGTCCCGAGAGGAGTCGAACCTCCGACCTTCGGTTTAGGAAACCGCTGCTCTATCCTGCTGAGCTACGGGACCGGCCGCGGGCCCGCCTTTAGCATATAGGCGGTGAAGCGGCCATATTGACGGGCGGCGGCGGCAATTCGGACAATAGGGAATGTCACCTCGTCTGCGCTCCGCGCTCGCTCTCGTCACACTCCTCGCCGCCGGCGCCGCCGCGGCGCAGCCGCTGCAATGCAAGTTGCAGCCGATGGAGAACGATAGCGTTGAGGTCACGGCCGTGCGCGATGCCCGCACGCTGGCGCTCAAGGGCAGCCCCGACTTGCGGCTCGCAGGCGTCGAAACGCCGGCGGGACAACAGGCGCAAGCCGCGCAAGCGGCGCTGGAAAAGCTGACGCCGCCCGGCACCATGCTCAAGCTGATGGGCATCGGCCGCGAACAGGTCGACCGTTACGGGCGCCGCATCGCCTTCGCCTTCCTGCCCGGCTCCGACCAATCTCTGCAGCAAACTCTGATCGACCAAGGCGAGGCCTGGGCCGGCGCGCAAATCGGCGATGCCGGCTGCGCCAGGCTTTTGTTAACCACCGAAGCCGCCGCCCGGCGCGCCCGCCGCGGCTTCTGGGCCGACCCCAATTTCGCCCCTTTGCCGGCGGACCATCCTGCGCAACTGGCGGCCGAGCAGGGGCATTTCGTGCTGGTCGAAGGCAAAATTCTGTCGGTGCATGAGAGTTACGGCACCATCTATCTGAATTTCGGGCGGCACTGGACCGAAGATTTCTCCGTCACCATTGCCAGCCACCTGCAGAACCTGTTCGCCGGATCCGGGATCGACCCGAAAAGACTTGAAGGCCACGGCGTTCTTGTGCGCGGATTTATCGAATTCCGCAGCGGGCCGATCATCGACGCGCGAAGCCCGGAACAGATCGAGCTTTTGTATTAGAATATTTTTTTTGGACGCGGGGGCGTTGGGCGCGTATGGGCGGCATGACGATCAACAGGGCGGCCAAGGCCTGCGGCATGGCCGCAGCGGTGGCGCTGCTGCTCGCCGCCTGCACCAACCTGCCGGACAATCCCCAGATCACGCTGCAACTGCCGAAGCAGACGCAGCTACAATCCGCCGCCGAGCGCGAGCACCAGCGCATCCTCGCCTCCTACGGCGGCGTTTACGACGACCCGCGGCTGCAGGAGGAGATCGGCAAGCTGGTCGATCGGCTGGTCGCCGCGTCGGAGCGGCCCGACCTCAAATACCAGGTGACTATCCTCAACGCCTCGGCGATCAACGCCTTCGCGCTGCCCAACGGGCGCCTTTACGTCACCCGCGGATTGATCGCGCTCGCCAATGACCGCGCCGAGCTCGCCTCGGTGCTGGCGCACGAGATGGGTCACGTCATTGCCCGGCACGCGCAAATCCGCGAGGAGCAGGCGCGGCAGGTCGCCCTCGTCGGCCATCTGGTCAATGACGTGCTGTCCGATCCGCAGACCGGCGCGCTGGCGCTGGCCAAGTCGAAGCTGACGCTGGCGGCATTCTCGCGCGCCCAGGAATTCGAGGCTGACGGCATCGGCGTCGGCATTTGCGCGCGCGCCGGCTTCGATCCTTATGGAGCGGCGCGCTTCCTCGCCGACATGCAGCATTACGCCGACTTCAGGGCCTCGAGCCGCGGCGAACCCCATACGGTCGATTTTCTCTCCACACATCCGGCGACGCCGGAGCGAGTGAAGAACGCGCTGGCCAATGCCCGGCAGTTCTCAGGCCCCGGGGCCGGCGAACGCGACCGGGCCGACTACCTCGCCGATCTCAACGGCATGGTCTACGGCGAGGATCCGAGCGAAGGCTTCGTGCGCGGCCGCCGCTTCGTCCATCCCAAGCTCGGTTTCAGCTTCGAGGCGCCGCTCGGCTTTTCCCTCGACAACACCGCGCAGGCGGTGCTCGGCCTGAAAGACGGCGGCGCCGAGGCGATGCGGCTCGACATCGTCAGCGTGCCGGCCGAGCAGGCGCTCGGCGATTACCTGAAATCCGGCTGGCTGGAGAACGTCGATCCAG
>Ga0335083_10001520_pt1 | contig 31699 bp, 29 predicted proteins | sample Lox_Sample_42_FD_206716 | JGI IMG/M metagenome (GOLD analysis project Ga0335083, IMG submission 206716) | Soil microbial communities from Loxahatchee National Wildlife Refuge, Florida, United States - Lox_Sample_4.2 | ecosystem: Environmental > Terrestrial > Soil > Wetlands | place: USA...
GAGTCGATGGTGGTCCAGGCCGAGGAGGTGCCCCGATAACTCGCGTCGCGCGGCTGGCACGGCCATCCGCCGGCCGGGCGAAGCCACGGTCCGTTCAGATCAAATCTTTTCCCGAACGGACCGTGGCTGAGCCGGTCAGCGGCGGCGACGGCCCCGGAAGCCCGCGGACATCGCCGCCGCGCCGCGGCCGGCCGCCGGGACGGCCATGATAGCTGCCGGCCGGGCGGCGGGCAGCATGACCGGGGCAGCCGGCTCGCCGGCGATCGAGCGCAGCAGCGCTGAGCAGGGAGTGACGGCGGCGGCCAGCGGGACGACGCCGGCCTTCCGCATCAGGGTTCGCACGTCGGCTGCCTGAGCCTGGTCCTGGAGGGTAATCACGGTCCCGGCCGCGCCGGCCCGGGCGGTCCGCCCTGACCGGTGCAGGTACGCCTTGTGCTCGGCCGGCGGGTCGGCGTGGATGACCAGGTCGATCCCGTCCACGTGGATGCCGCGGGCGGCGATGTCCGTCGCGACGATGACCCGGACCGTGCCGGCCGCGAAGGAGGCGAGGTTCCGTTCCCGCGCACTCTGCGCCAGGTTCCCATGCAGCTCAGCCACCGGGATGCCGCCCGCGGTCAGCTGGCGGGCGAGCCGGCGGGCGGCGTGCCTGGTCCGGGTGAAGACGAGCGACCGGCCGCTGCCGCCCGCGAGGGCAGCGACCACCCGGACCCGGTCGGCCGGCTCGATGGTCAGCACGCGGTGGGTCATCGCGGCCGGCGCCTCGGCCGGGCCGAGATCGTGGTGCACCGGGCGGTCCATGAACCGCCGTGCCAGGACGTCGACGGCGGCGTCGAGTGTCGCGGAGAACAGCATCCGCTGGCCGCCGGGCGGGGTCATGTCAAGGAGCCGCCGTACCACGGGCAGGAAACCGAGGTCGGCCATGTGGTCCGCCTCGTCAAGCACGCTGATCTCCACGTCGCCGAGGTGGCAGTGGCCCTGCTCGATGAGATCGGCCAGCCGGCCAGGGCACGCGACCACGATGTCGGCGCGGTTACGGAGGCTGGCCACCTGTGGTTTCTGGGGCACCCCGCCGTAGATCGTCGTCACGCTCAGCCCGACAGATCCGGCCAGCGGCGCTAGCACGGCGTGGACCTGGCCGGCGAGCTCCCTGGTCGGCACCAGGACCAGGCCGCGCGGGCGGCAGGCGCTCGTGTAGCCGTCGATTAGTCCGGCGGCCAGCGGAATGCAGAAGCCGAGCGTCTTGCCCGATCCGGTCTGGCCGCGGCCGAGGATGTCCCGGCCGGCCATGGCGTCTGGCAGCGTGGCGGCCTGGATGGGGAACGGCGTAGTGATGCCCGCCGCGGCGAGGGCGGCCACGAGCGGCGCGGGAACGCCCGCCGCGGTGAAGGAGGTGGCGGGCGGGACGACGGAAGTGACGGTGCGCGGAGCGGCGGGCCTGGCGTGGCGGCGCCTTCCGCGCGGGGCGGGCTGACGTTCGGCGGGCAGAACGGACAAGAAGTACCTCCAGGGTGGGGTGGCCGCGTTTTCGCAGGCCACCACATCCGTGGAAACCAGCTCGCTGATCAGCAGCGTACGACCAGCGCGCCGCGTGCGGCTGCGCCTCAGTGTGAATGGCCGCGCCGGGCTACCGTCAACGTAGCCTGGCACGGCCGGCGTTTGGCTAGACCTTGGCCAGCCGCGGCCCGGCGGGGAACAGTCGGCGAAGACGGCCGGCGGTGGCCGCGACGGCGGGCGAGTAGGTGAGCGGCTCCCGGCTGAGAACCGACAGCAGGGACCGGGCGGCCTGGATCAGCGCCGCGTGGCTGGTGCCCGCATCGGCCTGCGCCAGTGCGCTCAGGGCCGGGGAGAACCGGCGGCGCGGGTCCGCGTCACGCCAGGCGTCGCCGCTGGCGAGGAGGGCGGCGACGGCCGCGTGCAACTCGCCGCTGTCGGCCCTCGGGCCGGCTTGTCCCTGGGCGGGCACGTCCGCGCTGACAACCGCAGGGCCGGCCTCGGGCGGGGCCGTGCGGATGCCTGGCATCCGGTCGGCTATCGCGGCCTGGACCGTGGGGTAGGTGCCGAGGAGCCGGCTGAGCCCGGTGGCGGTCAGCACCCTGGCTACCTCAGGCTGCAGCGCGGCCAGACGCAGCGTACCGCCGAGCAGGACAGCACGGCGCCGCGTGTTCACCAGGACCTCAAGGCCGCTGGCGTCCGCGTAGCGAACTGCGGACATGTCGATGACGAGCCGGATGGCGCCGGGGCGGAGCAAGCCAAGCAGCCGTTCCCGCACAGCGGGCACGGCGGCGATGTCCAGGTCACCGCCGAGGGCGGCGATGACGGCACCGTCGTGGCCGGCCATTGCGGTCGGGATGACGGGGCCGGCGTCCTTGGCCACGGGATAAGTCACAGTGCTTTCCGATCGGATGGTTCTCCTGCGATCCGGACGAGATGTGTCCGGATCGCGACAGGTCAGTCAGCTGCGGCGTGCCATCGTGTGCGTCCAGCTGCGGCGTGCCATCGTGTGCGTCGGACCGGCGGCGTCTCGCAGACCCGCCGAGCGCGTGAACCCGCCCGAAGCCGGAAGGCGACCCGTCGGCGGTGACTGACGTTCAGCAGCATCAGTATACGCCGGCAGGAGAAAACTAGCAATACTTTTCCAGAATCAGTCGACTTTCTACGCAAGCGCCTGGGTTACACTGACCACGAACTCAGTCAATCGCCGTCCTAGACCCAGGCGGCTCCCGATCAGCACGGCCATGCCCGACAGCGAGGAGCCACCATGACGCCTGCCCCTGCCAGCCCGCGCGGCAGTGACTACGCCGTCCTGTCCAGGCAGGTGAGGCAGTCGGGCCTGCTCGACCGCACGCCAAGGTATTACGCATGGAAGATCACGCTCACCTCAGCGGCACTCGCAGCCGGCTGGGTGGCGTTCGCCGTCATCGGAAATTCGTGGTGGCAACTGGCCGACGCGGTGTTCCTGGCAGCCGTCTTCGCCCAGTTCGGCTTCCTCGGCCACGATGCCGGGCATAGCCAGGTCTTCCGCACCCGGCGGGCCAACGCCGTCCTCGGCCTCGCGTGCGGCAACCTCGGCGCCGGGGTCAGCTATGACTGGTGGACCCGCAAGCACAACCGGCATCATGCGCATCCGAACACCGAGGGCGCCGATCCGGACATCGCGATCGGCGTGCTGGCGTTCTCCGTCACTAGCGCCCGGATGGCGCGCGGCATCCGGCGACTGGTCTTCCGCTATCAGGCCTACCTGGTCATCCCGATGCTGTTCCTCGAGGCGCTCAGCCTGCACGCGTCAAGCATCCGGCGGATGACCCTGCCCGGCTGCCGGCACCGGGCGTGGGAGGCGACGCTGCTCGGCGCGCACTTTGCCGCCTACCTCGGCGCGGTGTTCCTCGTGCTGCCGCCGGTCAAGGCGGTGACGTTCATCCTCGTGCAGCAGGGCCTGCTCGGCTTCTACCTGGGCTGCTCCTTCGCGCCCAACCACAAGGGCATGCCCATCCTCGCGGCCTCCGACAAGACCGACTTCCTGCGACGGCAGGTCCTGACCTCGCGCAACGTCCGCGGCGGCTGGCTCACCGACTTCGCCCTCGGCGGCCTGAACTACCAGATCGAGCACCATCTCTTCCCGTCCATGCCCCGGCCGAACCTGCGCCGGGCCCAGGCCATGGTGGCCGCGTTCTGCGCCGACCGGGGCGTGGCGTACCTGGAGACCAGCCTGCTCACCTCTTATGCGCAGGCGCTTGGGCACCTCGCCGCCGTCGGCAGCGACCTGGCCGGCCCAGTCCCAGCCACCGGGGCCACCCCGGTGCCCGCTGGGCGCTGACCGCGCAGCGGGCGCGCACCGCGCGCGGCTTCGGCCCGGATGCCGGCCCGGTGAAAGCCAGCCCGGCACCGGCGCCACGCATCCGGGACGGCGACGACCACAGGTCAGGGTGCTGAGTCTCCCCGCGGGTCGTCCCTTCCCTCTTCTCGACGCTGATCCTCGATCACCGATGCGACGTGCCGGACGCATACTTCGAATGCGAGCGGGTCGACAGCGTGCATGCCGCGCAGCTTATCCATGAAGTCGAGCATGTGCCGCACTGTGTGGTCCGGCAGCCCTCCCACGCTCATGAACTGGCCGACACCAGACTCAGCGAAACCGGGCACTGTACCCGGCTTAATCCCGTAGAAGTCGCCCATGGTCCTCCTCCGATCCATTGCCGCCAGGCACAAATGTCACCGCTCGCGTGCCTGTGATGGCCGAGGCGGCTCTGCCTGGCGAGCCGACAGGGCTCCCAGTCAGAGCTTTGTCATCCGGGCGAAGGGCGCCGGGATCCGCATCTTCCTGGTAGCGAAGTCGACGACGACGGCACCGCTCTCGACAAGAATGACCCGTCCCAGGCCGTACTTGTCGTGTGTTACCAGGTCGTGCAGCTCATACTGCTCGGCCGGAGGCTCCTCGGGCGGGGGTTTGAAGGGACTTGTGGGCAGGTAACGCCGGTTCGAGGCGCGGGGACTGTTCACCATGACTAGTCTGTGCCTTCCCGTGATCCGACGCCAGCAGGCGCTAGCCGGGCCACTAGCGCGCCGGGCAGATCCTGGCAGACGGTGAAGTAGCGCTCCAGACCGGTGGAGTGCAGCAGTTCCACGACCCTAGGGCTCGGCGCGGCCAGGAGCACGACGATGCCCCGCTCCGCCGCGTGGCGCTGCGCACTGATCAGGACGGCCAGTCCGGCAGGATCGCAGGACTGCACCCGGGACAGGTCCAGAACCAGCCGCTTGGTCGCAGAACGAAGCGCGCTCGTCAGGCGTAGCCGCAGCGCCGAAGCGGCGGCGAGGCCAAGATCACTGTCCAGCCGCAAGACGGTCGTGCTGGTCGGCAGATCCGGTCGCTGAGCCGTCGTCACGGTGCCGACGCGGGTCATGACGAAGATTCCGAGTCGGCTGCGGGCACGGCGATCGCGGCGAGGATGGCCGGGGAGTGCTCATGGTTACCAGCCTTGATGGCCTGCCGCATGGCCGCCGAGGCAGCTTCTTCGCTGGTCTGCGGGGGGATGGTAACCAGATCTGTGCGCTCGCCGCTGGCGGAGATCGCGGTCAGCAGACCCGCGGGCATGGAATCGAACCAACCGAGTTTCACGACGCGGCGGCCCTGCGGGCCGGGGAAGGACAGCAGGCGAGGCCTGGAGCCGTCCCAGTCGGCCGTGCCGAGCATGACCCGGATAATGCGGCCGTGTCGCTCATCTAGCTCGGGGATCAGCCCCCGCAATTCGGCGGCTGGGTCAGTCGTCCTTGGCCACCAGCCGCCGTCAAGCAGCCCGCGGCCGGTTCGGTCCTGCTGCATGAGCAAGCGGGCCTTGGCGGGCGGGGCCGGGCTGGGTTTCGCCTGACGGTGGTCGGTACTCTGCATGATCTCTGCCTTCCTCGCTTACGGCCACCGCCATGAGGGCCGTGACGGCGGAGCAATCATGTTCCCGGTAAGACCATTCTCTGCTGGTCAGGCTGCCAGGGATCATCCGGCCGTGAACACCATTTACTGGTAAGTACAATTGTCACGCTACAGTGAACATTGTTCACAGTCAAACCGCACCGGCAGGGAGACCGGCATGACAGGACAGCAGACAGAAGACGGAGACACTCGATCGTTGTGGTTCGGCCCTGCGAACGAGGGCAATCGCGGCCGCCTGGCGCTCACTCGCGAGCGCGTTGTCGCCGAGGCGCTCGCGGTCATCAGCACCGACGGTGCGCAGGCCCTCAGCATGCGTGCTATCGCCGCCCGCCTCGGCGTGGTACCCGGCGCGCTGTACCGCCATGTCCGCAGCAAGGAACAGCTCTATGACCTCGTGCTCGACGCGGTACTCGCCGAGGTCGACCGCCAGGCAGACCCCCACGCGCCCTGGTCAGGACAGGTCACGACCCTCGCGCTCCGGCTGCGGGCGGTCCTTGAGGACCATCCCGGCATCGCCGCGCTGCTCAAGGCCCGCGACCCCATCAGTCCCGCGTCGCTGGCCCTTGCCGAAGCGTTCCTCGAGCCGCTGCAGGGGGCCGGGCTGCCCGCCCGCGAGGCCGCCCTCGCTTTCCGCCTGATCTATGACTACACTGCCGGCTTCGCCCTCGCCGACCCCACCTCCCCTGCCGAACAGCGGCTTGCCGACCCCGCGACGAGGCGGGAATTGCACGAGTTCCTCCGTGCCCTGCCCGCCAGTCGCTTTCCCGCCCTAGCCGCCCACGGCGCGCTCGCCTGGACCAACGATCGCGACCAGCGCTTCCGCTCGGGCCTGAAGACGCTCCTGCGCGGCGTGCAGGAGGGTCTCGGACTGGTTGCCAGGGGGCCTGCCGCCGACGCATAACGCGGTCGGGCCTGATGCGCCGACAGGACGACTGGAAGTCAGGCCGGAACTACCAAACGCAGGTGGCGACGTTCAATTGGCGCTGCCTGTGCGGCCGGAAACCTGGCGCCAGGGTGCTGGCCGCGGCCTCAGATGGGCCGGACGTGCTCGGCCTGCGGCCCCTTGTCACCGCGCACCGTGGTGTACTCCACGCGCTGGTTGTCCTGCAGGCTGCGGTAGCCATCGGTCTCGATCGCCGAGTGATGGACGAATACATCCGGGGTGGCGTCGTCGGGCGCGATAAAGCCATAGCCCTTGTCCGCGTTGAACCACTTCACTGTTCCCTGAGCCACTGCGCTCTCCTCCTGGGACGACCATCAGGACCCACGAGCGTGCATCCCGGGCTGCGCGGCCACCTGTCCCTCCCGCCAGGAAGGGGCGTGGGATGCAGGCGCCCGCCGTCAGAATCCGCAGGCGCTGTGACACGTGCACGAACTTCGACTACAACCAGTTCCATCTAACACCATCGTCTGCCCGGCCGCCATGTCGAAGGAAACACAGGGACGCAGCGCCGCGCCCTCGCCAGCCGCTGGAAGACATCCTTGCCCTACTCGTCCACGCCGGGCAGTATCGTGTCACTCTTGGCAAGAAGATTCTAGAAACATTTTGCTAGTTTTTAGCATGCGGCGTAGCCTGATCTCAGGACCGGGGACATGCGCAGAAAAGCAGGCAGCCGTCTGGTCCATTGCGAGGAGCAAGCATGCTGTTCATCAGCCCGGCCTGGTGACTGATCTGCGACCGGCCGCCCACTACCAGACGGCAGCGCGGAGAGGACCATCAGATGACCGACGCCACGGTTGCCGCAGCACGCGGCCGGGAGACCAGCCACCTCCGCTGCTGTGAGATCGTCCGCACCGAACGCGGCTGGGAACGCTGCCACCTCGACCAGCACGATCCGAGCGCCCGGCATCATGCGCGCGACCGATCGTGGTTGTCGGCGGAGAACACGCCGCGGCTGCGGCTCGGCGAGCCCTGCGGGGCGGCTTGTACCTGGCCGGACCTGGTCATCCGCTACCGCAGCGGGACCGGCCGGACGAGATGAGGCACGGCTCCGCCAGGCCAGCAGTGACCACGCGCCCGTCCAGGCAGGCGAGGCCATCGGGCACAGTCAGGTCATCCGCGGGCGCGCACCGCGTTCGGTTTCAGCCGGATGCCGGCCCGGTGCCAGCCAGCCCGGCACCGCCGCCCCCGAGAAGGGCCAGCAGATCGCCGATGGCCAGGCGCCTGTCGGCCGACTCCGGCACCGGAAGGTCAGCCTCAACCCGGTAGCGGTTCCGACGGCCGCCCTTCTCCTTGACGATGTACCCCGCCTCAACGAGGTCACTGACGATCCCGAACGCGCTGCGCTCGGTGATGCCCACCGACGCGGCGATATCACGGAGCCGCACCCCCGGGTCACGAGCAATGCACAGCAGCACCAGAGCATGGTTGGTCAGGAACCCCCAGGTCCGCATCCGCGGAAAATACCACACCACGTTTCCGGAATGCCATTGCTAGCTTCCCGGGCTGCATCGCCCGGCGCGGGCAGGTGTGTCTTAACGGCCAGGCGGCAGCATGAAACCATCGTGCCGTGGGGGCACCACAGCATGGCGAGGCCGAGGCCGAGGTCGAGGTCGAGGTCGAGGTCGAGGATCAGCGCGAGCGTCGTATCCGCAAGCCGGTCGACTTGCTGCGCTGTGTCTTGTCCTGCGTCGGGATCGCCGCGCTGGCGGTGGCCGGCGTCGCGGCGAGCGGCACCACGTCCGGCGCGGAGACACACATCGCGGCCGCGAGCCACCGACTGCCGCATGCGCTGCTCGTCGTGGTCTCTCCACTGGCGCTGTTCGCCCTGCTCGTCCTGCCCGTGGCTATGGCCGTCCAGCTGCTCGCCCGTCGCCAGTTCCGGCGGCTCGCCGAGGCGGCGGCCACCGGCGTCCTGGCCGGCGTCATAACGGCGGTGGCCAACGAGTTGCTCACGCGGGCCGCCGCGAGCCGGCTCTATTACGCGATCATCATGGCCCGTCTGGGCGCGAGCCACGCTGCGGCGCTCGACCCTTACCTAGCGGGCCTGATCGCCTACGCCACCATGGTCGGCCTGGCCGGCCGGCCGTACTGGCGGAACGCCCTGTGGACGGCGATCGCCCTGTACGCGATCGTGCACGTCGGAGCGTTGCGCACCTCCGTCCTTAGCCTGCTGATCACGGTGCTCGGCGGCAGCGCGATCGGCTTGGCCGTCAGGTACGTCGCGGGCGCCGCGTCGCAGCGGCCAGGCGCCCTGGACATCGTAGGCGCGCTGGCAGCCGCCGACCTGCCGGTGACGGCGATACGCAGGATGCACCACGAGGAACCCCGCCAGGGAAACCCATCGCGCCGCTACGCGGTCAGTCTCAAGGGGGAGGGCCGGGGGCTGGACATCGTCGTGTACGACAGGGACCAGCAGGCGGCCGGCTTCGTCTACCGGCTGTACCGGAGGGTGAGGCTGCTCGGGCAGGTGTCACACAGTGCCCCGCTGTCGGTGGACCACGCGGTCGAGCGCCGGGCCTTGCTGTCTTATGCAGCCGAGGATGCGGCTGCGCCCACGCCGCGATTGCGTGCCGTGGTCCGGGCTGGTCCTGAAGCCTCCGTGCTGGCCTACGAGCACCACGAGGGGACGACGCTAGCCCAGCGCAATCCCGGCTGCAGCGACGCCGAGCTCAACCGGACATGGGATGCGGTCAGCCGGCTGCACGCCCGCCGGGTCACGCACCGGCGCCTGACCGCGGATCGCATCCTGCTCACCGACGACGGCCAGGCCATGTTGCTCGACCCGGGCGACGGCGACGTGGCAGCGAGCGACCTGCAAATCCGTCTGGACGTGGCCCAGCTCACCGCTGAGCTGGCCCTTGTCGTTGGACCTGACCGCGCCGGTGGCCTGGCGTCGACGAAGCTGAGCACGGACGATGTAGTGGCGGTGGTGTCGCTGCTGCAGCCGGTCGCGCTGGCCCGTTCGACTCGCAAGGCGCTGCGGCACCGCCGCGACGTGCTGCCCGCGCTGCGCACCCGGTTGCTCGCGGCGGTGCCGGGCGGCGAAGTCACCCCGGCCCGGCTGGAGCGCATCCGGCCGCGCACCCTGCTGACGCTGATCGGCAGCGTGGCCGCCGTCTACCTGCTGACCGGCGAGCTGGCGCGGACCAGCCTCCAGAGCGTGCTGCGCGAGGCGGACTGGCGCTGGATCATCGCCGCGCTGGCCCTGTCGGCGGCCACCTACGTCGGCGCCGCCGAGGAACTGATCGGGTTCGTCCCCGGCCGGCTGAGCTTCCGCCTCACCCTGCTCACCCAGGTGGCCAGCTCCTTTGTCACGCTGGTGACCCCTGCCGCCGTCGGCGGCGCCACGCTGAACATCAAGTACCTGGAGCGCCAGAAGATTTCCACGGCGGTTGCGGCAGCCAGCGTGGGCGTGGCCCAGGTGGTGGCGTTCGTCGTGCATGTCCTGTTGATCCTCGTGTTCGCCGCGATCGCTGGCAGCTCGGGCAGCGAACCGATCCACCCGCCGCGGTGGACATGGTTCGTGCTGGCCGGGCTCGTCCTCATCGCGCTCGTGGTGCTGGCCATCCCGGCCGGGCGGCGGAAGCTGCGCGCCCGCCTGTCGCCGACCCTCGACCAGGTGGTGCCGCGTCTGCTCGAGGTGGCGCAACAGCCAGGCAAGCTTGCCAGGGGCATCGGCGGCACCCTGCTGCTGAACCTGGCCTACATCCTCTGCCTAGCCGCCTGCGTGGCGGCGTTCAGCCGGTCGGTGCCGATCGCGAAAATCGGCGTTGTGTACCTGACCGGCAGCGCCATCGGCTCGATCATCCCCACCCCCGGCGGCATCGGCGCGGTAGAAGCGGCGCTGACCGCCGGGCTCACGGCCGCGGGCGTGCCAGGCGCGTCCGCGGCCAGCGCGGTGCTGCTGTACCGGCTGGTGACGTTCTGGCTCCCCGTCCCGCTCGGCGCGGCGGCCCTGAAGTATCTGGAGCGTGAGCAGGCCGTCTGAGCCCCGCCGGAACGTGGCGTGTAGGGCCGGCGGCTGGCCCCGCCGGTGTGGCCCGGGCCGCGGTCAGCGGGCTCGCGTCGCTAGGCCGCCGATTCCTCGCGTTCAGCTGCAGGCGGGGGGGAGTCCTGGGGCTGGTCGGGAGCCGTTGCTTGCCATACCTCCTTGACCAGCACCTGCAGCGCCCCGGCTGTCGGGATGGCGAGCAGCGCCGCGACGAAACCGCCGAAGATGCCGCCGATCAGGCTGCCGAGTGAGGCGCCGACCAGCACGGCGATGAAGACGAGCAGCGGGTTGATCCGCACCGTCTTGCTCATCACCACCGGGTTCAGGACGTGGTTCTCGATCTGGGTGTAGACGGCGAACACGACCGCGGTGACGATGCCCGCGGTGAGGCCCCCGGTGATGAGCGCGAACAGGACGGTGGGGATTCCGGCCAGGGCCCCGCCGATCATCGGCAGGAAGTCCACCAGGGCCACCCAAAGCCCCCACAGCAGCGGGAACGGCACGCCGAGGATCAGCAGCGTCACGAACACCACCGTCCCGGCGATGAGCGAGGTCAGCAGGTTGCCGAACATGGAACCAGTGACCTTCTGGCTTACGTCGGCCGCTATCCGGGTGACGGTAGCCCTGCGGCCCGGGGTCATCTGGCCGAGCGTCCAACTCCACGCCTTCGGGCCCTCCAGGAGCAGGAGCAGTACCAGGACGAAGAGCGCGAACAGCTCGATGATTATCGAGACCGCACCCTTGCCGACGGTCAGAGCCGGCTTGCTGAGCGACTGGGCGTAGCCGACCAGCTTGGGCGTGTTGCGCTGCACCCAGCCCTGGATGTGGTACTTGACCACGAGGTGGCCGATCCAGCCCCTGCCGTGCTGCGCGCTGGCGATGTAGCTTGGCAGCCGGTTCGCCAGGTGGGTGATGCCGCTGACCAGCGGCACGCCGAACGCCGCGGCCAGGCCGATGAAAACCAGCGCGGCCCACAGCGTGACGATCGTCACGGCCAGGCCCCGGCGCGGTACCCGCCGCTGCACTCTAGCCACGGCCGGGTCGAGCAGCGTTGCGACGAACCCCGCCACGAGCATCAGCAGCACGATGTTCCGCAGCAGGTACAGCAGCTTGCCGGCCAGGTAGAGAGCGACGACCACCCCCGCCGTGACCAGGATGGTCCGCAGCGGGACGGGCGCCGGTCGGCGGCGTCGAACAGGCGCGCTAGCCTGCCTCGCGGCGCCTGCTCATGGCTCATAGCTCACCTCGCCAAGGACGGCAGGTCCCACCGGGATCCGGGGCTTTGCAGCTATCACCGGCTGCATCGATGTGAAAGCGGGAACCCACGACGAAATCCGCGCGCTGACCGGCATAGCCGAGGACGTCGCCGGGCAAGGAGGCGGCAGGACGCGGGCTGACAGGCTGTGTGGTCATCATCACTCCCAGTGCTGGTCTGATTCATCGATCATTCTTGTAATAGATCATCAATTATGATCATCATCTGTCAATTGCTGACTCGACGGAGTGCGGCACCTCTGGCGCCCCCGGCATCGGCGCGGTCACCAGGCCCAGCCGGCGTACACGCCGTTTCCGGTGGCCGACTCACAGTGAAATCGGCTGAGGACGAAACTAGGCATCGCGCGCGAAGGAGGGACCAATGGGGAGGACCTGGCGGTGGGTGCCGGCCGTCGCGCTAGCGCTAGTCCTCGCCGCGTGCACGAACTCAGGTAGCGGGACCCGGGTCGGCGCCGGGGTGACCGGATCCGGACCCGTGGCCACTGCTGTCCTCAGGACGATCAGGCACGTGTGGGTCATCGGGAACCAGGAGTTCTGCGCCGCACACCTCCTGTCGATCCGACCGCTGCCGGGCGACCTGGCCCGGGCCAGCACGACCCCGGCGTTCTCCTTGATCGTGCCCAACCTGTGCAACGACGGCCACGATTCTCCGTGCGTCACCGGCGCCCCCGGCGGGCTGGCCCAGGCCAACAGGTTTCTGTCGCAATGGGTACCGAAGATCATGGACGCGCCGGCCTACCAGGACGGCGGCCTGATCGTGATCACCTTCGACGAGGGCAGCGACACGGCCGCCTGCTGCGGCGAGACGTCCGGTCTCAGCCCCGACCACCCGAACGTGCCTGAACCAGGGAAGAACGGACCCGGCGGCGGCCGAGTCGGAGCGGTCCTGCTGTCCCCGCTGATCAGGCCGGGCACCGTCAGCACCGTCGATTACAACCACTACTCGCTGCTGCGCACCGTGGAGGATATCTTCGGCCTGCCGCACCTCGGCGACGCCGCCATGCCCCAGGTCAGGTCCTTCGGATCAGACGTATTCGGTTAACGGCTGCCCGCATGGGCGAGCAGCCAGCTATCGGGGCCGCGGGGGCTGTTCCGCGCGGGCCAGCAGCGCCCGCCGAGCCGCGACGAGCGAGGGCGCGAGCGGCTGGAGAAGCCCCTCGAGCGTGACACCGCGGTCGGTCTGGCTAGCCACGAAGGCGCCGTCGATGGCGGCCAGCGCGAAGCGCGCGAGCTGGTCGGTGGCCGGGCTTCGCGGATCGTCGCCGAACGCGGCCCCGATCTGTGCCCGCAGCAGCTCAAGCGCATGGTCGCGTACCCGTCGGACGACGGCCTGTATTTCCCCTTCGCCTGCGGGCGGCGGCTGCGCGGCGAAGACGATGAGCATGCGAAGGAAGTTCGGGTGGCGCTCAAGCGTGCGAGAGGCGGCAGACGCGACCCTCGCCAGGTGCTGCGCCGGGCGCCCGGGTCGACGGCTCAGGTCGGTCTCATCGAGGTCGGCGAAGAAGCGAGCGGCGCCGCGCTCCATGACGGCGAGCAGGATTCTGTCCTTGGAGCCGAAGTAGTGGTAGACGGAACTCATCGGGATGCCGGCTTCCTCCACCACTCGGGCGAGGGTCGCCGCCTCGAAGCCGTGCTCGGCCATGATCCACTCGGCGGCGTCGAGCACGCGTTCCCGCGACTGCACTCCGCGGCGGTTCGGCCTCACTTCGGCGGGCGCTGGCATGTGCACAGCATAACTCAAGTTTTGTAATTGACACTCCAATTTCTTTATTGTAGCGTTCACTCCAATTCTGTAGATGAGCCCAATTCTGTAGATGGGGAGGCGCCGTGATGGAGCGGACGACAACCGGCATCGACGAGGAAGTTCCGGTGCTAATCGTGGGCGGCGGGGGCGCGGGCCTGACCGCTTCCATGCTGCTGGCGCGCGAGGGGGTCGGGCATCTGCTGGTCAGCGCGCGCCCGCAGACCTCTGATCTGCCCAAGGCCCACGTCCTGAACCAGCGGGCGATGGAAGTGCTCGAGGACGCAGGCGTGGCCGACGCGATCGCGCGGCGCAGCACGCCGGCCGAGCAGATGGCGGCGACGGCGTACTACGCGGGCTTCGCCGGTCCCGGCCCAGATTACGGACGCCGCCTCGCGCGCCTGGAGTCCTGGGGGGCAGGCGGGGCAGACGACAGCTGGCGGGCGGCGAGTCCGTGGCGCCAGCTCAACCTGCCCCAGATCCGCCTCGAGCCGCTGCTGAAGGCCCGCGCCGAGGAACTCTCGCCGGGGCGCATCCGCTTCGGCCATGAGCTGATCGGCCTGGAGCAAGACGACAGGGACGTGCGGGCCACGATCCGCGACAACGCCTCCGGCCGCAGCTACGTGGTGCGCTGCCAGTACCTGCTCGGGGCGGACGGCGGGCGGCGCGTCGCCGGCCTGGTAGGCGTCAAGTATGAGGGGCTCGGGGTGATCACGCAGACCGCGACGCTGCACGTGTCCGCCGACTTCTCTCACTGGGCGCCGGATCCCGACGTGCTGATCCGCTGGATCTTCTCCCCGCAGGCCGGCGCCCTTGTGGTGATGGTCCCGATGGGGCCCGAACAGTGGGGGCCCCAGTCAGAGGAGTGGGTGATTCACCTGAACTACCCGGCGGGCGACCCCCAGGCCCAGTCCGACGCGCGGGTCGAAGCCGATGCCCGCCGGGCCCTGGGCGTTCCGGACGCACCGTGGAAGATCCACAAGATCACGCGCTGGTCAGTCGACGCGGTGCTGGCGTCGGCGTTCCGCGCTGACCGGGTGTTCCTGCTCGGGGATGCGGCCCACCGCCATCCGCCCACCGGAGGTCTTGGACTGACCAGCGCGATCCACGACGCGCAGAACCTGTGCTGGAAGCTGGCCCTAGTCCTCGGCGGCCACGCGGCACCGGAGCTGCTGGACACCTACGAAGCCGAGCGGCGGCCAGCCGATGAGCGCAACTGCCAGCGCTCGCTGGAGAACGCGGTCAATCATTTCGAGATCGCCTTGGCGCTCGGAGTCTCTCCGGAGAACACCGCTGAGCAGAACATGGAGCAGCTGCGCCGGATGTGGAGCGGCCAGCCCGAGGACGCCGGGCACCGCTCCGGCGTGCTGCGCGCGATGCGGGCGCAGTCCATGGAGTTCAGCGAACTCGGCGTCGAGTACGGCTACTGCTACCAGTCCGCTGCCGTCGTGCCCGACGGCAGCGCCGCGCCCGCACCTGTCGACGACATCCGCGTGTATCAGCCTTCCACTCGGCCGGGTTCGCCACTGCCGCACGCCTGGATCGATGACGAGGACGGCAACCGCCGCCCGATCAAGGACCTCGTCGCGCCCGGTCGCTTCCTGCTAATCGCCGGCGAGGACGGCCAGGCCTGGTGCGAAGCAGCCCGGCAGCTCGCCGCAGAGGCAGACATCCCGCTCGACGCGGTGCGGATCGGCCACCTCGACGGCGACCTGTACGACCCCCGCTGCGGCTGGCTGCGCCGTCGCGAGATCGCCGGTAACGGCGCGGTCCTGGTGCGCCCGGACCGGTTCATCGCCTGGCGGTCCGCGGCCGGCGGCAGCGAGCCCCGGGCCGCGCTCGCTGCGGCGTTCAGCCAGATCCTCGCCCGTCCGTCCGGAACGCCGGCCGCGTCAGCTGGCTGACGCGGCCGGCGGGCTCGCCCTGCCGCCGGCCGAGCGAAGGCGTCGAAGCTGAGGACACGACGAGCGCAAGGGCCGAACGTCATCGGAGTGCGGGACGAACGGCACTGCCGGTTCCGGCAGACCGGGACTGTAGCGTAGCTTCGTAACGATCAGCAATCATCCGATTACGGAAGGAGACAGGCGGATGGGCAAAACCAAGGACGTCCGCGCGGCGGCCGAAGCCGAGCTCCGCTTTGACCCGCTGGTCGACTCCGCAGATATCAAAGTCATGAACATCATGGGAGACGTGACGCTGGCCGGCACGGTGCCGAGCTACCCCCAGTATGTGGAGGCGGCAGCCGCCGCGTGGCGGGTCGCCGGGGTAACCGGCGTGCACAACAACCTGATGGTGGTGCTCCCGGACAGCGACTACCGCGATGACGTGCAGCTGATCACCGCGGCGAATAACGCGCTCGCTCAGAACATCACCGTGCCAGCCGGGGTAGAGGCGACCGCAGATGGCGGCGACATCATCCTGACCGGAACCGTGTCCTACCTCACCGAGCGCGCTGCCGCCGAAACGGCCGTGGCCGGCCTGACCGGCGTCCGCAATGTCAGGAATGACATCTATATCGTTTACGTCATCGATCCAGTCGACGTCGACTTGCACGTCATGGAGGCGCTTGACCGCTCCGCGCTCGTGCCCGACGACAGCGACGTGAAAACAGACACCAAGGACGGCGTCATCTCGCTGACCGGCCACGTCCGCACCTGGGCCGAACACGACGCGGTGGTCGGCGCCGCCTGGATGGCCTTGGGGGTCAGCGACGTTCGCGACGAGCTCCAGGTCACCGGCTGACCATCGCTAGCGGGCATGAGGTCCTCGAAGGCGGCTGGTCTTCTGTCTCAACCACCGGTGTTCACCCGGCCGGGACTTGCCCGGCCGGGACTTTGCTCTCTTGCCCGTCGGCTTGCCCCGGGGTGACGTTGCGTCCGCGGCCTGGGTCGAGGGTATGGACCGTGAAGCGGGCGGCACGGCGCCGCACGCGGTGGCCCGGCGTCCGGTGCCGGGGCTCGGACGCGGCGGGGACGCGGTAGAGGCGGTAGAACCAGTACTTGCCGATCTCCACCAGCACCAGGTAAACCGCGACGATCCCGGCCAGGGCGAGGAAGAACGCGCCAGGCAGGGGCTGGAAGCCCAGGATGTAGCCTAGGTGTCCGGTGTAGGGCAGCACCGCGCCGACGACGGTAATGCCGACCGCGGCGAGCGCCAGTGGCGAGCTCGCGACGCTGCGGAAGAACGGGACCCGCCGCGTGCGGATCACGAAGATCACCAGGGTCTGGGTGGCCAGGGATTCGACGAACCAGCCGGTCTGGAACAGGCGCTCCCCGGCGTGGAACACCCACAGCATGATGCCGAAGGTGGTGAAGTCGAACAGGGAGCTGATCGGGCCCATGAAGAACATGAACTTGCGAATGAAGCCCAGATCCCAGCGGGTGGGCTGGGCGACCTGTTCCGGGTCGACGTTATCCGTCGGGATGGCCAGCTGGCTGCTGTCGTACAGCAGGTTGTTGAGGAGGATCTGCGACGGAAGCATGGGCAGGAACTTGAGGAATATCGACGCGCCGGCGGCGCTGAACATGTTTCCGAAGTTGCTGGATGTGCCCATCAGGACGTACTTCATCGTGTTGGCGAAGATCCGCCGGCCGCCCACGACCCCGTCGGCGAGCACGTTCAGGTCCTTTTCCAGCAGCAGCACGTCGGCCGCGTCCTTGGCGACGTCGGTGGCCGAGTCGACCGAGATGCCGACGTCGGCGGCGTGCAGCGCGACGGCGTCGTTGACGCCGTCGCCGAGGAAGGCCACGTCGGTGCCGGCGGCCCGCTGCGCCCGCACGATCTGGGCCTTGTGCTCAGGGCTGACCCGGGCGAAGACGGTGGTCCTGGCGAGCAGTTCGCCGAGCTGGTCCCCGGCGTTGTCAATGTCGGCGCCGGTGGCCACCCGGCCGGCCGGCAGGCCCAGGTCGGCGCAGACCTTGGCGGCGACCGCTGCGTTGTCCCCGGTAAGGACCTTGACCGTAACCCCGAGACGGGCCAGCCGCTGCAGCGCCTCGCGGGCCTGCGGTTTGGGCGGGTCGAGGAAGACCAGAATGCCGCGGAAGGTGAGGTCGTGCTCGTCGGCGGCGGTGAGCGAGGCCACGCTCGGCATCTCCCGCGTGGCCACGGCGATCACCCGGTTGCCTGAAGCGAACTCCGCGTCCAGCGCCGCCCTGGCGGCGGCGGGAACGGCGGTGCACCGCTTGAGCAGTCCCTCCGGGGCGCCCTTGGTAATCATGATCCGGTTGCCGGCGTCGTCCTCGTCCAGGACCGATACCAGGCGGCGCTCGTGATCGAAGGGGACTGTGCCGAGCCGGCGGTAGCGGGCCAGCGCCGCCTGCTGCCCCACGGCGGCCGGGGAGTCCCATAGCGCGACGTCGAGCGGGTTCCCGCCGGCCGCCCGACCATTCTCGGTCACTGCCTCGTTGCACAGCAGCCCCAGCAGCAGCGGCTCGTCATCCGCCGTGCCATTCGGCCCGGCCGAGCGCATGAACCGCAGGCTGCCCTCGGTCAGCGTGCCCGTCTTGTCGGTGAACAGCACATCGACATCGCCCAGGTCCTCGATGCAGACGAGCCGCTTGACCAGCACCTTGGACCGGGCCAGCTGCCGCGACCCGCTGGCCAGACTGGCCGAGACCACCGCCGGAAGCAGCTGCGGCGTGAGCCCGACCGCGATCGACAGCGAGAACAGCAGCGCGGTAATGACGGACTTGTGCAGCACGACGTTGACAATGAAGATCGCGCCGGTCAGCCCGCCGGCCACCTGGACCAGCAGCATCGAGAACTTGCGCAGCCCGGCCTGGAATTCGGTCTCCGGCTGATGTTCGCCCAGGCCCTGGGCGATCCGGCCGAACTCCGCCGCGCCGCCGGCCGCCGTCACAACCCCGGTGCCCGACCCGGCCCGCACCACGGTGCCCATCAAGGCGCAGCAGGCAAGCTCGGCCAGCGGCGTCCCGACGGCGACCGGCCCCGTCGACTTCTCCGTCGGCACCGACTCACCGGTGAGGACCGACTCATCACACTCCAGCCCCGCAACGGCTAGCAGCCGCAGGTCGGCCGGGACCACTTGCCCGAGTTGCAGGTCCACCACGTCACCAGGCACCAATTCCGTTACATCCACCGTGCGCGGGTGCCCGTCCCGCAGCACCACGCAGCGGTGACGGATGCTGGAATGCAGCGCCTCGGCGGTCCTGGCTGCCTTGTACTCATTGAAGAACCCGAGGCCTATCGAGGCGGCCAGAATGACCCCGATGATGACCGCATCGCTCGCCTGACCGAGGAATGCTGATGCCACGGCGGTAATGGCCAGCAGGAGCAACAGCGGGGACCGCAGCTGGCTCCACAGCACCGGCCACGGCCGCGCCCGGTACGAGCGCACCGCGTTCGGCCCCACTACCCGCAGCCGCCGCGCTGCCTCATCCTTCCCAAGGCCCTCCGGGCCGCTCCCCAGCCGCGCAAAGACATCGGAGACCCCGAGCGTGGCCGCCTCCGGCGCGGTCACCGGCGGTGGAACGGCTGCGGTGGCTTGTCTGCTTTCTGTAACTTGGGCTGCCACGCGCGCCTCCTCATCAGGCCTCCCCTGGCGTTGCGGGCTGTGTTTACGTGCGCCTCTGTCCGGGATCGCAGCTGACCAGTCAGCCTCGTGGAGCTCCTTGCGCGGCAGGGTCCCGCATGTCCGTCACTTGGTTGCCAGACTCGACCCTCCCCCGTCCGGGTGCCCTGCGGCCAGAGGCGAAGGTCCTGCTGAGCCCGGACGGGGGCGACGAGCCGTGTAGGCGAGACTGGTGAAAGGGAGCGGCCGCTACTGGTGAAAGGGAGCGGTCGCGGGAAAGGAGAGCCATGCTTCACGTTGAGGTGAATCGGGTTACCGGGGATCCGCACCGGCTGAATGACGCGATCAGCTACGCGACGACTGAGCTGCGCCCGGTCCTGGAGTACCGGGCAGGCAACCTGGGGACGCTGCTGCTGACCGACCCAGGTGCCGGTGGTATGGCGTTCCAGTCGTTCTGGGCATCGAACGGTGCGCTCGCTGACACCGAGGACGCGATCGTGGCCGGCATCCGAGAAGCCGCCCGGCTGGCAGGCGGTCGGGCTACCCGTGAGCACTACGCCGTCATAGTGTTCGAGCATGACGCTCCGTTGCACGGCGGCCAGGGAGTGCGGGTGACGGAAATGAATGTCGACCCGCCGAAGCTGACACATGTTGAAGATGCCGTCGCCTGGTACGGGACCACGGTGGTCCCCGAACTGGCGGATACCCGCGGTTTCCGCGCCGCGCTGCTGTACGCCCAATGGGACTCGGGCCACCTGATTAGCACGACGGTGTGGCAGGACCCGCAGGCGCTGGCGACGAACCGGACCGCGGCGGCCCAGGGCGAGGCCGCCGCCGTGAGCGCACTGGACGGCGCCATTACCGCCTCCGCGGAGTACCGGCTCGCTTTCAGCTCGGCGCGTGCAGCGTTACGGGAACGTCCGGCGCGGGTCATTCTCGGCCTCGCCAAGCTCGCGGAGAACGAGCGCGGCGGTGAGCCGCCGAGTGGTCGTTAGCTTTCCGCTAGCTGGTGAGTGCGATAGCCAGGTAGGCGACGGCGATAACGAGGGCGACCAGGGCCGGCGCCATCTCCTTCCCGCTGTCCGCGGCGCGCCGGTGGGTGGCCAGCGCGCCGATTAGCAGCAGGGTCATGGCGGACGCGGCGGCCAGGCCGAGTGGGTGCCACCACAGGCCGGCCAGGATGCCTGCGGCGGCGGCCAGTTCAGCGACTCCGATGAGCCTGTAACCGGGCCATGGGATGCCGAAGTGCTGGGCGGACTGCCGCATCTTGGGGTGGCCGAGCAGCTTGCCTGCCGCGGGCAGCAGGCAGACCGCGGCCAGCAGCAGCGAGATGGTGACGAACACGGGAGACTCCTATGATGCTGTCGGTAGCGGGCCTGCGGGGCCGGTGTTGGCCGCCGGGTGAGTAGCCGCCGCGAGTTCGTCCGCGGCGTTGGCCGGGATGTGCCAGGGCAGGCGCGGCGGCCGGTAGCGGGTCCCGGCCGCGGCGATCACACGGTCGGGGCGGACGATGACGGCAAGCCCGGGGCTGGCCGTCAGGGCCTGCAGGCCACCGTGCTGTCCGTCGCTGGCGAGGCGGGCGTCGATCCACTCGCCGTCCTCGTGGGCTCCGGGCCTGCCCTGGCGATGGGCGCCGGGTGCGCTGCCGATCCGGACCAGGACCAGGCCGTGGCGGTGGCACAAGCCGGTCAGCGCGGGGTCAGGGGGCCGTGCGGTCAGCACGGCGGTGCGTCCTGCCAGGACGGCGTCAAGCCGGACCGGCGGTCCGTCACCAACGGACAGCAGTGGATTGGGGATCAGGCCGCCTGGCCGCAGCGCCGCGGGAATGGCGGAGGGCAGCAGGCGCGGGGCGGTATGCATGGCGCCGGCCTTCAGCCGGGGCGTCGCGGTAGAGGCCATTGCCTGGCGGACATGCTTGCTGCGGACGGCCGCGGCCAAGGCGATCCGACGGACGGCAGCGGCCCGGTCCTGGCCGCCGGTCATCGCCCAGCCGACGCGGACGGCCTTCTTCACCATCGCCCTGGCGTGCGGCCGGCGTTCGGTGTCGTAGCTGGCGAGCAGGCCGGCCTCAACCCGGCCGGTGAGCACGCAGCTGAGTTTCCATGCGAGGTTGTCGGCGTCGCGCAGCCCAGCGGCCAGGCCCTGGCCGATGAACGGCGGGGTGAGATGGGCGGCATCGCCAAGCAGGAAGACGCGCCCGTCCTGGAAGCGGGCCGCCAGCCGGGCGCGGAAGGTGTAGCTGACGCTGCGGGTGATCTCCAGGCTGGTCAGATCGTCGCGGCGGGTCCAGGGGCGCAGCAGCTCGCCGAGCACCCGGGGGGAAGTCATGCAGGCTTCGGTCTCGCCACGGCGCAACTGGAACTCCCAGCGGTACCGGTCACCGGTGACCTGCATGAAGGTGGCGGGCCTGGCGGGGTCGCAGACCTGCTCGACGCCGTCCCAGGTATCCAGGCCGCCCTCGACGCGGATGTCGACCACGAGCCAGCGCTCGGTGAACCCCAGGTCTTCCATGGGAATCCCCATCAGTTCCCTGATGGTGCTTTTGGCGCCGTCACAGCCAAGCACGGCCGTCCCGGTAAAGGTCTGCGGCATCTCGGCGACGAATGTGTGCACCCGGACCGGGTCCGCGGTGAGCGGGCCGGCGGTACCCTCAAGCCCGCAGACCTCCGCACCGCGGCGTAGATCGATCAGCGGGTGCGCCTCGACCCGGGCGAGCAGCAGCTGTTCCAGGTCAGGCTGGTGGAACATGTTCGCCTGCGGGAAGCCGTGTACGCCTGCCTCATGGTCACGGCTGAACTCGGCCATGACGCGGTGCCTGGCGTCGAGCAGGCGCAGGCCGCTGCCGGGCCGGGAGCGGGCCAGGAATTCCTCGCTCACGCCGATCCTGCCCAGGATCCGGGCCGCCTCGTCGTCCAGGTGCACCGCGCGTGGCAGGGGATGCGGCTGGGCGTGGCGTTCGAGCAGGGTGACGGGGATCCCGGAGTCGGCGAGCAGGAGGGCTGCGGTGCAGCCAACCGGGCCGGCGCCGACGACGATGACGGGCTCGCGGGCGGCGGGCCGCTGGTCGTTCATGATCGCGTTCCCTCCTGCGGGTCACTGCCCGCCGGCCGGGGGGCGGGCGTGGGCCCGCAGCGGACAGTAAGGGCGAATCCGGCGGCGGCGGCGCGGACCCGGGCGGGATCGGCGCCGGTCACCGTAACAACCAGCTGCCCGTCCTCGTGCGCCGCCGTGGCGCGGGCATCCGGCAGCCCTGCCGCGGCCAGCTCCTCGGTAACGGCACGGGCGGCGGCATCGGCGGCCAGCGCGGGCTTGAACTGCTTGCCCACCGCGGTGAGCGGGATCGCGTCGACTTGGTAGATGTGCTTGGGCCGGGCGGCGGGCTCCCCGATGACGGTGGCGGCCCAGGCCAGCAGGTCGGACTCGTCGAGCCGCCCGGGGGCGGCAGGGACGACGTAGGCGACCGGGACCTCGCCGGAGTGCCGGTCGGGGCGGCCGACGGCTGCGGCCGCGGCGACGGCGGGATGGGCCAGCAGTGCGTCTTCGATCGCCTTCGGGTCGATGTTGTGGCCACCGCGGATGATCAGGTCCTTGGCCCGGCCAGTGAGGAAGACGAAGCCGTCGGCGTCCACGCGGCCGAGGTCCCCGGTTTCCAGCCAGCCGTCCCGGACGAAGCCGTCTGTGCTCACCCGGGGCCCGCCGAGGCGGGGGTCAGTGACGTACCCGGCGAACACGGCGGGGCCGCTGATCGCAAGCACGCCGGCTTCGCCAGGGGCGCAGTCGGCCCACGACCCGTCCTCGCCGATCCGGACGGCCTTGACCTGCTGCTCGGGCAGGGCGCGGCCGACCGACCCGGGGCGTTCCTCGCCTGGCCTTGTCCAGGTGGTGGCGCAGGTCGCCTCGGTGAGCCCGTAGCCCTCAAGCAGCCGCCTCCCGGTGTGCAGGGCGAAGGCTTCGCGTACTGACGACGGCAGCTGGGCGGCGCCGGCGATCGGCAGTCGCAGCGAGCTGATGTCGGCGTCAACCGGGACTTGCGCCAGGGTGGCGTAGACGGTGGGCACGGCGGACATGGCCGCGATCCGGTAGTGCTCGATGACCTGCCAGAACCGGGTGTACAGAGCCTTATCCCGATATCCGGCCGGCCCTGGCCACACCACCCGGGCGCCGTTGAACACCGGGGCAATGCCGGTGACGATCAGGGCGTTGACGTGGAACAGCGGCAGCCCGCCAAGCACCCCCTCCCCCGGGGTCAGCCCGGTGCACAGGGCGATCTCCCGGCCGCAGGCAAGCTGGCTGGCGTGGGTGTGCGCGGCGACCTTGGGTGCGCCGGTGGTCCCGCCGGTGTGCACGAACGCCGCGAGCTCTGCCGCCGTCGGCCAGCCGGCCACCAGGCGGCCGGCTGGCTGCCCGGCGATCAGGTCGTCCAGGTAGGCGACGAGCAGCCCGCGGCCGGCAGGCGTGCCGTCGGCCGTCGCGTCACCGCCCGCATCCAATGCGGGCGGGTCGCCCTGCACGCCGTCGGGTCGCAACGCGAGTACGGCGGTCATGCCCGTCTGCCTGGCCGCGCTGAGCAGCCGCTGCCACAGCTGCGGATCCAGCTCCGGCCCGGCCGCGATCAGGATCCGGGATCCGGTCCGGCGGACTAGCTCGGCGATCCGCTCGCCGCTGAGCGCCGGGTTGACCGGGGCGGCGATCCCGGCGGCCTGCGCGGCCAGGGTGGCAGCGTACAACATCGAGGTGTTGACGCCGCAGAGCGTCACGGCGTCCTGGCGCCGCACTCCCAGCGTGCTCAGCGCGTTGGCGATCCGCGTCACCGTGCCCGCCAGCTCGGCGTGGGTCCAGGACAGGCAGCGGGTGTGATCGGCCGGGTCAGGAATCCACTGGGAGGCGATGCCGTCCGGCCAGGCGGTGGCCGCGTCTAGCAGCAGCTCGTAGGTCGAGGACGGCTGCGGCAGCACTGGTGCCGCTTGCGCGCTCATGGCGTCTTCCCGATCACGGCGGTGCGCTGAGTGCCGAGGTCGAGCTGCCCGTCGGGCGAGGCGATGGTGGCGGTGATGACGTCGCCGTCGCGCAGGTAGCGGGGATTGGCCGCCTCCCGCCTGAAGAACAGCTTCCACCGGGTGGCGGGCGGCAGCAGCCCGGCGAGCATCCCGGCGATCTTGCCAGGTGCCTTCAGCGCGGTGCCGCCTGGCGTGCCGGTCAGCAGCAGGTCGCCCGGGGCCATCGGCTGGAACCGGGACAGCAGGGTCAGCGCCCGCGCCGGGGTGACGATCATCTCCGTCGCCGTGGCGTCCTGTCGCGTCTCGCCGTTGACCTGCAGCGTCAGCCGCAGTGAGCTCAGCAGGGCCAGGTCTGCGGCGTCCACCAGGGTCAGCCACGGCCCGACGGGAGTGAAGGTGGGGTAGGACTTGGCCTCGTAGAACTGGGTCTTGGTGAGCTGGACCTGCCGGGCGCTGACGTCGTTCGCGACCACGAGCGCGGCGACGTACCGTGGCAGGTCCGCCCCGGTCACCGTGCTGCCGACCGGCAGGTCCGCCCCGATGACCAGGCCGAGTTCGACCTCGTAGTCCAGGAACCCGATCCCTTCCGGGCGGATGATGTCCCCGGCCGGGCCGGTGATGGAGTGCGATGCCTTGCGGAAGAACGCCGGCGGCACGGTGTCCGGGTCGAACCCGGAGTCCAGCGCGTGGGACCGGTAGTTCACCGCCTGCGCCACCACCCTGGAGGGTGCGGTCACCGGGCTGAGCAGGTCAAGCGACTCCGCGGGCACCGCGTCCCGCTGCCCGCCTTGCGCGGCCTCGAGGGCCGCGGCCAGGGCCGCCCGGTCGGCGAGCAGCCCGGCGGTCGTGGCGGCGGTCAGGTCCAGCCGGACCAGCCCGGCCGGCGTCACCACCCACCAGCCGTCTGCGGTGCGGGCCAGGCGCGCGCTCATGAGCTCATCGCCTTGATAAGGCCGCGCAGCGCGCGCAGGTCAACTTCATTGCCCTTGTCCCGTAGCGCCTTGATCGCCGCGACGACGACGCGCGGGTCGCTAGTGCCGGTGAACTCCGCAGTCGCCTTCGGCCCCCACTGGGCCAGGCCGCTGCGCGACAGCGGGGCCCAGCCGGGCTGCACCGAGGAATCGAACACGTCGCCGTCGGCGTAGTGCTCAAACATCAGCCGGTCCGGATCGCGCCAGTAGTCGAAGATCTGGCTGCCCTGGATGTGCCGGCCAAGGCCCCAGGCGTGCCGGTAGCCGCGCTCGCGCAGGTACTCCCCGCTGGCGGCGACCTCGTCGAGGTCAGTGAGCTGGTAGGCCGAGTGCACGTATTCGGTGCGCGGCTGCAGCAGCATGGCCAGGGTGTGATGGTCGGCAGGGACGCTGCCGAGGTCACAGCGGATGAACGCCATCGCCGGACCGCGGTCGCGGTGGCCGTCCAGGTAAAGGAAGTCGCTGACGATCAGCCCGAGGGTGTCCAGGTACCAGTCAAGGGCCGCGCGGAACCGGGTCGTACCCAGAACCACGTGGCCCAGCCGCTGGATCTCAGCCGGGTGCCTGGCCGGCCGCTGCGTGGCGTTGGCGCGCACGGGCTCGGCTCCGAAGTTCAGCGGCAGCGGGTCACGCCCGGGCAGCGCGGGCAACTCAGGGACGCCGTAGACCACGTGCACCGGGAACCCGCTCGGGTCGCGCAGCCGGACGGCGTGGCCGCCCCAGTGCGCCGTGACCGTCCCGCCGGTGCCGCGGGCCAGCCGGTCCAGGTCGTCCCGTGCGGCCGCCTGGAACGCGACACCGGCGAAACGAGGCTGCGGACCGCGGCGGATCACTAGGCACGCGCTGGAGGCCCAGCGGCCGCGCAGCAGCAGCATCTCGGGCGTCCGGTCAGCCACGGCGAAGCCGAAGTCGGTGGCGAACCGCTCAGCCTGGTCCAGGTCCGGCTTCTCGAACTCAAGCCACGCCAGCCCGGCCGCCTTGACCAAGGGATTCGCGGAACGCCCTGGATGCTCTCCGGGCAGCGCGCCGGTCTCACTGTGCAATGAACGGTGCGGGTCCTGGATCTGATCCGAGTACCCCTGGGCCTCCGTTCTGCTGTCCTGTGTCGTCACGATTGGCTCCTTCGCCTTCACCGACTTCTAGCCGTTGTGATCAGTACTGTCATTAAGTATCAGTTACGATAGACGCATCGTCAAGTACTGGCATGAGGCGGAAGTGCCAGCATGTGGCCGGGATGGGACCCGTCGGCCGAAGCGCGGAGCAGCTGCATCAGGTATAGTCAATACTGATACAGATAATCAGTGCTGATAAATAACCGCCCCACCTGGTCGCCATCCGGCCGGAAGGGGCGTCCGCGGGTCAGCGAGCGGAACACGCCCGCTAGGGTCGAGGACGGAGCGGCAGGAGGAGCAGTGAGCGCAGAGGCAGCATCGGCAACTGGCGGGCCGAAGGTGACACGCCTGGACCGGCGCAAGGCCCGCACCCGGCAGGCGCTCATCGACGCCGCGGTGCGGCTGATCGCCGAGGGCCGCGGTGACCGCGCGAGCATCCAGGAGATCACCGAAGAGGCCGACATCGGCTTCGGGTCGTTCTACAACCATTTCGACAGCAAGGAGCAGCTGTTCCAGACCGCCTCAGAAGAGGTGCTTGAACGCTGGGGACAGATGATCGACCGGGCCACCGCTGGCATCACTGACCCGGCGGAGGTGTTCGCCGTGGGCATGCGGATCTCCGGCCGGCTCGGCTGGACCCACCCCGACATCGCCGGGTTCCTCACCGGCACCGGCCTGGACGCCATGGACATCCCCGTGGGCCTGGCGCCGCGGGCACTGCGCGACATCGAGGCGGGGCGGGCCGCGGGCCGGTTCACCATTCCCGATTCCGAGATCGCGCTCAGCGCCGTGGCCGGCGGCCTGCTCGGGCTGCTGCGGATATGCCAGCGGCACCCGGACCGCGTCGACGAGACAGCCGTCGATCAGCTCGCCGAGGCCGAGCTGCGCCTGCTTGGCGTCCCCGCCGACGAAGCCGCCCGGCTGACCGCCGCCCCGCTGCCGTCCATCGAGGCCTGGTAGCAGCCACGATGATGCCGATCGCCACCCGTCCATGCGTATGGAACCACGATGAAACAGCCCGCAACTCAACTGTCACGTTACGGCTGGCAGTCCGCTGATCCGCCGCGCCAGCCCGTGTTGTTCGTCAACCCGAGATCGGGGGGCGGCAAGGCGGCGCGCGCCAGGCTGCCCGAGCGCGCGCGCGAGATGGGTATCGAGGCCGTCATCCTGGAGCCTGGGCAGGACCTGGACGCGCTGGCCGGCGCAGCCGTGGCGGCCGGCGCGGACATGCTCGGGATGGCCGGCGGCGACGGTTCACTGGCGGTCGTGGCCGCGGCAGCGGCGGCGCACGGGATCCCGTTCGCGTGCGTCCCGGCGGGGACCCGCAATCACTTCGCACTTGACCTGGGCGTGAACCGGCACGACGTCACCGGCGCGCTGGAGGCGTTCACCTGCGGAGTCGAGCGGCGGATCGACGCGGCCGCGGTGAACGGCCGCATGTTCCTCAACAACGTTTCTCTCGGGATCTACGGCGATGCCGTCCGCAGCCCGGCCTATCGCGACGCCAAGGTGCGCACGCTGCTTGAGACCGCGGCTGAGGTCATGAGGCCCGGCGCGGACGAGCTTGCGCCGGAGGTAGTGGACGACCTGGGGCACGAGCACCCCCATCCCACCGTCGTGCTCGTGTCGAACAACCCCTACGCGCTCGACCACCCGCTGGCCCGCGGGACCCGCCCGGCGCTGGACAGCGGCCAGCTCGGCCTCATCGTCCTCGACGCCCCTGGCGACGGCCCGCGCGTCCCGGGCCGGGCGTGGAGCGCGCCACAGCTGGAGATAAACGCACCGGCGACGGTCCACGCCGGGATTGACGGCGAGGCGGTGGCCCTGGAACCGCCCCTCCGGTTCACTATCCGGCCGGCGGCGCTGCGGGTCCGGATCTCCCCGCGCCACCCGGGCGCCTCGCCATCGGCGCGCCGTCACCTTCCACGCTAACCCCGCGCGTAGTTCACCGGCCGGTGGCCGGCCGCTGGAACAGCACCGGGCGTACCAGGCCGGGTAGGCCTCGGCGATGCTGGCCGTCACGCAGCTTGCCGGGTTACGCGCTGTTGCGCGCCCGGGCTGAGGCAGGCGTTCCGAGCGGGTCGCGGCGGGCAGGCATCCGCAGCGTGACCATGCGGCGCCACCCGCCGAGCCGCTCGTAGAGGTAAACCGCGTCGATTCCCCCGGCAAGGATGACGCACTTGACCCTCGGCCAGTTCAGCGTCCGCCCCAGATGGGCCATGACCGCCTTGCTCACATCGCGGTAGACCGCGATCTCGGCGCGGGCGGTGGTGCGCAGGAGGGACTCGATCTCGCGGCGGTAGCCCGCAGCGGCGAGCCGAAGCAACTCCTCGTGGCAGTAGGCCAGGTGGTTGTCCTCGTCGGCGGCGATCACCTTGACCGCCCGGCTGACGTCGGCGTTGTCAGTCGAATACCGGCGCAACGACCGCATCTGCTCAGCTGCCCGCTGCTCGGTCACCCGGCTGTGCGCCAGGTAGGCGATGATGTCCGCCTCGGTCAGCGGTGTAGCAGCACGCAGCTTGGTGTGCGCGAGTCCCATGCCCTTGCGCTCAAGCCGCATGGTGTAGTCGGTATCGGCAGGCACCGGTACCGGAAAAAGGTTCCGCTTCCTGAGCAGAGCATTGAAGATGCGCCCGTGCTTGTCCTCGTCGGCGCCGTGCCTGGCGATCTTGGGCGCGAGGTCGCGGAAGGACGCGGGCACCAGTGCGGCGATCCTGCCGTTCTCCCAGCCTCCCTGGGCCTCGCCGCTCGCCGCGATGGAGCAGAACAGGCGGAACGCCTCGTCGTTACTGAAGATCTCGCCGTAGACTGCCCTAGCTGAAAGCATCCCGTGTTCCCCCGGTTCGCTGGGTGTCAGTGTCGCAACAGCGGAGGAATCGGTCGAAGGCCGCGGCCGACCGCTACATGTCCGTCCCATCCAGGTTTCTGCTGTTGGATCCGCAGCCGTTGAGAAACCTGGTGCCGGTGTGCGGCTGATCGACGATGGAAATCTCGCGCCGCCGAAGGCATGTCCTGCTCCCCCTTGCAGGTACCCGCCGTGTCTTCCCATCACCGTTCCGTCCCGCCGTCAAACTTCTGAGCAGCTTTGCGCAGGTCGCCGTACCAGCCTGGGCAGCCATCCCAACGGACCGGGACCTTGGCCCGCAGCATAAGGGCCCTCGACATGGCCGTGCCCGCCAGCCTGATCCGGCCGGGCAGGCGGAGAGTCATCAATCGGGCGTGACCTGATTAACCCGCGAGGACGCCGAGGTCGACGGGAAGCGTGATCCCGGTGATGGTGGCGGCGTCGTCGGAGCAGAGCCAGACCGCCGCGGATGCAATGTCGCGGGGAGACAGCCAGGGCTTTGTCTTGAGGGGGTTCATCGCCTCGAAGACGGGCTGGACGTCTTCTTTCCCGGGATGTTCCAGGTCCGGGCGGAACAGGGAGAAGATGACGTCGTTCATCACCAGGGGCGTGTCGACGTTTCCCGGGGCGATGGAGTTGACGCGGATGCCGTGCTTGCCGCACTCGAGCGCGAGTACCCGGGTCAGCATGATGACCCCGGCCTTGCTGGCGGCGTAGTCGGCGAGGTGGAGCATGGCCTTGACGCCGGCGCCGGAGCTGGTCAGGATGATCGAGCCGCCGTTGCCCGCCGCGATCATGTGCGGGAGCACGGCCTTGGCCGTGTGCCAGGCGCCGGTCAGGTTGATGTCGAGCGTCGTCTGCCAGTCGCCGGAGGAGATCTCGTGCGCCAGCGCGGACCCGCCGCTGGTGCCCGCGTTGGCGATCGCTATGTCGACGTGCCCGAACTCGGCCATCCCCGCGTCGACCGCATGCCTGACGTCTTCGTAGTCGCGCGTGTCACCCTGGAAGGCCAGTATGCGCCGGTCCGCGGCTTCGACCAGGCGCACGGTCTCGGCCAGGTCCTCGGCCGATGAGGCGGGGATCCCTTCACGGCCCTTGATGGGGCCGCAGATGTCCAGTGCGACGATATCGGCGCCCTCCTCGGCCAGCCGGACCGCGTGAGCCCGGCCCTGCCCCCGCGCCGCCCCGGTGACGAACGCCACCTTGCCCGCTACCCGTCCTGTCATCGTGCCTTCCCGTCTAATCGTGAGTTGAGCGGCGGCCCCCGGCCCGGATCGCGTGACCCGGGCCGCGGGCGTGCGGGCTCAGGAGTACTGGCCGCGCTCCCGGAACGCGAAGCCGCGATGCTCGGGCAGCTCGTCGGCTGGCACCGGGCGGGCGACGTCGACTGGCCTCGGGCCGATCCGCCGGGCTATCTCACGGATCTTCACCGCGTCGAAGTTGAAGACCCGCAGCGCGTTCTCTCCGAGGATCTTGCGCGTCTGGTCCTCCGGTACCCCGTGGAAGGTATTGCGGACGGCGAGGGCGGTATTCGGCCAGGTGCCCTCCTGGTGCGGGTAGTCGGTCCCCCACATCAGGTTGTCCACGCCGACCTGGTCGCGCAGGGCGACCTCGAATGGCGCGAGGAAGCTGCCACCGATGAAGCAGTTCTGCCGCCAGTACTCCGACGGCGGCTTCAGGCTCTTCACGAACGGCGAGACGCCCGTGTTGTAGTAGATGGACTCCAGGTCAGGGAGCGTCTGCGGCACCCACGCGGTGCGCTGCTCACAGAAGACGATCTTCAGGCCGGGGAACCGCTCGAAGACGCCGCCGAAGATCATCTGATGCAGCGCGCGGCGGCCGAGCCACAGCGCCTCGCTCATGAAAATCTCGGCCCCGCCGGGGCCGGTGATCCCCAGCGGCGTCTCACCGCCGCCGCTGTGGCAGCACAGCGGCATGTCAAGCTCCTCGACAACACGCCAGAACGCGTCGTATGCCGGGTCGTTATAGGCCAGCAGGCCAGCGCGCGGGGCCGGAAAGTTGACGCCGCGCAGTCCGTGGGAGTGCCCCCAGCGGACCGCCTGGGCGGCGGCCTCGATGTCCCAGATCGGAACGTGGACCAGGCCCACGTGCCGTTCCGGCTGGACTGTGACGAAGTCAGCCAGCCAGCGGTTGTAGATCTCCTGCCCGGCCTGCTGCAGCTGCGCGTCGACGCCTGCCACGCTGAGCCCCATGGGCGACAGGAACGGCAGGACCTCGTCGTTCTGCCCGCCGGCGAAGATCACCTCGGCCGCGACGCCGTCCAGGTCCATGTCCTTGATCCGCTCGTCCGGATCCTGCTGGCCGGGACAGTCGAAGGCGAGCTGCCGGGCCTTGACGAGCGACGCCGGGAGCTCCCGCTCCGTCATCATTTCCTTGGAGCCGACGAACGCCACCGGGCCGACGTTCGCGGCGGCGTAGGCGTCGAAGTCGTCCAGGTACTCCTGCGGGCAGTAGTCCCTGAGCTGGCCGGTGAGCGACGGGCCGACGTGCCCGTCGGTGCTCACCAGCACGTACGGGGTGCCGGTCACCACGTCGTGGTCGGCGATGGCTGTCATGGCGGTCCTTTCGCGGTTGCGGGTCGGCGGGTCGTACGGCGATCAGCCAGCGTCGGTCAGGTGGTGTTACCAGAGGCCGCGGTCACGGCCGGCTCGGCGGCTGAACGGCCCGCCCGGGCAGGCGGCCGGAAGAACAGCGCGAGCTGGCCGCCGCCGGCGCCCAGCCCGGCGCCCCCGGCGATCAGCAGGCCAGGCCAGCCGCGGCCGAGCGCGCCCAGCCCGATCGCGGCGTCAAGCGAGAGGGCTCCGGCGCCGGCCACGGCCACCCCCACGGCGGCGACGGCCAGGATGAGGTT
>Ga0335083_10001522_pt1 | contig 31697 bp, 26 predicted proteins | sample Lox_Sample_42_FD_206716 | JGI IMG/M metagenome (GOLD analysis project Ga0335083, IMG submission 206716) | Soil microbial communities from Loxahatchee National Wildlife Refuge, Florida, United States - Lox_Sample_4.2 | ecosystem: Environmental > Terrestrial > Soil > Wetlands | place: USA...
ATGGATCTGGATATTGCTGTAGTGGGCGGCGGCGTTTCCGGCGCCTATAGCGCGTGGCGCCTGCAAGAAGCTCAGGGCGAATCGCATCGAATCGCACTCTTTGAATACAGCGACCGGATTGGCGGACGGCTATTCACCGTCACAATGCCAGGTCTTCCAAATGTGCACGCCGAGGTCGGCGGCATGCGCTACATCAAGGATCAACATCCTGTTGTTACCAGTGTCGTCGAACATCTTCGCCTACCCACCAAGCCGTTCCCCATGGGAGCTCCTCCACCGGTCGGGGCCAACTGCAATCTGTTCTATCTGCGCGGCAAGCACCTGCGACTGCACGAACTGGCCGATCCACACAAGGTTCCTTACAACATGGCGTGGCCGGAACGCGGAATGGGACCAACGCAGTTACAAATTCAGGTGATGAATAACCTGTATCCGAACTTCGGCAACCTGACACTTTGCGAGCAGATGAAGATTCACGTGTTCGGCCAGCCGATGTACAAGTTCGGCTTTTGGAACCTGCTCTATCGAGTGTTGAGCAACGAAGGCTATCAATTCATGAAAGACGCGGGCGGATACGAGGCGAATGTGGCGAATGCCTGCGCGGTTACTCAACTGCCGGCCACGGAGTACGGCGACAACACCGAGTTCCTCACTTTGAGAGACGGTTACGATCAGTTGCCGATCACTCTCGCCAAGCGATTCCAGCAATTGCCAGGCAAGCTGTCTTCGGCTCAGCGGCTGAGGATGAACCACCGACTGGCACGCATCGAACTCAAGCGCGGCGAGTATCCATACATCCTTCATTTCGAACCGACGGAGACGGAGAAGTTTGTGACGCGCGTCCGCGCAAGCCGGAAGGGCGCAGCAGCGAGGCCTGTGACGGTTCGGGCAAAGAAGGTGATTCTCGCGATGCCACGCCGCTCACTCGAACTGATCCAGAGCGAATTCTTCGATGATTCCTGGCTCAAGGAGAATCTGTCCTCAGTGCTGATTCAGAGCGCCTTCAAGCTGTTTCTCGCTTATGAACGCCCGTGGTGGCGGGCACTTGGACTAGTAGCAGGCCGGTCGGTAACCGATCTGCCTGTGAGGCAAATCTATTACTTCGGCACGGAGGCGGAGCAGGAAGGTGGGGAGCCGTGGATGAACTCTCTGCTCATGGCCTCCTACAACGACATGGGCACGGTGCCGTTCTGGAAAGGGCTTGAACGGGGCAATCCCTACCTCGGCTACCGGCCATCATGCGGCAGTCAGACGGAGGGATGCGTGATTGCCGGCGATGAGCTTCCGGCGACGGACCAGATGGTTCGCGTGGCGCAGAAGCAGGTCGAGGAGGTTCACGGACTTCCCGAAATTCCGATGCCCTATGCAGCGGTTTATCACTCCTGGAATGAGGACCCATATGGAGGCGGGTGGCACGAATGGAAGGCTGGCTATCGGCTCGACGAGATTATGTGCAGGATGAGAAAGCCCGTACCTGAGCATGACATCTACATCGTCGGCGAGGCGTACTCCTATAGTCAGGGATGGGTCGAAGGCGCGCTCGACACGGCCGAATCAACCTTACAGGATCATTTCGGACTGAAGCAGCCCTCATGGCTGCGTCTGGGAGACAACACGCTGATGCCAAATCCCTGCCCCGGATGCGGCCGGATCGAGAGCGAAGGCCATCCGCTATGCGTGCCTGTCTCGAAAGAGACCAGCGACCTTGCCGCAATTACGCCAAATTGCCTGGAGGAAGAACCGATTCAGTAGCCATGACGACACAGCCTTCTCCATTTACCGTTGCGGCATACCTGGCGATCCGGCTTCGCGACATCGGCGTCAAGCATGTATTTACGATTCCCGGCGACTACTGCGCGCCATTTCTGGACGTGCTGGACGCCACGCCGGGCATCGAGCGGGTTCCAAATCTGAACGAACTTGGCTGCGGTTATGCCGCCGATGGTTATGCGCGCCTGAAAGGCGTGGGAGCGGCGTGCGTGCAGTATGGCGTTGGCACGTTCTCATTGCTCAACTGCGTCGCCGGTTCCTTCGTGGAATTTGTGCCGGTGGCAATCATCTCCTCGAGCCCCGGCGCGTCCAGCCGTCTGCTCGAAGAACATCAGAATATTCTCTTCCATCATTCGACCGGCGATTTACGTGCGGACCAGGAGATCTTCAGGCACGTGACTGTGGCGTCGATGGTGATCACGAATGCGGGATCGGCTCCGCATGAGATCGACTGGGCGCTCACGCAGATGATCACGCAGCGCAGGCCGGTGTATATCGAGGTGATCAACAGTGTTTGGACCGCCGCTTGTCCGGAGCCAGTGGGAAAGCTTTCTCCGATTCCGCCCTACAGCGATCCAGCTTCGCTTCAGTCGGCCGTGCAGGCGTCGTATGGCATGCTGGCTTCGGCGCAGAGCCCCGTCTTTTTCTTCGGAGTCGAGTTGCAGCGGCTTGGTCTTCAGGAAATCGCGCAGCAACTCGTCGACGCTACGGGCATTCCCTTTACGACTACCTCATTGGGCAAGACGGTCCTAGATGAAAGCCAGGCACTTTTTGCCGGGACTTATGCAGGGCCTGCTTCGCCGTCATCCACCAACCATCTGGTCACGAATAGCGACTGCATCGTGGCACTCGGTACGATCATCACCGACGACTACCTTGGCGTGATGGCTTCGTCTTTCGCGAAGATGATTCGCGTTTCGCGAGACGAGACTCGAGTAGGTACCACTTACTACCCGCCGGCAGCGCTGGCGGATTTCCTTTCCGCATTTCTCGAAGCCTTGCGAAATAATCCGCTGCACCGAGATCGCCAACCGGTGTCAGTCGCAACACAATTGAGCAAGCCGGATCGGGGAATCCACCTGACCTATGAACTCTTTTACGAGATTCTGGGCGGCTATATGGTGACAACGTCTCTGCGCGACAGCTGCGTGCTCGTCCTGGGGGAGAGCACATCACTCTACGTCTTTGGAAATCTCTTCGGACTTGCTCCAAATTCGTTTGTTGCGCAGGCGGCGTGGGGCTCCCTCGGACACGAGACCGGCTGCGCTCTTGGCGTTGGCCTGGGCAGTGGGAAGCGGCCACTCGTGGTCGCGGGTGACGGTGGATTCATGATGATCTGCCAGGAAGTTTCGAGCCTGGTCAGAGCGAAAAGTGACGCGGTCATGTTCGTGATGAGCAACCGCGGGTATGCCATCGAACAGGCGTTCGTAGACCTGAAGGCATTCGAACCCGGTGGCGAGTTCGCTCCTTATGACGAACTGCCGGCGTGGGATTATCTCGCGCTCGCTAATGCGTTCGGCGCTCGCGGCGTCCGGCTGACCACAACCACAGAACTGATCGATTTCCTGGAAGAGCTCAGCACCCCAGCCAAGGGGCCGACGCTGGTTGAGGTGGTGGTACCTCAGCACGATCTGCCACCGCAGTTGAAGCGGCTGGCGGAACCTCCGCCGACTTTGCGCCGCCGTCTAAGAACCGAAAGCCCGATAAGCGCTGTCTGATTCAGCCTGTCCCGCGGATCGGAGTGGCAGCCATTTCGGCGCTCATCCGATCGCGGGCCAGTTGCAAACGCGTTACTTCGAAGGCGTGAACAGCGCCAGGCGTACCTTCCAGGTCACAGACTGGCCCGGCTTGAGCGTCACCATTCCCGTGTCCATGCCGTGCCACTCCTTGCCAAAGGGATCTCCGAAGTTGAACTGCTCTTCGATAGCCGCAAATTGCTTCGTCGGGGGAGCATAGACCTGGACGGTCTTGATTTCCGGCGAGACACCTTCTACGCGAATGCCATAACCCGCGGCGGGATCGGACAGTTTTACGTCAACAACGCCTTCGGTACGCTGGAGCTTCGACCAGTTGTCGTCGAGGAAGATATCCTCGAGCGCCCGGCCGTCAGGCGCGGTGAAGTCGTATTTCGTGCCCTTCACCGGTACAAGCTTGCCGGTCGGAAAGACATCGTCGTAATTGTTTACCTCGGCCGTCTGTTCTCCAGGCACATGAAGACGTGCCTGCTTACGATCACCGCTGGGGATGTTGAAGTAGGGGTGCCAGCCGATTCCTATAGGCTCGGGGTCATTGCCGACGTTCTTCGCTGTGATGGTCGCATCGACAGTATCACCGGTGAGGGCGATAGTGAAGCTGAGGTCGGTATTCGATAGCCAGTGGCCTCCAAAATTGCCGGCGTGGATGGTGCTAGTGACGGTCTGGCCGTCGGCGGTGGTTTCAGTCTTCACGTCGTCAGTCTTCGAGTCGAGGATCAGGCCATGTATGGAGTGCACCTCGGCACCGGGTTTCTTGCCTTTGAAATTGGCCGGTAGTGTCAATGTTTTTCCGTGCCATTCGGTTGTGATGCTCTTGCCGTCGTCGGAAAGCTTGCCGCGAATGCGATTCGGGTAGGGCACCAGGAAGGCACCGCCGAAGGCAAAGCTGGCGTTGCCGTTTTGGTCGTCAGGACCGCCGTTGAGTTTTGCTGCCGCGTCGGCGAGCGAAGGGGACGCAAAGACTTCTACCTCACCTTTGCCGGGGATATTCGCGGTGATCTGGAAAAGGTTCATGCCGCGGCCGGGGAGGACAGTCGCGGTGAGAAACTCAGGTTTCTGTCCGTTGCTCGTAGGCTTTCGTTCGAGCTTGACGATGTCCTGTCCGCCAATCTGGGTGGGGGCTGCGGGGGCTGCCTGCGATTGCGCCGGCTGCTCGGCTGGCGGCGGAGACTGTTTGCATCCGGCGATGAGGAATGGCGCCACGGCGAGCGCCAGTAAGTGTTTGGGACGAATCAGCATCAAGGGCAACCTCGGATATCGAAGATATGTAGCAAACGTTTTCGGCGAGATCCGGGCGTGACTCCGCTGAAAACAAAGCGAACTCATTCTACGCTGAAGCAGGAAGATCCTGCCCGGGTCAACCAGCCTGTTTAGAATCGATTGGATGCCAGCAACGAATCTGACTGCTGAGAGCGCGCTCGCTGCGCTGAATGCGCGGATCATTGCGTGCGAGCGATGCCCGCGATTGCGCTTGTACTGCGCAGAGATTGCTAAGACAAAACGCCGGGCATATGCGGATCAGGAGTACTGGGGGCGGCCGGTGCCCTCGTTTGGAGACTCCGAGGCGAGGGTGCTGATTGTCGGACTTGCGCCCGGAGCGCACGGGTCCAATCGAACCGGAAGGCCATTTACCGGGGATGGCTCGGGGAACTTTCTGTATCCGGTGCTCTACAAAACGGGCTTCGCTTCTCAGCCGACTGCAACGGGACGCAACGACGGCCTGACGCTCAAAGACATGCAAATCACCTCGGTCGCTCGCTGCGCTCCTCCGGGAAACAAGCCTCTCCCGAGTGAACTTGCAAATTGTGCGCCGTTTCTGGACGAAGAAATCGCAGCCCTTGAGAACCTGCGCGTGATCGTTTGCCTGGGAAAAATCGCCTTCGACGGAGTGCTGCAGCACTTTGTCCGGGTGGGGCGGACCAGCCGGCGAGGTGGGATGATTTTCGGTCATGGCGCTGAATATGTTCTGCCAGATGGACTCACGCTGCTGGCGAGCTATCATCCCTCGCTGCAAAATACGAACACCGGAAAGCTGACCGAAGCGATGTTTCTGAAGGTCTTTGAGCGGGCGCGAGAGATCGCGAGCGTGAAGTAGTTCCGTTTTCGCGGATTGGAGCGGGAGACGGGGATCGAACCCGCAACCAACGGCTTGGGAAGCCGCTACTCTACCATTGAGCTACTCCCGCCTGAGAGAGCGTGTAAAGCAAGAGTAACCTTGAGGGCCTTCGAGGATCAAGGCCGGTCAGGAGATGTGCGTAGTCTCCTGACCGCCGCTTCAGTGGGCGAGCAGCTGCGAGATGCGAGTGCGATAGCCGCGGCTCATCGGAACCTTTTGGCCGTCGTGCATCAGGACGAACGATTCGCCTTCCTGAGAGTCGGTCCGGATCTCTTTCACGTGCTGCAGGTTCACGATTGCTGAACGGTGCACGCGGATGAAGCAGTTGGGATCTAGCCGCGTCTCGAAGTGAGCCATGGTTTCGCGCAGCAGGTGGTTCTCGCGATCTGCGCAGATGCGCACGTAGTTCTCCTCGGCGCCGATCCAGCGGATGTCAGAGACGGGAAGAAATAAAATGCGGCCTTTCGACTTGAAAACCAGCCGTGTTGCATATTCTCCGTCGCCGTCGTGCTTCTTGCTTCCGCCGTTTTCGTTTGAGGCTGCGAGCTGCTGCTCGGCCCGGTCGAATGCCTGCCTCAGCCGCTCGCGCGAAAACGGTTTAAGCAGATAGTCGATCGCATTGATTTCAAAGGCGCGTATCGCGTACTGATCGTAAGCAGTCGTGAAGATGATTTTGGGCAGACGGATCTGCCGGTTCACCGTCAGCGCCGACACGATGTCAAAGCCATCCATATCCGGCATATGCACATCGAGCAGGAGAAGATCGGGATTTGTGAATTGAACTAAATCAATGGTCTCAAGCGCGTTCGCGCCTTCGCCGACAATTTCTACGTTGGCCTCATCCTGAAGCAGCTGCCGAAGCTTCTGCCTCGCCAATACTTCATCATCCGCTATGACTGTTTTGATTTTCATAGTTTTGGACCTGCGTGTTGGCGGTTAGACGCGGCGAGTAGCCGAGGGGCAGCAACAAAATTGCCTGAACTTCGCCGTCGGGATATTCCTGGAGTGTAAAGCGTTGATCGTCTCCATAATGCAGTTCGAGGCGAGCTTTGACGTTTGCGATGCCTACTCCGCGTCCGTCGTGACTGGAATCGCCGTTGGAAGCGAGCCCGCGGCCGGAGTTTCTGACGCAGATTCTGAGCTGACCGCCCTGGTTTTGCGCTTCGATTCCGAGGAATGCTTCACCGGGCGTCACAGCGACTCCGTGAACATAGGCATTCTCCATGAGCGGCTGAAGAATCATGGTAGGCACGAGCGCGTCCAGGACCTCCGGATCGATCGCCACGTAACTGTGTACTTTGCCGGTGAACCGCATCTGCTGTATGGCCATATACATCTGGACGAATTCGACCTCGTCCGTCAGAGGGATCAGGCGTGCCTCCCCCCTGTCGAGAGTCATACGCAGCATGCTGCACATTTGTTCCAGCATGCGATCGGCGAGTTCCACATCCGAGTGCATAAGGCTCGAGATGCTGTTCATCGTGTTGAAAAGGAAGTGTGGATTCAACTGCATGCGAAGAGCGCGGAGTTGCGCATTGGTCAGTTCTGACTCAAGACGCATCTCCTTGTATTCCTTCTCACGCAGCCGCTGATAATAACCGACGCCGCGGAAGAGCAGGAATATCACCCAGAAGATGAGGAGGTTGTCGACCAACTCAGAATCGAGGAAATAGACCAGCCTGCGCATGAAAGTCCACGATAGATTGCCGACGCGGAAGTGCCATGTAGCGGAGACCCAGATCACTTCCTCGATGATGCTTATGGCAATGCTGAGAGGGACGATTCTGGTCAGAATAGATTTGAGGCTTGCGCGCTGGATGTAATCGCGAAGCTTCCACCACAGTATCCAGCCGATGATGCTCCAGAGAAGAAAGTGGATCGCCCAGAGCAGATATACTTTGCCAAACTGCAGGTTGTAGTTCCAGGTGCGGTAACCGACCCATTCCTGGAACGCAAATAGAGCGGCTAAGACTAACCATCCCGCAACAAATACAACGGGATGCAAGAAAGCAGGACGTTGAGGATTAGATTTTATTTCCGAAGTGCTCAGCGAACATCGGCTCCCGATGAAGTTTCAGCTTGTGCCAACTGAGTAGAATATACCTCTTCTGCAGGGAATAGTATTGAACCATCGCCACCGCTGAAGACAAAAAGATTAGCGCGCGGATAAGTCTTCATCCATTCGGCAGCGGCCAGTTCCGACTGCTTTTGCTGGTCAGCCGAAATTGTGGCTCGGATGGAGGCAACCTCATCGTGAAGCATAGTAGTAGCCTCGGCACCGCCCTGGCTCTCTGCGATTTTGTACCAGCGATAGGCGATAGCTCGGTCCCTGGGCAGAATTTTCCCATCCCGAGACAGGATGCCGAGAACAACCGATGAGCGCCACGAGCCTCCCACAGCAGCCGCCTGAAGGAGTTTGACGGCCTCTCCATCCTGTTGAGGCAATTCAGGATGATTGACAAGTAAGAGACCGAGGGAATGTTTGGCGCGGATATATCCGGCGTCGGAAGACTCGCGCAGATAGGTCTCGGCACGCTCGAAGTCATGAGGATGATCGCTCGTGACCGAATAGAGTGTGCCCAGTGCGTAATTCCCTTCCGCGCTGTGATGCTTTGCCGACCGGTCAAACCAGTACTCGGCCTGAGCCATATTTTTTTCGGCACCCGCTCCGAGCATGTAAACGATGCCGAGGTAGGCTTCTGAGTGGGGATCGTTAGCAGTCGCCAGATCGTTCAGAAGATTGAGCGCCAGGTGATAATCCCGAGGTACACCGATGCCCCGCATATAGAGAACAGCTAGGTTGAGTTTCCCCATGTGCGAACCCGAGGATGATGCCCTCTGGAACCACCGCAAAGCTTGTCCGTTGTCCTGCTTCACACCGATGCCGGCGAGATAGAAATACCCGATCTGGACCTGCGCTCCGGGATCTCCCTGGTCGGCGGCCTTTTTGTACCAATAAGCAGCCTGTGATAGATCGCGGGCAACGCCGCGACCGGCATAGTAATCGCCGGCAAGCTCTAGTTCATCGTGCAGGTGCCCGCTGGAGGCCTTGTGGCGCAGATCCTGAAGCGCCTTATCAGGATTGGCATTGGCCGCGGCAACACTGCCGGGCGTGTCCGAAAGGGATTCGCTCCAACTCGCCGGGTAAATGATCGTGGTAATCATTCCAACTATCGCGGCCGCTGATAGCGCATTTGATCTCCAGCTCATTGCTGCCTCCTGACGTGCTGTCATAGACAGAGCGTTGAGCTTATAGTCACCCTTAAAGCCGCCGCTGTTTGAGGCGTTCGCCACGCTATCTTGAGTTATTAATGAGCAATCAACTGTTCTTATCCCGAAAATCGATGGACTTATCACAAAGTTTGAAACTTTTTTGATTGGCTTTGATCGTGTCTACCCGCAGGGCGAGATCCAGTTACGGGATTAGATATTTTGCGGACAGACAGTTAGCGGCCAACTTACGACCATTCGTCACTAATTATTTAAGTCTCGTCACACCTTCCTAAATTCCATAACTCGCTGCAGCTAATCGTTCCGAAAACTGGAAATTGGCAGCGGCAAGCCCAAAGGCGCTTTGTGCAGTGGCTCGTCGTAGAGGACATCTCGCCACTCGATCACCACAGTTGGTCACAAAGATCGCTTGTGGAACGAGTAGGGCTATGCACGTGCACAGCTTCGGCGCAAGGGGGCAGGACAAGTAACGGTGCGTCCTGCAATAACGGAGACCGGCCACGCAGATTTGGTGGTTCGTCCCCGGATCTGCTGAGAGTGCGTTGCGTGGACCAGCAATCGCGCCCGCCGGTCTCTGATTTTTGAACCAGTTATCTGCACGTTCATAACAAACGGGGGAAAAAATGGAATTCATTCGAACAACCCGAAAGGTCGCTCTCTTCCTGGCGTTCTTTTGCGCCACCGGACTGATACTTCAGACTGCCGTTGGGCAAGGCATTACAACAGGTTCCATTACGGGCACGGTTGCTGATCAGCAGGGCGCCGTCGTGCCGCAGGCCGAGATCACCATCGTTCAGGCAAGCACGAACGCTACATTCAAGACGGTGAGCGGCGGCGATGGATTGTTCACTGTCCATGATCTGCCAATCGGGGATTACACGATCACCGCGACGAGCCCCAACTTCAGCCCGTTAACGATTAAGAATGTTCATGTAAGCGCGGGCGTGACCACGGATGCGGGCCAACTGAAGCTTACGGTAGGAGCGTCGACGCAATCGGTGATCGTGGATTCTGCGGCACCGATCCTGAATACGACTGAAGCTCAAGTGACTACGTCGTTCGATTCGACGGCGATCCAGAGCCTGCCTCTGAATACGAACTTTGACAACCTTGCTTTGCTGGCGCCCGGAGTTGTGCAGACGCACGATGCGCAGTTCAGCAATTCGAACGGTGTTGGAATTTCAGCAAACGGGCAGCGCGGCCGCTCCAACAATTTCGAGATCGATGGGCAGGACAACAACGACAACAACGTCGGCGGCCCTCAGGTATTCTTCGGCAGCGCAGACGCGATATCCGAAATTCAGATCATCACTAATAACTTCGGCGCGCAATACGGCCGCAACGTTGGGGCGGTGGTGAATTATGTGACCAAGTCCGGCACGAACAGTTTTCATGGCAGCGGCTTTGAGTACTACACAGGCTCGTGGCTGAGCTCCCTTCAGAACAGCGAGAAGAGTCCGCTGTTCGGCTTCTGCGCGTCCGGCGAAAACCCCAACGACGGTTGCATGCCTGTAACGGTTCCCCGAACCGTCGACAATAAGTGGGGCGGCACGATTGGCGGTCCGATCATCAAGGACAAGCTGTGGTTTTTCGGTAGCACCTATTGGGACCACACACGCGAAGGCGGTGCTGTTTCAACTTCAGAGGGCGCGATTACACCCACTCCGAACGGCCTGTCCCAGCTGCAGGCGGCGTTTCCTAACAATCCCGCCGTGACCTCGCTGATAAATCAAGGCCCCTACGGAATCAAGACCGGCAATCCAACTCCCGTAGCGGGTTCTACAGTCACGCAAATGGTGTCGGCAGATGGAGTCACTTTCGTTCCGATTGAATTTGCCGGGGTTGCGAGAACCGTTCCTGCACTGTTCAACGACGAAGAAAACCTGGGACGCGTCGATTGGCAGCCAACGACGAAAGACCGCTTCTTTGTCCGCTACTACTATCAAAGCGCACTCCAGACCGGCATTCTGGCGGGGAATTCGACAACTTCGATCGCTGCGGGCGGATATATCGACCTGCCTGCCCGGACTCACTCGGTGGGCGCCGACTGGACGCATACATTTTCACCGGCCTGGATCAATCAGTTGCGATACAGCTTCCAGCAGGCGGTGAGCAGCTTCGACGGAGGCGGCGTCCCTACCTGCACCAACCTCAATTTCACCGCATGCCCGAGTTCTATTGCCTTCCAGGATGGCACCGATTTCAACTACGGTTATCCCAGCAATTTTCCATCGGAAAAATTCATCAAGATAACCCAGATGCAGGACAATGCCAACTGGACCCATGGCAATCACAGCATGGCGATCGGGGGCGCCTTCGAGTATCAGAATTCTCCCGGCACCTTTCTGCCGAATTACAACGGCTCGTTGTCGTTCCAGGATTTCAGTTCCATGCTTCAGGGAAATGGTTTTCTTGGTCTAACAGACGGAAACCCCGTGATTCCTTTCACCGAGAACGATGTCGCTCTCTATTTCCAGGATGACTGGAAGATACGTCCGGACCTGACGCTCAATCTGGGCCTGCGCTGGGAATTCTTCGGCCAGGCAGCGAATGTGCTGCACAATCAGACCTTGGCACGCCAAACAGGATCAGATCCTTTGTGGGATAAGTCCCTTCCACTCTCTGTGACCACTTTCCAAAAGCTTCCTAACCACTGGAAGAACTTCCAGCCGCGTATTGGTTTCGCCTGGAATCCAAGCCACAGCCGGCTTGTGGTTCGCGGCGGATATGCCGTCAATTTCGACCCGGCTTTCTACAACATCTTTGAAAACTCCGCTGTTTCAGCCCCGGTGGCGAATGCCGGTGCGATCAACTGCGGCGGCGGATATCAGTGCCTGCCAACTGGAGGCACAACGGGCGCTACGATTCGCGCACAGAACCTTGCCGCACTCCCGATCGGCGGGGACCCGCGCTTCGACGTTGAAGGGCCGCTGTCTCCAGATTTCCGCAACCCATACACGCAGACATATTCTCTGGGTGTTCAGTATGGGATCGGCAACAAGGCGGTTGTCGAAGTACGGTATGTAGGCAATCACACCGCGGCCCTCTTTCAATCGCTCGACGGAAATCCAACTCTGGCAACGCTGGCCGCGTCGTATCCCAACTATGTTTCCCCGAGTGCGCTTTGCCAGGACGCGGCTGCTCCCGGTTATCAGACTCTGAATTGCAATGTGGGGGCACTGCAGGCTGCAACTGCCAACACGGCCTTCTCCAACTACAACGGTCTTCAGACGAACGTGACCACGCGTTCCCTCCATGGCTTGACCGGAACCATCCAGTACACCTACAGCCGCACGATCGACAATACCAGCGAAATTTATCCCACCGGCGCGGGAGGAAACACGCTGCAGTATGCGCAGAATCCTCTGAATACCAATGTGGCTGAGCGGGGGGTGAGCGGAATCTCTTATCCGAATGTTCTGGCTTTTGGCTTTGTATACCAGACTCCGCAATTCGTTCATGGCAATGGTTTCCTTGCCAAGCTGGCGAATGGCTACTCCATCAATACGGTATATGGGTACAACAGCGGTCAGCCGTACACTCCGTTCCAGGGACTCCAACCTAACCCAACTAATCCAGACACGGTGGTTGGCGGAACATATTGCGACGACACTTTCAATCAGTCAGTTCTGTTCGTAACCAGTTGCCGGCCGGTACTGACGAACCCGAAGGCTCCCAACTCGCCGGATTCCTACATTCTCAACACAGTGACTGCGGCGAACGCTCTTAACAATCCATTCCCTGGCGTGAGCCGAAATACGCTGCGCGGGCAGACCTGGAACAATCTGGATTCGAGCATTTTCAAGACGACCCAGATCACCGAACGTGTGAATCTTCAACTGCAGTTGAATGTGTTCAACACATTCAACCGCCAATACTACGGCACACCCGGGACCTTCCTGGGAGCGTCCAGCTTCCTGACCACGGTCTTTAACGGCGGCTCAAATCGCTTCGTTCAACTCGGCGGGAAGATTATCTTCTGATCGAAGCGCCTACTGAATCTTGCCCTTCGGCCGCAGCCTGCGCAGTTCCATTGCGCAGGCTACGCCATTGAGGGACGAAAGCTTCAGGTTGTCGAAAGAGGCCCAGAGCCAGAAGCGATTCGATGGCTGATCGGCGGCGTCCTCAGAGCGCACGCGCACCAGAATGTTAGCCTGTCCGGCGCTACTGAGGTTGTTGGGCGGATCGACGTCATCGCCGATCACTTCAATGTGCTCGCTACCGAGCGCCGACTCGACGCGGCTGCGGGTGACGGCGTCATGGAACTCCACTGCGATCGATAGGCCTACGCCGTGAAAGACCGGCACATGCACGACCTGAATGGCGAGGCCGTTCGCCGGGCTCCTTTGGATCACAGCATATTGGCGGCGTATGCGAGCTTCCGTCTGACCTACGATCTTCGATTCACCGAAGGAAGGAACTACATTGAACGCCATCTGCTCGTCGTAAATTTCCTTCGGCAGACTCTGAAAGTTGAGCAGCGAAACAGTCTGCTGGTGCAGCTCGTCGATGGCCGCTGCTCCGTATTCGGAAGCCGGCTCGAGAACGGTGGCCGAGGCAGAACGTACCTGAGTCTGCTCAAGCCGTGCCATGAGCAAAGCCAGAGCGAGTGAGACAGGATGGGCAGAAACGATTGCCTTTGTGCTCAGGGATAGCCCGTCGGCATTACCGCTCGCAGCTGCCTGAAGCCAGGGCGCGCAAACAGGAACGCCCGGTTCGCCTTCGAGCTCGTATGACAGATCGATTACGTTTGCACCGGCGCTCAGAGCTTCCTGCCAGTGTTTACGCGTGACTTCAGGCGAGCCACAGAAGAACGCAAAGTCCACGTGGTCGAAGGAGTCGCGATCGATGCGCTGGATGAGCGTGGCTTCGTCGCCGCTTGCCTCAATGCGTCCGGCCTCTGCTTCTTCGTCGAGTAACACGACGTTGGCTTTGCTGAAGGCCGAATCGGCAAGTGCTTCGTTCAGCTCTTTCCCGCGCAGCGAAGCAGCGCCAATGATAGCGATTTTCCAGGTTTCAGTCATTGCGGTGTTGTGGAGGGTGAAGCGTTAAGAGCATCGGATTGAGACGCCTTCCGGCGCTGGCGCCCATAGGCAGCTCGAGCGACGATGCCAGAAAACATGTAGATGAACGCGAGCCCGAGCAATACGACGCGAGAGAAAAAAACGAGCAGCCAAATGACCAGCGCGAACAGCACAATCCACCGGACAGGATGGCGCCGCGAGAGATTGATCTCCTTGCCGCTCCAGAATCTCCAGGTGCTGACCATGAGAAATCCGATGAGGCCGACGAGCAGCAGCCATATGACTGCGAGCCACCAGTTGAAGATGGGGCGGCCGAAGCCGTGCACCACCGAGACGATCATTCCCGCTGCGGCGGGGATCGGCATGCCGACGAAATACTTGCGCCCCGGCCGGCCGGGGTTTTTGGGAACCGGGTCAGTACTGATGTTGAACCGTGCGAGACGGCTGGCTCCGCAAATGAGAAAGAGGAAGCAGACGAAGCCTCCGAGCTGGACGAGCCGTTCGCGAAGCCAGGGGTCCATCGTCATGGGCAGCATGCGAAAGCCCCAGGTGTAGGCCAAAATGCTGGGCGCTACTCCGAAGGTGATTACATCTGCCAGCGAATCCAGCTCTTTGCCGAAGTCGCTGGTTGTATTGGTCATGCGCGCAATGCGTCCGTCCAGCGCGTCGAAGGGAATCGCGAAGCCGATGGCCAGAGCGGCGTAATCGAAATGGTGCGGCTCAAGCATGGAGCCCTGCAGGCTCTGCGTGATGGCGTAGTAGCCGGCGGCAATGTTACCCGCAGTAAACAGCGACGGAAGGATGTACATTCCGCGGCGACGGCGGCTTGCGCGTGCCTGGTCGGCGTTCTTCAAACCAGTATCTCCGCAAGGACGTCGTCATCGGATAGTACCGGCTCAACGGGCGGAATAGCGGCCAAAATGCTGGAACCGCCTTTTACACGATCGCCGCGCTTGACCTGGAGTTGGGCGTTACCGGGGAGCAATACGTCGACGCGCGAGCCGAACTTGATCATACCGATGTGTTGACCGCGCTCCAGGCGGGCTCCCGGAACAGGATTAAAGACGATGCGGCGGGCCAACAGCCCAGCTATCTGTTTGAATGCAACGGTATAGCCCTCGTCGGCTTCGAGGACGGCGAGATTTTGCTCGTTTCGTTCCGCCGAGGCGGGGTTCATGGCATTCAGGAACTCGCCCTTCTGGTAGCGGACTTCACGCAGCACACCTCCGATGGGCGAGCGGTTCACGTGGACGTCGAACACACTTAGAAAGATGCTCAGGCGGAGGCTCTCGCCCTCAGGGGTGGTGACTCGAAGGACTTCGGTGACCTTTCCATCAGCGGGAGACACAACAAGGCCATCTCCCAGAGGGATGGCGCGCACCGGGTCGCGGAAGAACCAGAGAAAGAACGCGGCCAGCAGAATCGGGATGATCGACCAGAGCCATCCGCCGGCCAGGAAGTGTAATGCGACGGCTACAGCAAGCAGGGCGATCCCGTAGAAATATCCATCACGAACCATAAGTGAGAGAAACGCAAAGAACCTTCTCCTCAATTATAGAGTTTCGCAGCATGTCCCCGGAGAACACACGTATCCCTTTTGCGGGCAGCGCGAACTGCGGAGGCGATGAAAATTGTCTTAGATTTGAGCGGGTGTCGAGGTCAGGCGACGTACACCCTGGCGTGGCTACTTCGTCGAGCCACCAATTGGTCCTTTACATAAAGCTTCAGCTTTTTGAGCCGGACTTCCTCGAGCTGCTCCTGCTCGGATGGGTAGGGCTTTTGCAACAGGGCTTCTAACTGCTCCGAATAGTGACGGTGTTGCGCTTCCAGGTTGTGGATTTCCTCACCATCCGGTAAGCCAATTGCTTCTATGTCCATGCGAAGATACCTCCTTCTTCATTTTGGGACACTCCAAGCTAGCACCGTGGTTGCACGACCATCAATGGGCTTTTAATAGAAAGTTTTCCACCGTTTAATCATTTGAATACAGGGACTTTCCCATGAGGACTGCGTCCTCCTCCGGATCGCGGTAGTACTGCAACCGCAGGCCTTCCCTGAGAAACCCTGCCTTCTCGTAAAAGGCAATCGCGGAGTCATTACCGGCGCGGACTTCCAGTTCGAGTTTTTGCGCTCCGGAGGCGCGGGAGCAATCGACAACGGACTTCAGCAGCAATGTTCCGATGCCTTGTCGGCGCATGGATTTTGCGGTCACGATGCACTCGAGTTCGCAGACTTCGGCTATCTGATGGGCGACTGCGAATCCAAGCAAGTCCGGGCCGTCAAAGGCGACCCAGGCAACGCGTGGGGCGGGCTGTTCAGAGTAGGGTGAGACGATGCGCTCGTAGACCGTGCTGTCCCACTGCGGAGCCTCCGGGGTTTGCGCCGCCAACGTCAGGACGACTTCAATATCGCCAAACGTCATGGCACGAACGGCAACCATTCAGTGCTTCGCCCGATGTGCGAACAATTCAGCGTCGGAACGCCGCACATAATTCCCGTCTGCAGTGGCCAGATCGTCGAAGTCTTTCGCAACGATTCGAGGAAGCGCGTAACGCAGAGCATCCGCGGCAGTTGGAGGCTGGACGAGGATGGCGTCCGGAAAGGCAGCGGCGGCGCTTTCTTCGCATACGGCAAAGCTCCCGAAAAATCGGTCACGGATTTCGGCAGGCGTGAGCAACGCTTCGTCTTCGTAGAGACGGAAGTAGAACTCTCCCCGGCCTGCGTCCAGAACGGCCGCGTCGGATGCGGCATTGCTCGCCAGTACTGCCAGCCGCGAGACTGCAACCAAGGGAATGTGCAGGGCCTCAGCCAACCCCTTGGCTGTGCTCAGGCCCACTCGGATTCCGGTAAAGCTGCCGGGGCCATTAACGACCGCGACACATTCCAGATTTTGCGGGCTGCACTGCTGCGCCTCGAGCAACTCCTTAATCTTTGGGACGAGCAGTGCCGAGTAGGTTTTGCCCGCTATTTCAGCTTCGGCAACAAGCTTCAGTCCGCCGCTGGTCCGCTGCGCCAATGCGATTGATCCGGCTCCGCCGCAGGTGTCGATTCCGAGGAGCATCGGTCAGCCCTGATCCTTCGTGTGGTCCGGGCCCCGGTCCTGGCAGATTTCGAGCAGCACTCCGCCGGCGCTCGACGGGTGAACGAAGAAATAAAGATGCCCGCCTGCGCCTACCTGCACCTGTTCCGACACAAGCCGCACGCCCTTCGATTTGAGCGCATCCAGCGTCGCGATAATGTCATCAACGTGCAGCGCGACGTGGTGCAGCCCTTCACCGCGCTTTTTCAGGAACCGGCCCACCGTTGAGTTTTCGCTTGTCGGCTCGAGCAGCTCGATCCGGCTTTCTCCGATGGGAATCATCGCCGTACGCACCTGCTCGTGTTCCACGGTCTCTTCGTGTGCGAAATTGAGGCCGAGGGCCTCATAGAAAGCGCGCGCAGCGTCAATGCTGTTCACTGCGATTCCCAGATGATCGATCTTCATCATGACCCCGCGGCCACCTCCCCACGGCCGTTGAAGACGCGCGTCACGAGCATCTGCGCAAGCCGATAGGGATCTTCATCACCAGAGACAACGCGAGAGGCATGCTCGGACAGCTCTTCGCGGCTCAACCCATGCGCTCGCGCTTCCTTGAGAAGAGCGTGCTGCACCATCTGCTCGATTCGCTCGCGCCAGTAAGCCGTGCGACGCGATTCCAGGCGGCCTTCCTGTGCGAGCCACTGCTTCATCTCTTCGATGGCAGCGAGCAGCTCATCGAGTCCAATACCTGTGGTCGCGATTGTTTTGACGATAGGAATGATCCGCGCAGATCGATCACCTGCCAGAGACTGCATGGCACGGATCTCGTGCTCGACGCGGTCCGCACCTTCGCGGTCCGCTTTGTTGATTACGAAAATATCGGCGATTTCCATCACTCCGGCCTTGATCGTCTGCACGTCGTCACCCATGCCGGGAACTAAGACGACCACGGTTACATCCGCAAGCTTAACGATGTCGATCTCGTCCTGGCCGACGCCGACTGTTTCGATGAGGACGATGTCTTTTCCGCTGGCTTCGATCACTTGAGCTACGTCGGCAGTCGCGCGCGCCAAGCCGCCGAGGGCGCCGCGTGTGGCCATGCTGCGGACGAAGAGGCCGTCGTCCCCGATACGCTCCTGCAAGCGGATACGGTCACCGAGAATAGCGCCGCCGGTAAAGGCGCTGCTGGGATCGACAGCGATGACGCCCACACTTATTCCCGCTCCGCGCCAGGCGCGCGCCAGTCTGTCGACCAGCGTGCTCTTGCCTGCTCCCGGCGAGCCGGTTATTCCGACGCGCAGCGCGTGTCCCGTGTGGGGAAAGCAGTCCGACAATACATCGGCAGAGGCTTCCCCATCGTTCTCGACCAGCGAGATCGCTCGAGCGAGGGCGCGTGTATCCCCGGCGCGAAGCCGATCGACGAGGTCGGTGACCGCGGCCTGTGCGGAAGGAAGCATCCAAATCGATGATAAACAAGCAGCTGCTATCACTGCGAAGGCAGAAGAAATCGCAGAGGAAATCCGGGACGCTTAAAATTCAGGTAAGCGTTCGCGAGAGTTGAGGCACCGATCATGTGCAGGAATATCAAGAATCTTTTCAATTTCGATCCTCCGGTGACGGAGGAAGAGGTTCGCTCGGCATCAGTGCAGTTCGTGCGCAAGATCAGCGGATTCAACAAACCATCGAAGGCGAATGAGTCGGCTTTCTATGCTGCGATCGAAGAAGTGGCGAGCGCCTCAATGCGGCTCCTCACGTCGCTGGAGACGACTGCCCCTCCAAAGAATCGGGAGGAAGAGGCAGCCAAGGCGCGAGAACGGTCCCTGGCGCGGTTTGGGAATTGAAAAATCGGCGACAAAGCGCCTTACTGCGAGGTAATGGCGAACTTCACCACCGTGCCTTCAACAAACGTCACCTCAGCTTTGCGGTCTCCCGATTGGTACTCGTAAACCTGCGTTTTGAGGCCGTTGTCACCAACGGATTCCGATAGCAGCTTGCCCTGCCCAAGCAGGGCAGCTACGTCGTTCAGGCTCATTCCGCGCTGGAGTTGCGCGGTCGGTGACGCAGGCGCTGCCTGACTGGCGACGGGTTGGGCTACCGCACCCTGGGCAGTCGCAGGCGCGGATCCGCCGGCCTGAAGACTACCGAAGTCGATGTATTCGCTCAGCCGCGCCATGACCGCGTCCGGCGTGAGTTGATTGGGCGGAATCGAACCCTGCCAGCGCAGGTTGAATCGCGACCCGCCTTGCAGCCGCTGGTCCATGACCTGCTGCGCCTTGATTTGGCTCGCGACCTGAGCTGCTCGCTGATTGGCGTCGTCCTGGCGCTGGCGGCGTGCACGCTCCCGGTCGAGATCGCGCTGCAGCTGGGCCGTCTTGTCTGGATCGTCTGTGTTGGCGATTTGTTGCTCGAGGCTCTTTTCGTAGTCGCTCTTGTCGACCGACTTGGCAGCGACGGTGGTATTAGTGTCGTCTCCGAAGGTGCCAAAGCCACCCCCATTGAGCTGAAATTCGATCATGTCCTTCTTCACAACGACGGTCGTGACGCGGGCGGTGTCACCCTTGTGAATGGCAATTCCGAACTGCTTGATGCGCGACGAATAGTCCTTCCAGTTCATAGGGTCGGGCTTGTTGTACCGCAGATCGATCCCCTTCTGCGAGCCGGGCATGTCGATCTTGACGACTACTTCTTTGCCGCTGAAGTAGCCGATGACATCGGAGCCAGTCTGCGCGCAGACCGGGGTTGCGACAACGATAGACACAATAATGGCGAGCAATGCTGATCGAAGCACGCTAACCTCCTGCCAAATTGAACAACGACGAAGTCGACTGATGGGGCCGGTATCCAGAAGATGTCCGGGAGGCCAGAATACTGCGATCAAAAGCTCGTGGGAAGCAGTTTCGGGAACGGCGACGGATTAGCCAAAGATAAGCGCGGCGAGGCGTCGCTTGACGTTACCAGCAGCAATGCCGGTTCAGACTTATAGATCTTTAATTTTGGTGATTTGACTGAGGCAACTCAGATGCTGCTCGTTCATTCCAATCTATTTAAGTTTTGCCCTTCGACAAGGCGGAACCGGACTCAGGGGCGGCCAAAGTTGGCTGTCCCTTTCTTTCTTCGCATTACTTCCTGACAGTTTAGTGCCCTGCTGTAAAGCAATTACCTGCCAAACAAAACCCCAGGGCCCGTTCTCCGCAATCCTGACAGCGGACAGGAGATCGCAGCGAGAGCAATAATCTTATGTCGCCGATCCTGAGCCGGGATGGACGGAGGGCGCCGGAGTAACAGTTGGGACATAGTTTTCCGAGACGAGCACGCTCCATTTGGCCACGTAGCACGACAGGATGGACAACAACGCACACCGCTCACCTTCTGCCCAAAAGATAGGATTACCAAAGACCATTCCTGCTTTGGTGGTCAGTTGCGGGTTAAGACGCTTCTTACTTATTTTAGGAGGATTGCAATGGCGATGAAGAAGCGATGGGTAAGGGATGTCAAGACAGAGTCGACTCATCCGCCCGCGGGTTTATTCACAAAATCTTCAGAGGAAATAGCCAGATCTCTGGCCTCGAAGGGCGTGTCTCCGAAGGGTCCCGGCTCAGGCATGCGCATGCTCACTTATTTCATCAACCGCGCCGGGAAGGGTCTGAGCGTTAGACGGCGAGCCAAGCTTGAACGCGCTAAGAAGCTGCTGGCAAAAAGGATTGAGGCGCAGAAAAAAGACTCCAAGGCGGCGTGACAATGGAGAGAATTGCCGCTTTCAGTGCGTGTCTTTTGTGGGCGACGTCGGAGTTGCGGGGAGGGGATGAAGCGCGTCTTTGAGAAGCGGCGTGGCTTCTTTCGCAGCGGAGGCAACTTCCGTATCCCAGGTGGTGGCAAGGCCGGTAGACTCAGGGCGCAGCAGTGCTTCCAACGCGGCAACGCCTCCGCCTTTCTCCATCGATTTGACCAAATTGAGGAATTTACGGAGTTCCGCGAGGCCCTCTGGTTCGGAGAGTAGCTGCTCCAGCTTCAGGCACTCGCGAGCAAACGCGAGCAATTGATTTCTCGGTATTCGCGGTCTCATGGTCAGGTCCTGCGGGGCCCAGGAACCGTATGTGAGGGGGCTTTTAGCATAAGCCGGATTGGAACGAAACCGCAAGCGCAATCAACAGGTCCCGCCGTAGGGCTTTCGCTGCGAAGGCCAGCGGTTCCCGGAAGATTTTGTCCCGGAATCGCTTCGCCCATACAATGGGCCTTAGGCTCAGCGAATTGGATTGGATTGATTTGGTTCACCGTTGCGATTCGTTGGGTAAGTGGTCGAAATTGAGCCCTAAGTCATTGAAGGGCCTGTAGCTCAATGGTCAGAGCAGGGGACTCATAATCCCTTGGTTGGGGGTTCGAATCCCTCCGGGCCCACCACCGAAAACAACCCTCCATCCTCCTTCGTTCAAAACATCAAAAGTTATGCGTGCGGTTCGGGCGTACAATGCCCTTTCGCCGGGGCGCCGGGTTCCGCGAGCCGGGCATCGAGCGGCGCAGATATTTCGCAGAGAGGGAAGGCTCATGCATGAGAGATCGTGGACGCGGCGGCAGGTTCTAAGCTCTGGAGCGCGGCTCGCGGCCGGGGCTTCGCTGGCGGAACTCGGTACGAGCGCGCTGGCGCAGTTTCCTCCGATGGAATTGCTCGGCGATCCGCGTGTCACGTTGGTCACGACGACCGAGTCCGAGCGATGGCAACCCGGCAGTGTCTACAGGCCGGCGTTTCGCTGGACCCTTCTGAACCTGAACGTCGACCCCAGGCGCACGATCGGAACACAGGCCATTGAGGGGTTTGGCGCATGCTTCAACGAGCTTGGCTGGACATCGCTCCAAGCTCTCAGCGAAAGCGACCGGGATAGCGTCATGCGGGAGCTGTTCGATCCAGCCGCGGGGGCGCGCTTCACCTATTGCCGCATGCCGATCGGAGCGAATGATTTCGCGACTGAGGCCTACAGCTACGATGAGACGGACGGCGACTTCGAACTGCGCCACTTCAGCATCGAGCACGACCGCAATACGCTTGTACCGTTCATTCAGGCTGCGTTGCGCTACCAGCCAAAGCTGAGGTTGTGGGCGTCACCGTGGAGCCCTCCGGCGTGGATGAAGCGCAACCACTTTTATGCGGAGGCAAAGGCGTATCCAGGCATGCGCGATAACGGCATTCGCGACAACCAGATCGGGCACGAGGGCGAGGACATGTTCATCCAGGAGCCGCGCTACTTCGAAGCTTACGCGCGATACTTCGGGCGCTTTATCGACGCCTATCGAGAGCAGGGGATCAAGGTCGGCATGGTGATGCCGCAGAATGAATTCAACTCGGCGCAGAATTTCCCTAGCTGCACATGGACTCCCGAGGGCCTCGCACGCTTTCTGCATTACCTTGGTCCGGAGATGGACCGGCACGGCGCGGAGGTCTTCTTTGGAACGATGGAGCGGCGAAATCCGCAACTCCTCGAAACGGTAATGGGGGATCCTGAGGCTGCACGCTACGTCAAGGGCGTCGGCGTACAGTGGGCGGGCAAGAATGCGCTGCCGGCGATCCACCGCGAGTTCCCTTCCCTGATCGTCTTCCAGTCCGAGCAGGAATGCGGGGACGGATCGAACACCTGGAGCTACACGGGATACTGCTGGCAGCTGATGAAGCATTATTTTCGCAGCGGGGCGACCGGCTATATGTACTGGAACATCTCGACCGGGAAGGAAGGGATGAGCACCTGGGGCTGGGCGCAGAATTCGCTGGTGAGCGTGGATACCGGCGCGAAGAAACTTAGCTTCAACAGCGACTACTACCTGCTCAAACACCTCACGCATTTCGTCGATGTCGGCGCGCGGACGCTCGAGACAACGGGAACCTGCGATGACGCGCTGGCGTTTGCGAATCCTGACGGTTCGACAGTGCTTCTGGTGCGCAATGAGCTGCAGCATTCGCAACTCCTCGAGGCGAATGTTGCTGGCCGTGTGGCCACAATCGGACTGCCAGCTGATTCCATTGGGACGCTAGTGCTGAGAGCGTAGAGCGCGTTTCGATAACATTGAGCGGTGGCATCTCTTCTTGAAATCGATAGTCTGACAATCCGCTTCGGATCAAAAGCAGCGGTAAATGGACTGAATCTTCGGCTGGACAAGGGCCAGGTGCTGGGCCTAGTCGGAGAGTCGGGCTCGGGTAAGTCCGTAACGGCTTTGGCGGTTTTGCGGCTGCTCGATGCGGCAGCTCGGGTCGATGGCGCAATCCGTTTCGACGGTGCGAATCTGTTGTCGCTTACTCCTGAAGAGATGCGAAAGCTGCGAGGGCGCGACATCGCGATGATCTTTCAAGAACCGATGACCGCGTTAAATCCGGTGATGTGCGTGGGAGAGCAGATTGCTGAGGCTGTGCGCGCGCACAATGCGGAGTGGTCGCGGGCGCAGGTGCGCGAAACGGTGCTGCAAGCGATGGAGTCGGTGGCGATACCTGATACTGCGCGGCGATATCGCGACTATCCGCACCAGTTTTCGGGTGGGCAGCGGCAGCGCATCATGATTGCAATGGCCATCGCGAACCGGCCTCGGCTGCTGATTGCCGATGAACCTACGACGGCGCTCGATGTGACTGTTCAGAAGCAGATTCTGGATCTGCTGGCGGACCTGCGCGAGCGCTTTGGGCTGACGATGCTGTTTATCTCGCACGATCTGGCCGTGGTGTCACAGGTAGCGGATCGCGTCGCCGTGATGCGCCACGGACTGTTGCTGGAAGAAGGCCCGTACGAAGGGGTCTTCCGAAGTCCCGTGCATCCTTATACGAAGGCTCTGATGGGAGCGGTCCCGACGATGTTCACTGATATCGGCGCGCCGCTCACTGTGGTCGAAAAAGGCCAGGAGTCCGCGGCGATGCCCCTCAGGGAATGCTCGCCGGGGCACTGGGCGCGTGTCAATCTCTGAAATGACGCCAATGGGGTCCAAAAATTACACCAACTGGGTGCTTTGCATCCATGAATAGTAGGACTAGAGTGATATGTGGCCGGTTCGCCGGCTGATGTTTGTTTTTATCCATGCGTGCCCTCATCCTTTCCGATATCCACAGCAACCTGCAGGCCCTGAATGCTGTGCTGGATGCCGCCCCCGAGCACGATGTGGTGTGGAACCTTGGGGACGTTGTCGGATATGGCGCCAATCCCAATGAAGTAATCGACCGCGTGCGCCAGGCCGGCGTTGTCTTTGTGCGCGGCAACCACGACCGGGCATGCTGCGGGCTGACTGGTCTTGAGGACTTCAATCCCATTGCAGGCAGGGCGGCGAGATGGACGCGAAATGTGCTCTCGGCCGAACATATCGATTGGCTGCGGCACATTCCGGCGGGGCCTGTGATGCCGGATGGGCCGCAGGTGAGTTGCGTGCACGGTTCGCTACTCGATGAGGACGAATACGTGATGACGCTGCGCGATGCGTGGGCTCCGCTGCATGAGTCTGAGACGCGGATCAACTTTTTCGGGCACACACATCTGCAAGGGGGCTTCGCAACCAACGGTCATGAGTGGTTCCGTCTGACGCCTCGCTATCATTCGCACAATCAGCCCGAAGAATTCGAACTCCCGCTTCGGGAGCATGTCCGGTATCTGGTGAATCCGGGGTCAGTGGGCCAGCCGCGGGACGGCGACTGGCGCGCGGCGTTTGCCATCTACGACGACGCGCAGATGACGGTGACGTTCTGTCGCGTACCGTATGATGTCCGCCAGGCACAGGCATCGATCATGCAGGCAGGATTGCCCGACCGCCTTGCCACACGCCTGCGCGACGGGCGCTAGAAGGCGTCTCCCCGTATTTAGCGTTGCGAGAGCTGCTGGCCCAGGCGCTGGGAAACCTCGATATCAATCCGGTTGTCCCTGGGGAATGTAAGATCTTTCCCCTGGCGGAGCCAGCGTCGGTAGACGGATACACCGTCGCCATAGAAGCCGATGCCTGCCGCGAGGTTGCGAGAAGCCGCCGTTATTCCGACAACCCTGCCGATCAGGCCCATGCCATTCGAGCCCACTGCCGCGCCCCCTTGCGCGGTCCAGTCATCGGAAAGAGGACGGCTAGCAAGCACTGTCAAAATCAGCGGGATGATGACCTTGTTCGACTGCTGAGATTGCACACCGCCCTCGGAATCCATCTTGAGGGAAGAGTTGCCTTTCGCTTCCATGCCATTTACGGAGCCGACAATCTGCTCCTGACTGCCAACGGGCATCTGAAGCTGCCGAAAATCGAAACGCAGCTTGCCGTCACGATGAAAGGACCTGGCCGGTTTGGCGCGCGTCACTCTTCCGATAAGAAGCGCACCCTGTGGAACGACCAAGGAGTGATCCGGCCCAAATACGGGTTCGGCTACAGTTGCGTGGAACTGTTGGCCAACCCTGGCGTTCGCCGAACTCAGCTCCTCATCGAGGTAGGCATGCAGTTGAAGATTCTTTGCCTCGGGACTATCTGCCGGCAGAACCTGACGAGGGGCCGTATTCATTGCGGTTGTCGCCGAATTCTGGATAAGTACAGGTTTGCGCAGTTCGCATGTCCACATGGTTCCCTGCTGAATGCGCTCCGGATGATAAGGCAACTGCTTATAGAAAAGCTGGACCAGACGATCACCGAGTCCGGGAGCGAACAGAGCTTCCCTGGTGGAAGATACCCAACCCTTCACCGACTCGACGCCCATCGCGATCAAGGATGTATGCTTGTTGGCCGCCGGGGTGAGGTGAATCGCCTGCGCGCCGTCGGAAGAGGGCGTCGTAGACAGAGGGATCTTCGTTCCATCGGCCAGCGTGGCACTTGTGAAGGTTACCGTCGGACGGTGGTAGGGCGTGAAATCCGCGTTGAGGCGAGCATCGTTGCGCAGGTCGCGGTCGGGTTCAAGGCTGATCACCGAGCCCTGTAGTCGGACACCCTCGGGTAGAGCAAGCTTGTTGTCGGCATACACCGGGTGCGCCAACGTCGCTTCAACCGGGTGGCCCAGCTTCATCGGGATATGCCGGGTTAGTTTCGCCTCAATCGGCGTTCCCTCCGGGATCGTCAATTGCGCAGAATTGGGGTCCTGACACAACGAGGAAGGCGTAAGAGCAAGGAAACAAAGGGTCGCTGAAAAGAGAAAAGAGGGCAGTCCTGCGGGCAGGCGGCGCTCTTCCTTGCGAAGGATTTGCGATGTGGACAAAAGTATTCTCCGCCTTTGGCTCAGTCTACGCGCGAAGAATGAAGTTCTTATGGACCGCTCATTACCTCGTTGAAAGGATTGGCGGCCTTATTTCAGGTGGTCCCGGCTTAGGGGCGGCTATTTCTCGATCTCAACGCCTCTCCAGAAAGCTATGTGATTCTTGATGTTACGGGCTGCCGGCTTGGGATCAGGGTAGTACCATGCCGCGTCCTGATTCTCCTGTCCATCAATAAAGATGGTGTAGTAACGGGCTTGCCCCTTCCACGGGCAGGTTGACGTCGTGGAACTGGGGCGGAGATACTCACGCTTCACGGAACTCTCAGGAAAATAGATATTTCCCTCAACTGTTTCGAACTTTTCGCTTTCGGCAACGACCTTGCCGTTCCAGATTGCCTTCGCCATTGAACAATACCCTTCTATGCCACCCTGCCGGGATGGTCAGCCTATACACATTAGCAGATGCAGCGACACCCCGTCCCGGTGCGGAAGGCGGGGTTACCACGGCAGAAACTACTACTTTTCAGCGGCCATCATCGCCACCACATGCTTCGACATCTGCTCGACCTTGGCCTTGGCGGTTGGAGATTGGTCGATAACCAAGCCCAGTTTCGACAGGAAGGTGGGCATCTTCTGACGGATCTCGGGCAGGAGAGGCTGGAATTTGGCGTAGATGAAAAATGGCTCGGAGTTGCAGTCCACAAACAGGTCGGCATTCAGAGCGCCATGGAGCACAAAGGCCGCCGCCATTTCCCAGTAACTGGTCACCTGACGATACCAGGCGTTCTCCTGGGAGCCGCGCGCATTCGCCATGGCGAAGAACTCCTCGGAGGTCCTGGGGAAAAACTTGCCGGTTAGCCATGCGCGCGCCTCGCGCATGGTTGGTTCTGTGCGGAGCTCGTAGAGCTTAAGGATCAGTTCGGCATCAGCGGTGGTAGCTAGAGTCGTCTCGAACATTGCATTCTCCGCGGCTGAGTGTACCGCGAGAGAGGCGTTCGAGGCGAGTGGTCAGGCTACGGGTTGCTCGACAAGCGGTCCGTGTGTCTTTGCGGTTAGAACCGGAGCGGTAGCCGGGACCGGAGCATCACCGATCCGCTTCGTGTAGCTGCAGACGACAGTGCTCTCCGGCTCATCCTTTTTCTTACGGCGCTTCGGCGCGGCCTCTTCGTCTGACGAAGGCTTCTTGTTATTTGGGCAGACGAGATAGACGCCCGATTTCAGGGTCTTCTCAAGCAGGTACGGGCTGCCGCACTCGGGGCATTTCTTATCGACCGGCTTGTAGTTCGCCGTGAAGGTGCACTTCGGGTACTCCGAGCAACCATAGAAAAGGTTGCCGCGGCGAGCCTTCTTCTCAACGATGTCGCCGTCATGACAGACCGGGCACTTGACCCCGATGGTGTTCTGCTTGATGTATTTGCACTTCGGATAAGCCGAACAGGACACGAACTCGCCATATTGACCGTTGCGCAGAACAAGTTGCTCTCCACACTTTGGGCACTTCTCATCAAGGGGCTGCGGAGGCTTCTGCTGTTGCTTCTGGTGCAGGCGGCGCACCGTCTTGCATGGCGGGTCCTCGTTGTAACCGGGGCACGCCATGTACGGTCCCCACGGGCCGTTGCGGAGCACCATCACGCGGCCACAGTTTTCGCAGTACTCTTCCTCCTGCTCGTTTTCCTGGCCGGGAATGACGAGGTTCGGCTTGGCGTCGAAGTTCTCTTTGGTGAAGGTGCAGCTTCCGGGCTTCTTCTTGTCGTAAGCGCTGCACGCGTAGAAGGATCCGAACTTACCCCACTTGAGCACGAGAGGCGATCCGCAAAGGTCACAGACCTGGTCGGTTGGCTTCTCCATGCGCTTGATGTCTTCCATGTTCTCGCCGGCCTCGACGAGTTCCTCTTCGAAGTGGCCGTAGAAGGCATTGAGTAGATCGGTCCACTTCTCCTTACCGTCTTCGATGTCGTCCAGCTCTTCTTCGAGCCTTGCGGTGTACTTGGTATCGAAGATATAGGGGAAGTTTTTCACCAGCAGATCGGTCACAACAGTTCCGATCTCTGTAGGCACGAAGCGGCCATTACGCCCACCCATCTTCTGGACGTATTCGCGGTCCTGGATGGTGTTGATGATTGAAGCGTAGGTGGACGGGCGGCCGATTCCGCGCTCCTCAAGTTCCTTGACGAGCGATGCCTCGTTGTAGCGTGGAGGCGGCTCGGTGAAGTGCTTCTCGGGCTTGAGTTCTTTGAGAGCAAGACGGTCACCGGCGTTGAGTTCCGGGAGCTTGTTCGAGAGGGACTCGTCTTCCTCGTCCTTCTTTTCCTTCGATTCTTCGTAGACCTTCAGGAATCCGTCGAACTTGAGGACGGAGCCGGTGACACGGAAGTCGTAATTCCTGTCGGCCTTAGCGACGATGTCCACCGTGGTCTGGTCGTAAACGGCTGGCATCATCTGCGATGCGACAAAGCGCTGCCAGATAAGCCTATAGAGCCTGTACTGCTCGTCGGAGAGATACTTGCGAATGTCCTCCGGATGCAGTTCGGGATCCGACGGACGAATCGCTTCATGCGCGTCCTGTGCATCCTTTTTCGACTTGAAGGCATTCGGCGACTCGGGCAGATAAGAAGCACCGAGCTTCTGCTTGATCCAGCCGCGCACCGCCGTGATCGCTTCCGGCGAGACGCGCGTGGAGTCAGTACGCATATAGGTTATGAGACCTACAGCGCCCTCGCTGCCGAGTTCAATGCCTTCGTACAATCGCTGTGCAACTCCCATCGTCCGCTTCACGTTGAAGCCGAGTTGGCGCGAGGCGTCCTGTTGAAGCTTGCTAGTCGTGAAGGGTGCAGCGGGGTTGCGCTTGCGTTCCTTGCGGTCGACATTACGCACCGACCAGGTTGCCTTGTTCAGCTGTGCAATGGTCTCGTCGGTTAGCTTCTGATCGGGCAGCGATGGAGCGTCAACTGTGTTGACACGCGCACGCTCGCCGTCGATGCCCATAAAGCGAGCAATGAACTCCTGGCCCTTCGGCGCAGGATTGAGGTTTGCGTCGATGGTCCAGTATTCGACTGGATTGAAGGCCTTGATCTCGCGCTCGCGTTCAACGATCAGGCGCAGAGCAACCGTCTGCACGCGTCCAGCGGAAAGACCGCGGCGCACCTTATCCCAAAGCAGCGGTGAAATCTGGTAGCCGACGATTCTGTCGAGGACGCGGCGCGTCTGCTGCGCGTCGACGAGATTCTGGTCTACATTGCGGGCGTGCGCAAACGCTGCCTTGACGGCTTTCGGAGTGATTTCATTGAAGGTCACGCGATGAATCGCATTTTTCTTCACCGTGCCCTTGAGCACATCAGCAAGATGCGCAGCGATGGCTTCACCCTCGCGGTCAGGGTCGGGCGCGAGGTACACGCTCTCTGCAGTCTTCGCGAGCTTACGCAGCCTGTCGACGACTTTTTCTTTTCCTGGAATGACGATGAGTTCAGGCTCGAAGGTACGGTCGGCAATATCGACACCGATCTTGTTCTTCGGAAGATCCATGATGTGGCCGAGCGATGCTTCGACCGCGAAATCTTTCCCGAGATATTTGTTGATCGTTTTTGCCTTTGCAGGCGACTCGACGATCACGAGAGATTTGCTCATTCTTTTCCTTTGCGACGGAACGCATACTATCAGACGCACCCAGTGCGCTTCTCAACTATGAATTTCTCTGGAAGCTACCATGCCTTGCCAGTTTGAATCTACCTGCGGCCCAAACGCTGCGCACATTTTTCGTTTCAGCCGACCGCAAACGACAGATACGGAGACAGATTCGACTTCAGACATTTAGAAGCTTTTGACGTAATTTTTGCCTGGAAGTTGCCGCACGCGGCCCGTTAGCTCCAACTCGAACAGCGCCGTGAACACCTCGGCGGAGGTTAGCTCGGACTGCAGCTTTTCCATGATTTCATCAAGTTGAAGCGCCTCGTCATGGCGAAGCACCGCCATGACAGCTGCTTCACTTGCAGGAAGCGGCTCTTCCGTAAATAAGGATGCAGTACCCTGCTGTTTCGATGCAACCCCGTGCTCGGCCTCGAGTCTCAGGCGAACCTGCGTTGGCAAGTCTTCCCATACATCTTCCCACGTTGCCGTGAGCTTAGCGCCTTGTTTTATCAGTGTGTTAGGTCCCCACGCATTTTTGGTCGTTACGTTACCGGGCACAGCGTAAACATCGCGATCCTGCTCCAGCGCACAGCGTGCTGTCACGCGTGTTCCACTGTATTCTCCCGCCTCGACCACAAGGACGCCTACGCTCATCCCGCTGAGGATACGATTGCGGCGGGGGAAATTTTGCGGCGCAGGATAGACGCCCAACGGATACTCCGAGATGATTGCACCACCACCCGCGACGATCTGCTCGGAGAGCGATTTGTTCTCTTTGGGATAGATCACGTCGATCCCGGTGCCCCACACCGCGACAGTGGGCCGCTTCGCAGCGAGAGCGCCTTTGTGCGCGGCAGTGTCAACGCCCCTTGCCATACCGCTGAGAATAACGAGCCCACGCTGCGCGAGATCACGCGAGAGCATCTCGGCCATGCCTGTGCCATAGGGCGTGGGATGGCGCGTTCCGACGACTGCAATGGAGGGAAAGCTCAGCACCTGGATATCACCGCGAATCCACAGCACCGCGGGAGGATCGAAAATCTCACGGAGATTTCCGGGATAATCGTCGTCCTCGTGTGTCAGAAACTGTCCGCCTGTCTTAGCCAACAATTCGAGTTGCTGATGAGCCGCGGCACTGGCGTGACCGTCCGCGATGAAGCGCGTGCTCTCGACAGGAAAATTCAGCGCCTCGAGATCGGTAAGTCCGCGTTCGAGCACTTTGAGTGCGGAGCCACATTCCTCAACCGCGCGCAGGATTCGCCGCGGACCGAGTTGCGGCGTGAGTGCAAGGGCGAGCCACGCAATGCGGTCTTCTGTAAGCGCAGGAAGCGACGGCTCATGCGAAGTTGCAGTAGTCATAATTTTTGGGAGTGATTGCTCGGAGGTTAGCGACGGATCAGAGGTAAGTCAAGGCGAATGCGCCGTCTCACGTTACGAAAGATAGAGCAGCGTTGCTACACTGGCTGGTGACACTCACTTCCCGACGGCTGGTAATTGCTGCCATTGATTTTCTGAATCCTGCGCCTTTGATGTGGGACTTCGAACACGAGCCCCGCACTAGCGAACTTGCAAAACGCTACTCAATTATCTCTTCAACTCCCGCTGAGTGCGCGCGGCGCTTGCGCGCGGGTACGGCGGATATCGGCCTCGTCCCGGTAGCGGCATACGCATCACTCGAAAACGCAGCGATCGTTCCGCGTTGCGCCATCGCTTCACTCGATGAAGTTCGCTCGATTCTGCTGGTAGTGCGCAACCCCGAAGGAGTTCGCGGTGTTCAGCGGGTCGCGCTGGATACGGCTTCGATAACGTCTGCGACTTACACGCGTATTTTGTTCCGAAAGCTGTGGAATAGCGACCCTGAGTTCCTCCCTCATGTCGCAGACCTTGATGCGATGCTGACCGTGGCCGACGCAGCGCTGTTGATCGGCGATCCCGCCTTGCTTGCTCTCGAAGACCGGGAAGGGCGCGAGCACCGCACAGGCGAGCG